>Ga0265298_10007965_pt1 | contig 12783 bp, 6 predicted proteins | sample AusTroGonzalo_MG_3_FD_193486 | JGI IMG/M metagenome (GOLD analysis project Ga0265298, IMG submission 193486) | Bovine rumen microbial communities from tropical cattle in Woodstock, Queensland, Australia - Gonzalo_01 | ecosystem: Host-associated > Mammals > Digestive system > Stomach > Rumen ... | reverse complement strand
ACTTTGAATAAAAACGCGTCTGTTGTACATAACACTCCAACGGGAACGCTGTATCAAAAATATGGTACTGGTTGGTACACGAATGCGGCGGCAACAGAACCATTAAACACACTTGTTATCCCAAGCACCCCTAACCTTTTTATGGGATACTATACAGAACAACAACAAAACCCCGGCGATGCCTGTACTGGCACCATGGTATTTGACAGTGATGGTTCGCCAGTCAAAAATGACCTTGGTGGTAACACAACACTTTATGCATGTTATGGTGAACCAATTCAATATAACATAACAATCACAAATGGTTCAAAAACATTTACCAAGAATGGTTGCGAAAACCCATGTGATTTAGACAACCTTGCAAGCACATTGACAACTAATGATGGAACATATATAAAAACCATTACATACAATGCCTATGGCTCGATTGCTTGGGACGGTACCAAGTTTACATTTACACCCAACACGAACGGTATAAATTATATCAACAGTTCCACAAACAAATTGATTACATTGAACAATGTTACCGGCACCTGTCAGTCGGGCTATTATTGTGATGCAAGTATGAGACAACAGAAATGTCCATTTGGCACAACCAGTAATGCAACCGGGGCCCGGGCTGTCACAGACTGTAAATATTTCGCCGATGAAACCTGGTTCCGCGATTCAAATTCCACCAGTAACACATGCAGCACTGCAAACAAATGTTTTCAATTAAGCATAAATGGTGGTGGAACTGTTGAAATATCGGACACATTAAAGGCGTTATTAAACAAATAATCCGCCCAAATCCTTACAGGGAAAAATTAAACATCAATTTTGATTGTTTTTATTACATTCTCGATTGTTTTCAACTGGGCATCATCAAACCGACCCAAAACCCAGTCGGCACCATCACCAAAAAGCCCAAAATCACGTGGATGACCGATACCAATTCTTATACGCATATATTCTGGCCCAATCACCATATCAATTGACTTTATACCATTATGGCCTGCACTGGAACCACCAACCTTGACGCGAAAATCGCCAATCTTGATATCCATATCGTCATGAATTACAACAATGTTTTCAACCGGCACATCATAATACCGTGCAACACGACCAACCGCCCGCCCAGAATGATTCATAAATGTCATCGGTCGAACAAATATCACACGCCGCCCATCAATTGTCGTATGATATGTCAATGCATCATGTTCACTTTTCCACGTGGCGTCCGCCCCCGCCAAGTGTTCCACCGCCATAAAGCCAACATTGTGCCGCGTGCGTTTGTATTCGTCGCCAGGATTCCCCAGGCCAACTATCATTATAGGTTTATTTTCTTGCATAATCGTGTCTCTTTTTTTTATTATATTATAATATAAAGGAGAAAAATATGAAGTTAAATTATGCATCAATTTTAACTGCCGCCACATTAATGATTGCGGGGGCAAATGCGAACGCCGGGGTGGTTTTTGACCCATATGTTGGGGCAACTGCGGGTATCGGCGGGCAACGTTTCACCGTTTCCGACAAAACAAAAACACATTCTGCACAATCGTATGGTGCAATTGCCGGTGTTGATATTCCTTTTTTGCGGATAGAGGCCGAATATAACTATATGAACGGCGAAAAGGTTGATATTCAATCGGGCTTGCTTAATGCCTATATCAAAATGCCTGGGGTTCTGGTTATAACCCCGTACATTGGGGCCGGTATTGGTATGGTATGGCGGGTCGACGTTGACGACAGCATGTCCATCGGCAAATACGACGAATCTGGCAAAGCGATTTACCAGGGTATGCTGGGGGCAACATTTGATATTCCAACATTGCCTATCAAGGTTGATGTCGAAGGTCGCATAATGTACGCACCAAAGTTAATCGACATTACCGCAATGGACGAAACCGCCAAAGGCACACAATACGACGCACGCATTAAATTGCGTTATGTATTCTAGGAACTAAAAAAGGCAAACTATGCTGACACTGATTGACGGAAATTCACTGCTATTTCGTGCATACTATGGTGTACAAAGCCGCCTGACCCGGCGGGACGGTGTGCCAATCGGTGCAGTATACGGATTTTTTAATATGGTTTTGCCGGTGTTGGCATCGGCAAAACCAGACGATTCGTTTGTCTGTGTGTTTGACGCATCACGAATTTCTTTCCGCCAAGATATTTACCCCGCATACAAAATGAACCGGGCCGAAACACCCGAAGACCTGGTGGCCCAGGGCGTAACGATTCGTACCGGATTGCTGGATATGGGTGTGCCGGTCCTTTGTATTCCGGGGGTCGAAGCCGACGATGTTATCGCAACACTAGCGACACAAAACACGAACGGCACCACACGTATTATCACCAGTGATAAAGATTTAATGCAATTAATCAATGACCGCGTATTTCTTTACGACGGTATGAAATCGCGTGAGATTCGCGAACATGATGTTCTGGAAAAATTTGGTGTAAAACCATCCCAGGTTATTGATGTCCAATCATTAATGGGCGATTCGACCGACAATGTTCCCGGTGTCCATGGTATTGGTCCAAAAAAGGCCGCAGAACTTATCAACCGATTCGGAACACTGGACAACCTGTATTCGCACATTGATGAAATCGAAAATGAACGCACACGCAATATGCTAATTGAAAATCGCGAAATGGCATACATATCACGACAACTGGTAACACTTAAAACCGACGTTGATTTAGACGGATTGACGATTACTCCGCTTTCTTTTAACAAACCTGCCGCGTTGGAATTTATGCGTGATACGGTGGAAAGTGCAACACTGGCCGCGAAAATAGAAAAATTGTTTCCATCAGACAAATTCAATTCTGAATCAATCGTGCCGCCCCCGGCATATCCGGGTTCACAATGTCCAACCGACATCGAATCGCCCGCATCAACAAAGAAACAGAAAACATCTTCACATAAACAAAAAGTTGCATCTGAATTTATCGTTATTCGCACCGTTGCAGAATTGGAAAATTTTTTATCTGGGGTAAAATCTGTAATTGCACTTGATACTGAAACAACTGGATTAAATCCAATAACCGATAAAATTGTCGGAATATCGTTGGCAACAAGTGGCACATGTGGTGCATATATTCCGATTCGTCATCGCACCGCAGACAACGATTTATTCACCCCCGATACAATCGCCCCAGACCAACTAGACATTGAAACCGTTCGCAAACATCTTTGGCCGATATTTACCAATCCGAACATTGTAAAAGTTGGACATAACCTTAAATACGATTTTCATATTCTGGAAAATGATGGATTTGATACATCAAAAATTCGCCCAATTGATGATACAATGTTGCTGTCTTATATCTTGCATGGCTCACTACATTCGCATGGACTTGACGAATTGGCGGTTAAATATCTGTCGCATACAAACATTTCTTTTACTTCGCTGTTTCCGGGAATCTCACGTGATGCCGACCGACATTTTGATTTATTGAATATAAATGTTGCGGCACCGTATGCTGCCGAAGATGCCTCTGTTTGCTTCGCATTATATGAATTAATGCGACCCGAATTAGATAGCGATGAAAAATTAAGAAAACTTTACGAAACATGTGATTTACCATTAATGCCGATTTTAATGAAAATGGAACGTAACGGTGTGTTGGTGAATCGACCAAGACTGAACAGTTTGTCTGGTACATTTCATGAACAGTTATCCGAATTAGAGAGCCAGATTTGGAACCTTGCCGGGCACGAATTTAATATTGCCAGTCCGAAACAACTGGGGACTGTTTTATTCCATGAATTAAAATTGCCACCGAATCGCAAGCATTCAACCGATGCCGAAACACTGAACGACATAATCGATTCGCATCCGATTGTTGAAAAAATTCTGAATTGGCGTTCAATTGCAAAATTGGCTGGGACATACGCAGACGCATTGCCAAAACAAATTGCGTCTGACGGTCGTATTCATACAACATATCTGCAAACCAGCACAAATACAGGCCGCCTGTCCAGTCGTGATCCAAACCTGCAAAACATACCAATTAAAACCGAACTGGGTGAAGAAATAAGGAAATGTTTTGTGGCACCCGATGGCCGGGTATTAATATCGGTTGACTATTCGCAAATCCAGTTAAGGTTGTTGGCCGATGTCGCAAATGTTCCGACATTTCGTGAAACTTTCAATCGTGGTCTGGATATTCACGAACAAACTGCACGCAAAATTTTTGATATTCCAGCGGACGCCCCTGTGCCACGCGAAATGCGACGTGCGGCAAAGACTGTTAACTTTTCAATCATATACGGCATTTCATCTTTTGGTCTGGCGGCCCAATTAGGCGTATCCAGACCCGAGGCCGCAAACATAATAAATTCATATATGTCGGGTATTCCAGAAATAAAACAGTATATCAGCGATATTCACAAATTTGTTGATAAAACCGCATGCGTCTATACACCATGGGGTCGTCGAATTGAATTGCCAGATGTAAAAAATCCACGTTTACGTGCATACACCATGCGTGCCGCGGTTAATGCACCAATCCAGGGGTTCGAAGCCGATATTGTCCGCCTTGCTATGGTTGAGATTGATAAAAATATTGTTCAGCCAAACAAAGATATTATTCGTATGATTATGCAGGTTCACGACGAAATTATCTTTGAATGTAATGAAAATGTAGCCGATGAATTTGCACATAAAATAAAGTATGCAATGGAAAATGTAACGAAAATATCTGTACCATTGGTTGCCGAATATGTAATTGGCAAAGAATGGGGAAAATAAAAATCCGCCGTTTGGCGGTTTTTATTTTAGAATCTGAACGAACCCGACAATTTAATATTATGTAACTGGATATCGTTATTATATTGATAGCGATAATCAAGACCGATTTGCAAACCATTTGCCGACAACATTTCAACACCACCACCAATGTTCGCCCATAACGGGTCTATTTCTATATCATAATCGCTGTATTTTTTTGCCGGGGCAAATTTATACTGTGCAGCATCGGGTGCACCCAACACATCATATTCAACCCCAATCGATGCATATGGACGAATCTGGAACCATGGTGACGTATAAATACGTTTCTGTGCAATCAACGAATAGCCCGGGGTCAAAATGAAATAACCATCAGACTTTAAATGCATATATTCGTCACCCGCAACTTTTTCTTTTAACGAAAAGCCAAAGTTATATCCGAACCGAGTATACAAATTACCAACAATATATTGATTCAACCAATCATGTATTAATCCCCATTCTGAAATCAAACTGACCGATGTCCCAAGTCCAGTTATATCGTCAACATAGTTCTGTTCACGCGACACATTTAACAAATGCAAATCCAGCATCGCATTTCCATACACACGCGATTTGAATCCCAATGCGTGCATCAAATACCCACCAAAACCGATATTTGTGTCGGCAACATTTACCCTGTTATGTCCAGTAATTGTTTCGCCCGGTCTGTAACTTAAATCCATTGTATCAGAATTTTCACCCGTTGTCCGCGACACACGTGCCATCAACCCCAGTATCGTTTTCATTGACGATTGGAAATCGAATCCCCCAGTGATATTAAACCGATTACCATTTACCACCTTGTCATCTGAAACATTTTGACGCACAAAACCAAAGTCTGCATCGAACCAAACCTTGTTCAAATTACGATTACGGTTCCATATAAATTCATCAAACATATGATCTTCGAAATCGCGGAAAGACGTATGTTCATTTAACACAATACTGCCCGCAACCTGCTCTATCTCACGTGGCTGGATCAATCGTGCAAAACGTGCCAACGGTGCTCCATCGTGGTAAGTAACATAATTTTCCATACGGTTATATAATTCATTTGCTAAATCCGACAGATTTGTTCCGTTAAATACGACCGGTATTGTTTCAATCGGACTGTCGGCATCAAACCCTTTCTTGCGTAATTGCCCCACAATCATATTATCCAACGCGTTTGCCCCAGACAATTCGCCAGCGGTTTCATCGTCAACACGTTCAACAATCGATTCGGTATCGAACACTGCAACTGGGCCACCAAAACGTGGATCAAATACGATATAGATACTGTCGTTCACCCCATCGCGATTATAATCACGCACAGACAAATATATCGGCAAATCGTTTGTTGTGCCATTATTATCACTGTTCATAATTTGATCTGAATTTGCCGCCAATGTATCAAAATAGTTAAAGCAAATCGAACCATCATTATTACAGAAATTAACCTTTAAATTACGAATCTTGGTCGCCAATTCGTTCAGTCCGTCATCCGCATACACCAGCCAAATTGCAGAACCTGGATTAACTGCCTTATGTAAATTGATTCCAATTTCTGGGGCAACCAATGTATTATCATAAATGTCGCCACCGATATCTGTACTTGCAACGTCTGCGACAAATTGTTTATCAACATAAATCAAAGCGTCATTCGGGTCGGTGCTGTCGTTCACAATTTGCCCCAACGTATTATCATCATTTAACGAAACCGTTGCCCAATAATTTTCGCCCGACAAAGCCGCCGCATGCAACAAACTGTCTTTATCAAATGTATAATTACCACCGACCGTCATATGCCGCAAACCATAAATTTTGACACCCCCAGATACATTGCCATCAACATTGATGTTTGACCATATTGGATTACCCGATGTATCGTTCTGTGCCACAATTGTTAAATCGTTTGCATTAATACTGTTATCAACAGTTAAATCACTTGTATTTATCCGCATAGTCGTATTGCCGTTTTGTGTAATACCACCAACATGCACACCCGATGCAGAAATTGTGTAACTATTATTAACAATGTTCACATCGCCATTTGCCAAATCGCCTGTTTTATTTTGATACAAGGTTTTCGCAATCTCTAATGCCTTGCTTGAATTTGTTGATTCGCCCGTCAAATTCATACCATTACTGGTAATCGATGTCTTTGCATTCGCATTATTCACAAAATTTGTTGCCGTCAACAACCCATCTGTATTTATTGTTAAAACAGAATTATTTGTAACATTCCCCAATGATATCGTCGCATTATTTGCCGCCGCATTCAAAGACAATGTCCCATTGTTCACAAAATCGCCCCCAGACGTAATAGATCCAGATGTTGATGTTATTGTAACATTTGCATCACTTGCGATGTTTAAGCCCGTTCCTAAATTTGCCGCATTTGTAATTGTATAATTCGCAGTTCCAGATTTTGCAATAAATCCGCCATTTGTAATCGTTAAACTTTTTGCAGAAACAGTTGGCACATTTACCAATTTTAATGCCGCGTCTTCTGCCAAAACTTCAGCGGCTGTTCCCTGGACAACATTACCTGTTACATTCCCGGCATTTGTTACAGATAATTGTGTTCCCGCGGCAATCGTGGTCACCCCACCAGTCAAAGCCAACGAATTAAGTGTAACATTTGTCGCCGATATATCCATGGTTCCATTTGATACAGATAATGCACCACCAACAGAAACATCGTCCGCCGACGTAATTGTCAACGCACCACTGGACGATACAGCACCTGTCGATTCAAAATCACCATTTGTTGTTGTAAATTCGGCCGAACCATAATCGTTAAGTCCCGCAATCGTTATCGATTTAGCCGAAATATTTGCCGATGCAGTTGTATTATTTGCCGCACCAACGGTCATTGCATTATTAAACGTTGCACCACCACCCATCGCATTTGCAACCAAGCCACCATTAACCGCCACCGCCCCAGTAACAGATAAATCTTTTGCAGAATTCATCGTCAATGTATTGCCAGAATTAATTGTAATTCCACCACCAATTGTAATATCACTGGTGTTTCCGGTTGCATTATTGCTTAATTCAAACGATGCCACAGAACCATCGATAACCATACCATATGTTGCACTGCCACCATATACGATTCCATCGGCAATTTGTATCGCCCCAGTATCTGCGGTGAACGACGCACCATGCATAATAAACTTACCGCCAACATTACCAGTCTTGCTTTCTAATAAACTTGCCGCCGTTGCATTTCCAGAATAAATTTCAATGGTTCCACCATTTGTTGCACGCAAACCGTTCACAACATCCAATGATGATGTTGTTGCATCGGTTCCAAACACCACATATCCACCATTTTGTGCATCAACACCAAAATCACCACCGTTTGTTGTCACACCATTGATACTTATTTCTGTTCCATCAAATGTCGCCATGTGTGTACCGGCCGCCGTTGCAACAATTCCACCACCAATGGTCAATGTGCTGTCGGATGCAAAGTCAACATTACCCCCCAATGCCGTTATATAAACATCGCCATTATTCGTAACCGCCGCCCCCGCATTTGCCAGATAAACATTTCCGCCAATATCAATTGCACCAGTGGACGCAAAATCATGCACAGAATTATCAAGATTTAATACGCCCCCAGAAACATTTAATCCACCGGTTTCAACACCACCACCCCATGAATCCAGGTTGACACTTCCGCCCGACACCAAAATTGAACCCACCGACAATTCAGATACTGATGTTCCCCCGGAAACATTTAATGTTCCACTGTCATTCGAAATCGCACCAGTTACAGTTATATCCGCAGCATTCACATTTGTTGTTCCACCATTTGTATTAACAATCGAACCATCAACAGTTACCGATCCGCCCGTCGCGGTTGAACCATATATATTTAATGTTCCACCCGCCGTATTTGCATCACCATTTGCCGCCCCGGCAATTTCAACATTTTTACCCGACAATGTCATAGTACCAAAGTTAGAAATATCAGCCCCAACATCCAAAGTATCAGATGCCGAAATAATTGTCTTGGTTCCAACCGCACCGAATACAGCCCCCGCAATCGTTATATCACCCGGGTTAACCGAATCGGCCGATGATGATATCTTTAATGAATACAAACCAGATGTATCCAGTAATGTTCCATAGTTATACACCGATGCCACGCCGACCCCACCGACACCCGACAAGGCCATATTTGCCCCAGCATTTGATGCACCACCATTTAACGTTCCATTTGAAACCGCACCGATATCCAAAGGTGTATTTGTTACCGCGATATTAACAACAGATTTATCATTAGCAATACCGTTCAGATTACTGTCCGCATCTGTTCCCAACGACAAGCCACCAACAGTCATTGTCAATTTTGAATTTGCCACCATATTCGACAAATCAAAACCATTTGCAAATGACGCCATTCCATCAACATTGATTGTTGCCGTTCCAGAATTTACAAATGACGCCCCTGTGGCACCACCACCATTAACATTCAAACTGGCCGCATAAACAGACAGGTTGCCATTAACATTATCATTCTTTATTGTGCCACTAACCGTCATTGCCTGTCGATTATTTGCCGGGCCAACATTTACCGTCATTATCGGATTCGTCGCAGCACCACCAGAATTTTCAAGATTGCCCGTTACACCAAATGTCCCCGCCGAAGCAATCGCCATATTTCCGCCGGCCGCATTTTGAATTGTTCCAGTCGATGAAATATTTCCAGCCGATGTAATCGTTGACGTTGCACCCGACGCCATAATTGTCCCAGCAGACAAATTCCCCGTCAAAGAAACAACAGACAAAGAATCCGATGATGTAATATCATGAACCGTAATTGTATTGGCGGTTAAACCAAGAACATCAGCAGCCGTAATCGTTCCACCAACATTTAAAACATTTCCATTTAATACCGCAAAAGAACCATCTGCCGTAACCGCACCACCAATCGACACATTACCAACCGCATCCAGTTGCAGACCGCGTCCATCATCAACAAAAACGGTACCATCAACATCAATTGCACCGTTGCTGGTCAGACCAAATGGCACACCAGTCCCGTTCAAAACATATAAATCACCATGCGGTGTGGCCGGCGTAACAGACACTTCGTCCAGCACAAACAAATCACCCGCTATATCAACAACATCAACCGTTGTTCCAGAACCCGTTAATATTTCTTGATAATTACCATCTGCAATTATTATAGAATCTGCACCGAACGCATAGAGCGGTGCAAGACTGCATAAAAATGGCAATATTTTTTTTACCATATTTTTATTATTTTTGTTATTGCATTTGTTTTTATATTGTATCATAAATTGACTGCTATAAAAACAACTTTTTTACGTGATAAAGGAGAAAAAAATATGCAAACAATAAAGTCTGTTCACGCCCGTCAGATTATGGACAGTCGTGGCAACCCAACAATTGAATGCGATATTACATTAAATGGCGGTGCATTTGGACGTGCCGCGGTTCCATCGGGTGCATCAACAGGACAATTTGAAGCCCTGGAATTACGCGATGGCGGAAACGCATATATGGGTCGTGGTGTTATGAACGCTGTCAAAAATGTTAACGAAATTATTGCACCGGCAATTATTGGTATGGACGCAACCAAGCAATCTGAAATTGACGATACTATGTTAAAACTTGATGGCACCGACAACAAAGAAAAACTGGGGGCAAATGCGATACTGGCGGTATCTTTGGCGGTTGCCCATGCGGCAGCCAATGCAATGGGATTACCGCTGTATAAATACATCGCGAAAATTTATGGTAATTCAAATCCATGCGTATTGCCCCGCCCCATGATGAACATCATCAATGGTGGTGCACACGCAGATAACGGCCTGGACGCCCAAGAATTTATGATAATCCCTGTTGGTGCAAAATCTGAATTCGAAGCAATTCGTATGGGTGCCGAAGTTTTCCACAATCTTAAGAAAATATTAAAACATTCTGGAAATTCAACCAACGTTGGTGATGAGGGTGGTTTTGCACCAAACTTTCATTCATGTCGCGATGCACTGGATACAATTATTTCTGCTATAAATGCGGCTGGGTACAAACCAGGAACCGATGTTGCGATTGGCCTGGACGTTGCGTCATCTGAATTTTTTGATAATGGCGTTTATTCGTTCGAAGGTCAAAAAATGTCGTCTGACGACATGATTACATACTATCAACAATTAATAAGCGAATATCCGATTATTTCAATCGAAGACGCGTTGGCCGAAGAAGATTGGGACGGTTGGGAAAAATTAACCCAATTAATTGGCGATAAATGTCAATTGGTTGGCGACGATTTATTTGTAACAAATCCATGCCGTCTGGAACGCGGAATCCGGTTAAACGTTGCCAACGCTATTTTGATAAAGGTTAACCAGATTGGCACATTAACGGAAACACTTATTGCAATCAAGATGGCCCAAGATGCAAAATATGGCGTAATCATTTCGCACCGCAGTGGCGAAACCGAAGACACCACGATTGCCGACCTGGCGGTTGCGACAAACGCTGGACAAATCAAGACTGGTTCCATGTCGCGAACCGATCGTATGGCAAAATATAACCAACTGGTTCGTATCGAAGAAGAACTGGACAAATCTGCAAAATATGGTATATAGAATACCAAAGAACATGGGAAACGGGGGAAACATCCCCCGTTTTAAATTAGAATGATTGTGTATATAAAATATATTATTGCGGTTTTATTGCTTTGCTTGGTTATTTTTATGCCGGCATATCTGGCACGTCAATCGGGACATGACAAGACGAATATGACCCGCACACGCATCGCCAGTTGGCTGTTGGGTTGGACAATTATCGGTTGGCTTTGGGCATTATTCCGTTCCACCAGTAAATAAAAAAGCGAAACCAACCGTTTCGCTTTTTTTAATTGTTTTTTTCTTGATGTTTTAGAATAAAACTTATCTGCTGCCTGTTTCCCCAGGATTGATGTTACAACCACGCGACAACAATTCTTCAAGAATAGGATACGTTGCTGCCATCTGCATACCAGCACGATTAAATTTGAACCTTTTATTTGCCTTATCAGTCATGTTTTTACCTCTATTCAAAACATCTCTCTGACAAACCCCAGTATAACCAGCAACCGTTGTTTGTCAAGCACAATTTATCATTTTTGTCAACTATTCTTCACTACACCCAAACTCATCGCAATCCGCGGCTGGATATTCGCCAACTTCTATTGCAACTGGACTGCCCGCCGGTTCGTTTTTAGTGTAATATGTTTCTTTGACAACACGCACACGGCGGTTTTCCGCATTTGGTGTGTTATCTGGGGTTGGAACCGCTAAATCTTCTTCACCACTGGATACCGCAACAATTTGACTTGCCGGGATACCGTATTCAATCAGCATTTTTTGAACTGCTTCGGCACGACGTCCGCCCAGGGCATAGTTATAACTTTTTGTTCCCATTGTATCGGTATGCCCGACCACAGAAACCTTGATATTCTTGTTTTCCTGGGTTGCAGTTGCCAATTTTTCGATTAAATCACGATATTCTGGTTTAATTACAGCCTTGTTGAAATCAAAGCGAACTTCAAATACTTCTTCCATGACGTGCTGTTTCGGTTCCAACGGAATCTGTTGCACCTTTATCATAGTCTTTTCACCAGCCGCCGCCTGTAATTTATCAAGACGTGCATTTATTGCCGCCAATTCTTCACGCATCGCCATCATCATATCGATAAATTCTTCACGCGTAACAAGGTCATCCGCAACCATCGGAACAGGTTCTTCGGCACAATCGCATTGGATTGGTTCCTCGCTCATTGGGCATGGTTCCGCCCCACAGCGATGTTCTGCACATGGGCATTTACCCGACACAGCATTCATAACCCCCAGGCTGCGTGCATCAATTTCGTTGCCACTGTTCGACATATTCTTGCTTATCGTCTTGTCGCCACCATAAATATTTTGGTTAAACACCATTGGTTGCACTGGGACCGGATTTATCAAGTGTTCTGGAACATTAACATTGTTTACAATTATCACACCTT
>Ga0265298_10007964_pt1 | contig 12783 bp, 11 predicted proteins | sample AusTroGonzalo_MG_3_FD_193486 | JGI IMG/M metagenome (GOLD analysis project Ga0265298, IMG submission 193486) | Bovine rumen microbial communities from tropical cattle in Woodstock, Queensland, Australia - Gonzalo_01 | ecosystem: Host-associated > Mammals > Digestive system > Stomach > Rumen ... | reverse complement strand
CCCCTGCTACGTCTGCGCCGACGATCCCTACCGCATGGGTCCGAAGCCCGGCATGACCAAGAAGGAGATCAAGGAGTCCGGCTACGTCGCGGCCCACAAGAACAGCCGCTTCACCGCTCCCGCCGAGAACTGCCCCGTGCTTGACAAGGCCGGCTTCAAGGGCCTCTACAAGAACAAGCCCACCGGAGTGCCGATCGACGCGATCCTCTTCGGCGGCCGCCGTCCTTCGACCATTCCTCTGGTGAACGAGGCCAAGAGCTGGACGCATGGCGTGTTCATGGGCTCCGCCGCAGGCTCCGAGGTCACCGCCGCCGTCATCTCCGACCAGATCGGCCAGGTGCGCCGCGACCCGATGGCGATGCTTCCGTTCTTCGGCTACAACGTCGCCGACTACTTCCAGCACTGGCTGGAGATGGAGCGTACGAGCGCCGACGCGACGAAGCTGCCTAAGATATACTTCGTCAACTGGTTCCGCAAGGGCGAGGACGGCCGCTTCATGTGGCCCGGCTTTGGCGACAACAGCCGCGTCCTGAAGTGGATCTGCCAGCGTATCGAGGGCCAGGTCAAGGCCAACGAGACCGCCATCGGCAACATCCCGTTCGCCAAGGACATCGACCTCGCGAACAACGACGAGAAGGCGAAGTTCCATGTCGTCAAGGCCGATCTCGACGAGATCCTCAAGGTTGACGTCGAGGGCTGGAAGAAGGAGATCGCCACGGTCGGCGCCTCGTACGACGAGTACGACGCCAAGCCGTCGAAGGACTCGAAGGTCGCTTCCAAGACGGCCCGCCGCGTCCCGAAGGCCCTCCGCCAGGTTCTCGCCGACGTGACGGCTGCGCTGAACAAGTAACGGCATGTGCCGGCGACAAGCGCCCCTCGTTAACGCGAGGGGCGCATTGTTTTAATGAAGCCCTATCTCGACATACTGAAGCTAGTCTGGCCGCTCGCCCTCGGCATGATCAACAACGCGGTCATGCAGTTCGTGGACCGCGCCTATCTCGCCCACGAGTCCATGGCGTCGCTGGAGGCCGCGCTCCCCGCCTCGATACTCGCGTTCATGGTGCTTTGCTTCTTCCAGTCGGTGGTGGCCTATTCCGGAACGTTCGTCGCCCAGTACCACGGTGCGGGCGATTCGCGGATGTGCCGCGTCAGCTATCGGGCGGGGAACATCCTCGCCTTGGCGTTCGGCGCGATTGCGCTTCTCTTCGTTCCCGTCGGGTCGATGATTCTTGAACGGTTCACCGTTGACCCGGAGGTGTTGTCTCGCGAGCTTTCTTATTACAGGGTAGTAACGGCGGGCGGAGTGTTTCTTTTTCTTCAGATGGCGGCGGCGTCTTACTTCACGGGACTCGGCAAGACGCGGCGCGTCTTCTGGGTGAACGTGCTCGGCAATGTATTCAATGTCGCGCTGGACCCGATCGTCATCTTCGGTCTCTGCGGCTGCCCTCGCTTCGGCATCGCCGGAGCCGCGTATGCGACCGTTGCCGCGACCGCTCTCCAGTGGACCGTTTTGGCGGCGATGTCCGCCAAACACTCTAGCCCCTCCAGCCCCGCTGGAACATCCGGCCAACTGTTCCCGCTCATCAAGCGCCTGTTGCGCTTTGGCGTGCCGGCTGGCGCCTATACGATCTTGAACATGCTTTCGTTCACGATTTTCGTCTTCATCACGGGACGCATAGGCGGCGTCGCGTTCGCTGTGTCCAACGCCTGCTTCGCTGTCAACTACCTGCTTTTCGCTCCGATGGAGGGATTCGCCCTCGGCGCGGCGACGCTGGTCGGTCAGGCCCAGGGACGCGGCGATCCGGCGGCCGCCCATCGCGATGCGATGCGCACGGTTCTGCTCGGCGTCGGATTTGTTGCGCTCTGGTCGCTTCTGGCTGTCGTGTTCCACAGGCCCATACTGTCGCTCTTCGCCCCGGACGAAGCCATCCGGCAGGAGTTCTTCTCGCTTGGGCGAACGCTCTTCATATTGATGGCTGCATGGCAGGTGTTCGATGCGGCGGATGTGATAATCTCCGGTGCGCTCAAGGGTGCGGGCGACACAAAGTTTGTCCTTTGGTGGATGCTGGTCGTCGCCTTCGGAATCTGGCTGCCGCTTGTCTGGGTCGTCGCAGTTCTGCACAATACCATGCCTGCGCTCTGGTCCACCATGGTTGCGTATGTGGTTGTGATCTGCATAGGCTCGCTCATTCGCTGGCGCCGCGGCAAATGGCGCTCCATAGCGATTGTCTGATATCATTTCTTATCCTTATTCTCACGGAGGCATGCGATGAAAGAGCAACTAAAAAGCGAGATTGAGGAAATCGACCTCAAGATCGCGGAACTGAAGAAGCGGCGGCGCGAGCTCTTGTCGGAACTTGGCGAAGGTCGCCTCTCGTGGGGCGCGATCATCGCTGGAGCTTTCGGCGCCCTGATGACAGGGCTCGGAATAATTGCGCTCTTCGCAGCGAATTGGGATGAACTCGGCCGCGCGGCCCGCGCCGCTGTTTCCGTTGCGCCGACGCTCATTTGCGGCATCGTGGCCGTTGTCGCGAGCGTGAAAGGCTGGTGGACGAAATCTCTGTGGGAGCCGCTCGGAATATTGTGGAGCATCTCCATAATCGCCGGAACCTCGCTCGTCGCGCAGACATATCAGGTCGGTGGCTCGGTGCCTGGTCTCGTTCTGCTGGTCGCGCTTCTTTCGCTACCGGTCGTTTGGGTCACGCAATCGGCGACACTGACCGCGCTTTGGCCGGTCTTCGCCATAATCTGGGGCGGCTCCAGTTGCGATGTCAACGGAACCTCCGTCGCGCTCGCCGTGAAATCGGTGGTGCTCATGGCGCTTTCGCTCCCTGCGCTGATCGTGCTTGTCCGCAGCGATCTGCCGAAAGTCGCCAAGACCATGGCGCACCTTATGACCGGCCTTGTGTATTCGTTTGGACTGGCCCTTGTGTTGGCGATAACACTGCCGATATCAACCTCTGAGGGGGTTGCGCTTGTATGCATCTATTGGACATGCTCCGCGATCGTAGTTGCGGCAGGGTGTTTCTTCCGGCTCTCGCCATGGTGCATCGTCGGTACGATTGTCGCATGCTGCACTTCGCTGTGTACGCCGTATCTGCATGCGTCTGGCACTTACTGGTTTGCCATCGCCCTTGCGATTGGCGTGATCGTGTTCGGCGTTGCCAAACTGCGCTCGGCTTATGCCAATATCGGAGCCGTCACATTCTTCTGGCTCATCCTGGCCAAGTTCTTTGCGAGCGATGCATCGTTTACGCTCAAGGGCATCGTGCTGATCTCTTGCGGCACGGCGCTGACAACCCTTAATACGACACTGGTTCGCTTCAAGAAGAGGAGGTCGTGATGATGAAGCCGAACATGAAGAAGACCGCGTTTGTCTTGGCTGCGCTCGCCGTCCAGTGTGCGGCGATCGGCTGGCTCATATGGCGCTATGAGGACGTAGTACGCAATGGCGTAGAGGTGCGTTTCAAGTGCTCGGCCTATGATCCGTCGGACCCGTTCCGTGGACGCTACCTCAGGGTGTCGGTGACGGAGTCGTGCACGAATCTGCTGGAGCGTTCGAACGGGCAGGAGTGGGATACATACTACAACCACAACAAGGGGCTTTTCGCGGAGCTTGAGCGGTCGGCCGACGGGCTTTGGTTTGTCGCGGCTGTTGCTGATTCACCGCAGGACGGCAATGGCCTTTGGATCAAGCCTAAGAGGGTGCATGTGGAGCATGCAGTGCGGTGGAGCGACAAGCTGGATGATGAATCTTATGAAGATTTCACGAAGCGCTGCGAAGACTCTCCGCTCATGGCTGTGGTTTCGATGCCCGACCAGCTGTTCATGAACGAACGTCTTGCGCCTGTCGCCGAGGCTGCGTTGCGGGAGGCCGTTGCGCCGGATGGCAAGGGTGCGGTCGCCGTGTATCGCGTGAAGGACGGTGAAATCGTCATAACCGATATTGAGATAGACGGAAAGTCCGTTTCTCGCCTATAGGCATTTCTTTCTTGTAGTTTTTGTTTGTCTTGTTGTGTTGGTTTAATCACCATGCTGAAAATTTACTTTCACCATGGTGAAATTTTCTTTTTACCATGGTGAAAGTGCGTGGACTTTTCGCTTACTCGGCGGCAGCTGTATCGCGCGCCGCGCTCGTCGTTTACCCAGTTGTCAAAGATCAACGCCCCGAAGGGCTTGGGAGGGGTTGCGGGACTTCGTTGTCTCGTTCGGGCACCGCAACCGCATCTCCCCTCACTGTTCCTTGGCAAAAGGGGGGTGGCGTTCGGCAAAATCGCCTTTCCGGCATCCTCCCAATATGCGTTTCGTCCTTTGTTTACAGGCCTCTGAGAACTTTTTCAATTATTTTTAGGTTGACGCTGAAGGTGCTTTTCGCTATGCCCATGTCACGCGAGGTCTTGAAGTAGGCGGAAGGGTGCCTCACGCGTGTGCGCACATGCGCGAGGCGGAACTGTTGACAACCTTCTGTTCGTTCATGAGGGGTTTCGCGCATCCTCATGCACTGGCTTAAGCGGCTGTCGAAGAAGGCGCAACCACCCGCCAACGGCTAACCGTCAACTGCCAAATTCCGGCGGGTTGCGCAGGCAGGGAGGATTTTAGTATAATACACCTTTCTAAACCTCAGAAAGGCTAAAGGAACATGGGCGGCTTTTGCGGAATCGTGGCTAAGACGGATTGCGTGAGCGATCTGTTTTTCGGAACCGACTACCACTCCCATCTCGGAACCCATCGCGGTGGAATGGCCATTCGGGGCGAGGGCGGGGTCTTCCAGCGCGCAATACACAACATACAGAACTCGCCGTTCCGCTCCAAGTTCGAGAACGACGTGCCCCGCTTCTCCGGCAAGGTCGGCATAGGAGTGATATCCGACACCGATCCGCAGCCTCTTGTCATGTGTGCGCGTCTCGGGACCTTCGCGATAGTGACCGTCGGCCTGATAACCAACATCGATGATCTCAAGCGGGAGCTGTTCAACACGAATTCCTCGCAGCTGCAGTTCTCCACGACAAGCGGAATGGTCGGTCCGACCGAGGTCGTGTCCGCGATGATCGCGACCAAGGATTCGATAGTCGAGGGCATCCGCTACGTTCAGGAGAAGATCACCGGCAGCTGCTCGCTGCTCGTCATCTCCCAGGACGGCAAGCTGTATGCCGCCCGCGACCGCTACGGGCGTACGCCCATCGTCATAGGCCGCCGCGACGGGGCGATGGCCGCGCTTCAGGAAAGCTGCGCGTTGCCGAACCTCGGCTACGAGCATGTGCGCGACCTCGGCCCTGGCGAAGTCGTCGAGATGACTGCCGAGGGCATGACGACCGTGGTCGAGCCCGGCGACAAGATGGCGATCTGCTCCTTTCTCTGGATCTACTACGGCTTCCCGGCGTCCACGTACGAGGGGCGCAACGTCGAGATGGCCCGCTACCGCTGCGGCAGCGCCCTCGCGAAGCGCTATCCGGTCGCCGCCGACGCCGCATGCGGAATCCCCGATTCCGGCACGTCGCACGCGCTCGGCTATGCGCACGAGGCCGGCATCAAGTATGCGAGGCCGTTCGTCAAGTACACTCCGACCTGGGCGAGAAGCTTCATGCCGCAGGATCAGCGCCAGCGCGAGCGCGTCGCCGCGATGAAGCTCATACCGATTCCCGGGCTCATCAACGACCGCCGGCTCGTGTTCTGCGACGACTCCGTAGTGCGCGGCACCCAGCTGGGCAAGCAGGCCGACCGCCTATATGCGGCAGGCTGCAAGGAGATGCACGTCAGGATCGCATGCCCGCCGCTCGTGTATCCCTGCAAGTTCATAAACTTCTCGCGGTCCAAGAACGAGTACGATCTCATAACGCGCCGCTTCGTGCGCGGACACGAGGGCGAGAACGCAGAGTTGAAGAAGTACACCGACCACGAGAGCGAGGCGTACAAGGCTATGGTGGAGTTCATCCGCGAGAAGCTCAACCTTACCTCGCTCGCGTTCCAGACCATAGACGATCTCGTGCAGGCCATCGGGTTGCCTCGCGAAAAGCTCTGCATGTATTGCTGGACGGGGGAGGACGTCTCGCAGGGCGGATGCTGCGGCGGGTGCGCAGACTGTCCGCACAAGGGCTGATCGTCCGGAGGTATCTTAAGTGAAGACGCCAAGCATCGAGAAGTTCGGTTCGCTCGCCACCCACAGGGCCTTTCTCGGAGAGCCAGCGAAGAAGGGTTCCGTCGTCCCGTTCCCTTGCCGGCCGGCGCGCGTGTTCGCGAAGCAGACAGCCGGTCTTGTGAAGCGACTAAAGGCGATAGGGTGCCGCGACGTGGTGATCGGGCTGAGCGGAGGACTCGATTCCGCCCTTGCGCTTCTTGTGGCGGTGGCGGCGTTTGACAGGCTTGGTCTCGACAGGAAGGGTCTTCACGTCTATACGATGCCAGGCTTCGGCACGACGCCGCGCACAAAGGGCAATGCGGAGCTGATGTGCGAGGGGCTCGGATTGGATATAGGGACCATTTCGATAGTCAAGGCGTGCCGCCAGCACTTCAAGGACATCGGGCACGACGGCAGGACGCCAGACGTGACCTTCGAGAACGCGCAGGCGAGGATGCGCACGCTGATTCTGATGGACAAGGCGAACATGACAGGCGGGATCGTCCTCGGCACGGGAGACCTTTCGGAGATCGCGCTCGGCTGGTGCACGTACAACGGCGACCACATGGCGATGTTCGCGGTGAACAACGACGTGCCGAAGACGGTCGTCCGCAAGGTGTGCCGCTGGTGGGCGGAGACCAACCCCGGAAAGGCGGCGGATGCGATACTCGACATCATCGCGACGCCGGTTTCTCCGGAGCTCGTCAAAGGGCAGGTCACCGAAAACGCCATCGGACCCTACGAGCTGCACGACTTCTTCCTCTGGAACTTCATAATGAACGAAATGGGCTCCAGAGACCTTCAGGCCGCGGCCGAGAGGTATTTCGCCGGACGCTACGGCAGCGATGAGATCGCAAAGACCCTCGCCATCTTCATGCGCCGCTTCTTCACCCAGGCCTTCAAGCGCAACTGCCAGTGCGACGGCGTGAAGGTGTTTCCCTTTGAACTTTCCCCGCACGGTTGGTGGATTCCGTCCGACCTGGGCGTGGTCAGGCTCTGATTTCACATACAGCAGACTATAATGAATTCCGAAATCCTCAACAGGATGGTCGCCGAGGTCGGCGCATCCGCACGTCAGATAGCCGCAGTCGAAAAGCTTCTCGGCGAAGGCAGCACGGTTCCTTTCATAGCGCGATACCGCAAGGAGGCGCACGGCAACCTGGATGAAGTCGCCATTGGCAAGATAAAGGACCGCCTCGAATACTACGGCGAATTCGAGAGCCGCAAGGAGACGATTCTCAAGAGCATCGACGAGCAGGGCAAGCTTACGGACGAGCTTCGCGCGAAGATCGCCGGATGCTGGCAGAAGAGTGCGCTTGAAGACCTGTACCAGCCGTACAAGCCGAAGCGCCGCACCCGCGCGCAGGTCGCGAAGGAGAAGGGCTTCGAGCCTCTGGCGGATGCGATCTGGCGCGGCGAGAAGGTTGATGCCTCCGATGAGGATCTGCAGTTCGCGCGCGACATACTGGCCGAGCGCATAGCCGACATGGCCGAGATACGCGGGCTCGTCCGCCAGGCGTTCGCGACAAAGGGCGTAGTGAAGAGCGAGGTCGCGAGCCCCAAGCCGACGGAGCCGACAAAGTTCGAGCAGTACTACGAGTTCGAGGAGCCCATAGCGACGATCCCCAGCCATCGCTATCTCGCCATACGGCGCGGACAGAAGGAAGGTGTGCTTTGGGTGAAGCTCACTCTCGACTCCGGGCGGGTCATAGAGGACATGCTGACTCTCGTGGAGAAGGCAACGGGAACCAGATGTGGAGAGCAGATCGAGCTTGCCGCAGAAGACGCCTACAAGCGGCTGCTTGCGCCAAGCTGCGAGATCGACGTTACGGTGGAGAAGAAGATGTCCGCCGACCGTGCCGCGGTTGAGGTGTTCGCGGAGAACCTGCGCCATCTGCTGCTGGCGAGTCCGCTTGGCGAGAAGGCCGTGCTTGCGATAGATCCCGGAATACGCACGGGTTGCAAGGTCGCGATGATAGACGCGACAGGCAAGTACATCGGCAAGACTGTCATATTTCCGCAGCAGAAGCCCGAGGAGAGCGCCAAGGCGATCGCGATGATCGTGAACCAGTACCGGCCAGAGGCTATCGCAGTCGGCAACGGAACGGCGGGACGCGAGACCGAGGCGTTCGTGCGGCAGACGCTCGCGAGGCTTAAGGCCCAGCATCCCGAGATTCCGACGCCGATGGTAGTGAGCGTCAGCGAGGCGGGCGCGTCTGTCTACTCCGCGAGCGAGATCGCGCGCAAGGAGTTCCCGGATCTCGACCTGACCGTGCGCGGCGCGATATCTATCGGGCGCCGTCTGCAGGATCCTCTCGCAGAGCTTGTGAAGGTCGATCCCAAGGCCATAGGCGTCGGGCAGTACCAGCACGACGTTCATCAGCCGCTTCTGGGCGCGAAGCTAGACGAGGTCGTCGTAAGCTGTGTGAACGGGGTTGGCGTGGAGCTCAACACAGCCAGCGCGCCGCTTCTGGAGCGAGTTTCTGGCATCAGCCAGTCGCTTGCGAAATCCATCGTCGAGTGGCGCAACGAGAACGGCAAGTTCCGTTCGCGCGAAGATCTAAAGAAGGTCAAGGGGCTCGGAGAGAAGGCGTTCGAGCAGTGCGCGGGCTTCCTTCGCATACGCGGTGCGGCGAATCCGCTCGACTCTTCTGCGGTGCATCCGGAGCGATACGGCATCGTCGACCGCATGGCCGCGGACGCCGGCATGTCGGTCGCATCGCTGGTCGGCAATCCGCTAGCCGCGAAGAAGATAGACATACGCCGCTACATAACGGACGAGGTCGGCGAGCCTACGCTCAAGGACATCGTTGCGGAGCTCGTCAAGCCGGGGCGCGATCCGCGTGCCGTCTTCGAGCCGCCGAAGTTCCGCGAGGACGTGACGAAGATAGAGGACGTGAGAGAAGGCATGAAGCTCGAGGGCGTGGTCACGAACGTGACAGCGTTCGGCGCGTTCGTTGATATCGGGGTGCACCAGGACGGCCTTGTGCACGTCTCGGAGCTCAGCGACAATTTCGTGACCGATCCCGCGAGCATAGTCAAGGCAGGCGACAGGCTGCAGGTCACGGTGATAGGCGTTGACCGTGCGCGAGGGCGCATATCGCTTTCGGCGAAGACGCGTCCGTCGGTCGTGGCGCCGTCTTCGCCTTCGCAGGGCGCCAGGCCGGGAGATCGCCGAAGCCGCACTTCGTTCTCTCCGTCGGGCGGGTCGGGCTTCTCGTGCAACCCGTTCGCGAATCTCTGATTTATGGTATAATAACCGCAATGCGAATATTGACCAGATACGTCTTCAGGGAGTATGTGATTCCGCTTTTCTACTGCCTGGCGGGCTTCATCTCCATATATGTGCTGTTTGAGCTTTTCGGCTCGTTCTCCCGCCTTGCGGAGGCCGGGCTGCCGCTCCTGACCGTCATGGAGTACTTCTGCGCATATCTCGCGCCGTACTTCGAATGGCTTGCTCCGGCGGCGCTCATGCTGGCCGCGCTCTACACCATGTGGAGCTTCTGCCGCCACTCCGAGCTTATCGCCATGCGTGCGAGCGGAGTGAGCTTTCTGTCCATCGCCAATCCGATATTGCTGACGGCGCTTGCGATATCCTTCGTCGTTTTCTGGGTCAACGAGTGGTATGTGCCTCGCCGTGCGCAGTGGGCGAAGCAGCTCAAGGGCGAGCGCTTCGACGTCGAGAAGATGGAACGCGCCGACAACATCGTCTTCCGCAATGCGAGGGACTGCCGCACGTGGACCGTGGGCAGCATCGTGCCGGACGCTACGCGCCTTGCCGACGTGCGCGTGACCGTGGACAGGCCGGGCGGCGCGAGGCGGCTTTGCGTGTCAGCGCCGACCGCCGAATACCTGGACGGCGAGTGGTGGTTCAAGGACGCAGATGTGCAGCACTACGACGTGAACGGTGTCGAGATTGCGACGCCAACCCCAGAGCTGGATTCGCTTACCCTCCGCAACTTCGCCGAGTTCAAGGAGAAGCCGGGCGACTTCCTTGCGCAGAACCGCGATTGGGCCTACAACTCGATAGCGTCGCGAATCCGCCACCTGCGCACGAACCGAAATCTGACTCCCGAGGTGCGTCGCAAGTACGTCTACGACACCTGGTCCAAGGTGTTCTCTCCGTTCGCCTGCATAATAATAACGCTGTTTGCGATTCCTGCCGGCGTCGCGACCGGAAGGCAGTCCGTGTTCAAGGGCATACTTTGCGCGCTTGGGCTGTTCTTCTCGTTCTACGGCGTTGTGATTGGCTGCATGGTCTGCGCGAACGAAGGGATTCTCAATCCGATAGTAGCGGCGCTGCTGCCGTATGTCCTTTTCCTTGTGCTTGGCATACGGGCATTCCGCAAGCAGGTGTAAGGCGTTGCGTATGGAGAAGTTCGAGCTTGATGAGTCCCTTAAGGACGAGATACGCTCCGGGGTGCTCGGCGACGGTTTCATGAAGCTGGTGCAGTCCGTCAGGCGCGGCGGATCGCAGTTCAAGATATCCATCCGCCCTGTGGAGATCGGCGGAGAAAAGCGCTTCCAGGCCGAGATGGTCGACGACGGCCAGGTCTCCGTCAAGAATTTCGACGCTGGCTCCATACTGCAGGGGCTGGAGGAGATCATTGCGCAGAAGGGCGCGAGGGATCTGCACCTGATGACCGCGAAGGGCGCTGCACATCAGGGTGACGAAGAAGGGCCATGTGATGGCGTCGCGCTCGGCCGAGATGAACCGCACCGTCGAGCTTAGGCCGCACGACAGGGTGAAGAACGTACCGTTGACGGCGTTCGATTCCGCCGCGTTTCTGAGGGCGGCGTCGCTTGCGGACGGCGAAGGTCGGGTTCGCGCCTCGATGCGAGGCAAGTACGACCAGGTGAACGAGTTTCTCAAGGTCGTGGCCGATGTCCTCAAGGGACGGGAGGCGCGCGAGGGCGAGGTCTTCACGGTCGTGGACTGCGGTTGCGGCAAGGCGTATTTGACGGTTGCCCTATACCTCTATCTTACGCAGGTGGTCGGGATTCCCGAAGTCCGCGTATACGGTGTGGACAGAAGGGCGGATGTGATCGAGTCTGCGAGGAAGATGGCCGCGAGCCTCGATCTTGCCGGAAAGGTGGAGTTCGTCGAGAGCGACCTTGCGGCGTTCTCTCCGCCGAACGAGACGAAGCGCGCCGACATGGTCGTTTCGCTGCATGCATGCGATACGGCGACAGACGAGGCGCTTGCCAAGGGCGTCGAGTGGAAGGCCCGCTACATCCTAAGCGCCCCTTGCTGCCAGCACGAGCTGCAGAAGACGTTGGCGGACAAAGGTGCCTTCGCGGGACTAATGCGCCAGTCGATCCTCAGAGAGCGCCTCTGCGACATCTTGACGGACGGCTTCAGGGCGATGATCATGCGCATACTCGGCTTCAGGACGCAGGTCGTCGAATTCGTTTCAAGCGAGGCGACGGCGCGTAACATCATGCTCAAGTGCGAGTTCTGCGTCAAGCCGGGACAGTCCGGCCCCATTTGCGAGTATCTCGCGCTAAGAGACTACTGGCGCGTCACGCCATGGCTGGAGACGCGCCTCGCATCGATTCTGGATCGATACCTCTCCCGGTTCAATCCTCAGTAGTTCTGAGGCTCGATCTGGAAGTATGCCTTCGGGTGCGCACAGACGGGGCATATCTCCGGAGCTTTCTCGCTCTCGATTATCGCTCCGCAGTTGCGGCACTGCCAGCGGTTTTTGCCGATGCGAACCCAGACCTCGCCGGTCTCGATGTTCTTCGCGAGCTGGCGGTAGCGCTCCTCGTGATGCTTCTCGATCTCGGCGACTTTAGCGAAGAGGAACGCGAGACGGTCAAAGCCCTCTGCCTTAGCCTCTTCGGAGAAGCGCTTGTACATGTCGGTCCACTCCTCATGCTCGCCAGCCGCCGCCGCGAGAAGGTTTGCGGGAGTGTCGCCGATTCCGCCAAGCTCCTTGAACCAGATCTTGGCATGCTCCTTCTCGTTGAGCGCCGTCTCCTGGAAGATGGCGGCGATCTGCTCGTAGCCGTCCTTCTTCGCGCGCGAGGCGAAGTAGTCGTACTTGTTGCGCGCCTGCGATTCGCCTGCGAAGGCTGTCCACAGGTTCTGCTCGGTCTTGCTGCCTTTTAGTTCCATGGTGTGTTTCTCCTTTATTGCATGTCTGTCTGTTCTTGTTCTAGCGCGCGGGCCAGCTGGTCCGGGCACGATGTTCCGTTGCGGCACTGTATTCCTTTAAGAGTCGCGATGACATCTTCGACCTTTCGCCCTACCACAAGCCTTGCCACGCCTTGCGTGTTGCCGGGGCAGCCGCCTATGAACTTGCAGGCCGTAAGTATGCCATCGGTTACTTCGTACTCGATTTCACGGGAGCAAGTCCCGCTGGTCTTGAAGCTTTTCATGGGCTATTCCTTTCGTGTTTGCGGCCGCAAATCGCGTCCACGGTCGAATTATAGCAAAATAATGTCTCGCATGGCAATAGGTGTCCATGGACCGATGTAAATCAAGTTAAACCGTCGTTGCGCTGATGCTTTCGTTGCATTAACGACGAAAGTTCGCAAATCTTTCCATACCCCCTTGCGCGGAGGGGCGCCGAAATGGTATACTATGCACTCGTTCGCCCCGAAAGGGCGCACGCGATCTTTGAAAACCGGGAGTTGGAGATTAAAGAGAATTGCAACGTAAA
>Ga0265298_10007963_pt1 | contig 12783 bp, 10 predicted proteins | sample AusTroGonzalo_MG_3_FD_193486 | JGI IMG/M metagenome (GOLD analysis project Ga0265298, IMG submission 193486) | Bovine rumen microbial communities from tropical cattle in Woodstock, Queensland, Australia - Gonzalo_01 | ecosystem: Host-associated > Mammals > Digestive system > Stomach > Rumen ... | reverse complement strand
TCCCAGAGCGTCCTGCTGGTACACGACGGCGTTCACGGAGTCCGCATAGGTGCGGATGCCGCTGTCAAAGCGGACGCGGCCCACATTCAGGTAATGATCATGGAGAGCGTCCACGGCACGGATGTACTTCATGCCGATGACACGCGGAACGGCGGTAGGCCGCTCATCGTTGGAAAGGCCCAGGGTGAGGTCCACGTCGGATCCGCTCACCACCAGGTCGCCGGCCCGGACATTCCGTCCCCGGACAGTCTGCCGGAGGACATTATTGGTTGCGATATCCTGCGTATAATTGAGTTTACCGAGCGCGAGGCCGCGGTTATTCAGTTCCGCGCGGGCTTCGTTCAGGGAGTAGCCGATCAGGTTGGGCATCACGACCTTGCGGGGGACGATGGAGTTGATGGTCAGGAAGATGCTGCGTCCCTTCTTGACGGTGGCGCCGGCCTTCGGGGCCTGGCGGTAGATCACCCCGGCTCCGAGCCTGCGGACGAACACGGAGTCCGTCACCTTCACGCCCACATGGCTTTCGCGGGCGACCTTGTGCGCCTCGGCGACGGTCATGTTCGTGAAATCAGGCACCGTGACCGTCTGGTTATGCCGCGTGATGAGACTCAGTCCTCCCTGCGCCACAAGCAGCAGCACCACGACCAGCAGCACAGCCAGGAGAAGGTTCCGCACGATCCAGTTGGACAGCATGCCCTTCACCTTCGGAGACGTATTCTTTGTAGCTTTCTTTGCCATGGCAATATTCCTTTCAACTTACAAAGTTAGCAAAAAAATCAAAAAAATGGCGGTCCCGAAAGACCGCCATTCCAAAGCTCGGATGGAGAGCGTCGGCTAGAACATCATGCCGCCGCCCATCGGCATACCGCCACCCATGGGCATTCCGCCGCCCATGCCGCCACGGCCACCGCGTCCGCCACGACCGCCACCGAAGCCGCCGAAGCCACCCATACGGCCGTTACGACCGCCGAAGGTGCCGAAGCGCCAGGTGAAGGAGACGATGATATATCGGCCGATAGAGAGGGAACGGGACTCGGAATAGCTGTTATTCGCCTGGGTAGTGCTCAGATTGTTCCGCTGGCCCAGGATGTCGTAGGCATTCAGGGCGATGGTGGCCTGGTTGTAGATGATCGGCATCTGCAAACCGGCATTCCAAATCAGGCGGGAAGGCTGATCGGTCTGATAACCCTTGTACCAATTGTAATTCGCGTCAGTGGTGAAGGTCAGACCGGTGTAACCGATGGTCCAGTTGATGGAACCGCCCACGGAGTTGTTCCAGGTGGCCTTATCGTTCTGATTTTCCGTTTTGATGCTGTACCAAGGCTTGGAGAAGCGGGTGCCGCCATTAAGTCTAACCTCGAAATAATCGCTACGGTAGTTCAGGTTAAGACGCTCCATCACGCTCAGGTTCTGGGTAACATTGGAGTAGAAGTCTTTTGATTCGTCCAGATCAGGATAAGCCTTGAGGAACTCATCATACTTGAATGCTTTCATACCTTCTTCCCAATACTCAGACATATCGAGTTTCGTAGCACCCACATAATTACTGGATTTGGAGTAGTTAATATTAGAATTGTTAGAGATGGAGAAGTTCGATTTCGCAATCGGAGCATTAATCATGATCCGGGCGCTGCCGTTGTAAGTGTTTTTGCCATTCACCGGGAAGGAATATGCACGGCCGTTGGGATCATACCAAGTTGCATTCACGATAGGATTCTGGTTCAGGCCACCCTGCAGATTCAGACGTGCGGTGAAGAAGGTCTGACGATTGGAATACTCCAGTTCAATACGGCCGTTGTGATTGAAATACGGCTTCAAGCTAGGATTACCCAGAGACATCGACAGAGGGTTGGAGTTATCCAAGACAGGCATGAGCTGAGAAGTGGTAGGCTGACCACTGCGACCGTTATAGTTGATGCGGATGTTCGCATTCTCATTGAAATCGTAGAAAAGCATCGCACGCGGAGCCCAGTTCATAACCTTGATATCGGTCGGTTCATGACCGGTCGTCTCGTTATGCTGGTTCTGCGGATTCGCAGAGAAACCCAACTGAGCACGGACATCGCCCTCCTGATACATGAAAGCAAGACCGGCGCTCTGGTTGATATTGCGGTTCAGGATCTTGTTGGAATAAGCCTCATCCTTCGCGCCATCCCTGATATACTCCATCGTATGGGCATCGACATCATAGGTGAACGCACCGTCATTATTGAAAACATCCTTGACGGAGTTAGTGAGGCTATAGTTGTACTGGTAACTACCTTCCACATAAAAGCCGCCTCCCAAGGGCTCCGTATAGACGATACGGGCGCCGGCATTCTGCGTCTTGGACTGCTGATCCACGCGCTGGTTGATCAAGGAGGGACCGGCACCGGCGAACGTTTGGGTAACGGACTGGTTGTAGCCGTCAGAATGGTTATTGGACAGAGACCAGTTCATGTTGACGGACAGTGTTCGACCCGGAATGCCAAGGCGCTGACGGAACAGGAGGAAACCATTGGCCTGCCAGTTATTGTTCAAACCGTAGTTGTTGGAGAAACCCTTGTTCATATGGCTGAGTTCTCCGGCAGTATCCCGAGTCCACGTATCGAAGACCTGGCCCTGGTTGTAACCGCCCTGACTGTAGTTGAACTGAGGCTGGAACAGGATGGAGGTATTGTCGGAGAACTTGTGGTCCAGACGCACGCCCACGCGGTGGCCGTTGTTGCGGCTGGTGCTGGTGCTGTAGTTATTCTCTTCATCCTGAATCTGAGTAGAACCATCCGGCAGAAAGGTTTCCTGGTAGGTTTCCTGACGGGACTCGGTGATGGAACCGCTGTACATATAGTTACCAGAAAGTTCCATCCTGTCGTCGAGGAGGTCCGCCGCCGCATTGACACCGCCCATCCATGAGGTGGTGATGCCGCCGCCGAAGCCGCCCATGCCGCCACCCATCATGCCGCCGCCCATGCCGCCCATGCCGCGGCCGCCGCCCATCATCTGGCCCATCATGTTGCCGCCCATGTTGGTGAAGCCCATGCCGCCGGCGCCGTTGTTGCCGTTGGCGATGACGGAGAGCTGGCTGTCGTCCGTGAAGCGACCGACCATGCCGTTGCCGGTATAGCGCCAGTCGTTCAAGGCGTTATTCTCGGACGGGATATCGTGGCCGACGCCGCCGGTCACGTTACCGAAGATACCGTTCATCATGCTCTTCTGCACGGTGAGGTCGATGATGGTCTCGTCGTTGCCGTCGTCGATGCCGGTGAATTCAGCCTGCTCGGACTTCTTCTTCACGACCTTGACCTTCTCGATCATCTTCGCGGGAAGGTTCTGGGAAGCCATCTGAGGATCGTCCAGGAAGAAGGTCTTGCCGTCGATGGTGATCTTGGTGATGGACTCGCCGTTCGCGGTGATGTTGCCGCTGTCGTCCACCTCGATGCCCGGGAGCTTCTTGAGGAGGTTGATCAGCATGTCCGTATCGGTGGTCTTGAAGGAAGAAGCGTTATATTCGACCGTGTCCTTCTTGATGATGATCGGGTTGCCGGTCGCGGAGACGGAAGCGGCGTCCAGGACTTCCTGGTCCAGATCCATCTTGACGGTACCGAGGTCCGTGGCATCCTTCGCGATCTCCACGGCCTTCTCAACGGACTTGTAGCCCATGATTTCGGCCTTGAAGGTGTACTTGCCGGCCTTGACCTTCTCGATGGTACCATGACCTTCGTTGTCGGTCAGCGCGTACTTGGCACTTCCTTTTTCGGGGGTGAGGGAGACGGTGGCGAAGCCGACGGGCTCGCCGTTGGTGGCGTCTTCCAGTTTCACGGTCACATTGTAATTCTGGGCTGACATCGCAACGGCTGCGAACAGGCTCACCAGAACAAGCAGAATTCTTCTCTTAGACATAAAAAATACACATTTCGCCCTGTTTCGGGTCATACAGTACTCTTAGACGCCACGCGTACGCGTAGGTTTAACGACCTGGTATTTATTTTTTTAATTTTTTACTGAATCCGGTCGGGATGGTCCTTCAGGAACTGCTCCCAGCCGCCCTTCCCCTTCACGGAAGCGAGCGGGGTCGTGGTCTGGAAATGATGGCAGAGCGCGATGGCGAGGGCATCGGTCGCGTCCAGGTGCTCGGCGGCGAGTTTCACGCCGAGGGTCTTTTCCAGCATCAGCTGGACCTGCTCCTTGGAGGCGGCGCCGTTGCCGACGATGGCCTCCTTCGCCTTACGGGGAGCGTATTCCGTCACGGAGGCGACCCCGGATTCGAGGGCGGCGATGATCGCGGCCCCCTGTGCGCGGCCGAGCTTCAGCACGACCTGCGCATTCTTGCCGTAGAACGGCGATTCGATGGCCAGCTCGTCCGGATGATAGGACTTGCAGACCTCGGTGATGCAGTCATAGATGGCCTTCAGTTTCACGTACGCGTCCTTCTCCTTCCGGAGGTCCAGGATGCCCATGTCCACATATTCGGCCTTCTTGCCCAAGGCACGGATGACCCCGAAACCCAGCAGCTGGGTTCCGGGGTCGATGCCTAATATGATTCTCGGCTTATCCAATACGGTCGAAGCCGGTGTAGGGACGGAGCACCTCGGGAATCTCGATGTAGCCGTCCTTCTGGTTGTCCTCCAGCAGGGCCGCGACCACTCTCGGGAGGGCCAGGGAACTGCCGTTGAGGGTATGAACAAGCTGCGTCTTTCCGTTCTCGTCCTTGTAGCGGCACTTCAGGCGGTTCGCCTGGTAGCTCTCGAAGTTGGAGACGGAGGAAATCTCGAGCCAGCGGCCCTGAGCGGCCGACCACAGTTCGAAGTCGTAGGTGATGGCGGACGTGAAGCTCATGTCACCGCCGCACAGACGGAGGATCCGGTAGCGGAGGCCGAGGTCCTGGACGAGCTTCTCCACGTGGGCGATCATCTCTTCGAGGGCGGCGTAGCTGTTCTCGGGCTTCTCGATGCGCACGATCTCCACCTTGTCGAACTGATGGAGACGGTTCAGACCGCGGACGTCCTTGCCGTAGGAACCGGCCTCGCGGCGGAAGCAGGGCGTATAGGCCGTAAGCTTCTGCGGGAACTGGTCGGCGTTCAGGATGACGTCGCGGAAGATGTTGGTCACCGGCACTTCGGCGGTCGGGACCATATAGAAGTCATCGACGGTGGCGTGGTACATCTGGCCTTCCTTGTCAGGAAGCTGGCCGGTACCGAAACCGGAGGCGGCATTGACCATCACCGGCGGCTCCACCTCCTGGTAGCCCGCGGCAGTGTTGCGGTCCAGGAAGAAGTTGATGAGGGCGCGCTGAAGCTTGGCACCCTTGCCCTTGTACACCGGGAAACCGGCGCCGGTGATCTTCACACCGAGGTCAAAGTCGATGATATCGTACTTGCGGGCGAGCTCCCAGTGCGGGAGGGCGTTCTCCGGGAGGACGGGCTCCTCGCCGCCCATCTTCACGACCAGGTTGTCCTCGGCGCCCTTCCCTTCCGGGACGAGGTCGCAGGGGATGTTCGGAAGAAGGACGAGCTGGGCCTGGAGCTCAGCGTTGTTGTCGTCGGCCTGCTTGAGGAGGTCGTTGGAACGGGCCTTGAGGGCGGCGACTTCGGCCTTGGCGGCCTCGGCCTCAGCCTTCTTGCCCTGCTTCATCAGGGCGCCGATCTCGGCGGCGGCCTTCTTCTGCTGGGAGAGAAGGGCGTCGGACTCGGTCTGGAGGGCCTTGCGGTTATCGTCCAGGGCGATCACTTTTTCCACGATCGCGCGGGCGTCGAAATTCTTGACGGCGAGTTTCCGGATCACGTATTCGGGATCGTCGCGGAGCAGTTTGAGAGTAAGCATGTTATTTTGAAATGACAAAGGAGGACTGCACCGGCAAGCGGCACAAGTCCTCCTAAATAGAAATCTGTGTGTCCTGCGGGATTAGTTCTCGAGCGGGAGAACGGAGACGAAGGACTTGTCGTTACGCTTGCGGGTGAACTTGACAGTACCGTCCACGAGGGCGTAAAGGGTGTGGTCCTTACCCATACCGACGTTCAGGCCGGGATTGTGGGCGGTGCCGCGCTGACGGACGATGATGTTGCCGGCTTTCACGACTTCCTCACCGAACTTCTTGATGCCGAGTCGCTTGGAATGGGACTCACGGCCGTTCTTCGAACTGGACTGACCTTTTTTGTGTGCCATAGTTGTTTCCTCCTATTAATTAAGCGATGGCGTCAATGTGGATCTTGGTGAGCTTCTGGCGGTGGCCATTCAGCGTCTGGAATCCCTTGCGACGGATCTTCTTGAACACGAGCACTTTCTTCGCCTTGGCGTCGTCATCGACGACGGTAGCCTTGACGACAGCGCCTTCCACATACGGAGTACCGACCTTCACGGCGCCGGCCTCATCGATGAGGAGCACCTTGTCGAACTCGACAGACTCACCGTTGTGAGCCGGGAGACGGTTCACAAAGATGTCCATTCCAGCTTCAACCTTAAACTGCTGGCTTGCAATGTCAACGATTGCGTACATTCTACTAAAACTTGTTAAAGTTTCCGACCGTAAGCGGGCGGGCACCGTGCCTGCCACTTCTGGAGCTCATCGGCCATTTCACAAAATTGGACCGCAAAGATACGGATTTTTCCGACAATTGCAAAAATTTTCGGAGGATAGGCGTGAAAATCATACGTTTCCCTTGGATAGGTTCTATTTTTTTGCGAATTTTGTTAGAACGGAACACATTAAAACGTAGCCTGATATGGAAAAGACCCCTTACAACTGGACTTTTACCTCCGTCGGCGGAACCGTGCGCGTGAAAATCACCTCCGGCGCCGACATCGCCCATCTGGGCGAACTGGACCGCAAACTGTGGAGCGTCCTCAGCTGCCCGGCCAAGAGCCTGGAATTCGACCAGAAAACCCTTGACCTGATCGACGCCGACCACGACGGCAACATCCGCGTGGACGAAGTGGTCGCCACCGCCGAGTGGCTCACCGGCGTGCTGAAGAATCCGGACATCCTCCTCGAGCGGGGCACCGTGATCCCTCTCGATGCGTTCAACACGGAGAATCCGGAAGGCGCGAAACTCCTCGCTTCCGCGAAGCAGATCCTCCACAACCTCAAGCTGGAGAAGGATTCCATCGCCCTCGAGGACACGGCCGACCTCACGAAGGTCTTCGCCGAATCGAAGTTCAACGGCGACGGCGTCATCACGCCCGCCTCCGCCGACAACGAGGCCCTCGCCGCCCTGGTGACCACCATCTCCGAGATCATCGGCAAGGCTCCGGACCGCAGCGGTGTCGACGGCGTAACGGCCGACCATATCGAAGCTTTCTATACCGCTCTCGCGGATTACGCCGCCTGGAAGGATGCCGGCACCGGTGAAGTCCTCCCCTACGGCGACAAGACCGGCGACGCCCTCGCGGCCGTCAATGCCCTGAAGGAGAAGGTCGCCGACTTCTTCATGCGCTGCAAGCTCATCGGCTTCGACAAGGCCATCGCCCCGGCCGTGGACGTCAAGGTCGACAAGATCGGCGCCATCGAAGGCAACCTGGCCGATGCGGACTCCGCCATCATCGAGGAGCCCCTGGCCAAGCCCGCCGCGGACGGCGTCCTGCCCCTGAACGCCGTGAATCCGGCCTGGAAGGGCGCCATCGAAGCCATGCGCGCGCTCGTCCTCGACGCGAAGAAGGATACCCTCACGGAAGCCGAGTGGAACGAGATCGTGGGCAAGTTCGCCCCCTACATCGCCTGGATGGACGCCAAGAAGGGTGTCGAGGTGGAAGGCCTGGGCATCGACAAGGTGAAGGAACTGCTGAAGGCGGACCAGAAGGGCGCCCTCCTGAAACTCATCGACGCCGACAAGGCCCTCGAAGAGGAGGCCCTCTCCATCGAGGCCGTGGACAAGCTCCTGCACCTGAACCACAATTTCTACGACTTCCTGAACAACTACGTCGTCTTCGCCGACTTCTACGATCCCGACCGGAAGGCCATCTTCCAGGCCGGCCGCCTGTATGTGGACCAGCGCTCCACGGACCTCTGCGTCCGCGTGGACGGCCCGCACCCGGAGATTTCCTCCCTCAGCGGCATGTACATCCTCTATTGCGCCTGCAAGAGCGACAAGATGGGCAAGTCCATGAACATCGCCGCCGTCCTCACCGACGGTGACGTGGACGATCTCCGTCCGGGCAAGAACGCCGTGTTCTACGACCGTGACGGCAATGACTGGAGCGCCGTCGTGACCAGCATCGTGGAGAACCCGATCAGCACCAAGCAGGCCTTCTGGGCCCCGTACAAGAAGGCGGGCCGATGGATCTCCGACAAGGTGAACAAGTTCGCCGGTGACAAGGCTTCGAAGGGCGAAGACACCCTGTCCAACATCACGGACAAGGTTACCACGGCACCGGCCGGTGGTGCTGAAGGCGCGACCAAGGCCGGAGCGGACGCCGCCCAGAAGGCCGCTCCGTTCGACATCGCCCGTTTCGCCGGCATCGCCGCCGCCCTCGGCATGGCCGTCGCCGCCGTCGGCGCCGTCCTCGTGGGCATCGTCAAAGGACTGGCAGCCCTGAAATGGTGGCAGTGGATCGTTCTGATCGCCGCCCTGATGCTCGTCATCTCCCTGCCTTCGGTGTTCATCGCCTGGCGGAAGCTCCGCAAGCGCGACCTCGGTCCAATCCTCAACGCGAACGGCTGGGCCATCAACGCCGCTTCCTACGTGCGCGGCAAGTTCGCCAAGAACCTCACCCAGGTGGCCAAGTTCCCGAAGCTCACCGCCGTGGATCCTGTAGCGCGTCGCAAGGCCGGCTGGCGGAAGTTCTTCTTCTGGCTGATCTTCCTGCTGGTCGCCGCCTTCTGCTTCCTCTTCTTCACCGACCGTCTCGCCCCGTACGGCCTGCCTTTCCATAAGGAGAAGCCCGTCGAGGAAGAAGTGGTCGAAGAAGCCGCGGAAGAGGTTGCCGAGCCTACGCTCGAAGAGGCCGTTGAAGCGGTTGCGGAAGAACCCGCTCCGGAGGCATAGCGCTCCGGCACAGAATGAAAGAGGGCGGCCCGTCGGGTCGCCCTCTTCTTTGTCATCTTGCCATCTTGTAGATGGCTTCCATGTCCTCCGGATAGAGGACCTTGAAGGTCCCTTGCGGGAGGGTGCCGTCGCGGGAGCACTTGCGGACCATTTCCTTGATCTCGTCGTCCGTGATGTCCCGGCCGATGAGTTCGTGGATGTTGATGGGCATGCCGATGGAATGATAGAAGCGTTCCATTGCCTCGATACCCTTGAGGGCCGTGCCCACCGGGTCCGTGAAATCGTTCGGGACGTCCATCACGTTCACGGCGAAGCGGACGAAGCGGCTCACGTTCACCTTGAGCACGTAGCGGGCCCAGCTGGGCCAAATGGCCGCGAGGCCGGCGCCGTGCGTGACGTCGAACATGCCGCTCAGCTCATGCTCGAGTTGGTGCGTGGCCCAGTCTCCGGTCATGCCGCAGCCGGTCAGGTCGTTGTGCGCGACGCTGCCGCCCCACATGATCTGGGCGCGGGCGCGGTAGTCCTCGGGATCGGCCAGGACCTTGTAGACATTCTCCTTCATCGACCGGAGCACAGCCTCCGCCAATGCATCCGTCAGGTCCATGTCGTCCTCCGGAGAGAAGTAACGCTCCATCGTGTGCATCATCATGTCCGTCACGCCGGCGGCCGTCTGGTACGGCGGCAGGGTGAAGGTACGGACAGGGTTCATGATGGCGAACTTGGGGCGGGACATCGGGTTGGAATAGCCCACCTTGACGTCGCCGTCCTCGTTGGTGATGACGCTGGCGTCGCTCATCTCGCTGCCGGCGGCCGGAATGGTCAGGACACTGGCGACCGGGAGATAGGACGCCGGTTCCGCCTTGCCCATGTAGATGTCCCAGACATTCCCGTCAAAGGGAACGCCGCATGCGATGGCCTTGGACGAGTCGATGACCGATCCGCCGCCGATGGCCAGGATGAAATCGACCTTCTCCTTCCGGCAAAGGTCGATGCCCTTCTGCACGAGCGACAGGCGCGGATTCGGGACGACGCCGCCCAGCTCGACAAAATCGACATCGCCCTGCCGGAGCAGGGCGAATATCTTATCCAGAAGGCCGGATTTCTTGGCGCTCCGACCGCCGTAATGGACCAGTACCTTGTGACCGCCGTACTTCTTGACAAGCCCGGCTACCTGTTCCTCGGATTCCTTACCAAATACGACTTCAGTGGGAGCGTAATAGACGAAATCGCGCATTATTTCAGCGTGTTAAGCAGGCTGTTGAGCGCGTTCATCGTCGTCTTGACGCCCTCGTCGGAAGTGGGGACGGCACGGGAACCATTGGCATAAGCCTTGGCCGCAGGACCCGTGAAGACGGACTGGTCGATGTTGTTCAACGCCTTCAGCCCGGTCAGGACGGCGGCGACATTGGAGCTGTTCACCAGGTTGCCGGAGCCGTTCATCAGGCCGGTCACGAATTCATCGGTATAGGCCTGGGTGGCGTTCGTCAGGGAGTTCGCACCGGTGAGAATCTTACCGATGTTGATGACGTTCATCAGGTCGGAAAGGTCGATGTTGCCGTTCGTCTTGAGCACGTTGAAGATGGCGGCGAGGGCGGATCCCGTGTTGTTGCCCGTGTTGGAGGCACTCTGCGTCAGGTTGCCCAGGATGGAGCAGGAAGACAGGAGGGAGATGGCCACGAAGGCCGCTGCAATGCGTTTGAAAAGTTTCATGGCAATTCGTTGTTAGCGTTAGTTTAATCTCTGCGAATATACGAAATTTTCGTAACTTTGTCCACAGTGAACAAAAAGAATACCAATATGACACTCGAACAACAGATCCAGGAAGCCATCAAGGAAGCGATGAAAGCGAAAGACGCGGTGGCCCTCAGCGCGAACCGCGCCATCAAGGGAGAAATCCTTCTTTTCAAGACCGCGGAAGGCGGTTCGAAGGAAGTCACCGACGGCGACATCCTCAAGATGATCCAGAAGCTCGTGAAGCAGCGCAAGGAGGCCGCCGAGCAGTTCGTCGCCGGCAACCGCCAGGACCTCGCCGACAACGAGCTGGCCGAAGCCGCCGCCCTGGAGAAGTACCTCCCCAAGCAGCTCTCCCCCGAAGAAGTGAAGGCCAAGGTCCAGGAAATCATCGCCCAGGTGGGCGCCACCTCCATCCGCGACATGGGCAAGGTGATGGGCGTCGCCAACAAGGCGCTCGCCGGTCTTTCCGACGGCCGGACCATTTCCGCCATCGTCAAGGAACTTTTGGCGTAGAAACCCCTTTGATATCCGGAAAAAATCCCTACCTTTGTCGCACCTAAACAATATCTCTTCAGGGCAGGGTGCAATTCCCTACTGGCGGTGACAGTCCGCGACTCCCCGGCTTCGGGGACTGAATCGGTGAAACTCCGGTACCAACGGTCAAAGTCCGGATGGAAGACGAGATAATACGGAGTGGTACCCCCTGGTACCATTTCGAATGTTGGAATATAGCATCGCCCTGAGTGCTTTTTGCGCTCGGGGCGTTTTTTTATACGATATGGAAGCAAAACGCAGATATTGGTCTGACACAGACAAGCAATACATGCAGGAGGCGCTCGCCCTTGCAGACCGGGGATACGGCCACACCGCCCCGAACCCGCTGGTCGGATGCGTCCTGGTCAAGGACGGCCGCACCATCGGCAAGGGCTGGCACCGCCAGTACGGCGACCTCCACGCCGAACGCGAGGCCCTCGCGGCCTGCACGGAGGATCCGGCCGGCGCCACGGCCTATGTCACCCTGGAGCCCTGCTGCCACCACGGCAAGCAGCCGCCCTGCACGGACGCCTTCCTGGAAGCCGGCATCTCCCGAGTCGTCGTGGGCATCACCGACCCCAACCCGCTGGTCTGCGGCAAAGGCATCGACATTCTCCTCGAGCACGGTGTCAATGTGGAAATCGGCCTTATGGCGGACAAGATCCGCGAGCAGAACCGCATATTCCTGAAGTACATCACCGAAAGACGGCCCTGGGTGACCCTGAAAGCCGCCATGACCCTGGACGGAAAGATCGCCACCGCCGACGGCGACTCCCGTTGGGTAACCTCCCCTCGGGCCCGCGTGTTCGTCCATCGGCTCCGCGGCGGCCATTCCGGCATCTGCGTGGGCGCCGGCACCGTCCGGGCCGACAACCCGATGCTGGACTGCCGCCTGACCGAGTTCAAGAATCCCGTCCGCATCCTGCCCGACAGCCTCGCCTCCCTCTCGCCGGAGAGCCGCATTGCACAGAGCGCCCGCGACATCCGGACCATCGTGATGCACACGGACGCGGCCGACCCCGCGAGACTGGAACAGCTCCATGCCTGCGGCGTCGAAACCCTCGCCTGCAAGGAAGACAACGGACGCGTCGACCTTCCGGACATGCTGGAGCGCCTCGGCGCGCTGGGCATCGACTCCCTCCTCGTGGAAGGCGGCCAGGAACTCAACGGCAGCTTCGTCGACCAAGGGCTTGTCGATGAATACTACTTCTTCGTCGCCCCCAAAATCCTGGGTGGCCGGGACGCCCTGTCTCCCGTGGGCGGCAACGGTTTCGCCAAGATGGCGGACGCCCGCGACATCGACATCGACTCCATCCGCCACTTCGGACCGGACTTCCTGTTACACGGCTATCCTGTGAAGAAGTAACCCATGTTCACGGGCATCATCGAAGAAACGGGCACCGTCCGCGCCATCACAGCCAACGCCCTGTGCATCAGCGCGAAGAAAGTGCTGGAAGGCACGGCCGTCGGCGACAGCATCGCTGTCAATGGCGTCTGCCTGACGGTCACTTCCCTCGCCGGCGGCGCCTTCACGGCGGATGTCATGCCGGAGACGGTG
>Ga0265298_10007961_pt1 | contig 12785 bp, 5 predicted proteins | sample AusTroGonzalo_MG_3_FD_193486 | JGI IMG/M metagenome (GOLD analysis project Ga0265298, IMG submission 193486) | Bovine rumen microbial communities from tropical cattle in Woodstock, Queensland, Australia - Gonzalo_01 | ecosystem: Host-associated > Mammals > Digestive system > Stomach > Rumen ... | reverse complement strand
AAGCCAAGAAATACCACAAGGCCGTAAAGGAAATCAAGGCCGATGACGCCGTGATGGCTCGGGTGAGCGAAGATCCCGAAGCCGCCAATGCCTATGGTGTGGCGATGTATTTTGTAGCCTTGGACAACAAGGATGAGGCCGCCGAAAAGGAAGCCATCGCCCTTTTGCAGAAGGCCGCTGCCGCCGGCTCCGCCGCCGCAGAGCAGAACCTGAAAGGAATTGAAACCTATGGCCCCGCCCGCAAGGAGTTCGAGGCCTGGAGGGTAATGATGAATAATAATTAATAACAATAAACCGCAAGCTTATGAAAAAGAGCCTTATCTTTATGCTAACCGGCGCTTTGGCCCTCAGTTGCCTGGCGTCCTGTCAGCGAGAAATGAACTCCGTCGATGTGAATCCCACATACGATGCGGCGGCCAATACCGTAAAGGCCGATTTTGTTCTGAGTATCTCTACTCCGGCTACAAACGACAAAACCAAAACCACCGAAGAATTTGCCCAGGCCGGTTCTAAACCCACGTTCCTGGGAATGGAAGCCGTGCACCTGCTGGCTTATGATTTGGGCGAAAGGAATTTCTTCTACATTCCCGCGGAGAAAGTGGAAAACCCCCAGGAAGGCGAGGATCCTATCAAGAAGTTCCCGGCCCTCCGAGATTTTGATCTGGGTTCCCTGTTCGGCCCCGGCGACGTGACCAGCAGCAAGTCTTCCCGCTCGGTTCAGTTGGCCGTTCCCGTTGGAACAAATGCCTTGGTACTTTACGGCAAGGCCAAAAAGACGGCCTCCAGTGATTTACAGGGTGCTGTAACTACCTCCGGAGATGTGAAGGATATCAGCACTATCAAATTCTCTCTGATTCCCCGTCTTTCCACCACAAAAGATGCAACCACAGGATACAGTGACGAGGATGCGTTTAATACGGCAGCCTTTGTATTTGCCCGTTGCCTTAATCACCTGATTGCCGCCGGTCTTGTAGATGAATCGAGTTTCTGGACCGTCGCTACTGGAACCCAGGACCGCAGTTATGCCTTCTGGTGGCCCCAAAGCGGAGCTCCCACCTTTAAGGTGGGTACGGCTAAAGGCGAGTACACCAAGAAAGTCGCTTCGGATGGAAGTGTTTCTTATGTAGAGAATGTAGATGAAGGAGAGACTCCCCAAGAGTGGAAGCACGGAGACACCCAGGGCAACTATACTTTCCGTTGCGGCCAGGTTTCCTGGAAGCAATTGGGTATGATGTACGATTATGATAAAGATGGTAAACCGGCAACCGACCCTCTGACTGTTTGTAAGCCCTCGATGTCAATGACCCTTTTGGGAGAGTCTTTAGGCGATGCCTATTCGGCACTCACTACCATTGTGAAGAAAGGGGACTATAAAGAATTGCGTGCCGGTTCTGCTTTTTCGGTCCTGCATACGATGGAAGACCTGTATACCATTGTTTATAAAGCGGCTTCCGCCTCTCCCCTCAATTGGGAGGAGCAGGTGGTTAAGCTTCTGGCTCAGGAGATCAAGCGCCGTATGGACCTGCTGTTTGTCTATCAGGGCGGTAAGTTGTATTACTTGCCCAAGAAATCAGGCGAAACTTGGAATCTCACTTCGGTAGATGTTGAAACAATTATTGAAAGGGCTTCAGCCGCCGGTTCTTCCGACTCCTGGAAACCTTATGCAGATAAGAGTTCACTCATTACGGAGGCTTTCTTCCCGGTGGGCGACAGCAAGGGCTTCCCGATCAACCTGGGCCTTCCTTTCGGTGCCGCTTGCCTAGCGTGTACCGTAGACAATGATATTGAAAAAACCAAGAAGGTACTGGATTCCTTTAATTATGTGAGTGATATCCCGGCTTATGGTATGGGGGAGGCAACGTTCCCTATCAAGAACTACCGTTATCCTCCGGAGCTTATGTATTACGCCAACTCTCCTATCCGCGTATCTGATAACGTGGTGGATGCGTTCCCCCAGTATGTGTCTGCTTGGGATAGCGATCCTTGGACGGGCTGGAAGTCTGGTAAAGACGGCGTTGTGACATCTACCACCCGAAGTGTGGCTATGGTGAACCACATCAATTACGGAACAGCCCTTCTGGAGACAAATGTAAGCTTTGCCAGCGGACTCACCGAACTGGAGGATAATTATTCCTTCACCCATCCCGGCCAGCCAAATAACATTATTCCTGTTTCAAATAACACCAAAGCTTCCAAAGGTTTTGTAGTAACCGGTGTTATCATCGGCGGTCAGCCCGAAACGGTGTGCTGGGATTACACCCGTGCCCCTGACAACAATGACGTGGTTTGGAAATGGGATGAAACCCAACAAATTTATTTGGACGAGAGTACCAACCAGGCCGTCTCGTTTAATACAAACTTGTTTGACAAGATGATTTATGATAAGGTGGTAAGGGGTGATAAAGGAGATTATGTCATTGGATCTACTTCAGACAACATTTACACCTTTGCCTGGGATAACTATGATGCTACATTGGCCTCCGACCAACAAAGTGATGTATATATTGCTCTGGAAATCCTCAATGATACCGGAAAAGATTTCTATGGAGAGCTGAACCTTATCCGTAACGGAGGAACCTTCTACCTCATTGGTAAGTTGGATATGAAAAAAGCCAAAAAGCCCAGCACTTTTTCCACCACTACAACCAATTACTTCTATCCTCCGTTTAAGACAACGGATGGCAGCACGGTGGATGCACCGCGTGTCTTTATGCAGAATTTTATGACCAAGGCCAAGATTGTACTTAACAGGACTGCTTTACAGCATGCCTATGTTACGATGCCTGACCTTCGTTCCAGCCAGATTACCTTGGGTCTGGTCATTGATATGACCTGGCAAGACGGTTTGGAATTCAATGTGGAAATCGGCGAGAATCCTACTGACTAATTATTCTGGTTCCAGTCGTGAAAATCTGGTTACGCATATTTCTCGTTTTCGAGGTTGCAGCCATTTCGGCCTGCAACCTCGTGGACGAGGACGTTCGTGACTGCCCCAAGGATGAACCGGTCCCCGAGGAAGATTATGTGATGGATTACGGCCTGCAGCTGGTAACCAATATGCGCACCGAACTCGAGACCCAGCTCTCTATGGTGTCGGAGGTGAAAGTATCCGCGGCTATGGAGACCTACCTCAAAGACATCTTCACCGATTATGCCCACGACGTAGACCTTTCCTTCTACGACGTAAAGGAAGATTCCGTCCGTCTGCACCACGAGAGCCATATTATGGACGCCAGCCAGTCCAGTTATACCTTATTGATTCCCGCGCGCAAGTATATGCACTTGGCGGTGGCCAATATCCAGGATAACCCTACGGTAAGCCTGGGAGACGACGCCCGCTGCCACACGGCCGCCTTGCATCAGGAAGTGAGGGATACCCTGGATTCGCACCGGAGAGGTATTTTTTCTGCGCGTCTGCCTATGGCAATGAAGGAGAACGAGGATCAGGAGTTTGACGTGAGCCTTTATATGGCCAACTGCGCGGCTGCGTTGGTGTTGGATACGCTGGGCTGTGGGGTTAAGGATATCAAGGTGTTCACATCCGGCTTTGCAACAGACTTCAGGTTGGCCGACAGCACGTACTTATATAGGTATACACCGGTTATCCGGGCAAACGCAGTGCCGCTTCCCGACGCATCGACGGGTCGCGCCTGTTTTGTCTCGGTCCATTTCCCTTCGCGTCCGGTTCCGGAAACCAAGTCGTCAATCGATACCGAAGATCCTTTTGTATCGGAGTCGGCCGAAAACCCTTTGTGGCAGTATAGGATTTATACCCGTCTTTCGGATGGCAGCATAACGGAAACGCTGCTCGGTGTCCGCGTCCCCTTGAAGCCCGGTCAACTGAAACTGGTGAAGGGATGGATTGACGGTGATGGCGCCATCAGACCCGGTGATGAATTCAGTACCACCGTTGCGGTTTCCGTTGTCCTTAACTGGGATCCGGGAATGAGCTGGACCGTTGATTTATAATGGAAGATGAGATACTGGCCCGTCATAATATGGTGCGTGTTAACCTTTTCTGCGTGTAATCTGGTTCAAAAGGAACCGAATCTGAGCAGTGAAGGGGATTCTTCGGTTGTACTGGGGTTCTCTGTAGACAAGAGCAAAACCCCCAATACCAAGGCCGATTACAGTGCCATCAGCGAGCTGGTATCCACAACGGCTAACCCTCAGTTCCGGGGCCTTTCGGAACTCCGCCTGCTGCCATTTTTTACCGGGCAGGGCGTGCGGGTACCTTCCGGCGCTTCCTCCAACGGTTATGCCCAGCAAATGCCCGGCTTTACCACGGGTATCTTTCCCGGCACGCAATCCTATATATATAAGGACATCTTTACCAGTCTTCCCGTGGGTACGACGGCGGTGCTGGCCTATGGCCGTGCGCCCCGTATCGAAGCCGCTACAGAACGTGAAGAAAAGCGGCTCAACGGCTCAGTGCTGGAAGAAGGCTGGGACTGGCAACCCGTGTTTCATTCTACCCGGGATCTTAAATTTCTCCCTGAACCCATCTACAATGATGCGGATTGCTGGGAGGTCGCTTCCGACCTTGCCGCCATTCTTAGCGGCATAGCGCGGGAAACTTTCTCCATTCACTATCCGGCCGATGCACAAGGATTTTATCCGGAAGGCGATGCTCAGTTGTCCTTGTCCGGCGTAGAAGAGGGGACTCCTATTGAGGAGGCCTTCCAGTCCTTCGTCAATCAGTCGGCCCCTTTCCCGGCATCGGGTTTTTTGGTAAAGAAACGGCTTAATGCCTTCCGCAGTGCACTGCTAGCCGTCCCCGACAGTGACAAAGATACGGATTTCAAGGTAGACAATCGTACGGTCCTGCATTCGGTTGGAGGCGATCCCATCAAGTGGAGCGAACTGTACGACGGTCTTCGGAACAGTCTCATTGAGGCCATCAATACAGCCCTGTCGGGTTTTGACGCCAATCTTTCCGAGTACCCCTCCAACCTGGGCCTGCCCGCCGGATCGGCGATGGCGATTTGGGGCGGAGCACAGTTCCTGCCGGTTACGGAAGGGCTGGACAAATATTTGCCCATTGGCTCTTTCTGCTATATGCCGCCGCTGTATTACTACGTAAATTCTACGCTGAGTACCGCCTATGACGGTCGTGTTACAGAGAAATACGAAACGGCGACCAATTGGAGTGATCTGTTGGCTCTGTACGATGTGGGTAAGATTGTAACCCGTAAAACGCACGCAGTGGCGTTGGACAACCCGCTGGAATATGGTTGCGCCATGCTGTATGCTACGGTTAAAAGCAGTTTCGATCCCGGTACCGACGTTTTCCCGCTCAAGGGGATTCTTGTGGGTGGTCAGTATCCGCTCCAATACGACTTTACGCCCATCGCAGATGAAGACCAGGACGGAGTCATTCTCGAGGAGTGTTTTACCTACGACACCTACGTGGGCGCTGTTACCCTTTCCACCACGCCATCCGATCCGATAAGGACGCTGGTGCTGCCTACGCTCAAGGGGAAAGAGGTCTATTTCTTCCTGGAATTCCAAAATGGCTCTTCGAGTGAAATCAATGGAGTCGACGGTAAAATTCCCGTTGGAGGTCGGTTTTATCTGGTGGGGAAGATGAATGCCCCTACAGAGCAGAACATTGCCGATGGAAATGACCGGGTGTTTATGGCGGATCATTTTACGAAGCTGGACTGTACGGTCAAGTCCCTGGATAATGCGTATTTGGGCCTTCCTCGTTTGGGAACGCCCGAATTGGTCATCGGTGTGGAGATACAAATGAACTGGGTCTTTTCTCCCGGTTCCAGTATGATTATGGAATAATGCGTTGGGAATACATCATAAAACGGGCCGTCTGGCTGCTTGCGCTGGGAGTTCTTTGTTACTCCTGCCAGCGTGAGCCGGATTTGTCGTCTGTAACAAAGGAGGGTATCCCTTCCCTGAGTATTGCCATCGATTTTCCCCGTTCGGAGGGGGTTAAATCAGACGCGTATTTGCGGGCCGATACACCGGAGAACGAAATTAAATCCTTACGAATCTGGGTCTTCCGTCACGATGATTCCCACGAACTGGTTGTTGCCAAGATTCTGAATAAAGACGTTGATGGTTTCCCGGAGGATGGCGGCGTCCGCTGGTATAATTTGGATGTGAGCTGGAAGTTTGTGCTGGAGAAACCGTCTGTAGATGTCTTTGTGCTGGCCAATGCCGAGTCCATCGGCTGTGACCTGGACGATCATTCCGACTGGGCAACCATAAGAACGGCCACTTTTGGGTATGAGTCTAATACCAAGGACCCCTTCGGCCTTTCTGAGTACACGGAGGAGGTGCCGGAGGAAGGTTTGCCTATGAGCGCTATGAAACTGGGGCTCGAGCTACGCGGCACGGGAACCCAGCTGAAAGTGGATGCGCTTCAGCTCAGGCGGGCGGTCTCCAGGATCCGTATGGTTTTTTGTAAAACCCAGACAGAACTCCCGGAGGGCCAGGAACCGGATGAGCTGAGCGTAGACCAAATCATCATCTATCCCAACCAACTTCCGCTGAAAGAATATATTTTTACGGAGAATATAACGGGTGTTTACAAGGATGCCAATCTTGCCGATGATGAACAGAATTACGACGAACGTACCTATTCGCGAGGCGGTGTCAGTAGTGAGAACATTAAGGCGCACCCCGCCCCTGAGAATCTGGTGTACGCTAATCAGAATCCCAGTACCTACAAAGATTTGCTGGATGATGCCAAAAATCATGGGCTAGTATCGGATTTGGGCTATGTGTATTTCCGCGAGAGCGATGTGCGCCTGGTAGGCCGCATCAATTATACGGTGAACGGCAAGTCCCGTTTTCGCGAATTCTCGATGAAATCTGACGGAGACTTTGCTCGGAATCACACCTGGACCCTTTTCGCCTATTTCCTGAGTGGCCGAAATCTGCAGTTATCGCTGGTGGTAGACGATTGGGACCGGAGCGATTATTTCGTGGATTTCTCCGACCAGATTGTCGTTGCGCCGGCTCGCTTCGTGATAGACCCCAGTACGGCTGAGGTTACCGATGTCGAAGACGGATACACGAATGTAAGGCTTATCCCGGGCGTTCCCGTCAAGGGTCGTTTGCGAATTGTGGCCCCGCTTGGCGGAACGCTTATGATTTATCCCCAGGGTGCTGCCACGCTGTTCAACGTAAGCCCCGTGCAGGCTACCATCAAGGCCGATGAGGATGAGGATTCCGAGGAATCCGACTCCGGGCTTATTGAAATAGAAATTAGCTATAACAACGACATTGACATAAACGTGGACGACTTGAGCGAGGACGAGAAAACCATGACCTTCTCCTTCTTTGTGGAAACGCCCGCAGGCCGTATCATCAATGTCAACTCCGAAGTTGTGGACAGGAAATACCGGTTTATCCTTTGATGCGCAGACTTTCATATCTGTTGGCGGCATCATTGCTGCTGCTCTCCTGCGACAAGCGGTCGGAGGAGCCGGAGTCTGCGGGCCCGTATATCGAGATAGCCGTAGTGAGCGACGATTCTCCCTACGTAGAAACCAAGTCGGGCGTGTACCAGCTGGAAGGGGTGGAAGAGATATACCACGAGAACCTCATTTCGTCCGTTGACTTTTTCTTCTATCCGGCCGGAAAGACCCACGAGGACGCCACCTACCACAAGCGGGTAACCACAAAAGGAAGTATCCGGAGCGAGGTAGTCCGCCTCTCTCTTGACTCGGATCTGATTAATACCGTTATCTTCCCCTCCGATGACGATGTTACCACCTGCACCGTATTCGCTGTGGCCAACTGCCCAGTAGAGAATTCGGAGAACCCCGAGTTGCTGGTTCCAGACGAGACCGACCTTTCCGGCACGTCCCTGGATGATTTGTACGCCAAGGAATTCACCACCAACTTTGTTACCCCCAAAGGCGGTGGTAACAGCCATGCTCAGCCCAGATTCCTTATGAGCGGCATCACGGAAATCTCCCTTCGCGGGCGCAATCAGGTGCTGTCGGCAGTAGGAACCATCAATTTGGTAAGGTATGCCTGCAAACTGACCGTTGGTATCAAGGTGGCGCCCCAGGTTGTGGCAAGCGGAGACGTATGGGAACCTATGCTGGGAAGTATGGAACTATATCTGGTAGATGCGGCATCCAATGTAACGTTGGGTGGGCGGGCCACCATTCCCTCCTACTTCAATTATCAGAACAATACGATGCGTTTTTCCGACGCCTCGGGTAATCCTCTGGAGGGGGTGCAACTGACGGATGACGGCTATTACATTGCCTGTCCGTTCTATATGTATCCCCAGAAGTGGGTGTATGGATCTACGGAATCGCCCACGAAGGAGCCGTACCGGAAACTGGTATTGCCCTGGAGGAGCATTACGGGCGACGCTGTCCAGAAGCCGTTTTACTACAAGATTGTGATTCCCGACGACGACCGTGAGGAGTATACCCGCCAGTTTGTACGCAACAACTGGTACCACATCAACGCAAATGTGAGTATCCGCGGAGCCGAAACGGATGATGGTCAGGTCCCTGTGAGCGAAGGAAGTGTTTATATCGTTTACTGGCAAGATAAAAACGTGGTTATCAAAAATGCCGAAATTGGCAAAGCCCGTTACCTGTCGGTGGACCGCGAGATAGATACGGTGTACAATGTGGCCTCTACCACCCTGCCGTTTATGAGCTCGCACCCGGTGATTATGAGGGATATCATAGTCACGCGTCCCTATTTTGGAACCGTTTCTGCTGGTAATAAGACGCTGGGCGGAACCGTGAGGGAGGTAAAGAGTACGGACAAGAAGCCCCGTTATGAAGTTGGACGCCGCTATCTGGAATACACGGTTACCTACGACGAAGCAACAAATCAGGCAACGTATACTTATCAGAACGAAGCGGACGTGCGTGAGGCTGTCTGGTTTGAGAACACCGGTACGGGCATCACGCTCCGTCATCCCATCAATAATGATTACACGGATCCCGAATTTGACTATTCCCCGTATCTGATTACCTATACCCTGGCCCACTCCGACCGTCCCGATGACAGCTCCTATTACAAGGAACAGCAGATCCTTCAGTACCCGGGCATCTATCTGGACTATACCGTGAACCCCGACGAGATTAACCAGTCTGCCGGCACGGCCAAACATTGGGGCTATGTATACATTAACGGCACTCAATATACGGAATCGATGTTTGATGCCGATGCCGAGGGCAAGCCGCCGATTTGGAAGACGAATAATTACTGGCGTGTGGTTACCTATCACGGCAGTGGTACCGATATGTACAAGATCAGCGCCACGGTGCTGCCCTCCGACTCCGACTTCATCATCGGAGATCCCCGCTCTCTTGAGGTGAATAATCTTAGAGAATACGAAGAAGCGAAAGATTTGGAAGGCAACACTCGTACGCTTACGTGGTATTATCCAACCGACGAGTCTGACCGCACCGTGAATATGATTGCCCCTTCTTACCGTATTTCTACAAAACTCAGTGGTTCGTACAAGGGAACGGAGATTACCAAGGAACAAGCTCTCTACCGTTGTGCTGCCATACAGGAAAACGGTTTCCCGGCAGGCCGATGGAGGCTTCCCACGCAGGGAGAAATCAGCTTCGCTGCGCAGTTGTCGGCCAACGGTGTATTTGTGAAGCAGTTTGATGATAACTATTGGTCGGCCAATGGCGTAATCAATGTGAGTGGTCACACCATTACCCCCAAGCCCGATAAGCACGAAGCTTTCGTGCGCTGCGTGTACGATACCTGGTACTGGGGAGATGACCGGGTGGTGGATGAAGTGTCAGGTTTACCTACGATTTTTGTTTGGGGAGATAAGGAGCGATGAGATACTGGAGATGGATCATATTATTGGCGTTAACTTTGATCGCCTGCAACCGTGAGGAAGAAATGCCCCTGGAAGTGGAGGGCACGTCTTCAACGTTGCCGGAAGGCCAGACAGTTACGGTATATTTCGGCATAGAAGGCGCCAAGCCAAGCGTTCCTACCAAAGTCTTGAATAACGACAGCGACTTGGAAAGCCTGTGGTTGGCGGTGTTTGGCAGTTCGGGCTACCTGAAAGAGTACAAACAGGCTCATCTGGTAATAGATGAGAACACCCAGAAGCCCAAGGTTACCTATAAGGACTACACGGTAGAAAAGAAAATCGTGGACGAAGAAGGCGTAGAAAAGATAGTGGAGGTTACCCATCAGGTGCCGGTGTATACTTATTCAGTAGAGCTCACCCTAACCGACAGTCCCAGACGAATTCATTTCATAGGAAATGCTCCAGGTACCATAGACTTTGGGTATGATACGGCCATTATTCCTATGCTTATGTCTAGTCTGTCTCCGGATGGCATAGGAGAAAAAGCCTATTGGCAGCTTATCGATTTGCCACAGGGTATCCAGGCCTTGAAGAATGAGGATGGTAATTACATTGACGATCAGGGTAATGTTTATACGGGGCAGAAGAATTTCAAGTTCCAACTGGATCCCATGCTCCAAAGCAAATTCGTGGAAGTTCCGCTAATTCGCAACTGGGCCAAGATAGTGCTTTATACGGAAGATCCGGAAGAGTCCAACTTTACCCCTAAGAGCCTGGCGGTAGTCAATTTTCCCAAAACTGGTTCGATAGCTCCTTACAGCGCAAAAACCGGTTTTGTGCGCAACTATATGAATCTTGACTTCACGGATCTCAAGGACGCTGGTTATCCTGCGAATCTGCCTGCCGGAACCGACAATATGGACACCAGCATTCCGGACGGAGATGCGTTTAAGGCTGATTCTTTTGAAGATGGAGCCCGCGTGGCCGGAGCTATGACGTTTGATCAGATAAACTCTACCAGCGACGAGGCGGAAAAAGGCCGGGCCGTCTATATTTACGAACGTCCGGTCCCCACGGAAAGAATCCCTCCTACATATGTCATCATCTACGGCCATTACCGCAACAAGGAGGAAGGAACGGTTGTCCCGGGCGCAGATCCCGATGACCCCAACACCGAGATGAAGAATGAGGGTGATTACTTCTACAAGGTGGACCTGATGGATACGGCCATAGGTGATGACAACGAGATTGTCTCTTCCTATTATCCCATCTACCGGAATTTCAAATACAGGATTCTGGTAAAGAAGATTTTGTCCATCGGACAGTCGACTCCTGCGGCGGCGGCCGTGTCGGCCGGTAGCGCCGATGTTTCGGCCGATATTTCCACCGGCCACCTTTCCGAGATTTCCGACGGTATCGGCCGTCTGCACCTTTCCTGGATGGCCCAGTCCTATATTTCCGAGAATCCTCCCGAAAAGCCGGTAGACAATTTGTTGGTTTATTTCTCCAAGACGCCGGACGGAGAGCCGGATATGGAACCGAGTTCGGTGGAATACAAGTTGCTGGATCCTCCTGACGGGGGTAGCCCTGTGATCTATAACGTAAACATAGGGGCGCCTTCGGAGAATGATGATGATGGCACGAAGGGCTGGCGTAAGGTGACGTTCTGCACCATCAAACCCGGCGTAGTTTTACGTACGCAGACCCTTCGTATTTATGGTAAATATAATTATGGTGGTGGCAGTTACAAGGGACGCCTGTATCGTGACGTGGTTATCAGCGTACAGCCCCAGCAACCTATGATTGTGAAGTGCGAGAATCCCAAGGTGAGCCCGGCCAAGGGAGTAAGCGTGCCTGTTTCCATCAGCATTCCGGAAGGTCTTACCAAGACCATGTTCCCCCTCAACTTTACCATAGAAGCGCAGGATTTGACTTTGTCTCCGGACAACAGCAAGCCCAATAACAATTTGCCGGTGAGCGAAGGAGAATCCATCTCGCCCGATGACGGATATAAAGAGAAGCAGACTTTCCATTTTACCCGCAACCTTTCGTGGGAAGAGTATAGGGAAGCCCCTATTACCCGCACTCTTGACGATAGGACCTGGCGCACCATCACTTGTTATTTCAAGACCAATTGTTCTAAAAACGCCACGAAGGTTTGGGTGAAAAACAAGTATTTTGATCTTGCCGGTGACGAGTTCTCCAATTACGATTTCCGACAGATCCACAATTACAGCATTATAGATCCGGTTCCCCAACAAGCCAATGCCGAGGTTCGTTTCCGCTTCTTTGTGGAAACGGACGAGGAAGGGAAATACCCGCAGCTTACATTGTTGCTCAGGGGTATGACCTGTGAACGTGAAAAGAACCCCGGTGTGAAACTGGCCGATCTGGATACCTACACCTTTACGCCCACTACTCCGGAGAACACGCTGATACTCACCACATACAATATTGACGGTGATATTTCCATGGACATTTCGGCCCCGGGTTATAATACGGTTCATATGGCCCCGTATCGCTTTAACAAAGGGATAGAGAACAGCCGGGCTTATGGTCTTTTGGACGCGATTCAGTTTAATATGACCAGTCCCACTTCGGGTGGTTTCTGGTCCAATGTGGCTTTCGGTCTGGTTCAGACCCGTGCAAATGGTGGCAACAAAAATGGAGACCGCGGTCTTATTTTTGGGTATTATGATGACCCGGATGATCCGGATAGACCTGCACCCATCAGAGTTACGGATGCCAGTGGAACTCCCATTAAGACCAATAAGAATAATACTTCCGGCCTATATAGTAAAATATATGCCAATTATAACAATTCGTCATTTGTCGACTTTACAAATTACGTATCCGTTCCTTCCCGGAGTTCTGTAGACCCTACCTATCATGAGTTATATTTTCAGACGAATGGTGACCAGAACAATTCCAGTATTACCATTTTGCTTCAGGCGGTTGGATATGTAACGGAGACATTTACATATGGCCGTTTGTCGTCGAAGAG
>Ga0265298_10007960_pt1 | contig 12786 bp, 4 predicted proteins | sample AusTroGonzalo_MG_3_FD_193486 | JGI IMG/M metagenome (GOLD analysis project Ga0265298, IMG submission 193486) | Bovine rumen microbial communities from tropical cattle in Woodstock, Queensland, Australia - Gonzalo_01 | ecosystem: Host-associated > Mammals > Digestive system > Stomach > Rumen ... | reverse complement strand
GCTGCCAGCTCTCTTCAGTTTCTCCAGTCCCCCTCCTACAGGAGGGGTTAGGGGAGGTCACTCTTTTCCGGGCCCTTCGACAGGCTCAGGGACCGTGAAAAGGACCGTAAAAATTAAAGAGAGCTGGCAGCGATGCTGTCGGCTCTCTTTGTGTATATTAATCAACGGCAGGAGGCTAATCCTTTAAAACCATGGTGGCCGGTTGAAGCATCGGGGACTGGGCAGTGAGGGTGCCCTGGCCCTTGGTGACAACGAGACACTTGCCGAAGAAAGCCTTACGCTGTGGCGAGGTGAAACGCTCCATCGAAGTCTGACAGCCATTGTCAGTGCCAAGGATTTTGGCATCACCTATAACGGAGAAAGATATCTGGTCATCTGCCCAAGGACAGAGGTTGCCGTCCTTATCGACCACCTCGGCCGTGATAAAGGCTGTGTTCTTACCCTGATAGTCCGTAGAGAGACGGATATGGTGTGGGGCGCCGGCGGTCTTGATGACCTGAGTGGCTATGACCTCTCCCTGACCATCTCCTGTAGGAGAGGGAAGTTTGCGGGCAACAGCCTTGATCTCGCCTGGCTCGAACTTTACACGCCAGCCTACATGGTATTCAGTGGTGAGCCCTTCGACCCCTTCGACAAGCTCAGGGACCGTGTGAGGTGTCTTACGGCGGATGCCTTGGCTCTTACCATTGATGAAGAGCTCCACCTCATCGGCATTGTTATAGTAGGCCCAGAGATCGATGGTCTGTCCGGGTAGCCAGTTCCAATGGGGGAAAAGGTGCAGCACGGGCTTGTCTGTCCACTCACTCTGGTACATATAGTAGACATCCTTCGGGAAACCTGCGAGGTCGATGATACCGAAGTAGGAACTGCGGGCAGGGAAGCCATAGGGCGTGGGCTCGCCGATATAGTCGAAGCCCGTCCAGATATACTGTCCACCGACATAGGGGGTATGCTTCACCACATCCCAGGTCTCTTCGTGGGTCGAGCTCCACGAAGCATGCATATTGTCGTAGGCCGAACACATGTAGGTAGGATCGGTATATGGCAGCCACCACTGTTTCGGAGCCACATAAATACTGTCGCTGGGCATCATATAATAACCACGCGTCTGAAGGGCCGACACGCTCTCGGAGAAGATAAAAGGCTTGCCAGGGAAATCCCGTGGCACATCCTTCACCCACTGATGGTGGTAGTTGAAACCAATGAGGTCGATGGCACCGCTCTTGAAGAGGTGGTTATTGGGCGAAGGTTCGTTACAGCCTGCGGTAATGGGACGCGATGTGTCATAGCGCTTCACAATCTCTGCAAGGTGCAGGGTGAGCAAGGACTGTACGGAGAGTTCGCCATCCTTGGCTAGCGTCGAGGCGTCGTGACCTGCATTCAGAATGAGGTTCGCCTGTTCGAGGGTGAGAGTGTCGGCCTCAGCGTTGGACCACTGTTCAAGCACTTCGTTACCAATCGACCACATGAGGACAGATGGGTGGTTACGGTCGCGCAGGACAAGGTCGGTAAGATCGCGCTCGTGCCACTCATCGAAGAAGCGGGCATAGTCGTTCTGGGTTTTCTTGCGTCGCCACATGTCGAACGACTCGTCCATCACAATCAGCCCCATGGTGTCGCACATGTTCAACAACTCAGGAGCAGGAGGGTTATGGGAGCTGCGGATGGAGTTCACGCCCATCGCCTTCAACTTTGAGAGTTTACGGTGGAGGGCATCTTCGTTGATAGCGGCACCCAGACAACCAAAGTCGTGGTGCTCGCAGACTCCATTCAATTTAAAATTCTTTCCATTGAGCCAAAAGCCTGTCGCAGGGTCGAACTTAAAGTCACGGAAACCCGTGGTGGTCTTATAGGTGTCGATGAGTTTGCCACCTTGCCACACCTCAGTAAGCACCGTGTAGACGTTGGGCTGCTCACAGGACCAGAGAAGTGGGTTGCTAATGGTCATGCTCGATTTCAGCCCTTTCGATTTTCCGACAATATGGCCTTGAGGGTCAAAGAGGGAGTTCTTGATGGTAACATTCTCCCTTCTTGAGTTATCCAGCTCCACCTCAATACCTACGCGCCATTTTCCCTTCTTCAGACCACCCCTGGCCCCTCCTGACTCAAGAGGGGAAGAGGTTACCTTGGTGCCCCAGTGCTTGACGTGGATGGGGTTGGCAGTTGTGAGCCAGACATGACGATAGATGCCACAACCACTGTACCAACGGGAGTTAGGTTGGTCGGAATTATCCACGCGCACTGCCACCACATTCTCACCCTCACGGACAAAGGGAGTGATGTCGTACTCAAAACTGGAATAGCCATAAGGACGGAAGCCCACCTTCTGACCATTCACATAGACGGTAGAGTTCATATAGACACCCTCGAACTCGAGGAAGAAGCGGCTGGCAGACACCTGGGTCTCACAGTCGCCCAGCGTGAAGGTTTTGCGGTACCATCCGATGCCACCAGGCAGGGCGCCCCCACCCGCTCCACTAGGATGGCCAGCATAGAAATCGCCCTCAATGGCCCAATCATGAGGCACGTCGAGACGACGCCAGCTGCTGTCGTCATAATCAGGGTTAGCCATCGTAGCCGTATCAGCCAGGATAAAACGCCAATTAGCATCAAAACTCTGGCGTTCACGAGCCTGAGCCGTAGTCAGGCAACAAAAAACAAAATAAAAAAGAATACTTTTTTCATTGCTTTCGGATATTAATTCTCCCCCTTAGTTAGGGGGAGTTAGAGGGGGTCTGAAGAAGTGCTGAGTCTGCGGATGTTCAGACCACCCCTAACCCCTCCTCGCTCGGCTTTGCCGCTTGGCTCTGCTAAGAACTTAGGAGGCGAAGACGTTACAATTGAACGGTGAGGGTTTTTCCGTTATAGTTAACCATCAGCCCCTCGGGGTTATCGAGGTTCAGAGGCTTGGGATTGTCCTTGGTGACAAGGACCACATTGAAGCGACGGTTTTTCAACATGCCGTTGAAGTTGCCTTTACGGGCAGAGAACGATACGGTATGGGCCTCATCATCGTAAGTGATATCGATGGTGGCATACTTGCCAAGCTCATAGTTGTAATTCGTGCCCTCGTCCTCATAGAGGCGGAAACGGCCGTTCTGTCCTGCGTAGACATAAAGGTTGATAAGCTCGGCAGGTTTCTCGTCGCTCCACTCCATCTCTGGGCCGAAGGGGATGATGGCACCCTCACGCACGAAGACGGGAATCTGCTCGTAAGGCGCATCGACAACAAGACGCTGACCACCGGCGACGTACTCGTTGGTGTAGAGGTTATACCAGCCGCACTGCTCAGGGAAGTAGACGGAACGGTTGCGGGCTTTATAATAGCCCACAGGACAGGCCATCAGCGCAGGACCAAACATCCATTGGTTGCCAATGTTCTCTACGTTCTTGTCGCCGTTGAAGTCCATCACCAAAGCGCGCATCAATGTATAGTCGTTGAAGTGTGCCCAACCAGCCATCGAATAAAGATAAGGCATCAGACGATAACGCAACTTATCATAGTAGACAAATGATTTATAAGCGGGATGCTCATCTGGAGCAATGTTCCAGATCTCGCGCAGTGGCCACTGACCATGACTGCGGAAGAGCGGGATAAACGTACCGAACTGGTTCCAGCGCGTCTGCAACTCACGCCATTCCTTCAGGTCTTCGTTCTCCACACCACTGTGATCGAAAATCTGCTGGGCTGTCATATAACGGTTCTCCACACAGAAACCACCCTGATCCATACCCCAGAAGGGGATACCAGAGATGGAATAGTTCAAGCCAGCCGTCATCTGGGCACGCATATCCTCCCAGCGGGTGCCGATATCACCACTCCAAGTAGCCGTCGAGTAACGTTGCTCACCAGCAAAGCCACTACGTGTCAACAGGAACACACGAGGCTCATTAGGCTTGCCATTATAGACACTGCGCTGGCCATTGTAGATGGCATCGGCATTGACGGTGCTGTAGGCATTGAAATACTCAGTAGATGTACCAAGGGCCGTAGGACCACTAAGGGCCTTACGATACCACATGGGGGTGCAGTCACGTACATTCGGCTCTGAGGCATCCATCCACCAGGCATCGACACCGGCAATGCCATCGTGGTTGTATTTAGAATAGAGGTTCTCGTCCATCTGGCGCCAGAACATCTTACGGGCACCGGCATCGTAGGCATCATAGAAACCATTCTTGTAGCCAGGACCTACCCAGTCGTGGATATCATCCGTAGGACTCTGGATATACATCCAACCCTTCGCATCGAGCTCCTTATAGTTGTCTGTGTTGCAATAGAACTTCGGCCATACGGAGATCATGAAGCGTCCATGCATAGCATGCACAGAGTCGAGCATCGCCTGAGGATTGGGGAAACGCGAAGCCTCAAACTGATGAGAGCCCCACTGATCCTCGGGCCAGTAGTTCCAGTCCTGCACGATGTTGTCGATGGGGATATGACGCTTGCGGAACTCTCCCAAAGTCTCCTCAATCTCACCAGAAGTCTTGTAACGCTCACGACTCTGCCAGAAGCCCAACACCCACTTAGGATAGAGCGAGGCCTTACCCGTCAGCGTGCGATAGCCGGAAATCACCTGGTCGAGGTTTTCGCCTGCGATGAAGTAGTAGTCCATATCCTTGGCCATCTCACTCCAGACACTCAGTTGTTCGCGCTCCTGCTTGTTACGAGGCTCCGAAACGCGCAATCCACAATAGGCCTCACCACCATCAGGGCGCCACTCTATGCGCAACTGCACACGCTTGCCCTTCTGCAACTCGGTAGAGAACTTATAGGTATTGGGATTCCATGCCGTACGCCAACGCTCAGGGACGACCTCCTCACCATCAATATACACCTTTACATAGCCCGAATAATACAATACAAACTGATAGAGTTGCTTTTTACCAGCACACTTACCACAGCACTCTGGCTCGATAAAACCCTCGTAAGTAACATTGGCGCCCATCAGGTTAATACCTTTAGGGAAGTTCTTGATACCACCGTTATCAGTCTTAAGGGCTATAGCAGATTTCTCGGGTGTTCCATATTCATAATAGATAGAATCCTCGTCGCGCACCAACTTTTTACCCTTAGCGTCGACATAGGTACCTGTGAGATGTCCCTCTTTACCCTGTTTGTCGTAGAGCTTGAAGGCACGGTTCAGCTGCAGGTAGTCGTAGGGATTGCCGAAACGGCAGTAACTGTAGGAATCCCACAGCAGACCATAGTTCTTATTCGACACCACAAAGGGAATCGACACCTTGGTGTTATACTGGAACAAGTCCTCGTTCTTGCCCTTCATATTGAACTCCTCGCTCTGATGCTGTCCAAGACCATAGAAAGCCTCATCGTCGGGCGAGTCGAACTTCATCTGCCAGGTGAGGCCATGCTTCTGTTCCTCAGGTACGGTATAACCCGTCTTCATGCCCAGTTCGCGCTCAGGCACAGTGAAATCCCAAAACAGCTTGCCATCCTTGGCCTCCTGAAGCAGCTGGTTTCCGTCACCGTCGAAGAAGGTGATCTCACCCGTAGCTTTCGACACCACTGCCTTCACGTTCTTGGCCTTCACGACCACCGTCTCACCCTCTTCGCTGATTGAATAACTGCCTCTGGGAGGTGTTGTCTGCGGCACAATCATCAATGAGGCAGGCTTCGCGGGGAGCGCCTCTTTCGAGGTGGCTCGCACACGGATAATGCGGTCGTTCATCACTTCCAGGCGAATCACTTTTGCCTGTCCACCGTCAGGACGAATGGTCACCTCGTTCTCACTGGTCAGCACATCGGCTGCCAGCGATGTCATCGTCGCCAACAGCACTGACCCTAACAAAAAAAATCTCTTCATAAAAATATAGTTATAGTTTTTACTTTTTACCTTTACTCATCCTCCATCAAGACGGCCTCTTCCACCTCTTCCGCATGTTTCAGGGGCAAGGTGATGGTGAACACCGAGCCACCGCCTGCATTATTGTCACCCGTGACCGTACCACCATGGGCTGCCACGATGTCCTTCACGATAGAGAGGCACACGCCTGGGTCGTCGTCACTCACCACAGGATCGAACATGTGTTCCTTGGCCGCCTCCGGCAGACCGATGCCATTGTCGGAGATACGAATGGTACCTCCAGATGGTGTCTTGTCGACAAACACCTTAATGACACAGTTGGTAGGCGAGAACATCACCGAGTTGTTGAGTAGGATTTGTACGGCCTGGCCCAGCATATCACGATCGAAGTCGATCACAAGGTCATTGGCTAACGGGAAGAACGAGAACTTCAGTTTCTTACCCTGCGGAACAGTGAACTTGGCACACTCCTCCTTCATGAACTCCTGCAAGTCACCAGGCTGACGGTTCAGCCCCGTGATCTCCCACTCGGGCGACGTAACCTTGGGCTTCTTCTGTTCTTCCTTGCTCATCATCTGAGCCTTCATCTCGTTCATCCACTGTTTCTTCATCACCTCCATACGCAGTCGCTCACGTTCCACCTGGTCTTCCTGCCGGATGAGGAACCTGCGACGCCAGAACCAAATGCCACCTGCGACACAAGCAAGGAATAGCAGCATGAGCCAGCGGTTACGCAGCAGTGGCGGCGTAATGGTTATTTTCAGCGTAGCCTCTTCTGTTCCCATCGTACCGTCGTCATTGAGCATACGCACATGCAGGGTATAATTACCGTGGTGTAGTGACATATAGGTGATGTTGGGATCATTCTTCTCCGTCTTCATCCACTTGTCGCTGAAGCCCTCCAGCTGATAAATGAAGCGCGAAGGGTTGTGCATCTCACCCTTGTTAGTGGCCAACTGGATAGTGAACTGATTCTCGTCGTATCTCAGCACAAGCTCTTCCAACTCGTCCAGCGCCTTCTCGAGGATCACACGACCCTCGTATTCCTGACCGACACCCATCTGCTGGCCGAAAAGTTTCAGGCCACTGAGCATCGGACGCTCGTCGTTGTTGACATTTGTGATAAGCTTGGGGTCGATAACATCGACACCGCCAATTCCTCCAACGAGGATCAAGCCGTCATGGGTACGGGTGATGGAACGCTGATTATAAGGACCTTGTTGCAGACCGTCCTTCACGCTGAAACTACGCACAAGGAACGACCACTCCCCGTTCTCTTCCTTCTTCGGCACAACGTTCGAGACACCGTGCTCCGTCACCACCCACATCGTGTGCAGCTGGTCTTCGGCGATACCCACCACACTCGATCCAAACAGTCCCGAGTTCATGTCGAGCATCCGCTGCCAACTCGTCTTCGGGTCGAAGATGCAGCAACCAGCTGTAGAGCCTTGCCAGATAAGTCCGCGGCTGTCTTCCATCACACAGACCGTATTGGCCACAGCCACCGTCTGTCCAGATACGGCAGGGATGGTGAAGTTCATCACCTTACCACTCACGGGGTTGATGAGCGAATAGTAATTCGAGTGTCCTACCAACAGCCAGCCCTTCTGGGTCCACGAGGCAGAAGTCATGAAGTTCTCAGGCATCTTCCCGTTGTATGAGTTCCATGTCAGGAATTTCCCCGTCTTCGTCTGCAGCTTCTGTACGCCGCTGCCGAGGGTACCAATCCAGATGTCGCCCCACTTGTCTTCCGTCACCGACCATACATTATTATTCAACAAAGCACCGTCGGCATTCTGAGCCGTGTAGTTCTTCACTTGTCCGTTGGTAATATGGACGAGACCGCCGTTGTAGGTACCGAACCAAACGGAGCCATCCTTCGCGCCGTGGCTCGCCACCATCACGTCGGAGGCAAAGCCATAACGGGCCTTGTCGTAAATCTCCGTCTCACCCGTATGGGGCATGTATTTGATGACACCACGGTTGTCCGTACCAAACCAATAGTTGCCCTCAGCATCTTCAGTCGTAGTGTTGACATCGCCGACCTCGATGGTTCTAAAGCCGGAGAGGTTTTCAATATACTGACTCAAGCCATTGCGATAGCCCGATATCCACACGTTTCCGCTGCGGTCAAGCATGATGTGCCTGATGGTGTTGTCGCTCAGCGAAGTCTCGTCGAACTTATTATTCAACAGATGCTTCACTTCCTTGCTCTTCGTATCTATCACAAACACCCCTTCATGGTCGGTGCCAATCCATATCCATCCGCGCTTGTCGGCCATCACGTCCCACACCTGCAGGGGATCAGGCAGCGGAGCGATGCCATGGGCCTGTAAGAAACTGTTCACTGAGGGATGCCACTGCTTGGCATTCTGATCATAGACGAAGGTCTTCAGGTTCGTCATCACCCAGTAGTTACCCTCTGTGTCCACCACGATATTATAGGCCTCGCTGGTCTTTCCACCGTGCTCGATCATGTATCTGTCCTTCCATTTCACCTTGCCCGTCTCCGGATCCACGCCGATAAGCTCACCGTCACTCGAGGCTACAAGCAGGGTGCCGTTCCAATCGGCCATCGACGAAAAATAGAATTCTTTGGGCAACAGTCCGTCCTCATAGCCGTATTTCGTCAGCGTGTGTTTCTTCCTGCCATAGACATTACAATAGAGTCCTTCGTCATAGGTCTTCACCCATATATTTTTCTGTGAGTCGATGTAAAAGCGATCAATGCCGCCGCGGACACCGTATTCTGCCAACTGTCTGGATGGGTTTCTCTCAGTGCGCTCGGTCTTCGGGTCGAATAACGAGTAGTTCATACCCTGCCTCAACCAAAGCCGTCCAGCAGCATCTTCGAAAATTTGGTCCACGTAGTTGTTACGCAACGTCGTCGAGTCGTTGGGGTCGGAATAATAGGTCCGAAAACGGTAACCATCATAGCGGTTCAAACCATAGGAAGTACCTATCCAGATATATCCTTTGGAGTCTTGATATAGACAGTTGATCGTAGAGTTCGACAATCCGTCACGCGTATCCAGACGACGGAACTTCATGTCGGGGATGGCGTTCTCAGCACCTGCCCACAGACAAGTCAGCAAAAGCGTCAAGCCTAATAATCGTTTCATATATTGTTGATGTTTTAAGTTCGAATAATAACTATCATGTCTGCGACTCATCATCCATGAGCACAGCCTCCTCAATCTCTTCCTCCTCAGGTGTCTCGTCGGTTTCTGACGTTGCCTCCTCCAGAAGACGATTACGACGGTTCTCCTGCCACCTATTCCACCAGTTCAACACAGGCTTACGGAGGAACAGCAGGGCCACGATCAGCAAGATATAACAGAGAATAGCCCACCACGAGCGATACCACGGGGCATCGATGGTGATGTCGAGCCGACTTTCCACCTCACCCATCGTACCATCGTCTTTCAGCATCCTCACACAGAGGGTATAGCTGCCTGGTGGCAGTGACATATAGGTGATGTCGGGATTGTTGGCCGACGACTTAATCCATTTATCATTGAAACCTTCCAACTGGTACACGAAGCGGGTGGCGTTGTTAATGCCACCATTATCGGAGGCCATGTGGATGGTGAACTGATTCTGCTCATACTTCAGACGAATGCTGCCCTGCATATCAAGAGCCTTCTCGAGAATCACGCGACCATCGTATTCCTGTCCTACCTCAACCTCTTGGTCGAAGAGTACAAGACCACTGAACACAGGACGTTCGTTCGAGTCGCCGTTGCCCAACTTCAGGGTGCTGATGATATCGAGTCCGTCCTGTCCACCGATAAGCAGTTCACCCGTACGAGAACAGAAAATGGCGCGCTGGTTGAATGGTCCGGGTTGCAGACCGTCGCGGCTATTGAAGTTGCGGATGGTGAAGCTCCATGTGCCGTCGTTCTGTTTCTGCGGAACGATGTTCGACACACCATGATCCGTCGCCACCCACATCGTGTTCCGGGTGTCCTCCGTCACGGAAACGGCGTTCGAGCCGAAGAGACCCGACTTCATGTCGAGCAGTGTCTTCTGCTTCGTCTTCAGGTCGTAGATCACCACACCTGAAGGCGAACATTGCCACAGCAGTCCTCGGCTATCGACGACGGCCTGTGTCGTAGCCGTCGATACCGTGATGGCACGATAGTCATTATCTTCTGGGAACGAGCCGTTGATGATCTTGAAGTTCCCCGGATTAATCAGGGCCCAGTATTCAGAATTACCCAGCACGATCCAGCCATTCGAGCCTGTCGAGATACTATTCGTCCAGATGGTGTTCAGTGTGGAGTTATCGGCTGTGAAGGCCCTTTGCTGACCGGTATTCTTATCGATGCGCACGGCACCGCCACCAAGTACACCCACCCAGATATGTCCCCAGCGGTCTTCGGTGATGCCCCAGATATTGTTCGTCATCAGCGCACTGCCTGGGTCGGTGGTGCGAAGGTTCTTCCACTGACCATCCTTATAGCGCAGGATACCACCCTCATAGGTTCCGAACCACAGGCTGCCGTCCTTAGCCGCATAGCTGCTCACGATGATGTCGCTCGGCACACCGAGACTCTGCTTTGTAAACTGCTCCACGGGCTCCTGCGTCTTCGGATCCATCTTGATGATACCACCGTCGTTGCGCCCAATCCAGTAGTAGCCCTCCTTATCCTCCGTGATGGTGTTGATATCGCCGATAGGCATACTCTTGAAGTTCGTCATCGACTCCAAGCACATGGCTACTCCGTTCTTATAGCTGGCAAGCCACATGCGCCCCAACTGGTCGAGATAGAGGTGTTTGATGGTGATGTCGGGCAATGAGGTCTCGTCACCCTTTACGTTTGTGAACTGCCGCCACTGGCGGTTCTCCTCGTCGAGTACTAGCACGCCCAGGTGGTCGGTGGCTACCCACATGAAACCCTTTGCGTCATAGCACACCTCCCAGACAAGCACATTCTCCGGCACATTCTGATAACCCTGTGCCCGCATCAGCTCTGTCAGAGAGGAATACCAGCGTTTCTCCTTCTTCACGTAGATATAGGTTCCCGTCGAGTGGGTGATCACCCAGATGTTCTGTTGTTTGTCGACGGTCACCCAATAGTCGTTGTAGGCGTTCAAGGCATTCTTCACATACGAATCCTTCCACAGCACCTTTCCGTGCTCACCGTCGATACACATCAACTCACCGAAGGTCGACACAAGCAACATACCTTCGTCAGTCTCGGTATAGGCCGACACACCGAAGTCCTTAGAGAACTCATACGGGCCATAGCCGAAGGGGAAGTGCTGCAGGTTCTTCGTCACGGGGTTGAAATAGTAGAACCCTTCCTCATAGCTCTTCACCCAGTAGTTCTTTTTCGAGTCAAGGTGGATGCTCTCCATACTGCCGAGCATACCCTGCTGGTTCAGCCAGCGTGTCGGATTACGATCCACTTTCTCTGTCACCGGATCGTACATCGTATAGTTCATACGCTGCTTCAACCACAGCCGTCCGCCATAGCCTTCCTGTATCTCGTCGATACGGTTGTTACGCAACGAGGTCGTATCTTTATCGTAACTGAAATAAGTACGGATACGGTAACCGTCGTAGCGGTTCAGACCATAGCCGGTACCAAACCACACATAACCTTGGGAGTCACGAAGGATACAGAAAACCTCCGAGTTCGACAGGCCCTCACGGGTATCAACACGACGGAATCTCATATCGGGAATGACTGAGGCAAAAGCCACAATCCCGATGCAAAGCATCGTCAAAAGAACGGAAAGTCGTTTCACTATAATTGGGTTCATTATTGGTCGTTCGTAATTTTTATCGGACAAAGGTACGTATTTATTCTCAAATACGCAAATAAATCGTCAAAAAAATCACGTCCCGCTCTATATTTTATCCAAATCGACTGACAGTCCGATGCTGAAAGAGGTGCCAGTGGTGAGCGGTGAAGAATAGTAATACGACTTGGGTTTGTAGTTGAAGAGGTTGTCGATAGCCGTATTGACATGGACCCCTCGCCAGAGGTGATGCTGCACCATCAGTTTCCAGATGGTATAGCCCTGATCGACGCCTGTTCGACCTGATTGCGGCTTGCCGAGACAACGTCCTGAGAGGGCCGCATCAAGGGCATAACAGCGTGAGAAACGATGGTTGTAGCCTATGCGCCACGTCATGGAGTGGTTACGGGTCTGGTTGAACTGCGAAAACCATACATTGCCCGTCTCGTGCATCCACGAGTAGTTGATTTTCAGCGTCAATCCCCAATCGAAATAATGGCCCATGCTGAGATCCACGCCCCACACGTTGACACCATCCTCGTTCCAGTAAAGGGCACTCTCCATCCCCTCGTAGGTATAGTCGATGGTGGTGATACGCTTGTCGAAGATGTTACAATAGCCCATGAGGGTGAAGTTATAGACACCATCGAGGATACCACTGTGACGGATGCGGTTCTGTCGCTCGATGGCGACATTGAAGTTATGGCTCTTCTCGGGTTCCAGCTCAGGATTGCCGATGATCATATACCCCATGTTACCCATGTCGAAGTGCATATACATCTCTTTGAGTGTAGGGGCCCGAAAGCCGCTGGCATAATTGCCGCGAAGGGTGAACAACGGCAGTTTGCAGACCACAGCCAGGCGCGCCGTAAAGGCATCCAGGCATGAAGCCGAGAAATAATCGTAGCGAACGCTACCCACCACATTGAGCCGCTCGGTGATGTTCCAGTCAAACTGCGCATAGGCATCGATATTGTTCTGCGTGTGACTGGTGTTATCGATAAACTGATAGGTGGTAAGATAGTCGTGCAGATAGTCGGCACCCAGCAGCAGACTGTTCTTACCTATCGGATGATGGTACAGCGCATGCACCACATGTTGCTGATTGCTGTAGTCGTGATCATGGGTGCGGGTGCCATCTGGCAGGAAATTGGCCTTGTCGTACTGGTCGTAGGCATACGACAGTTCGAGATTTCGGGCATGGTCCCAG
>Ga0265298_10007958_pt1 | contig 12787 bp, 11 predicted proteins | sample AusTroGonzalo_MG_3_FD_193486 | JGI IMG/M metagenome (GOLD analysis project Ga0265298, IMG submission 193486) | Bovine rumen microbial communities from tropical cattle in Woodstock, Queensland, Australia - Gonzalo_01 | ecosystem: Host-associated > Mammals > Digestive system > Stomach > Rumen ... | reverse complement strand
ATATGAACGTTCCAATCCGCTACTTGTCTGATTCTCTGCATTGGCTTTCACCAGCTCGCTCTTGCCACGCATGGTTTCCTTAGAGTATTGCCACGTGTGATAGAGGTTAGACGCGTTGACCATCACGCCCAGCAATCCACCAACAATGCAGATGCCCAGCGCCTTTCCAATGTGGGCATACTCCTTTTTCATCGCAGCATCCACAATGAAGGCCAGCACCATCAGCAAAATGACGAAGAGGTAATAATACGTCATCTGCACGTGGTTGGCATGTATCTCAAGGGCTGCGAAGATAGCCGTAACAGCCAATCCCCACAGGTATTTCTTCCTGAAGGCCAGCACGATACCGCCTATCATCGGAGGCAGATAAGCCAGCGCCATCACCTTCCACAGGTGACCAGCCGCAATGATAATCAGGAAATAGGTACTGAAAGCCCATAGCACAGAACCCAGCGCAGCCAACTGCTGACGGAAGTCGAAGGCACGCAGCAGGATATAGAAGCCCAGCAGGTAAACAAACAGATACCATACGTTGTCGGGCAACCACAGGTGATAGGCATTCTCTACCGACGACAGGATGTCGGTACTATCATACGACGGTGAAATCTGATAAGTGGGCATACCAGAGAACAAAGAGTTCGTCCAGCGCGTGCGCTCGCCCGTACGATGATAATACTGTGAAGCCTCTTCACCCATACCCATACCTGCAGAAATGTCACCTTGATTCAACACGCGGTTCTCTACATCAGCAGGATAGAAATAGGCAAATGCCAATACAGCAAAGAATACCACTGCCAGTATATCAGGCAGCCACTGTTTAATGAATTTCATAATTGCATGCAAAAATTTTGTTTAATTTGGCTGCAAATTTACGAAATTAATTCGTAACTTTGCATCGATTAATGCGAAATAATATGAAAATAGGAATTATAGTGGCAATGGACAAGGAGCTACGCCAGCTCCAGGAGGTTTTTCGTGGCAGCGATGTACTGGTGCAGAAATGTGGCATCGGTAAGGTTAACGCTGCCCTTGGTGCCCAGCGTATGATTAATGAGTTTCACCCTGACTATATCATCTCCAGCGGATGCGCAGGTGGTAATGGCGATGGGGTCAACGTGCAGGATGTCATTGTCAGCACAGAACTCTGTTATCACGACGTCTATTGCGGCAAGGCCATCGATGAAACCACCGTTTATGGTCAGGTACAAGGTCTCCCCGCCCGCTACAGCGTTGATTCCTATCTGCTGCGCAAGGCCCTCTTGCTGCCTTCGCGCCTTAACATCCCCGTCAAGATTCATCCAGGGCTCATCGTTACAGGCGACTGGTTTGTAGATACCAAGGAAAAGATGCACGAAATTATTGATCATTTCCCTGAGGCAAAGGCCGTTGACATGGAGTCGTGTGCCATTGCACAGACCTGCTATATCAATAAGGTGCCGTTTATATCCTTCCGTGTGGTCAGCGACATGCCCCTGCATGATACCGCCGCTTCGCAGTACCACAATTTCTGGGACACCGTGGCCGAAAACTCATTCCAAATCACCAAAACCTTCGTCGAAAGCCTGTAAAACATGGAAGTCATACAAAGTTTCACTATTGATCATACCCGCCTGAAGCCAGGCATCTACGTTTCTCGCGAGGACAAGGGTTTTACCACCTTCGACCTCCGCATCACCGAACCTAACCAAGAGCCCGCCGTTGCCCCAGCAGCCATGCATAGCCTGGAACACCTGATGGCCACTTGGTTTCGCAATTCTGAGGCGAAGGATGATGTAGTTTATGTAGGTCCCATGGGATGCCTCACAGGCATGTATATCATCATGACTGGTGCTTATACCGTAGAGGATATGCGCCGCCTCACTATTGAGTGTCTCCAATGGATTCTCACCCAGACAGAAGTGCCCGCCACTCGCCCTGAAGCCTGCGGCAACTATCTGCTTCACGACCTGCCCATGTGTCTGTGGGAGTGTCGTCGTTATCTGGATCGCCTGCAGAATGATTTCCACTGCGAGTACACCAAACTGCAAATCACCCTCGATGATGGGCGTGTCTTTGCAGATGCATAGTGTGCTGTCTCAAAGAATAGTTTCTTACAACATATTTCCAAGAACCAGAGGGTGTGTCAACCGACATATCCTCTTTTTGTTTATATGTGAATAACTACACATGTATTGTTAACAAGCTTTAAAGAATTTGGAGGTTACTACAAATTGTAGTTATATTTGCAACGTCAAACCTAAAACGGCATTTAAACAATTGAATATGAAGAAACTAACAGACAAGGAACTGGCCATTATGGAAGCGCTTTGGGAACATGGCGAGCAGTCAATACGTGACCTCATCAGCTACCTGCCTGAGCCCGTTCCTCACTTCAACACCATAGCCACCTATGTACGCCGCCTGGAGATGCACGGCATGATTCATCATAAGGAACTCAGCCCGAAAAACTACGTTTACGACGCAGCTGTTTCGCGCGAGCAATACATCAACACCATCAACAAAGAAAACGTGAAAAAATTCTTCGGCGGATCGTACATGGGTTTTATCTCGAATCTGGTGAAGGAGCACGATGTCAGCGTGGATGAACTGAAGGAACTCATCCGCATGGTTGAAGAAGACTAAGCGCTACGCTAAATGAGAAATGATAAATGACAAAAAGATATGGGAAGCTTTGTAATATACGTCATTGAGTGGGCTCTGTGCCTGTCGGCCTTCTTATTATTATATAAGATGTGCTTCAGCGGCAGTACGTTCCATCGTTTCAACCGCCTGTTCCTGTTGGGCAGCGTGGTGGTGTCGGCCATGTTGCCACTCATCCACATCACCCCCACTGAGCAGATAGAGCCCCTCGCCGAGGTGTGCCGAGTGAACACCGTGGAGTATGAACCTATTGAGGTGTCGGCACTGAGTACGCAAGACTTCTCGCTTACCACGCAAGACTTCTCGCTTACCACTGGGCAAAAAGTCTTCCTCATCCTTGCCCTAACCTACCTTATTTATATTGCCATACAAACCCTTGGCTGGCTGAAATCACTGGTGAAGATGCTATTCTTCCTGCGTGGAAAGCGCACATACCGGGTAGGCCGATGCATACGCCTCGTAGCTCACAACGAGCAGTACGGCCCCTTCAGTTGGATGAACTATATCGTCATTTCCAACAAGGAAAACGGCTTTGCCCGTCGTGCCAGTATGCACCACGAGCTGTCGCACATCCGACTGCTCCATCCCCTCGACCTCGTGTTTATCCTGCTATGCACACTGGTAAACCCCGTATGCTGGCTTGTTATGAAAGAAATAAAAGTAGTTCACGAATATGAAGCTGACGATGAAGTGATCAATCATTATCACATCCAAAGTCGTGACTATCAACGCTTATTAATCCTGCGGACAGTTGGAGCGGAGGCCTACGCGCTTGCTTGTTCGTTTAATCTTAACATTAAAAAACGAATTGTCATGATGAAAAAACAACAGTCACATTGGTGGCGCATCGCATGGATTGCCGTCACCGTACCCCTCGTAGGCATCGCGCTTACAGCTTTCTCAAAGCCCAAAGAGGCCCTGAAGGAAGTAGTGGACAGCAGCGTAGAGGTTATTGAGCAGCCCATCGTGGAGGCACTCACCGCAGAAGTAGCAGAACCCGAAGTCATTGAGGCACCCGCTCCCGTGAAAGAGGTGAAGGAAGAGCCCAGGACTGACGAAGTGAAGGCTGGCGACAAGGTCACCGGCACCGTAAAAGATGAAACTGGGGCTCTTATTGGAGCCAATGTCGTAGAGATTGACGGCTACGGCCGCATCGTAGGCAGCACCATCACCGACTTCAACGGCAACTTCGCACTCAAGGTAAAGAACCCCCAGAACAAGATCCGCGTCTCATTTGTAGGAATGAAGACTAATACAGTTGACATCGCCAGCAATAACCTGGAGATAAAGCTCGAGCCTAACACGGTGATTACCCCCATTCAGGTAACGGGTGTTCACCGCACTATTGACACTAACGACCCACGCTACAAGGACAACGACGTGAACAACGGCGACGAGAACACGTTCACCCTCATGGAGCAGGCACCGTCATTCCCTGGCGGACAAGGTGAAATCATGAAGTATCTGAGCAGTCACCTGCGCTATCCCGTCGTAGCTCGCGAGATGCAGGTCGAGGCAGAGATTACCGTGAAATTTATCGTTGATAAGACTGGTCTTGTGCGCTCACCAAAGGTAGCAGAAGTCAAGGTTTCTTCTCCTATAGCCAATATGACGGATGTGAACAGCCCGTCGCGTACAGTGAATACCGAATTCCAAAAAGAAATGAAAGAAGGTGACGAAGAAGATGCAGAAAAGGTGAGAGCCTTTTACGATACCGTTGAGGCCCTGAAGGAAGAAGCCATCTATGTGGTACGCAACATGCCCCGCTGGGAGCCTGGTCGACAGAACGGCAAGCGCGTAGAGACCACCTACACCCTACCCGTCAGCTTCAAGTTAGCTAAATAACAGCCCCTGCATAGCACACAAAAAGGCCGACATCCCCTCCGGATATCGGTCTTTTTTTTACGCCATGCAGCTTGTTACGCCCAGTGCTGTTGCGATAGCTGACAGCACGCTGATAACTGTTTGAAGTGTAAACTTCCAAAATTCCTTGTTTTTCATAAGTCTCATAGATTAAAAGGTTATTTTTTTTATTGTCACACAGATTTCACAGATTCCACAGATTTTTTATTGTCCCGCAGAAATTGCGGAAATGGCAGAAATTTTTTAATTGTCACACAGAAATCACAGAAATCACAGAAAGGATTTTTCTTCGAAAAATTTTGAAATCTCATTGCGCAGCCTTGAGCCAGAGGCTCAAAAAATCTGTGCTATCTGTGTCATCTGTGTGACCTTAGATTACGGATTCTGCGTGCCCCCGCCCTGAATCTCCTCCACGTAGGGATGATACGTCTTCTTCAGGTTGCCTGTCTTGGTGCTGCCCGTGGTAGAGACGGTCCATCAGTTCGGCATACCACTTGCCGTAGGCCTTGGAGTCCTCGTTCTTGTTTTGGTACACCACGTAGGGTACCTCAGGTTTGTTCTTTGCCATAATGTGTTTTTCAGGTTTTAATGTTTAATGTCCCAACTCCTTAAGTTGTTCCGCCCAATTGGCCAAGTTGCGCCTCGCAACATCCGAAGTTGTGTCGTTTGATTGACGATGCAAAGGTACAACATTGACATTGCGGTCTGCGAATACTACGTAAGAAGAATTTGATTATTTTAGACGCAAGGGGTAGGTCACGAGTGTCATGTGTCACGAGTGTCATTAAGCAATTCGGAGTGCGAAAGTCCGCATAATAATATATAAATTATAATTTATATATATTATGAGCAGGAAATCCCCCTCTCAACTCAAAATCCTTAATGACACTCTTGACCTAATGACCTTAATGACACATTGCAGTTTGTCTTCGATATGTTCGCCATGTTGCGAGGCTGGACGATGGCGAGAGGGTGAAAAAGGAATTGGGGTGACAAATGCCACCCCAATTTCATTATCTGAAGATATCAGAATCAGTTCTTATTTGCCTTTTTACGCTGGTCGTGATCGAGGATAGCCTTGCGGATACGCATTGACTTTGGCGTTACCTCAACGAGCTCGTCTTCCTTGATATACTCCAAGCATTCCTCAAGGCTCATGATGACCTTAGGGATGATGCGGGCTTTATCGTCGGTACCAGAGGCACGCACGTTGGTGAGCTGCTTAGCCTTGCAGACGTTGATGACAAGGTCGTTGTCGTGAACATGTTCACCTACAACCTGTCCCATATAAACGTCCTCACCTGGATCGATGAAGAACTTACCACGATCCTGCAGCTTATCGATAGCGTAAGCAAAGGCATTTCCCGTTTCGAGGGCAATCATAGAGCCGTTAACGCGGCGCTCAATCTCGCCCTTGTAAGGCTGATACTCCTTGAAGCGATGGGCCATGATAGCCTCGCCCTGAGAAGCGGTGAGCACATTGGTACGCAGACCGATGATACCGCGTGAGGGGATGTCGAACTCGATATTGGTGCGCTCGCCCTGAGACTCCATAGAGGTCATCTCACCCTTACGGCGCGTCACCATATCAATCATCTTTGAGGCGAACTCCTCGGGTACGTTGATGGTGAGCTCCTCAATAGGCTCGTGCTTCACGCCGTTCACCTCTTTATAGATAACCTGAGGCTGTCCGACCTGCAACTCATAGCCCTCGCGACGCATGGTCTCGATGAGCACAGAGAGGTGGAGCACACCACGGCCTGATACAATCCATTTATCAGTGCTGTCCTCGAACTGCTCTACGCGCAAGGCAAGGTTCTTCTCGAGTTCCTTCTCCAAGCGGTCATTGATATGACGAGAGGTAACGAACTTACCTTCCTTACCAAAGAAGGGCGAGTCGTTAATCATGAAGAGCATAGACATGGTAGGCTCGTCAATAGCGATAGGAGGCAGGGGCTCTGGGTTCTCAAGGTCGCAGATGGTATCGCCAATCTCGAACTTGTCCAAACCGATAACAGCGCAGATATCACCACACTCTACCTGATCAATACGACTGTGACCCATACCATCGAAGGTGTGGAGCTCCTTGATCTTGGTCTTCTCCATAGAGCCATCGCGATGAGCAATAGTAACCTGCATACCGTCCTTCAGGGTGCCACGATGAACGCGACCCACGGCGATACGACCTGTGTAAGAGCTATAGTCGAGCGAGGTGATGAGCATCTGAGGAGTACCCTCAATCTGCTGAGGTGCAGGAATCACCTCAATAATCTTATCCAGAAGATAAGTGATATCGGTGGTAGGATTGTTATAGTCCTCACCCATCCAACCGTTCTTGGCAGAACCATATACAACGGGGAAGTCGAGCTGATCCTCAGTAGCATTCAGCGAGAACATCAGGTCGAACACCATCTCATAAACCTCTTCAGGGCGACAGTTGGGCTTATCCACCTTATTCACCACCACGATGGGCTTCAAGCCAATCTGCAGAGCCTTCTGAAGCACGAAGCGCGTCTGAGGCATGGGGCCCTCGAAAGCATCGACGAGCAGCAAACAGCCGTCGGCCATATTAAGTACACGCTCTACCTCGCCACCGAAGTCGCTGTGTCCTGGAGTATCAATGATGTTGATTTTTGTGCCTTTCCAATTGATAGATACGTTTTTGGAAAGGATGGTGATGCCGCGTTCGCGCTCCAGGTCGTTAGCGTCGAGTACCTGGTTGCTCAGGTTCTGTCCCTCACGGAAGAGATTTCCTGCCAGCATCATTTTGTCGACCAATGTTGTCTTTCCGTGGTCTACGTGTGCAATAATTGCAATGTTCCTAATGTCTTGCATAATACTAATACCTTAAAAAAAAATGCCGAGAAGTGTATCCTCGGCACAATCCAGCGTTTCGCCTTTTCAGTAGCGGGAGCCGGGATTGAACCGGCGACCTCATGATTATGAATCATGCGCTCTAACCAGCTGAGCTATCCCGCCATCTGCTTGTAAGCGGGTGCAAAGGTACTCCGAAAAATTAAGAATTAAGAATTAAGAATTAAGAAATTTGCTGTACTTAACATTTTTTATGAGTTGAGACGTATTTTTTCCGTTTCATTGTATGTTTTTTCCGTCTTTTTTTGTACTTTTGTAGCCGAAAACCGATTCCTTATTGGAATATACTAACCAGTAACGATATGCTGAAAAAAAGACTTGATTTAGAATATCCACTGGCTGCAGGGAAACCTGATTTACTGTGGCAACTGTTGAGCACAGACCATGGACTGGAAAGATGGCTAGCCGACCGCGTAGTGGAAGACAACGGCGTGATGCAACTGACATGGGGCAATCCTTACGGAGAGCACCACACATTAAGCGCCAATATCGTAGAGAGACAAAAGAACAGTCATATACGCCTACAATGGGTTGACGAGGAAGAGCCCGAAGCTTATTGGGAAATGCGAATAGGTAAGAGCGAACTAACAGAAGACCTATGCCTGTGCGTAGTTGACTATGCCCCTGCAGAAGATATCGAAGATCTTCATGAGCTTTGGGACGACAATTTAGACCGACTGCATCAGTCAACAGGATTCTAAGATTGAGGTTTGCGATGTAAGAATTGAGGTTTGCGGTTTGAGATGTGTTAAAAAATAACAAGGTACACGAGAAATCTCAAACCTCAAACCTCAAACCTCAAAAAAAATGAGTACCTTTGCAGCCTGATTTATGTTTAGGATAAAGAAATTAGACATATTTATCACGAAACAGTTTGGGCTGCTCTTCGTAGGAACATTCTTCATTTGCCTCTTTGTGCTAATGATGCAGTTCCTTTGGCGCTACGTAGACGAACTTATCGGTAAGGGACTGTCCATGGAAATCCTGGCACAGTTCTTTTGGTATATGGCTCTTGGACTGATGCCACAGGCATTTCCATTGGCCATCCTGCTATCATCATTGATTACCTATGGCAACCTGGGCGAGAGTTCTGAGCTAACAGCTATCAAGGCTGCAGGTATCTCACTGATGCAATCTATGCGCTCGCTCATCGTGGCAGTCATCATGATTGCAGGCATTTCATTCTATTTCCAGAATGTAGTGGTGCCAAGTGCCAACATGCAATTGAAGCAATTGCTGGTATCCATGAAACAGAAGAGTCCGGAACTGGAGATTCCTGAGGGCACATTCTATGACGGCATTCCCAACTCAAACCTCTATGTTGAAAAGAAAGACTTGAAAACTGGCCACCTCTACGGCATCATGATTTATCGCCAGACAGGATCATACGAAGACCAGACTATCATACTGGCGGACTCTGGCATGTTACAATCAACAGCCGAGAAGAAGCATTTGCTATTGACCCTATGGAACGGAGAATGGTTTGAGAATATGCGATCTCAGGACATGGGCGGAACGGCGGAAGTGCCCTATCGACGCGAATCATTCGGACACAAACAGATTCTGCTAGATTTTGACGGCGACTTCAATCTGGCCGATGCTAACAATTTCTCTGGAGATGCAAGTGCCAAGAGCGTGCCCCGCCTGCTACATGACTTGGATTCCATCAAGTTGGCGAACGACTCCGTAGGCCGACAGTTCTTCCACGAGGCACAGGCATACACTTTCCGTGCCGTAGAGCTAACGCCCCAAGACTCAACCCGCTTGAATGAGATTACAGCTGAGGACATACCCGTACTAGACAGCGTGTACTTAAAAATGAGCGAAGAGAAACAACGCGACATTACACGCAATGCGGCCCGACAGGCACAAAGCGCCCTGAACGACTTGGAAATGAAAGGCGACTATGCCAAATACCTGAACCGCGTAGAGCGTCTGCACCTTCTGGAAGTTCTCGGAAAATTCACGCTGTCACTCTCGTGTATCATTTTCTTCTTCATAGGTGCACCTCTGGGAGCCATCATCCGTAAGGGCGGATTGGGCGTACCCGTTATCGTATCGGTTATCGTGTTCCTGATTTTCTATCTGTTGGACATGACGGGTATGCGTATGGCACGTGACGACAACTGGACGGTATGGTTTGGACGCAGCATCTCTGTTATGGTACTGACGCCAATGGCTATATTCTTTACCTACAAAGCCAACCGCGACTCTACGGTATTCAATATTGATGCCTACCGATTAACCATTATGCGAATGCTTGGCCTGCGAATGAAACGAAACATCGTACGCAAGGAGGTGATTATAGAGGAGCCCAAATATCGTATGGATGCAACCATGCTGCAGACCATTAACGAGGATATTGCCATCTATTCTGAGAGCCACAAACTGCTGCGATGGCCGTCGCCCATCAAGGTATTCTTCCGTGCTGGTGACGACCATGAGATAGAGCATATCAACGAAGTGCTGGAGGTAGCGATAGAAGACTTGGGATACACACGCGACAAGATGGTACTCCATGAGTTGAATAACTATCCCATCCTGGCAACCCATGCACATACACGTCCATTCCGACGCAAATGGCTAAACATGGCCACAGGCCTATTCCTGCCTCTTGGCATTTTCTTCTATTTCCGCATGTTGCGTTTCCGCCTACGCCTCTACCGCGACTTGCGCGAGATAAGCACCACTAGCAACAAGCTGATACCACACGCCCTTGAGTTGGCAAAGAAACAGAAAGACCCAATCACACAGGAGATATATAGCGATTTCACAAAACTGAATATACAACAAAATGATGGAGACATTCAAGCTGAACAAGATAAGTGAGGCCATTGACGACTTTCGCGATGGCAAGTTCGTTATTGTAGTTGATGATGAAGACCGCGAGAACGAAGGCGATTTGATATGCGCAGCAGAGAAGATCACACCCGAAATGGTGAACTTCATGCTGAAATATGCACGTGGCGTGCTGTGCGCACCCATCACTATTAGTCGTAGCGAGGAACTGGACCTGCCTCATCAAGTCAGCGAGAACACGTCCGTACTGGGAACCCCCTTTACCGTGACCGTAGATAAATTGGAAGGTTGCACCACTGGCGTGTCGGCCCACGACCGTGCCGCCACCATTCAGGCATTGGCCGATCCCACGTCAACACCGCAGACCTTTGGTCGTCCAGGACACATTAACCCACTGTATGCTCAGGACAATGGTGTGCTGCGCCGCAGCGGACACACCGAAGCAGCCGTAGACCTCTGCCGTCTGGCCGGCCTCTACCCCGCCGGCGCGCTCATGGAAATCATGAATGATGACGGCACAATGGCCCGTATGCCAGAACTGCAAGCCTTCGCCCAGGAGCACAATCTGAAGATTATCACCATCAAGGACCTGATAGCCTATCGTCTGCAGCAGGAATCGCTGATTGAGGTAGGCGTCGAAGCCGATATGCCTACTGGTTACGGACATTTCCGCATCATCCCCTTCCGTCAGAAAAGCAACGGACAGGAGCATTTTGCGCTCATCAAGGGCGAATGGAAAGAGGATGAGCCAATTCTGGTACGTGTACATTCTTCTTGTATGACAGGCGACATCCTTGGTTCACGTCGATGCGACTGTGGCGAACAGCTTCATAAGGCTATGCAGAAGATTGAGGAAGAAGGCAAAGGCGTCATTGTCTATATGCAGCAGGAAGGCCGCGGCATTGGACTCATGAACAAATTGGCTGCCTACAAACTTCAAGAGGAAGGCTACGATACCGTAGATGCCAACCTTTGTCTGGGCTTCAAGGCCGACGAGCGCGACTATGGTTGTGGTGCACAAATGCTACGCCACTTAGGGGTGCACAAGATGCGCCTGATGACCAATAATCCTGTGAAACGCGTGGGATTAGAGGCCTACGGACTGCAAATCGTTGAGAACGTACCTATTGAGGTAACGCCAAATGAATACAATCTCCGCTACCTGAAGACCAAACAGGATCGCATGGGGCACACACTGCACTTATAATCCTCCAAGTTGAAACCTAAAACCGCAAACCAATAACTTACAACTTAGATGAAAAGATTCAAACCGATAGCATTATGGCTGGGCGCACTGATAGTTGTCGCCACAGCCTTGCTATACGTCGAGTCAGACTTCCTATGGAAGGTACAACAATATAACCTGTTTCTCTACTCATCCCTGTTTTTCAAACAGATGATGACCGTATCAGGAGGTATGCTTTCTTACCTCGGCACATTCTTTACACAGTTCTTCTACCACCCATGGATAGGTGTAATAATGCTATGCAGCTGGTGGTTGCTGCTGATGTGGCTGGTGAAACGCACATTCGCCGTATCTGAAAAGTGGTTAGTTGTTACACTGATACCTGCAGCCCTCCTATTGGTTGCCAATATGGATTTGGGATACTGGATCTACGTCATGAAACTGCATGGATACTTTTTCTCATCTACCATCGGTACAACAGCAGGTGTTGCCTTGTTATGGGTATTTCGTAAACTTCCAGAAAAGCTATGGATACGTGCCAGTTATATAGCCATAGTTATCGCTGCAGGTTATCCGTTGATGGGCATCTACGCATTAGCAGCAGCCTTACTGATGGGGATATGGGCGTGGCGACTATCACATAAGGTCACACCTAACATCATTCTTTCCGCTATCACCTTATTGGCTATCGCGGCTATTCCTCTGATTTACTATCGCTACGTGTACTTTCAGACGAATATCCATGATATCTACTACACGGCATTACCAATCTTCACAATCACAGAGACTTTACACGCTTACCACATCCCCTATTATCTGCTCGCAGTATGCTTCCTGGGTTTTGTAGTGGCTTACAATCCCACGAGTCACACAGAACAGAAGGATGTGCAGGGTAAGCAAAAGGCTAAGGGTTCAAAAACGAAGGAAAAGAGCAAGAAGCCTATTCTGAACTGGATTTTGCAAGGAGCTATATTGGCAGCCATCACTGTCGGGGTGTGGCATTTCTGGTATAAAGATGATAATTTCCACCACGAGCTGCGGATGGAGCGTTGTATTGAACAGGCCGACTGGGAGGGTGTGCTGGAAGAAGGCAAGAAACAAGATGGTGAACCCACACGAGCCATCGTCATGATGCATAACCTAGCCCTAAGCCGATTGGGACTTCAGTGCGAGAATATGTACAGTTTTCCGAAGGGCTCGAAGAAGACCAACACATCCGTGCCTGTCTATATGTATAACACAGCAGGCCGACTGATTTATTATCACTATGGCGTGATGAACGAGTGTCACCGTATGTGTATGGAGGAAGGCGTAGAGTATGGCTGGAGCGTGGAACTGCTGCAGTACATGGTCAGAAATGCTATCTTCACCAACGAGAAACAGGTTGCAAAGAAATATTTGAACCTACTCCGTAAAACACAATAT
>Ga0265298_10007957_pt1 | contig 12787 bp, 8 predicted proteins | sample AusTroGonzalo_MG_3_FD_193486 | JGI IMG/M metagenome (GOLD analysis project Ga0265298, IMG submission 193486) | Bovine rumen microbial communities from tropical cattle in Woodstock, Queensland, Australia - Gonzalo_01 | ecosystem: Host-associated > Mammals > Digestive system > Stomach > Rumen ... | reverse complement strand
CCTCGCCGATAGTGGCGGCAAGGCTTTTGCTGATAATGACGGTATGGCCACCCTCAAAGCTGTCGGCACTGCCTTCCAACATGGTATAATTGGGAAATAAATCGAAGAATCCGGGATCCACCTCACGAGCAATCACATGATAGCTATTGCCATTATAGCTGATCTTGTCACCGCCATGGCTGATTCTCGTGATGGCCTCTATCTCGGGTATTTGGCTTTCCAACGATTCCTTGTCATCCCATGAAAGGGCTAACACATCCGCTGTGCCTAAGCCATAAATCCGGTCATGGTCAGGGGTTTCATAGACCACGGCCCATTGCTGCGCCACATACGAGCCTATCAGTATCACGAATGCTAAGGAAATAACCAGTCCCACCGCCTCAATGGCGGTGTAAAGCTTGTTTCTGCCTAGGAATTTGAGGTAACTTTTCATTGATTTATATTATATACAACTGAAACATGATATCAAATATTATGCCAGAAAACGTATTTTACTATTAATCAATGATATGTATTTTTAAGATACAAGCAAAAACGTAAAGATTCTTTACAGTGGTGTAAAGATATTTTACAATTGTTAAAAAATGAAAAGTGTATTTTTTATGATGGTTATTTGCCAGAAAAATGTATTTTTGCAGATTGAAATCTAAAGGAAAAATGTATGCTAAGAAGAAAGATTCAAACAGAAATTGCTGATTATTTTGATAACGGGTCTGAACAGATATTGATTCTCGATGGAGCTCGTCAGATTGGGAAGTCTTTTATCATTCGGCATGAAGGGCAAAAGCGCTTCAAAAATTATATTGAAATTGATTTATATGAAGACAAAAAGGGCAACAGGCTTTTTGATAATACACGGAACACGGAGGACTTTTATCTCCGCCTCAGCACAATTGCCGGCGACCGAATGGGGAAAAAAGAGAATACTCTGGTGTTTTTAGACGAGATACAGGCCTATCCCGATATGCTTACCCTCTTGAAGTTTCTGCGTCAAGATGACAGATTCACTTATATCGTCAGCGGTTCCCAATTAGGCATCGCCCTTAACGAAACGCTCTCCAAGCCTGGCGGGAAAATCAAGGTTGTGAACATGTTCCAGCTTGATTTTGAAGAGTTTTTGTGGGCCAACAATGTGGGAGAAGAGTTTATCGAGCACGCACGCCAGTGTTTTTTGCAAAAGCTAGCCTTGGACGAACCCCTCCACAACCGAATAATGGATTTGTTCAAGAAATATTTGTTGGTGGGAGGATTACCCGATTCCGTGAACAAGTTTGTCGAAACACACAACATCGTTGAGGTGAGGGCAGCTCAAAAGGAGGTGTATGAACTGTATAAAGGTGATGCAAGTCAATATGATAAAGAACGAAAACTGGTCATTGAAAGAGTGTACGAGTTGGTGCCTTCTTATCTTGAAAACAAGAAGAAGAGGGTTCATTTCAACCAGATAGAGAACAAAAAACAGGCAAGGGCATGGCAGTATCAGGCTGAATTCGAGTATCTTGTAAAAAGCGGTATCTGTCACGAGGTGAAAGCGATTTCCAATCCAAGGTTCCCTCTTGTGGAATCAGAGAGCAAGAACTTGCTGAAACTGTATCTGAATGACGTGGGACTGTTAACTCGACTGCTTTATCAATACAGCATAGCAGCCATAATGGATGATGTAAAGAGCGTAAACCTGGGTTCCGTGTATGAATCGGTAGTATGCAGCGAACTTGTTGCGCACGGTTTCCATTTGTTCTATTACGACAACAAGAAAAAAGGCGAGATCGAGTTTCTTGTGAACGATTATGACCTGCTTTCGGTTGTACCCATCGAGGTGAAGTCGGGGAAAAACTACAACGAACACGCTTCTTTGGATGCTTTTGTTGCCACTCCCGACTATCACATCGAACAAGCTTTTGTATTGTCGAACGAGCGAGAGGTTAAGCAAAACGGGAAAGTAGCTTATCTTCCAATATATTACGCCATGTTTTTCATACCATCGACGCCTCCATCGGAAATTCTGTTGTAAGTATCCTATTCCTTCTTCAACGCCTCAGCAGGGTTCGTCCTCGCGGCGCGCAAGGTTTGCCAAAGGACCGAAAGGAAGGCCATGACGAGGGTGAGGAGGACCGCCACGGCGATAATCCATCCGTAACGGTCGATGCGGTAGGCGAAACGCTCCAAGTACTTGCCGCAAAGCCAAATTGCAATGGGACTGGCGATGATGGCAGCAAGGCCCACGAGCAGCATGTAGCCCCTTACCGTGCGCCAGAGCTCGCGTTGTACATCGCTGCCGAAGGCTTTGCGAATGGCGATACCTTGGGTGTTCTCGCCACTGTAATAGGTGCTCATGGCAATGAGGCCAAGCAACGAAATCAGTACAGAAAGCCCCATGAAAAGCTCCAACAGCCGTACAGTGCGTTTGGCCGGCTCTAACGATTTCAGGTTCAGGTCGTCAACATATCCCTCAAACAACAATTCTTCAAAAGAGTATCCGCCTTTTTCCGCCCATGATTGGCACTGTTTCTTAATTGCATCTTCAGCCTCCTCATGGTCTCCGATAATACGGACAAACAGGTCGCATGCCCACGCCATCTTACGGGCGTCTTGAACCAGCACCCCGACATTGAGGTCATTTGTGCCATCCGGCGCGGCAGCACTATGGCCAGGGAAGTCCCGCAAAACTCCACCGATACATTCGGCATGCTCATGAATCATGGCGGAAATCATTCTCGACAAACTGGCGGAAGTGTCAGAAGCACCACTCTCGGCAAAGGCATGTTCGCCAAGCCAAATGGAGTTGGTAAGCGGATGGCCGAAGTCCTCCACCACCTCAAAGCCCATCATACGGAAATAGGAACTGTCACAGATGAGCAGCGGTAAGATGAAGAGACGTTCTTCCAGAGTACGCACGCCAACGCTCATCTCAATCTTTCCAGGATACCCTGTTCCGAAACCAACTTCCTTGACACAAGGCAATTGCGCCAATTCGTTGCCCAAGGGGGACAAAAGTGGTGCAGGAAACATGACTCCACCGATAAGGTATAAATCTTCCGTATGCGCGTGAGTGGGTCTTTTAATCATGTGCTGCATCTGCACTTCCATCACGATGGCAATGGCTATCAGTGTAACAGACAGAACATTCTGGAAGACGATGAATATCTTGCTGAGCCACATCTTACTGTGGTAGCGGAAGGTGCCCCGCACCACATCAATGGGTTCGTAGTGCGACGCATACATGGCAGGCAGCAGTCCCGAAAGGGTTCCTACAAGCACAATACCGACAAGATAGACAACAGCATAAGCGGGAGTCAGCATAAGCTGTAGTTGGATATCTGCATCTGGTGTTTCGCTGACCAAAAGCCGGTTCATCATGGGAACGAGCATATATGCCAACAGCAAGGCGAAACCGAAGCAAACTGCCGTGAACAAAACGGATTCCAGAATATGCTTCCCGACAATTGCGTTGCGCTGTGCCCCCAACAGCCTTCGGGTGGCCATCTCTTTCGACCGCCTCCCCACCAAGGCCATGTTGAGGTTGACGTAGTTAATGACTGCCGACAGCAAGAGCAGCAACACCACAACCGTCAATATCCGGATGCTGGTGAGATTCCCTCTATGCAAAACAGTACAAAAGTAGTCTGTATGAAAAAACATCTCTTTGTAGTCATAAACCTTGATCTCGTTTTTTTCGATCCAAGAATAGTTGCGTTGGCAAATATCGAGTACTTTTGCCTTGAAGTCCTCTTCCTCTGTGTTTTCCTTCCTTAGGATAAAGGTCAAAACGCCGTCCGTTAAGCTGAAAGGTTTGCGGCCAGCCCATCTATTTTCATCCACTGGAATCAACACATCAAAGTGGGAAATCAGAGTGTTTTGCGGCTCCTCCATGATGCCGCTGATGGTGTATTCATCCTCTTCAATAACAAACTGTTGTCCTAAGAGCTCAGTCGCTTTGCCCAAGCGGTTTGCAAAACTTTTGCTTACGATAGCATTATGGGTACCCTCGAAAGCATTGGCGGTGCCTTCCACTATGCTGAACTGGGGGAAGATGTCAAAAAAGTCTGCATCCGCATGACAGACATTCACCTCGTAGAGTTGATCATGGTAGGTAAGCTCGTCGGAGGCAAATCCGAAGCGTGAAATAGCCTCGATCTCCGGCAATTGTTCTTCGAGCGAGGCCTTGTCCCACACCGAAAGTCCTAAGGAAGGATAGTGCCCAACGCTGTAGATGCGGTCGTATGCAAGTTGCTTATACACAACGGCATACTGCTGCCACACGTAGCTGCCGATGATGATCACGAACGCTAAGCTCACGACAAGCCCCACTGCCTCGATGGCAGTGTAGAGTTTGTTGCGGGAAAGGAATTTGAGGTAACTTTTCATAACAAATACATATTAAACATTAATAGCTTAGCATTTATTATGCCAAAAATACATCTATCTAATACATACGGATTTAAGATCAGAATATATCAGTCGGCTGTAAAGATTCTTTACAGTGGTGTAAAGATATTTTACAATAATACCGTCAATGTTTAGTTGATTACAAAGAAAAAATTCATAATGTTGTTGATATTAAACAAAAAGTTGTATTTTTGCACATAATTTTGAACATTATCAAAATGAAACGAATTTTATTGCCAAAACAGGAAAGAATGTTGCGAGCCATGGGAGAAAACATCCGCTTGGCTCGATTGCGCCGTGATCTAAGTTCAGAACAGGTAGCTGAACGTGCCGGCATATCACGAAACACCTTAATCAAAATCGAGAAAGGGGATGAAGGTGTAGCTATCGGCATGTATTTTCGCGTGCTTATAGTACTTGGATTGCAGGATGACTTATCTCTCATCGCTCGCGATGATGTGTTGGGTCGCAAACTTCAGGATATTGGACTGACTACCCCACGCCGTGCCTCCAAACGACCACCCCTAAATAACTGACACCATGAGCAAAACAATCTATGTATATTTTGACGACTCCTATTCCAAAGCCCCCGCTTTGATAGGAATGCTCTCAGCGCAGCTGGCACGCGGTCGCGAGGTATTTTCCTTTGAATTCACCAATGACTGGCTGCATGACAATCGCTGTCATCTGTTGGATCCTGACTTGCAACTTTTTTCCGGTCGACAGTACCTCCCTGAAAACAAAAGCAACTTCGGACTTTTCCTCGATTCTTCCCCCGACCGTTGGGGACGCGTTTTACTTGAAAGAAGGGAGAGTTGTCGAGCTAAAGCTGAAAACCGGCCACGTCAGAACCTTCATGAAAGCGACTTTTTATTGGGTGTTTTCGACGAAAGCCGCATGGGTGCCTTACGCATGAAAACCTCTCCCAACGGTGAATTTTTGGACAATGATCTCGAATACAGTACACCACCATTTGCCTCCTTGCGCGAGTTGGAAAATGCGGCATGGCAGTTGGAAAATGACGATGACAAAGATGTAAGTAAATGGTTGAAGATGCTTATTGCTCCAGGCTCTTCCCTTGGCGGAGCACGTCCAAAGGCAAATGTAACAGACGCAAATGGAGATTTGTGGATTGCGAAATTCCCCAGCAGAAACGACCGTAAAAATGTAGGCGCCTGGGAGGCGGTAACAATGAGTCTTGCCAAACAATGCGGCATTCAAGTGGCTCCCTTTAATGCCAAAAAACTCACAAACAAATACTTGACCTTTTTAACAAAGAGATTTGACAGGGCCGAACACAACAAACGAATTCATTTCACCTCGGCAATGACCATGCTTGGATACACCGATGGGAACACCCAAGGCTGCAGTTATTTGGAGTTATTCGAATGGATTGCCAATAATTGTTGTGAAGTTGAGAAGAACCTTGCTGAAATGTGGTTACGCATTGTTTTCAACATTGCCGTATCAAACTGTGATGACCATTTACGCAATCACGGTTTTTTGCTTACGCCAAATGGATGGACACTTTCGCCCGCCTATGACCTCAACCCAGTGGAAAACGGCACAGGATTAAACCTTAACATCAATGAATATGAAAATAATCTTGATTACACGCTTGCTATTGAGGTTGCCCCATACGCTGGAATCCAAAAAGATGAAGCGAACAAAGCCGTGCAACACACAAAAGAAATCGTTTCCCAATGGCGTCGTGTAGCAACTTCATATCAAATTCCTCGCGAAGAGCAAGAAATGATTTCACCAGCGTTTAAGGTATAAAGGTATTGATACCGGTAGTTTCTTGGCTAAATCTCATAAAAATATCGAGATTACGCCAAATTTCTATCACAAAGTTGGCGCAATCTCAAGCGTCCCTATTCTTTCTTCAGCGCCTCCGCAGGGTTAGTCCTCGCGGCACGGAGTACTTGCGACAGGACGGCCAGCAGCGAAAATACCAGCACGATGAGCACCGCCACTACAAAAAGCCATCCGTAACTGTCGATGCGATAGACAAACTGCTCCAGATAACGGTGGGCAGCCAACGCAGCCAACGGGATGCCTACGAAGCAGGCAATACACACCAGTAGCATATATTGACGCACATTGCGCCATACCTCGCCCTCCATCTCTGCACCAAAAACCTTGCGAATGGCTATCTGCTTGGTCTGCTCGCCACTGAAATAGGCACTCATGGCAAAGAGCCCCAGCAACGAGAGGATGACCGCCAGAGAGGTGAAGATTTCAATCAAACGCATGGAGTTACGTTCCGATTTCATCACATTCGACATGAGTTCATCCAAATAAAAACTCATAGAGGGTTCTGTGTACACCTTCTGTGTGGCCTCAACATATTTACGGTATTCATCGTCAATGACTTTGCGAGCAGTCTTGTGGTCTTCGGTGGTTTGAATAAGTAGGTCGTAAGATGTTAATGAAGCCATCGTATTAGGATCGACAACCACAAAAATACTGTTGCTCATCAGGTCATGGGCATGTACAGGCACATCCTCATATTCACCAACAATGCGTCCATTGTCCAGTTTGAAAGAACTTGTCAAATATTTGGTCATCCATTGCGTGGAATCGTTTGCATCGATGGTTTTGGCCATGCTGCTGCTCAACCATACATCACCCGGCATTGTTTGGGAATACGGCTGTTTTGTATGCAATTGCAGCAATCGGAAATATGCGGTGTCACCCATCATATTCCCAAATTCAATTTCATCAGTATCATCATCAGGCATGGTAATTACACCACTCCATCCAATAAAACCCGGCACTCCTACACCCAGGGCAACGGTACGCAGGCATGGTTGCTGCCGCAACTGCTCAGCCAAATTGAATAAGTCAGCTTTATCATCAAAGTCGGCTTGCAACACATAAAGGTCTTTCGTGTTGCTATTCATCGGCCTCTGCATCATATGGTGCATCTGCCGTTCCATCACCAGCACCATTGCTACCAGTGCCACAGCCAAAGTGCTTTGCAGCACGATAAAAACACGGCTCAATACCATGCGACTATGTCTGCGAAAACGGCCATTCACCACATCAATAGGCTCTGTATTGCTGCTCACAACAGCAGGGATGACACCTGCCGCCAGTCCTGTAACGATGATGGCAGTCAGATAAAGCAACAAGCTGCGAAGATTCCACCGAAGGGAGAGCGGAACACTTTGGTTGGGGTCTTGCAGAAGCAACCGGTTCATCATGGGTTCCAGCGCTTCAGCTACCAGCAGTGCCAACATGAAACTTACAGCGGTGAAGATTATACTCTCACCGAGTTGTCTCAGCATTATACCTGAGCGGTTCTCGCCCAACAGTCGCCGTGTGGCCATCTCTTTAGCCCGACGTCCACCCAATGCCAACGCCAAGTTGATGTAGTTGAACAAAGCGCTTGCCAACAACAGGAATACAACCAAAGTCAGTGAAGTCCGCATCGAACGACTGGCAGCTACAGTAAAACATGGAGTAGCCCCTTCATCGTATATCTCAGGCAGTGACCGAAGTATATAATTTCTCTCGCCCAAGACTGCATAGTTTTCCTTAAATAGTTTTTCCAACTTAGCTGCAAGTTCTTCGCGGTCTGTGCCTTCTGACACTCGGAAAAGAATCAGATAGTTACCGAATGCCATATACTTAGTCATTGCACTTTTTTGACGTATAGGGTCGTCCATAGCGTTGCGCACTACATCAGTGGGCATCATCATAGAGTGGTCGAAATCGGCCAATACTCCGCAAACTGTATATTCTTCGTCACTCATGCGTAGCGTCTTTCCGACGGGACTACTTCCATCCGGACACATCGTCCTGGCAAACCTGCGGCTTACGAAGACCTGTTTTTGACCCTTGAACGCATCCACACTACCTTCCTCTATTTCATAATAGGGGAAGATGTCGAAGAACTCTACATCCACTGTGGTAAGGCCAATCCGTTGCTTGACACCGTTGTATTCAACCTTTGCCTTATCGCTAAAGCGAATGCGGGTTGATGCCTCAACCTCAGGTATTTTCATATCCAGTTCTTCCTTGTCCCAATAAGAGGATAAATAAAGGAAATCAGCTATGCCCATACTGTATATACGATCCCCGTCGGGATTCTCTTTGACGATGGCCCGTTGCTGCAACACATAGCTGCCTATCAAGATGACAAACGCCAGGGACAGCGCCAACCCTAATGCTTGTATGGTGGTGTAAAGTTTGTTTCTGCTTAGGAATTTGAGGTAACTTTTCATTTCTTTCGCAATTTAAAGGTGGCATCTGTAGAGACGCGCATGGTGCGTCTCTACAAAAATCCCTTCCATATATTATTAACCAAATTTAATATGGCATTACAATTCAGGCAACACATCCTCGACAATGCGGCCGTCGAAGAGGTTGATGATGCGGTCGGCATAGCCAGCGTCGCGCTGCGAGTGGGTGACCATCACGATGGTGGTACCCTCTTTGTGCAGCTCGGTGAGCAGGTCCATCACCTCCTTGCCGTTCTTGGAGTCAAGGTTGCCGGTGGGCTCGTCGGCAAGGATGAGCTTGGGGTTAGCGACCACGGCGCGGGCGATGGCCACACGCTGCTGCTGTCCGCCCGAGAGCTGCTGCGGGAAGTGCTTGGCCCGGTGGGTGATGGCCATACGCTTCATCATGGCCGTGACCCGCTCCTTGCGCTCCGTGGCGCTGATGTTCAGGTAGCGCAGCGGCAACTCGATGTTCTCATAGACGTTCAGCTCGTCGATGAGGTTGAAGCTTTGGAACACGAAGCCGATGTTGCCCTTTCGGAACTTGGTGCGAGCCTTCTCTTTCAGTTCGCCCACCTGCTGTCCGAGCAGCTCGTAGGTGCCCTCGGTGGGGTTATCTAAGAGGCCGAGGATGTTGAGCAGTGTAGATTTGCCGCAGCCCGACGGCCCCATGACGGCGACAAACTCGCCATCGTTGATGGTGAATGACACCCCGTCCAATGCGAGGGTCTCGATGTCTTCCGTGCGGAAGATTTTGGTCAAATTCTGTACTTTAATCATTGTTGTATCTGTTAAATTGTTTATTTCAAAATCAACACATCACTTTCTCCAAAATTGTCGTATGAAGAGGTGATTACTTTTTCTCCGGGCTCCAGGCCTTCCAGCACCTCGTAATACTGCGGGTTCTGGCGGCCGATGCGTATCTCCCGCTTCACGGCTTGCTTGCCATCAGCCGACACCACATAGATCCACTTCCCTCCCGTCTTCTGATAGAACGCTCCTCGGGGTATCAGTATTGCCTCGATGGGCTGACCCAACTGCAAATTTAGGTAAAAAGTTTGACCTGTGCGTATGTTTGCAGGTTGCTCTCCCGAAAATTTGAAATCCGCCTTGAATTTTCCATCCCTCACTTCGGGATAAACTTTGCGAATATGTACGCAATGCTTCTCTCCTTGTCGCTCAAAGTCCGCTTCCAAGCCTGCCGTTATCCGGTCGATATAATGCTCGTCTATCTTGGCCTCAATTTTATAGCTCTCCATGTTATTGATTTGCCCTATCTTGGTGCCGGCAGCCACCGCTTGTCCCAACTCCACATCCAGCAAACCCAACTCGCCATCAATGGGTGCCTTGATACTCAAGTTGTCCTTGCGCCTACGAATCATCTGCATGTTGAGCCGCATGTTCTCCAGGCTCTCTTGCATCTGCCTGATCTCCACCGAACGGTACAGACTGTCCTGTTTAGCACGGTTCTCCACCAGCTTCAACCTGTCTAATGCCAACTGGTATTCCTCGTCGGCCTGCAGCCAAGTCTCGCTGGCTATAAGTCCTTCGTTAAACAATGCCTTCTGGCTGTCGTAAGTCCTTTTCTTACGCCTCACCTCCATCTGCAATTGCAGTTTCTCTTGTTGCAGATTCAGCTTCTGCTGTTCCATCTGTATCATGGTGTTGCGCAGTATATTCTCCTTCTCTGCCAGGTCTGCTTCGGCATTTAATATCTGCATATCCAAGGTCTCGTTGCTCAACACCAGAATGACATCCCCCTCATGCACATAGCTGCCTTCCTCGGTGACAATCTTCTGCACCACCCCACCTTCCATCGGGCTGAGTTGGATGGTGGTCATCGGCACTACCTGACCGCTGATACGGATATAGTCGTTGAACTCTCCTTGCGTTACGGTGCTGACAGTAAGCGTCTCAGCCCCTGTCCGCAGTTTCCTTGAATTGTCCCTGAATACCAGCCCGCCAATAAAAAGCAAAAGCAGTGCTCCACCCCAATAAGGCAACGCCCTCTTCGAGAAAACCTTCCTAATTCCTTTTTTCTGTTCTATCTGTCGATCCATGATGACTTCGTGTTAGTTACTGATCACTATATCTTTCTCCGGCATAATATCTCACGACGCTGCTTTTGATAAAGTATTGCAGTTGCGCATTGAGGTATTCGGCAGCGGCATTTAGACTATTGTCAGCTACAATCCTATAATCCACCGGTGATACCACCCCTAACTCCAATTGTCTGTTGTTGAGTTCCAGCACCTCGTACTGCATTGTAGCATAAACCTGTGCCTGCTTCATGGCGTCAGCCGCCCCATTGCGGTCGGCCACTGCCCTGGTCACCTCCGCCTCTATCTCCCGCAAACTCTGCTCGCGTTCAGCCGACACCCTATCCAACTCGTTCTTTTTTCTCGCGATATTCGACATCACTGAAAGATGATTGAAGATAGGTATGCTGAGCGACAACTGAATGTATTCGCCGCTGTTGTTCTTGATTTGGTCGGGAAACGGCATAGGCGTATAGCCTTTTTGGCCGGGATAAGTGAAGAAACTGGTGCTCCATCCACCGCTCAGCGAAAGTGAGGGCGCATACTGCCATCGTGCAGTCTTGAGGGCAATGCGGGCCTGCCTCAGTCTGTCGTCAGCCACCAAAGCCTTCCCGTTGTACTTTTGGGCATAAGCAATCAAATCGCTAACATTTGATGGGGCATTCTGATCATTCAACGAAGAGAACAGCGTCAACCCTTTGGTGTCTTCCAGTTCCATAGGTTCTTCCAAAGGCCACAACATTATATCCTTCAGCGTAATAATTGCATTATCAAGCATAATCTGACAACTGGTCAGCCTATATTGGCACTTGGCCAGATCGGCCTGCAACTGCAACACGTCCGTATGCGACTTCTGCCCCAGTTGCTCTTGTCGCTCCGCCAGATGCAGCCAACTCTCGGCCGTGTTGAGCTGCGACATCAACACCTTTTTCAGCTCCACATAATACACCACATTACAATAGGCTTCCATCGTGGCCAGGCAGATCTCGTCTTCCAGCAGTTGGGTTTGGGTCAGCGACATCTGTTGGGCGGTTTTGGCAATTTTGATATTGTTTACAGCCTGAAACCCATTGAAGAGACCTATGCCCGCAGAAACACTGTAGCCATTGTGAAACGAGGCTATCTGGCTGTAGGTGTTGGTCTCAGGGTCAATCGAGCGGCCAAAGTTCGAATAGGCATAGCTGCTTGCACTCACCGATGGAGTGAAAGCCATCAAGATGGCATCCCTACGGCTGATTTGCGCATCGCGATTGTTAGCCTCTTGTATTCTTATTTTGGCCGAATGGCTGAGGGCATAGCTCATGCAGTCCCTCAGACTCATCACCACCGTGTCCTTTTGGGCATTTACGACTGCCGCAGTGCAATTCAGCATCACCAACAAGAAAAGCAGGCTCTTTTTCATTCTTTTTTCCATTGAATACACAGAATGAAATCCAAAAACCATGCCAAAGATGCAAATCTACTAGTTATCAGCCTACTAAGTAAAACCAGCAGGCCTTATAGTGTAAAAAAACATTACACTGTTGTAAGATTATTTTACAGTTTACCACATTTTTGACGCAAAGACAGTGCATGCACCGTCTCTACATAGCAACTGCGAGACGCAGTTGCCTCCATGTAAAAAAAAGGACTGTCACAATGTGGCAGTCCCTTTTTATAAGCTTGTTTCCTGAATATTAGATATCCATGGGTTTCAGGTCATCAGCGATAATCAGGTTGGCTTCGGTAGCGGCTTTCACCTGATCAACGGTAAATTCGGGATGGATTTCCTTCAACACGATGCCCTTGGGGGTTACTTCCATCACGCCCATTTCGGTCACGATGAGGTTCACCTGACCCTTGGCGGTGAGAGGAAGGGTGCATTTCTTCAGGATTTTGGGATTACCTTTGGCGGTGTGTTCCATAGCCAAAATCACCTTCTTGGCACCAATCAGCAGGTCCATTGCGCCACCCATACCGGGGGTCAGTTTGCCAGGAATCATCCAGTTGGCCAGGTCACCCTGCTCGTCCACCTGCATAGCACCGAGGATAGTGGCATCCACATGGCCACCACGGATGATGCAGAAAGAGTCGGCACTGCTGAAGCTAGCGGCACCAGGCTGAGCGGTGATGTAACCACCACCAGCGTTAATG
>Ga0265298_10007956_pt1 | contig 12789 bp, 12 predicted proteins | sample AusTroGonzalo_MG_3_FD_193486 | JGI IMG/M metagenome (GOLD analysis project Ga0265298, IMG submission 193486) | Bovine rumen microbial communities from tropical cattle in Woodstock, Queensland, Australia - Gonzalo_01 | ecosystem: Host-associated > Mammals > Digestive system > Stomach > Rumen ... | reverse complement strand
GCGGGAAGGATTTGCTTTACGTTGCCTTCGAAAATGAAATTGCCTTTTTCATCACTTTGGCACTCAGCGACTTGCTTTTCGGTTTCGTTAAGAAGGTCTTCGATAACGAAAAGCCGCATCAGGGTTTCCGTTTTGTTGGTGCGCCCTGTAATGGTCACATTTTGGGCAAGGCCCGACCCTGCGACCGCGCAAAGAATGGCTATGATAATCCATCGTTTCATGCCGTGAAAACGAGGAAAGGGCGGAATTATTGTCTTTCGGGCAACTTCACCTCAACGGGCAAGAATTTGGAGGTGTCGCCGCCGTTCTTATAAATGTCGCGCACCACGCTTGACGAAACGCCTACCAACTCGCTCTCAGTGAGGAGGAAGATGGTTTCCAGTTCGGGGTGCAGGCGCTTGTTGGCATGGCCGATCATGTTTTCGTATTCGAAATCGCTGCCGCAACGCAGGCCACGGATGATGGTGCGGGCACCCACCTTCTTGCAGAAGTCGGCGGTGAGGCCTTGGTAGCTCTCCACCTTCACCGTGGGGTAATCGGCGAAGACGGCCTCGCACCACGCGATGCGGTCTTGCAACTCAAAGGTGGAACGCTTCTCCATGTTGATGCCGACGGCGACATAAATCTCGTCGAACATAGACAATGCCCGAAGGACGATGGAACGGTGCCCCAAAGTGATGGGGTCGAAGGAACCGGGGAAAACGGCTATTCTTTTCATAGTGTAGTATTTACATTTTAAAATTGGACTCATCGACAGGCTCAAGGATTCTAAACCAATATGGCTAACCAAGATCGTTGAACCAGTCGGAACGCCGCTGCAAAAGTATTATTTTGTCACAATTTGGCACAAATCTTTTCTGAGAATTTCACTGATGGAGCGGAAAGTATTTTTCAGGAAATCTTCAATTTCCTCATTTCCAATCAGTTTTATCTCGGTGATGCCTTCCTCAGTCTGCGGCTTGGGTTGGATGGTCTCTTCGCTTTCCAGCAAATACCAATAGGTGCGTTTCAACCGCCATTCTTCATCCATAGGATAGCAGTGCCATGTGGGCGGCAACTCCTTAACAATGTGCAATTTGCAGATGCCTGTTTCTTCTTCCACTTCGCGCAAGGCCGCGTTTTCGGGCGTCTCGCCTTGTTCGATATGGCCTTTGGGCAGGTCGGGGATGCCGTGGCGCATAATCGCAACGAATTTTCCGTCTTTCACGACGACACCACCCGCAGCGGGAGCCATTCTGAAAGTCTCTTTCAAAGCGACAGCCACGGCATTTTCGCCCACTTCGTGGATGAAAGTGTCGCCCGGGTCACGGTCGTCGAGCCATTCAGGTAAAAATTCGCATAAAAGTTCCGCATCGTATCTGTCAGATTCTTGGAAAGTTGCGTCGAATTTCAAAGAGTCACCCTCAATTTTTGGAAAAATCAAGGCCTTGTTTTCGTGAAAAATCTTGTACATTTGTAGCGCGTTTTTGAGGTTCAAATAACGCGACAAAGATACAATATTATGAAATACGACGACTCAGCATTGATTTTGGCTCAGCATTTGCTTCAGATTAGGGCCGTGAAACTCAGCCCGAAAGAACCTTTCACTTGGGCTTCGGGATTGAAAAGCCCCATTTATTGCGACAACCGCGTCACGCTTTCCTATCCTGCCGTGCGGACTTACATCCGCCAGCAGTTTGTGGAGAAGATTATGCAGAACTTCGGCAAGCCCGATGTGATTGCGGGCGTGGCCACAGGCGGCATCGCCCAAGGTGCATTAGTGGCGCAGGAGATGGGACTGCCGTTCGTGTATGTGCGCTCCGAAAAGAAGTCGCACGGGATGCAGAACCAGATTGAGGGTGTCATCAATGCGGGGCAGTCGGTGGTGGTCGTTGAGGATTTGGTCTCCACGGGCAAGTCGAGCCTTATGGCCGTCGATGCCTTGCGTGAGATTGGTGCCGAGGTGAAGGGCATGGTGGCCATCTTTACCTATCAGATGGAACTTGCCAAGCAGAATTTTGAGGCGAAGAACTGCCAATTGTTCACCTTGTCGAACTACGAAACGTTGATTCACACGGCTGTGGAAGAGGCTTATATTTCCGAAGAGGATGTGGAATCTTTGAAGGAATGGCGCAAGGACCAACAGGCTTGGAGTGATAGGTGGAGTTGATAGCTTTTTAAGTTTTCAAGCACCCAATTGGAACCACATATACGCCATCTTCGCGGCGATAGGCATAACTTGTAGTACCAGTCAGGACCATCAGAAATGGTGGTTCTTTCATGTGTTTTATCTTATTGATAATCAGTTGCAAATATAATGCTTTTTTCTAAATTCAGTAATTTATCATGAAATTTTTCAGTAATTTGTAGAAATATTTTTCAGTAATTTATCGGATAAAAATTCAGTAATTTGTGGATTTAACAGGGGGAAGCAGATAATCATAAATCCACAAACTCACAATACGAACTTGATTTCCTTGATGTCAAAATTGTATAAAACGTGTTGCTCATCAATAAGTCTCAACCGTCCAAAAGCATCAATCCCCATCATAAACAATCGTAGATTTTTCCCGTCCACTTCATAATTCGCCCAAGTGCGGTAACGGTAAAGTCTTTTCAAATATTCTTGCTCGATGGCAGCGGGGGAGGTCTTCAGTTGTTCCACCTTTATTAATATATGCTCAGCGATTTGTTCTGAAAGCGGCTGCAAAGCATACTCCTTTCCCGTAATCATCTTCAGCGAAATCGGGTGCGTAGGCCAGTCTTGAAATTGCATCTGATTGACGTTCAAACCGATGCCGATGATGGAGACATCCATCATGTTCGCTTTGATGGTGCTGTTGATGAGGATGCCGGCCAATTTTCGGTTTTCAAAATAAATGTCGTTAGGCCATTTGATGTGGAGTTTTTTTTCGGGAATCAATGGACACAAAGCCTCATAAAGCCCCAAGGCGACGGCCTCGGAAAGGAAAAACTGCCGCTCGGCAGGCAAGAAACTCACGTCCAAGGCCAAAGAGAAAGTGAGGTTCTTTCCAACCTCACTTTCCCAGCCGTTGCTTCCCATGCCTTTGCCTGCAGTCTGCTCATCGGCACTGACCACCCAATTGCGGATGTCGGCTTCCGACTGCTGCCTTTGCAGGTAGGCGTTGGTGGAGTCAATCTTCTCCAAATGCTGATAATTCAGCTTCATCTTCACTTCACGACGACTCTGAACGTTTCTTTTCCGATTTTCACGGCGTAAAGACCCGCGCCGTAAACTTTCATGTCTATTTGAAGCCAACCATCGCTCATGCCTTCATAAATGCGTTGTCCGGCCATGTTGTAGATGGCGACTGTTTGCAGGCCTTCGTTCACGATGTTGAGGAGACCCGAAGCGGGGTTGGGGAAGACCTGTGTCGTTCCGTCGAGGTTTTCTTCAACGTCGGTGGACACTTCGTAAGCAAATTCGTTGCTTTCGCTGCTGCCGAACACACCGCCGGAGAATAGGGTAGAACCGCCCGATTTCAGTCCATAGAAGCCGTTGCCATTGGTGAGGCCGTTGCCGCCGGCGTCAAAAATGGTGAAGTCGTAGCAGCCGTTGCTGGGGATTTGGAGGGTCTCGGTGATGTTGTAGTTGGCCTGCTCGTAGGGGCCGCCTTCAAGCACGATCTCGCCCGTCGCCATGTTCTTGACTTGCCAAGTGGTTTCCTGTGGGTTGTTGTCGGTGCGGATGGTGAGCTTGAGGGTGCTTGCCACGTTCAATGGCGCACTTTGGGCTTCGAAGGTGGTCGCGTTATTGGACGAAGCTTCATCGTTGCCACCGTTGATGGCCTTGATATGCACCTCGAACAGGTTCTGGTCTTCGACATTGAAACTGATTTCTCCAAACTCGACGGTCTCGCTGGCAAAGGTGGCCAGATTGCCGCTCCAATCCAAAGTTTTCATGGATTCGCCGTTGACAATCATTTCCAATGAGGCGGATGTCAAGGCGTTGCTGCCGTAATTAGTCAACACCGCCTTGGGTTCTGACAACCCGCTGCAAATCACCGATTTTACGTTGCTGATAGCGCTTACGCCGGCTTCGTTGGCATAGAATGGAACGAACGTCTCGCTCGACTTGCAGGCTTGATACACTTCTTTCGTGTTGGCGTTCTGCACCCACGCGATGGCATCCAACTGGTCGTTGTTGTACACATTGGCCAGTTCCCAAGTGAACGTGTAGGTGAAATAATCGCCCACAGTCAAGTCGCCGAGGCTCGTGCCAGAGGCGGTGGGAAGTAGTTTCTTCATCACACTATAGAAATCCCTTTCGCCATTGTTGCCGGGGGCGGAGTTGTAGTGGATTTCCTTCTCGATGACTCCGACATAGAGCCTGATGTTGCCGACCAATTCAGCCGAAGACTTGCCCATGACATGGACGGTAATCAGGTTGTTGGCCTCGTCCACTTCGTAAGCGAGGCGCATCTCAAGCGGCGACTCGATGTTGAGCCATTGGTTGACCATGTTTTGGTTGAGGTTGCCCGGGGTGCTGGCGAAACGGATGCCGTCGACGACGGTGTGCGGCACGGAATTGACCGAATAGACCCCTTTGCGGGCATTGTTGTCGGCTGTGTTGTGCAGATACATCGGGTCGTTGGCACCGGGCCAGTTCATGTGGTACTTGATGGCCGCCACGCGGTCGGCATTGGCGTCGATGAGCGCATCAAGGGCAGGGTTTTGCTGGGCGCAAGGGCCGCAACTTGTGTTGGTGAAGCATTCGAAAAGCAGCACACGCTCGTTTTGGGCGTTGGCTTTCATGACAAAAAGCATCAGCAAGGATGCCAAAAAAACAGTAATTCTTTTCATTTGAGAGGTTTTTAATGAGTTTTTCCAGCACAAAAGTAGCCAATTTTTCAAAAATGGCAATATTTTTGTTGCAGGTTTGGAAAAAGTTTTGCAATTTTGCAGTCCAAACAAGTTGAAAATAATAGTCAAGCTATGATTAAAAAATCTATTTTTACCTTAATTTTGATGGCCTTTATCGGCTATGTATCAGCACAATCGCTGCAATTCGAGTGGAACGGCAACGCTTTCAACGATGGTGATGCCGTCGAGTGCACCAACGACGAATATGGCTACGGCGAGTACATCGAGCACATGCAAATCCGTAATCTCGGCTCGGAAGAATTGAATATCCTTGTCGAGAAGGAAGTACTGGAAACCCTTGAAGGTACGATGAACTTCTTCTGCTGGGGAAGTTGCTTCGGTCCCGATGTCATGGTGAGTCCCCGTCCTGTTACGTTGGCTGGCAACAGCGTCACCGGCGAGCAAGACCTCTCGTTCCATGCCATGTTTGATGAAGGTGTCTTCGGCTATGTAGTGGTGAAGTACTACGCTTATGATGAGCGCACTCCCGACGAGCGCGTCAGCATCATCGTCAAGTTCCACAAGTCGGGTGCCGGCATCGAGAATGTACGTCCAATGGAGATGAGCAAGGCCTTCCCGAATCCTGCTTCCTCTATGGTGCATTTCAACTATTCCTTCGATGGCAACCTCACCGCCGTGGTCTACAACCTGTTGGGCCAAGAGGTGATTCGTCAGGATTTGGATGCCAACAGCGGCCAGATGAACATTTCTGTCGCTGACCTGCAAGACGGTATCTATTTCTGCACGATGATGGTGAATGGTCGCGCGATGGGGACCCAGAAATTTGTCGTGAAGAAGTAAGCATTGTGCGAACCTACAGCAACAAGCCATCCGTCAGGGTGGCTTTTTTTGTGACATTCTTTCAGTTGCAAGGTTACAACCCAAGGAAAACACCGTTTTTTCGGGAAAAATGACGACTTTTGCACGGTGTTTGATTGTATCGCGGCGATTCAAAACCTTTAAAAACAATAGAAAAATGAACAAAAAACTTCAAAGAGACACGCAGCACAAGGTGGTTGGCGGCGTTTGTTCCGGATTGGGCAACTATTTCGACATCGACACATCGCTGATCAGGGTGTTATTCGCTTTCATGTTCCTGTTTGCCAGCGCGGGCTTCTGGCTCTACCTCATCCTCTGGATTGTGATGCCTGCCGCGCCAGTGGAACCCGGCAGTGCCGAGACGAGCCAATTTGTTTCGTCCGACACGTCCGACACGACCGAAACACCCGAAGACCTAAAGAAAAACAAGGGAAGCATGTATGCGGGTGCCATCCTGATTGGCATTGGCCTGTTCGGATTGGTGCACTGGTACGTCCCACTTCTGAACTGGCATACGGTTTGGCCTGTGCTGCTCATCATAATCGGTATCTTGTTGATTGTTCCAATTAAAGACAAAAAATCATGAAAAGTAGAAACTTGTTTTTGGGCATCGTTTTCCTCTTCGTCGGGGTGGTGACCCTTTTAGCGACCTTGAATGTCATTGATTTCAGTTGGCGCATTGCTTGGCGCCTGTGGCCCATGTTGTTCATATTCACGGGCGTAGCCATATTGCCCATCAAGGATTGGCTGAAAGCGACGCTATTGGTGATAACGCTTGCCGCAAGTGTGTTGCTCTACCGCTATGAGGACGGAAAAAGCGACGACGGCTGGTTCCATTTCACCCAAAACGCGGCTTCTCCCAAGGTGGAAATGCCTGTCGCCTGATGCGACAAGAGCCTAAGAGATTTGGATTTTTTGCACTTTTTTGATTTTTCTGCGCGATATTCCACGATAATTTGTTTACTTTGCACCTTCATTTTAAGGTATAAAAACGAATTATCAGAATTTTTGCGCTATGAGAAATCACTATTTTACCAAACTGTTTTTCGCGGCTTTGTTCATGTTGTCGACTGTTGCGGCCTTTGCTCAGGACAATAGCATCAAGGGTTTTGTGTACGAAGAGGCCACCGGCGAGCCGATGATGTTCACCAATGTCTATCTGAAAGGGACCACCTTTGGCGGCTCCACCAACGAGAACGGCTATTTCAACATCAACAGGATTCCTGACGGCAAATATACTTTGTTGATTACCTGCGTGGGCTACGACACCATTTCGGAGAGCTTCTCCCTCTCGAAGGGCCAAAGCATCAACAGGAAATACTACCTCAAGGAGACCAGCCAGAAATTGGAAACGGTGACCATCACCGCCGACAAGATTGAGGCCCGCACCGAGACCAAGACCTCAGTCATCACGGTGACGCCCAAGACCATCACCAAGATTCCGAGCGTGGGCGGTCAGGCCGACTTCGCGCAATACCTGCAAGTGGTGCCGGGTGTCATCTTCACCGGCGACCAAGGCGGTCAGCTTTACATCCGTGGCGGCTCGCCTATCCAGAACAAGGTGCTTTTGGACGGTATGGTAATCTACAATCCTTTCCATTCCATCGGTTTGTTCTCCGTTTTTGATACTGACATCATCCGCAACGCCGACGTCTACACGGGCGGTTTCGGCGCTGAATATAGTGGCCGTATCTCGTCCATCATGGACATCTCCACCCGCGATGGCAACAAGAAACGCATTTCTGGTAAGATTGGCGCCAACTGCTTCGGTGCCAAGGTGATGCTTGAAGGCCCGCTGATGAAGGCCAAGACCCCCGGCGGTGCTACCGCATCGTTTATCCTTTCGGCGAAAAACTCCTATTTGGAAAAATCCAGCAAGGCTTTGTATCCCTACATCTCCGAGTCGGGGCTGCCTTTCAATTTCCAAGACTTGTACGGTAAGGTGTCGCTCAATGCGCCCAATGGCAGTAAGGTCAACTTGTTCGGTTTCTCCTTCAACGACCAAGTGAACAACTACATGTCACTGTCCGACTTCGGTTGGAATTCGTTTGGAGCGGGAACCAACTTCCTCGTCATTCCGGGCAAGGCACCCGTGATGATTGAAGGTAATGTGGCCTACTCCAGCTATACCTCGCGCATGAAGGAAGAAAACAACCCCGACCGTTACAGCAACATCAACGGCTTTAACATGGGCTTCGACTTCAGCCAGTTCATGGGCAAAAACACCTTGAAATACGGTCTTGAAATGTTGGGCTACACCACCGACTATGTCACCTATAGCGTATATGGTCACAACAAGATTTCCCAAAGGGTGAACTCGACTGAGATTGGCGCCTATGCCAAATACAAGGCTGTGTTCGGGAAGTTCTTGTTTGAGCCAAGCATCCGAATGCAGTGGTACGCCTCGCTGCCCGACTTCTCGCTTGAGCCTCGCTTGGCATTGAAATACAACGTTTTGGACTGGATGCGCCTGAAGGCTGCGGCAGGCAAGTATTCGCAGAACTTCGTGGCCGCCACCAGCGACCGCGACGTGGTGAACCTGTTCTACGGCTTCCTTTCGGGCATCAACAACCTGCCGAGCACCTACGACGGCAAACCCATCAACAGCTACCTGCAAAAGGCCAACCATTATATCTTTGGTGCTGAGTTCGACCTGAGCGACAACACCACGCTGAACGTGGAAGGCTATTGGAAAGATTTCGTCCAGTTGACCAACATCAACCGCAACAAGATTTATTCCGACACGCCCATGAATACCGACATCCCCGACCTTTTGAAGAAAGACTTCACCAAGGAGACCGGCGATGCCTATGGCTGCGACATCTCACTGAAGTTTGAGAACAAGCATTGGTACCTGTGGGCGGTGTATGCCTTGGGTTTCGTGACCCGCGAATACGAGAAGGCCACCGAAGACGGCGTCGAGCTTGTCCAATATGCGCCCCACTTCGACCGCCGCCATAACGTCAACCTCATTTTGACCTATACGGCGGGTTCGAAGCGCCAGTGGGAGTTCAGCGGGCGTTGGAACTTCGGCAGCGGCTTCCCCTTCACGCAGGTGCAGGGCTTCTATGAGTATTATTCCTTCCAAGACGGCATTAATTTCGACTACACTTCCACCAACGGCGAGTTGGGCGTGCTTTACGGCGATCTGAATGGTGGCCGTTTGCCCACTTATCACCGTTTCGACATCGATGTGAAGCGCAAGTTCTATTTCACGGAGAACGTGATACTGGAGGCCGATTTCAGCGTGACCAATGTGTATAACCGCAACAACGTGTTCTACGTCAACTTGGTTTCGGGTGAGGTGGCCCGCCAACTGCCCATCCTCCCGACCATTGGCTTGACTTTGGCGTTTTGAGTACGGCGCGTAGCCATCCGCGATGAAGTTGTCAAATTCCATCTGTTTAATCCGTGGAATCCGTAGTTAAACAAATGAAAATCCGAAGTTGAATGAATTAGAAATCTTGAATTCCCGAACTTCCCACCCCCTCACTCCCTGTCGAAAAAAAACATAAAAAACTAATCCCTATGCCCTTGACAAGCATTGGGATTTTCCGTATTTTTGCAAGCGCAATAACAAAACAAGCCCATGTGCAGTTACAACATAACACTTAGCGACACTTTGGTGGAGAAAATAAGGCCTACCTTTGCCGATGACAAAGCCTTGGAACAATGGCTTCAGCAGCAAATGGAAGACCTTTTGCTCAACCTCTATTTGCGGCAGGAGACGAAAAACCGTGCAAGGAAAGCCATAGCGGCCATGCGGCAACAAAGCGAAAACAACGGCAATTCTGAGATGACGCTTGAGGAGATTAATGCAGAAATTCGCCAAGCAAGGCTCGTTTTTGGTTACAGGAAACCAAAGGCATTTTCCGAAATTGCCTATTGTGGTGACCCCAGCCGAGATGTTGCAGCTTGTGCGGAAAGAAAATGACTCTGAAATCTTAAATCATCAAATATCAAATAATTAGCAATTATACCCAAGCAAAAAAACAATGGAGACAAAGGAATACCAAAACGAAAGCCCTATGACTATGGCCAGCGAAACGGCTGTGGCCTACCAAAAGGTTTCGCCCTTGCAAACAAGAATTGGACGAAACCAAAGCATGAGCGTGGACGAGTATTTTGACAAGGTTAGGAAAGCATTGGACAAAAGGTATGAAAACCTATAAGGTCAGAGTGTCGTGGTCTGCTGAAGCCGATATTGACGAGTTGGCAGATTTCCTCTTCGATAATCTTTCGAGGGAGGGTGCCTGCCGTTTATGACTTTTTAACTATTTGAAATCCCGAAAGCTGAAATTTTTTCCATCTTCCACTTTTTTTCTTCCAATATTGCAAATTAATTTCTTATCTTTGCACCCGTGAAAAAGATAAGACCCTTGTCTTGTTTTGAACCCGATACAAATCATTAAATATCAAATAATTAACAATTAAAAACATCAAACAAAATGAACAAAAAATTTACAAAATTGATTGCAGCTATCGCGCTGCTGGTCTTCATGATGCCGAGCTTGGCGGGATGGGGACAAACTGCTGATGTCATTTACGATTTTACTGGTTCTGACTGGACAGTAAATAATGGCACTTTGTCAAATGGGACGGTCAGTTTTACTGGATATGGTAAAGACAATTTCAAAATGAATAGTGGCTACTTTTTTTTGGGAAAAAGCGGAGCCTATCTTAATTTCCCCACTTATGCCAGTGCTGTAGAAAAGATTGTTATTACTGGCAAAAGCGGAGCTTCGCCTAGCGTCAAACAAAACATCTATGTTGGAGATGTGGCCGTTAGCACGGAAACAGAAGGAGCAACTGGCACGAACACCTATGAAATTGCCACTGCAAGTCAGGCTGCTGGAACTCATTACACTTTAAAGGTTACCTCTAGTCATAACACACAAATCACTAAGATTGAGATTTTCTATGCTTCTGCTGCTCCTTCCTATACTATCACCGCCCAAAGCAACAACAATGAATGGGGTACGGTTGATCTTTCTGGAACAACCATCACGGCTACGCCCGCTGAAGGCTACCGTGTGAGTACAGAAACTCCTTACGAAGTGACCCCTGCCGGTTCTGCTACCGTAACTCAGAATGGGAATAGTTTTAGTGTAGCTGCTACTTCAGACTGCACGGTTCAAATCAATTTCGAGGCTATTCCAACACATACCGCAACATTCTCAGTAGATGGAGCAAACACAACACAAAGTTTTGCGGAAGGAGCAGCTATTACTTTCCCAACTAATCCTGATGACATCAATGGTAAGACCTTCATGGGATGGACTACTGCCGCTATCGATGGTACTACCAATACGGCTCCCACTTTTGTGATTTCTGCTACGATGGGGGATATTGATGTTACCTACTATGCATGTTTTGCGCTTGTATCTGGAGGGCCTGCATTGCTCACAAAGATGACAAGCACTGATAGTTTTACAGCGGGTGACAATGTTGTGATTGTAGCAAATGATGGTGAGTATGAATACGCCATGTATCAAGAAACGCAGGGCACCACTTATGTTAAAAAATGGAGTTTCGTGAATGATGTAGAAATTGTTGCTGCTGATGACAAGAATTGGTTTACTGTTTCTGCTGGTTCAGATAACACATGGAAACTTGGTGATGCCACGAATGGCTATGTCTATAATGGTAAGGATAATGACCTAAACATCGACACGGAAAATTCCACTAATTTTACTTTGGCTTGGAATAGCGCAGAGGAAAAGTTTACGTTAAAAAAAGGTAGCCGATGGCTGTCCTATCGCTCCGACTTGGCTAATACATACTTCCGCATGGGTGGCACTAATAGCGCTCCAAGTGGTACTGGTTACTTTGATATTTACAAGTATGTCGCTAGTACTATTTTATATTCCGAATACTGCACCACGATAGAGAATACTCTCGGTATCACTGGCTACGGCGAAAGCAACAACCATTGGTATCTGATTGCTTCGCCTTTAACGGGAAGCACAGATCTTGATGCTATTTCTGGCCTTGTGGGAGAGGCAATTCCTGGAACAAATGATCCTGTACTTTACGATTTCGACCTCTACCGCTTCAACCAAAATGCTGCACAGGAGTGGGAGAACTACCATAATCATGATGATTTCCAGTTGGTCAATGGTCAAGGATACCTTTATGCAAGTAAGGAAAACAAGATTTTGGTTTTCGATGGCACAACCAACACGAATACCTCAATGGATGTGGATCTCGTTTATACTGCAAGCCAACGTCTCGCCGGTTGGAATCTTGTGGGCAACCCGTTCCCCGTGAAGGCTTATGTCAACAGAAGTTACTATAAGATGAATGATGCTGGAACAGGGATATTGGCAACTCAACAAGGAACTTCAAATGCTGTTGCTCCTTGCACAGGTATCTTGGTGAAGGCTGAATCCACTGAAACCAATCCGAAAGTTACTTTCAGCACGACTGCTCTTTCCAACAGCAACCTCGGTAACTTGAACCTCGTTGTGGCACAGGCCGTTTCGAACCGTGGCAATGCCGCCACCTTAGACAACGCCATTGTCAGCTTTAACGAAGGCAGCCAACTCGAGAAGTTCTACTTCATGGAGCAAAACGCCAACCTCTACATCCCGCAGAACGGCAAGGATTACGCCATCGCCACTGCCGAGGCCCAAGGCGAAATGCCCGTCAACTTCAAGGCCCGCGAAAACGGCACCTACACTCTCACGGTCAATCCTGAGAACGTGGAGATGGGCTATCTGCACCTCATCGACAACATGACGGGTGCCGACATCGACCTGCTCAGCACGCCGAGCTACACCTTCAACGCCACCACGCGCGACTATGAAAGCCGCTTCCGCTTGGTGTTCAGCGCCAACGATGAAAACGGCGCTTCGACAGGCTCAGCGACCTTTGCCTTCATCAGCGACGGCAACCTTATCGTCAACAACGAAGGCGAAGCCACCCTGCAGGTGGTCGACCTCACGGGCCGCATCCTCAGCAACGAGACCATCGACGGCTGCCACAGCATGAGCATGAACGCCGCTCCCGGTGTGTATATGATCCGCCTCATCAACGGCAACAATGTTAAAGTCCAGAAAATCGTGGTGAGATAATGTCACAAAACAATCAAAACATACAAAACAA
>Ga0265298_10007955_pt1 | contig 12792 bp, 7 predicted proteins | sample AusTroGonzalo_MG_3_FD_193486 | JGI IMG/M metagenome (GOLD analysis project Ga0265298, IMG submission 193486) | Bovine rumen microbial communities from tropical cattle in Woodstock, Queensland, Australia - Gonzalo_01 | ecosystem: Host-associated > Mammals > Digestive system > Stomach > Rumen ... | reverse complement strand
ATCGGGGCGACGGTGGCCGACATGGGCTATAACCTCATGCTCACCGAGGGCGCAGAGCACATCTTGGGTTGGAAGAGTCACAACTACATGTACGCCAACGCCATCAACCCGAAGCTGAAGGTCTTGCTGCGCAACTTCAAGTTCAGTGACGAGATTGCCTTCCGCTTCGTGCAGGACAGCTTCCGCACGGAGGACTTCGTCAATTGGCTGAATGCCTTGCCGGAGGAGGAAGAGGTGGTCAACATCTTCATGGATTACGAGACCTTTGGCGAGCACCAGTCGGCGGAGACGGGCATCTTCAACTTTATGGAGCGTTTGCCCGAAGCCATTCTGACGGGCAGCAAGTTCAAGTTTGCCACGCCGCAGGAGTTGGCCAAAGCCTTGCAGCCGGTGAGCGCGGTCAACGTGCCGAATGTCCTGTCGTGGAGCGACGAGGAGCGCGACTTGACGGCATGGCTCGGTAATCCCTTGCAGGACGATGCCTTCCGCGCTTTGTACGACCTCTCGGCCAAGGTGCATCGCATCAAGGACGAGGAATTGCAGCAGGACTGGACGATGCTCCAGACCTCTGACCATTTCTATTACATGTGCACGAAGTGGCTCTCCGACGGCGTGGTGCACAAATATTTCAACCATTACGCCTCGCCCTATGATGCCTACATCAACTACATGAACGTCCTCACCGATTTCGCCGACAGAGTGAAAAACCTTTCGAAGCGGAAAGTTGAATTCAAATCGTAATGGAAAAGATTCCATTTCCGAAGGGAATCTCAATCTTAAATTTTGAATTTTAAATTTTGAATCTAAATGAAAAACCCCGAATACCTTTTTGAAACCAGTTGGGAAGTATGTAACATGGTGGGCGGCATCTATACGGTGCTGTCGTCGAAGTCGAATGCGGTTCGGCAACTGCTTGGCGACCATTATGTTACGGTCGGCCCTGACGTGGTGAAGGAAGCGCATGAGACGCTTTATTTTATCGAAGACCCCAACCTTTTCCGCGAGTGGCGCGAGAAGGCCCTCAGCCAAGGCTTGAAATGCCGCGTTGGACGCTGGAAAATCGAAAGCAGCCCGATTGCCATCTTAGTGGACTATACGCCTTTGTATCAAACTAAGAATGAGATACTTGGACACCTTTGGGAGCAGTATGAGCTGGACAGCATCCGTGGCCAATGGGATTACGTTGAGCCGGTGTTGTTCGGCTATGCTGCTGGCCAGGTGATTGAGAGCTTTGTCGGCTTCAACTTGCAGCCTTCCAGCAACATAGTGGCCCAATTCCACGAATGGATGACGGGTTCGGGTGTGCTGTATTTGAAGGAGCATTGCCCCTACATCGCTACGGTGTTCACGACTCATGCCACCTACCTTGGTCGCGCCATCTCGGGTAACGGTCTGCCGTTGTACGAAAACCTGAAGTCGTACTTGCCTTCGGTGATGGCCATGCAATTCAACATTGTCTCGCAACAATCGATGGAGCAGAAGGCCGCCAAGAACGCCGACGCTTTCACGACGGTGAGCGACATTACGGCGCAGGAGTGCCAGCAGTTCCTCTATCGCAAGCCCGACGTCATCACGAGAAACGGCATTGACCATCCCTTGCGCCAAGACGCGAAGGCCTTCGCCGAAAAACGCAAGGCTGCCCGCGAGAACATCTTGCACATCGCCGAAACGTTGTGTGGCGAGCCGCTCGACCGCAACTGCCTGATGGTCATCAACAGTGGGCGCTATGAGTTCAAGAACAAAGGCATCGACTTGTTCATTGAGTCATTGCGTCGCTTGAACGAGGACAAGAACCTGACGCGCACCGTTGTCGGCGTGATTGCCGTTCCGGGCAACATTGCCGGTCCTTCCAAGGACTTGCAACATCGTCTCGACGGCTCGAATGCCATCATGGGCCACACCGATTTCCCCGCTACGCACCATATCTTTGAATATGAGAACGATGCGATTTTGAATACTTTGCGCAATTCGGGTCTTCAGAACGATGCCAACGACAAGGTGAAGGTGATGTTCGTGCCTTCTTATCTCAACGGCAACGACGGCATTTTCAACCTGACTTACAGCGAGTTTCTGTCGGCTTTCGACCTCTCCGTGTTCCCATCTTATTATGAACCATGGGGCTACACGCCGTTGGAAAGCGTTTCGTTGGGCATTCCGACCCTGACTTCGGACGTGTCCGGCTTTGGCAAGTTCGTGCAGCAGGAATGCAAGGACAATGAAGCCGTTGTCGTGACGCATCGTCAGGAAGGTAATGAGAATCAGGTGATTGAGGAGATTGTGGAGACTATACGCCGCTTCCTTGGAATGACAGAAAAGGGCATGGCCAAGGTTTCGGAAACGGCTTTGCAGATAGCCAACAAACTGCTCTGGAAAGACCTGATTGTCAGCTATCAACAAGCTTGGGAATTGGCTATGGAGAAATCGGGCGGACGGCATTACATGCTGGAAACCGTGCCATACGCCGACATGTTGCATGAAGTGACTTATCAGAAAAACGACCAGCCGAGTTGGAAAAAGTTTTTGGTGAAGCCGGTCTATTCCGCTGAGATGCAGAAGCTTCAAGAGCTTTCCAACAATATTTGGTGGTGCTGGAACGTGGATGCCATCGAACTTTTCGAGTCCATCGACCCGGAGGCTTGGAAAGACTCGGAGCAGAACCCCGTTGCGCTGATGAATGGCCTTTCGGTGGAGCAAATCGAGGAGTTGGAGAACAACAAGGATTTCGTAGCCCGACTCAACAAGGTTTATGACCAGTTCAAGCAATACATGGCGCAACCCACTCAGCAGAAGGATCTTATCGCCTATTTCAGCATGGAATATGGCCTGATGAAATGCCTGAAAATCTATTCGGGCGGTCTCGGCATCCTAGCAGGCGACTACATGAAGCAGGCTTCGGACTCCAATGCCAATATGGTGGGCATCGGCCTATTGTACCGTTATGGTTATTTCGCTCAGGAAATCACCGTTTCGGGTGAGCAGCGTGCCGACTACATCCCGCAGAAGTTCTCTCAACTGCCGCTGGTGCCCGTCCGCGACGCCAAAGGCGATTGGGTGAAGGTGAGCATTGCTTTCCCTGGTCGTTCGGTCTATGCCAAAGTGTGGCGCGTCAATGTGGGTAGGGTAGGACTGTATCTGCTTGATACTGACATCGATGACAATTCGCCCGAAGATCGTGGCATTACCTCGCGGCTCTATGGCGGCGATAGTGAAATGCGCATCAAGCAAGAGATGTTCCTCGGTGTGGGCGGTATCCGTCTGCTTGAGGCAATCGGGCTGAAACCTACTGTGTATCACTGCAATGAGGGTCATGCCGCCTTCAGTGGATTGGAGCGTTTGCGCGTGTATATCACCAAGCACAACCTTGATTTCGATGTGGCTTTGGAGCTGGTCAGGACTTCGACTTTGTTCACGACGCACACACCTGTGCCCGCAGGTCACGATGCCTTTGAGGAGCATCTTATCCGTACCTACATGCCGCACTACGCTAACAGAATGAATATCAGTTGGGAACGCTTCATGGGCTTGGGCCGCTTCAACCCGAACGACCCGAACGAGAAGTTCTCGATGAGCGTCCTTGCCACCAACCTCAGTCAGGAGGTGAACGGCGTGAGCAAGATTCACGGGCGCGTGTCGCGGGAGATGTTCCAGTCGCTGTGGCCGGGCTATTTCGCCGAGGAGAACCACATCGGCAGCGTCACCAATGGCGTGCACCTGCCTACATGGGGCGACCGTAAATGGCAACGGCTCTATGCAAAGACCTTTGGCGCCGATTTCGTTGACAAGCAATCTGATATGAAGGTTTGGGAGCAGATTTACGAGGTGCCGGACGCTGAAATCTGGAACATCCGCAAGCAACTCAAACATGAACTGATAGCTTTTCTCGGCGAAAAGATAAAAGAGGACATGCGCCAACGCCAGGAAAGCCCGAAACTGATTCTCCAGACGGTCAACAACCTGAATGAGAACGCATTAATCGTTGGTTTTGCCCGTCGTTTCGCTACCTATAAACGCGCACATTTGCTCTTTGGCAACTTGGAGCGCCTTTCACAGTTGGTCAACGACCCGAAACGCCCTGTCATCTTCCTCTTTGCAGGCAAGGCGCACCCTAACGACAAGGCCGGCCAAGACCTTATCAAGATGATTATCGACATCTCACGTAGGCCTGAGTTCATCGGTAAGATTTTGTTTATCAGCAATTACGATATGGAATTGGGCAACCGCCTGACGAGTTGCGTTGATGTGTGGCTCAACACGCCGACACGCCCGCTTGAAGCTTCTGGCACGAGTGGTGAGAAGGCTGTCATGAATGGCGTGCTCAACTTCTCCGTCTTGGACGGTTGGTGGGCTGAGGGTTATCGTCCCGATGCTGGTTGGGCCATTCAGGAAAAGCGCACCTACCAAGACCAGCGTTATCAGGACGAAATGGATGCCGAGACGATTTACAACACGCTTGAAAATGAGATTGTTCCGCTCTATTTCGCCCGCAACGTGAAGGAAATTCCGACGGGTTGGGTGGCGGCCATGAAGAAGTGTTTGGCTGAAATCTCGCCACGCTTCACGATGAAACGCATGATGGACGACTATTTCGAGCTGTATTACAACAAGTTGATTAAGCGCACCAACTGGATGCGAGCCAATCGCTATCAGAAGGCCTTTGAAATCAACTCGTGGAAGAACCGCGTCCGCGCCAACTGGGACAAGATTGAGGTGAAGTCGCTGATTCTGCCCGACACCGACGTGCGCCCGTTGACTTTCGGTGAGCTGTTCATCGCAGAAGTCACGTTGCTGACGCCCGATTTGGAGCCTGGCGACATCGGCGTGGAACTGCTGTTCGGCAAGAAGGACAGCGAAATAGTGGACGAAATCACGTCCATCGAGGAAATGAAACTCGTCGATTCCGGCGAAGGCTGGGTGAAGTATTATATCAAGGTGCCCATCAAACGCGCCGGCATTTACAACTTCACCTTCCGCGTCTATCCCACCAATAAGATGCTGCCGCATCGTCAGGACTTCCCCTTGGTGAAGTGGATTTGATGGGTTCACAGCGTTGAACTCAAGTGGTAATGCCCGCTGCCGTAAGTGCTTGATAGATAGCCATCGGCAGTGGGCATTTGTATTTCTGCCGTAGTGTTGGCGGGAATGGTGATGTCCCATTCAAAACGGTTGCCTTCGCGTTTCCAATGGCTCTCGATGCGCCCTGAGACAGATTCAAAGGTGCAATTTACAAAGTCCAGTCCCTCAATGGGATAGGGTTTCAATAGGATTTTGCTGTAGCCTGGCTCAAGGGCGCGGATGCCGCCCAAATACTCATATTCCCATAGGATGAGGTCGCCGAGAAGCATCACATGGTTGCCTGAGTTCATGGCGGGGTCGGCGGTGTTGCCGTTCCAAAGCTCCCATATGGTGGTGGCACCGTTGCGGACCATGTAGCCCCAACTCGGGTAGGTGTCGTTTGAGGCAATTTGGAAAGCCAAGTCGCCGCGACCGTACTCCGTCAGGCAACGCATTAGTTGCTGGATGCCGATGACTCCGGTCGAGACATGACCGCCACATTCGTTTACCGTCTTGTCCTCGATGTTTTCCAAAACTTTGTTTTCCAAGCCTTTGGGAACCATGCCAAACCACAGCGGCAAAATGTTGGCCGTCACGGTATTGTTGGCATAAACGCCCGTTATGCGGTTGAAATATTTGTCGTTGAAGGCCACGGTGGAGGTGGTGATTTCCTGTCGGAAGAAGGCTGCATCCTCGTCAAAGCCCAATGCATCTGCGAATTTGGCCATTTTGTCGCACAAATAGCAGTAGAACGGCGTGGAGATGACCGTCGGCTCGGTGATGCGTTTGGGGTCGTTGGAGTGAATCATTTCCAACGACTCGGGCGGCATGCACCAGTCGCCGTAGGTGTCGCGCGGCATAAGGCCACCCCTCATGTAGTCGTTCTTCATGTGCAGCATCCAGCGTTTCATGGCGTCGTAATGCTGGCGGATGGGTTCGAGGTCGCCGAAGCGGGTATAGAGCATGTCGGCCACGGTGACCACGACGCCGGGCCAAGTCATGTTGTCGGTGTAGCCGCGCCAATAGGGGGGAATGACATTGGGCAGCGAGCCGTTGTCCCATTGACTGTCTTCGGCATCAGTGAGCCATTTGGCGTAAAGTTGGTGATTGCCAAAGATATACGACTCGCCGTAGTTGCCCGTGGTGCGGTCGCCGGTCCAGCCCAAACGTTCGTCGCGTTGTGGGCAGTCAGTGGGCATGGAGCGGTAGTTGCCGCGGATGCCCCAATAGGCATTGTGGTACACGGCGTTGATGATTTCGTTGGAGGTCTCAAACGAGCCTGTGACGGGCATCTCGTCGTAAATCACCCAGCCCTCGAAGTCGTCCAAATGAGGCGTTTCGCGCAGGCCGGAAATTTCCACGTAGCGGAATCCGTGATAGACGAACATCGGATGCCAATGCGTTTCGCTGCCTTTCATGATGAGACGGTCGGTGCATTCCGCGCCGCGCAGGTTGGCGGTGTAGAGCAGGCTGTCAGGGGTCAACAATTCGGCGAAACGCAGGGTGAGGGTGTCGCCTGCCCGTTGTCCGCGTACCTTTATATTAATGAAGCCGACCATGTTTTGACCCATGTCCAAATACCATTTATCGCCCTTCTGGAACAGGCTGACAGGCTTCAGTTTTTCCATCACGGTGATGTTCGGGTTGGACTGGGCGGTAAGCTGACCTTCGGGAACCTCGACGAGTTCGGCTTGAAGCCAAGCGGAATCATCATAACCGATTTGGTTCCAATCGCCGAGGTCAAGGTTTTCATCGTAGGTTTCGCCATCCCATTCGTTGGCGGTGCGGATGGGGCCTCGGTTGGTGATTTTCCATGTTTCATCGCTGACAATCAGTTCCTTCTGTCCATCCTTGTAGGTCACTTCCAACTGCAACAGCAGTCGTGGCGTGCCAAAGCCAAATACGTTTTCGGAATCGTCCCAATTGGGATTTTTGGCATTGTAGCGTACCGTCGTGTAGCGACCGCCTTCAAGGATGATACCGATGGCATTGTCGCCGCTGTTGAGCATTTCCGTGACATCGAAAGTGTTGAAATACATACGTTTGGAGTACCAAGAAAGGGTAGGCTTCAGCAACTCCTCTGGCGCAATTTCCTGTCCATTCAGGTAAGCACTATAAACTCCCATGCCGCTGACATAAAGCCTCGCTTCACTGATTTCGCCATGAAGGGCAAACTCTTTGCGCAAGTAACGTGCTGCCAATCGGGTGTGGCCTTCCAAAACATCGTCCTCAAACTCATGCCCAATCCATTTTGCTTGCCAATCGTTTTGGTTCAGCAGACTGATTTCAAAGGATTGCACCTCACTCTCCACTTTGGCTTTACCTTTGCCGTTTTTGACAGTGGCGATGACTTTCCAAAAAGCCTTGTCACGGCTTTGAAGAGTCTTGCCCTCGTATGATATGTAAAGCATTTGATTTGAAGGAATTACGCCAGAATCCCAAAGGTCGCCGATGTTGTTTCGGGCGTTGTCGGCAGTCGAAGCCACAATGATGCGGTAGTTTTGTTGCACGACGTTGCTTTCCGTGGTTTCGTACTGCCAACTAAAGCGAGGCTGTGCCGTGACCAAAGCCTGAGGATGGACTTGCTGCTCTACATTGGGATTGACAATGCTGATATTTAGGTTGTTGCTGCACGAAGATAGAGCAATGAAAGCCAAAAAAAGTATAGTGATGTGTTTCATGGTGAGGCGCTTAAGTTTTTGCAAAGATAAAGCGATTTCGGCCTGTTTCACCACTTTTATCAAAAAAATCGGTTTTGAAAGTCTGAAGTTGTGTTTTTTGAACGAAAATGTCTATATTTGCAGAATCAAAACAAAGTTGTCATGGAAGTCTATCAAATTTGGCTCATTGCCGCCATCATCTTGGTCATCCTTGAAATCGCTACGGCGGGTTTCGGGGTCATCTGCTTTGCCATTGGTGCGGGCTTTGCCGCTCTTTTCGCTGGATTAGGCGCGAACGTCACTTGGCAAATCGTCATTTTTGCCATCGTCTCGCTGCTGACCTTCATTTTCTTGAGGCCCATCGTGATGCGTTTCCTCGACAAGCGCTCGAAGGACGTGAAGACCAACGCCGATGCCCTCGTTGGACGCAAAGGCATCGTCTCCGAACGCATTGATGCAGCGCAACATACAGGTCGCGTGGCCATCGACGGCGATGACTGGAAGGCCGTGTCGGAAAACGGCGAGGTCATTGAGAAAGGCGTGCAAGTCGAAATCGTAAAATTGGATAGTATAATAGTAACCGTAAAACAATAAGCATCATGAATGTCACCATCACCAACGTCGTTTTAATCGTATTAGTGGCCCTCGTTGTGATTTACATCTTGCGGGGCATTAAGATTGTTTCCCAGTCGGAAACCATGATTGTCGAGCGTCTCGGCAAGTATAACCGCACCTTGAACGCGGGCATCAACGTCATTCTGCCCATCATCGAGCAGGCCAAGGAAACCATCGTCCGCCGGCAGACTGGTGCCATGTCGCGCACCTCACGTATTGACATGCGTGAACAAGTGTATGACTTTGACAAACAGAGTGTTATCACCAAGGATAATGTCATGACTGAAATCAACGCTTTGCTCTATTTCCAGATTGTCGACCCGATGAAGGCGGTCTATGAAATCCAGAACCTGCCTGTGGCCATCGAAAAACTCACGCAGACAACGCTCCGTAACGTGGTCGGTGAGATGGAACTCGATGAGACCCTGACCTCACGCGATACCATCAACTCGAAGCTCCGCAATGTGCTTGACGATGCCACCAATAAATGGGGCGTGAAAGTGAATCGCGTTGAGTTGCAGGATATTACGCCGCCTGAAAGCATCCGTCGCACCATGGAACTCCAGATGCAGGCCGAGCGTAACCGTCGTGCAGAAATCCTGAAGGCCGAGGGTGAGAAGCAAGCGCAAATCCTGAACTCCGAGGGTGAGAAGCAGGCCGAAATCAACGCGGCAGAAGCTGAGAAGCAGGCCAACATCTTGAAGGCAGAAGGTGAGGCTAAGGCCAAGGTGTTGCAAGCTGAAGCTGAAGCCACAGCCATCCGCAATATCGCCGATGCTGTTTCCGATAGGGGAGCGGATCCTGTCAATTACCTGCTTGCCGTGAAGTATATCGAAACGCTGAAGGAAGTGGCTGGTGGTCAGGAGAATAAGACCGTTTATCTGCCATACGAAGCCTCCAACCTGCTCGGCTCATTGGGCGGCATCAAGGACATGTTCGGAAAGTGATTGCACTCGTAGTGTATGGAACTTTTGGATTTGTACGATAAGAACCTGAAACTCACGGGGAAAACCATCGAGCGGGGACAACCCATCCCGCATGGCTACCAGATTCCCATCGTGGCGGTGCTCATCCATAACGACCAAGGACAATTCCTCATCCAGAAAGTGGCTGAAAGGAAAGGTAACTACTATGCCACTACCGCTGGCCATGTGAAGAGTGGGGAAACCGACTTCGCCCAGGCCATGTTGCGTGAGATGAAGGAGGAAATCGGGCTTTCGGTCACGAAAGGAGAGTTGAAATTAGTGAAAATCAGGCGCTACGAATTCAAGTTCACTTTTTTGTATCTCATGAAAAGCAACGTGCCCGTCTCGATGTTGCGTTTGCAGAAAGACGAGGTGGAGTCGGTGCAGTGGATGTCGCTTGACGAAATTGAAAGCCTCTGCCAGCAAGGGCTTTTCAACCGGACGCACTACCGCCTGATTCGCGATTGCGTGGAAAGCAATTATTTCACCGTTTAGATACTAATGTTTAGATGGAATTGATAAATTTGCCAAATTTTTAAATTGAAGTTAAAACCTAAATTAATATGATAGCAAAAGAATTACTCGACCCTAGAAGTATCGTGGTCGTTGGAGCCTCCGCCGACATCCATAAACCGGGCGGAAAAGTATTGATGAACCTTATGAACAGCCCCTTCAAGGGACAAATTTATGCCGTGAACCCGAAAGAAGCTGAAGTTCAAGGCGTTAAATGTTATGCCAAAGTGGACGACTTGCCACAAGTGGATTGCGCGATTTTGGCCATTGCCGCCAAATATTGCCCTGCCACTGTGGATACCTTGGCCTTGCAGAAGGGTACTAAAGGCTTCATCATCGTCTCCGCTGGTTTCGGCGAGGAGAATGAGGAAGGCGCTGCCTTTGAGAAACACATCGCCGACACCATCAACAGCGTGGGCGGCTCGCTCATCGGCCCCAACTGCACGGGCTTCCTCAACACGAACTATTGCGGTGCCTTCGACGCACCCATTCCGACCCTCGACCCGCATGGCGTCGACTTCATCACCGGTTCAGGCGCCACTGCTGTGTTCATCAAGGAGTATGGCATTAGTAACGGCCTGAAGTTCAACAGTGTTTGGGCAGTGGGCAACAGCGCACAGTTGGGCATCGAAGACGTGCTGGAGCATTTGGACGAGACCTTCGACCCCGAAAAGTCAAGCCGCGTCATCATGCTTTATATGGAGAAGATTGGCGACCCGCAAAGGTTGCTCAAGCATAGCCGCAGCCTTATCAACAAGGGCTGCCACATCGCCGCCATCAAGAGCGGTGGCAGTGCTGCTGGCTCGCGTGCCGCATCTTCGCACACGGGTGCTCTTGCCACCAACGATGCCGCTGTGGATGCCTTGTTCCGCAAGGCGGGCATCGTGCGCTGCCATAACCGTCAGGAGCTGACCACGGTGTGCGGCGTGTTCATGCATCCCGAAATCAAAGGCAAACGCTGCGCTGTCATCACCCACGCCGGCGGTCCTGCCGTGATGCTCACCGACGTGCTGTCGAACGACGGCATGGAAGTGCCCTCGCTGAAGGATCATCCCGCCAGCCCCATATTGCTCGCGAAGCTTTTCGGAGGTTCCTCGGTGGGCAATCCCATCGACTTCCTCGCCACCGGCACGGCTGAACAACTAGGCTATATCATCGATACCGTTGAGAATGAGTACGACGAGATTGACTTCTCCGTCGTAATCTTTGGCTCGCCTGGATTGTTCAGCAATAAGGAGGTTTACGACCTATTGGACGAGAAGATGAAGACCTGCAAGAAACCCATCTTCCCCGTGTTGCCGAGTATCATCAACGTGAAGGACGAGATCAACGACTTCATCGCCAAAGGCCGCATTAACTTCCCCGAGGAATGTGTCCTTGGCAATGCCATCTGCAAGGTTTACAATACGCCGAAACCTCAACCGGAACATGTGGAACTGCCGAAGATTGACGTGGCCCGCATCCGCAAGACCATTGACCGCTGCAAGTCAGGCTATTTGGAGATCGCTGACTACAATGAGCTGCTCGATGCCGCTGGTATCAGCCGCAAGAAGAGTGTGGAAGTGAGCAAGAAAGAGGACGCTTTGGCCTTCGCCAAGGAAGTCGGCTGCTCCAAGGATGTGCCGTTGGTGATGAAGGTCGTCGGCCCGTTGCACAAGAGCGACGTGGGCGGCGTGACCTTGGGTGTCAAAGATTTGGATACCGTGGCCAAGGAGTTCGACCGCCTTATCGTCATCCCTGAAACATACGCAGTGGAGATGTATCCCATGCTCGACGGTATCGATGTCTATATTGGTGCGATCAAGGATGCCAAGTTCGGTCATCAGATTTTCTTCGGTTTGGGTGGTATCTTTATCGAAGTGCTGAAAGACGTGCAAAGCGTATTGGCTCCCATCACTGCCGACGAAGCCAAGGAGATGCTCAAGCAACTCAAGGGCTACAAGATTCTGCAAGGCGTGCGCGGTCAGGAGGGTGTCAATCTTGACCTCTATGCCGACCAAGTGGCTCGCGTGAGTGCATTGGTGCAGGCTGCGCCCGAGATTGCCGAGATGGACCTCAACCCGTTGCTTGGCAACCCGCGTTATGTGACTGCCGTGGATGCACGTATTAGAATTGAAAAATGATTTTGGCCTTGTAGAGACGCGATTTAATCGCGTCTCTACGGGCATAACCGTGTATTATGATTACCGAAAAAGCAACCTATTACCTCGTCTATGCCGCTTTGGTTGTCGTCACTTTCCTGATTGACAATCTTTTGCTGAAGAAAACCGACAAGACGAGCCGCGTCATTGGCTATGTCCTCAGCATCATAGTGGATTTGGCCATTTTCGGCTATGGCATTTACCTCTATTACGCCAAGGGCGAAGACCAAACGGGCTTTGTGCTCGGCGGCGTTTTGTGTGGATTGTGTCTGCTGTGCCTGTTGGGGCGCTATTGGCAGAACAAGGAGTTGGATAAAAGAAACAAGGCATGAAAAAATCAGATGTAATCACTTTAATCATTGTGGCCGCTGTGGTGTGCGGCTTCGCTTTCATCCCGGGCGCGTGGGAGTGGTTCAACACGACGACCAGCAACCACGGCTTGCTGATGAGTTTCTTCAAGTTCGCCATCCTTGGCACTTTCGGTGAGATGTTGGCTTTGCGCATCCGCGAGGGCGTGTACATCAAGAAAGGCTTCGGATTGTTGCCTAAATTGCTGGTCTGGGGTGTGTTGGGCGTAGTTATCGCCTCCGCCATGACCATCTTCAAGACGGGAACGGTAAAACTGCTGGATGGTGGCTTTCATCTCAACGGCAAGGCCGCCGAATGGTTTGCTGGCGATTTGAGTTGGGGCAAATTCTTCGTCGCGCTGTGCGTCAGTGTGCTGATGAACACTCTGTTCGCGCCAGTCTTCATGACCTTCCACAAAATCACCGATATCCACATCGCGGAGACGGGTGGAACGCTGAAGGGATTCTTTGGCAACCCGTTGAAAATCAAGGAAAAAAT
>Ga0265298_10007954_pt1 | contig 12795 bp, 15 predicted proteins | sample AusTroGonzalo_MG_3_FD_193486 | JGI IMG/M metagenome (GOLD analysis project Ga0265298, IMG submission 193486) | Bovine rumen microbial communities from tropical cattle in Woodstock, Queensland, Australia - Gonzalo_01 | ecosystem: Host-associated > Mammals > Digestive system > Stomach > Rumen ... | reverse complement strand
GTACTTCTGTTTCAGTTCTGCCATTTCCTTCCGGTATGCCAGGGTTCCTTCCGGCGTCATCCCGCACACGTCCCCCACGGTATGGGAATGATCGGAAATTCCGACGCAGTCCATTCCCCGGGCCATGGCGGCCAGGACCATATCCTCCGCCACATTTTTCCCGTCGGAATAGATCGTGTGCATATGCAGGTCGCGCATCTCAGGTCATCTTCTCCTGTTTTACTTTGCGGTCGATCACGTGACGGGACGCCAGTTCACGGTGGATATCCTCCAGGCTGATACCGGCCTCGATCATCAGTACCATCACATGATAGGTCAGGTCCGCGATCTCATAAATCGTTTCCTTCCGGTCCCTGTCCTTCGCGGCGATGATCACCTCGGTGGATTCCTCGCCCACTTTCTTCAGGATCTTGTCCAGCCCCTTCTCGAACAGGTAGGTGGTGTAGGAGCCTTCCTTCTTTTCCGTCTTCCGCCCCCGGATCAGATCCATCAGGCCGTTCAGGGAGAACTCATGGCGCTCGTCGCTTTCCCATACGAGGTCATTGAAGCAGGTTTCCGCGCCCGTATGGCAGGCGGGGCCGTCCTTCTCCACCTTAACGAGCAACGTGTCCCGGTCGCAGTCCGCTGTAATGGACACGATGTGCTGGTAATTCCCGCTGGTTTCGCCCTTGAGCCACAGCTCCTGCCGGCTCCGGCTCCAGAAGCAGGCCAGCCCCTTCTCCATGGAAACCTGAAGGCTTTCCCGGTTCATGTAGGCCACCATCAGCACTTTCCCGTTTTCCGCGTCCACCACAACCGCGGGGATCAGTCCCCTGTCGTCAAATTTCAGTTCATCCAGATTCAGCATAACCGCACCTCGTTTTATTATATTCTCGCTAAAATCCCGTTCCGCCGCATTTCCTTTTTCAGGTCTTCGATTTTCACTTCCCCGAAATGGAAAATCGAAGCCGCCAGCCCCGCGTCCACCCCGCGCAGGGTCCTGAACAACGTGATAAAATCCTCAATCTTTCCGGCTCCGCCGGAGGCGATCACCGGCACCTGAACGACCTCGCAGACCCTTTCCAGCATTTCCAGGTCAAACCCCTGCTTCACGCCGTCGGTATCGATGGAATTCACCACGACCTCCCCGGCGCCTTCCCCGACGCAGCGCCGGATCCATTCGATGGCTTCCATACCGGTGTTCTCCCGGCCGCCCTTGGCGAATACCCGGAACACGCCGTCCACCCGCTTCACGTCCACGCTCAAAACCACGCACTGGTCGCCGTACAGCTTCGCGGCTTTCCCGACCAGCGAAGGATCCCGGATCGCCCCGGAATTGACGCTCACCTTGTCGGCTCCGCACTTCAGCACCCGGTCAAAATCCGCCGTGGTATTGATGCCGCCCCCGACGGTCAGGGGAATGAACACCGTCCGCGCGGTTTCCGTCAGGATCCCGGTAAACAGCGCCCTTCCCTCCGCCGAAGCGGTGATATCGTAGAAAACCAGCTCGTCCGCGCCGTTTTCACTGTAATACCGGGCCAGGTCCACCGGGGACGCCACGTCCCCCAGCTTTTCGAAATTGACGCCCTTGACTACCCGTCCGTCCCGGACGTCCAGGCAGGGAATAATGCGTTTTGTAATCACTTGGCCGCTCCTATCGCTTCTTTCAGCTGTATATCTCCCGTATAGTAAGCCTTGCCGATGATGCAGCCGTACAGGTTCATCGCCCGCAGGCTCTTCACGTCCTCCAGGGTGCTGACGCCGCCGCTGGCCGTGATCTGAAGGTCCAGGTTTTCCGACAGCTCCCGGTACATCTCCCGGTTGGTACCCCGCATGGCGCCGTCCCGGGAAATATCCGTGCAGATCAGGGTTTTCACCCCGGTCTCCGCCATCCTCCGGCAGAAGGGCATCAGCCCCAGGGCCGATTTCTCCGTCCATCCCCGGACCGCCACAAAGCCGTCCCTGACGTCCGCCCCCACAGCTATCTTCTCCCCGTATGCCGCCACGGCCGCCCGCAGGAAATCCTCATCCTCCACCGCCGCCGTGCCGAGAATCACCCGGTCCAGCCCGGCGTTCAGGTAGGTTTCCACGGTTTTCATGCTCCGGATTCCGCCGCCGATCTCGCAGAAGAGGCCGCTCTCTTTCCGGATCCGAACCACCGTTTCCAGGTTCGGAGTCTCCCCGCTCTTCGCGCCCTCCAGGTCCACCAGGTGGACGTGGGACGCGCCCTGGGCGGCAAAATCCGCCGCGATTTCTTCCGGATGATCGCTGTATACGGTCATCCGGCTGTAATCGCCTTTGAACAGGCGCACCGCTTTGCCTTCATACAGGTCAATGGCCGGAAAAATGATCATGCGCTCACCTCACAGAAGGCCCGCAGGATCGCAAGCCCGGTTTTCCCGCTCTTCTCCGGGTGGAACTGGCAGCCGCTGATGTTACCTTTCCAGACGCAGGCCGTCAGGTCCGCGCCGTATTCCGCCACCGCCGCCAGGGATTCCCCGCAGTCCACGGCGCTGTAGGAGTGAACGAAATAAACATAATCCCCTTCCCGGATATACCGGAACAGCGGGCAGTCCTTCTTTACAAAACGGAGCGCGTTCCAGCCCATCTGGGGAATCTTCAGTCCCGCGGGAATTTTCTCGGCGATGGGGCGGATTTCCCCCTTCAGGAGCCCCAGCCCCGGGTGCTCGCCGTATTCCAGGCTCCGGTCGAACAACATCTGCATCCCCAGACAGATCCCCATCAGGGGCTTTCCGGCTTTCGCCGCTTCCCGGACGGTTTCATCCAGCCCGGTTTCCCGCAGCTTCCGCGCAGCGTCGGCAAAGGCGCCGACACCCGGCAGGATCACCCGGTCCGCGTTCCGGATTTCTTCCGGATCAGAGGTGACCGCCGCTTCCTGCCCGATGGCCGCGAATGAGGATTTCAGCGAGAACAGGTTCCCGACGCCGTAATCAACAATGGCAACCATCACAGGACTCCTTTCGTGGAGGGGATTTCATCCGCGCAGGCGGGATCCACCGCGACCGCCGCCCGCAGGCTCCGGGCCACGCTCTTGAAGGCGCCTTCGATAATGTGGTGGCTGTTTTTTCCAGCCAGCTGCCGGATATGCAGGGTGCACCGGGCGTTCCGGGCGAAGGCCCCGAAGAATTCCTCCGTGAGCTCCGTATCAAAGGTGCCGACCTTTGCCGACGGAATCTGCAGCCCGTATTCCAGCAGCCCCCTGCCGGACAGGTCCACGGCACTCAGGATCAGGCTCTCGTCCATCGGCAGGATCATGCTGCCGTAGCGGGTGATTCCCTTCTTATCCCCCAGGGCCCGGTCAAAGGCCTGTCCCAGGGCAATCCCGATATCCTCGGTGCTGTGGTGGTCGTCCACCCGGGTATCGCCGCTGCAGGTCACGGTCAGGTCAAACCGCCCGTGCCGGGCAAACAGCTCCAGCATATGGTCCAGAAAGCCGACGCCTGTATTGATCTCATGCTTTCCGGTGCCATCCGCGTCCAGCCGGACCAGCACGTCCGTTTCCCCGGTGGTCCGCCGGATTTCCGCCTGCCGCATTACGCCTTCACCCCCAGGATTTCTTTAAAGGTCTCAATCAGCTGTTCCATCTGTTCCCGGGTACCGATCGTAATCCGGTTATAGTCCCGGATCCTCTCCACGTTGAAGTGGCGGATCAGGACGCCCCGCTTTTTCGCTTCCCGGTACAGGGTTTCCCCCTCCACGTCCGGATGCCTGACAAAGACGAAATTGGCCATGCTCTCGGTCATTTCAAAGCCCAGCTTCCTGAGGGCCCGCTCAGTCCACCGCCGGTTGTCCTGGATCACCAGGCTGTTCTTCCGGTTATAATCGTCGTACTCCAGGCAGGCAACCCCCGCCGCCGCGGTCATCCGGTTAACGTTGTACGGATTGACGGAATAGCGGACCGCCTCCAGGTCCCGGATGATTTCCTGGTTTCCGATTCCGAAGCCCAGCCGCCCGCCGGCCAGCGAGCGGGATTTACTGAAGGTCTGCACCACCAGCAGGTTGTCGTATTCACGAACCAGCGGAGCGATGCTCTCCGCACCGAAATCCACATAGGCTTCATCGACTACGACCACGTTGTAAGGGTTCTGCTCCAGAATGCCTTCCATTTCCTCCCTGGTCAGCGCATAGCCGGTCGGGGCGTTGGGGTTGGCGATGAATATGGTGCCGGCCGCCTGGTAATAGTCCTTCGGATCCACCCGCAGGTCCTCCTTCACCGGGATCTCCCGGAAAGGCACCTGGTTGATCTGGGCAAATACCGGATAGAAGGCGTACGTGATATCCGCGAACACCGCCGGGGTATGCAGGTCGCAGAAAGCCATGAACGCGAAGTTCAGGATCTCGTCGGAGCCGTTGGTCATGATCAGCTGATCCTCGCTGAGCCCGATCCGTTTCGCCATGGCCCTGCGCAGCTCCCAGCATTCCGGATCGGAATACAGGTTCAGCCGGCGGCTTTCCGCCTGGGCCGCGTCCGTCACCGCCGGATGCGGCGGAAAAGGATTCTCATTGGTATTCAGCTTGACATATACCCTGTCCTGAGGCTGTTCCCCCGGCACATACGGTTCCAGGTCCGCGTATTTTTCAGAAAAAAACCGGCTCATGCGTTCTCTGCTTCCTTTCCTGTTTTCCTGTCCTCTGCCCGGTCACTCCGGCTTCGTCCGGCTCAGCGCGCTGCGGGCGTGCCCCGTCAGCCCTTCCTTCACGGCAAAGGCAGCCACGTCCTCCGCGACCCGCGCCAGCGCGTCCCGGGTATAATAAGTATACTGCGTTTTCTTCACAAAGTCATCCACCGACAGCGGACTGGAGAATTTCGCCGTCCCCTGGGTCGGCAGCGTGTGGTTCGGACCCGCCAGGTAATCCCCCAGCGCCTCCGGGCAGTTCCTCCCCATGAACACGGAACCCGCGTGCCGGATGCTGTTCAGCCAGTCAAAGGGATTATCCACGCACAGTTCCAGGTGCTCCGGAGCGATCTCGTTGGCGATTTCGATCACCTTTTCCAGGCTGTCCGCCACGATGATTTTCCCGTTGCTGTCGATGGATACCCGGGCGATCTCCCGCCGCTCCAGCAGGGGGATCTGCCGTTCCAGTTCCGCGCTGACCTTTTCCGCCAGTTCCGCGGAATCGGTTACCAGCACGGCGCTGGCCACCTTATCGTGCTCCGCCTGGCTCAGCATATCCGCCGCCAGATGCACCGGATCGGATTTCCCGTCCGCGGCGATCAGGATCTCGCTGGGGCCGGCGATCATATCAATGGAAACCAGGCCGTACACCTGCCGCTTCGCTTCAGCCACAAAGGCGTTTCCGGGGCCGACAATCTTGTCCGCCTTCGGCACGGATTCCGTTCCGAAAGCCAGGGCCGCAATCGCCTGGGCTCCGCCGCATTTCACAATCCGGTCCGCCCCGGCCACCTTCGCCGCCGCCAGGATCGCCGGATTGTTTTTCCCGTCCTTTCCGGGCGGCGTGGTGATGATGACCTCGCCGACCCCGGCGATCTTCGCGGGAATCACGTCCATCAGCACCGTGGAAGGATAGACCGCCGTACCGCCGGGAACATACAGCCCCGCCCGGTCCACCGGAATCACCTTCTGCCCCATCACGATGCCGTCGTCATCATTAATAATGAAGGAATTCCGTACCTGCCGGCTGTGGAACTTCCGGATGTTGGCCGCCGCCTTCTCCAGGATGGCGATAAAGGACGGCTCAATGCTTCCCACCGCTTCCTCCATCTCTTCCGGCGTCACCAGCAGGCTGTCCAGCTTAACGCCGTCAAACCGCTCCGTGTATTCCTTCAGCGCCTCGTCCCCGCGCTCCTTCACGTTCTTCAGGATATCCGCCACGACCGCCTCCACGTTCACGGTGGGCATGCTTCTGGCGAAGATTTCGCTGTTGGGTACCTCGCCGTATTTCATGATCCGGATCATGCTTTTCCCGCTCCTTTCTCCAGGGCCGCCGTCAGCCGCTCAATCGCTTCCGTTTTGAATTTGAAGCCCGATTTGTTGGCGATCAGCCTCGCCGAAATCGGGACGATGGTCTCGATGACCTCCAGGTGGTTTTCCTTCAGGGTGGTACCGGTCTCCACGATATCCACGATCACGTCGCTCAGTCCCAGGATCGGGGCGATCTCGATGGATCCGTTCAGGTGGATGATATCGATGTCCCGCCCCATCGCCGTATAATAGTCCCGGGCGATCCGGCTGAACTTGGTGGCTACCCGCAGCGTCCGGTCCGGACGGTCCCGGAACCCTTCCGGCGCCGCCACCGCCATGCGGCATTTGCCGATGTCCAGATCCAGCAGCTCATACACCTCCGGCCGGTACTCCAGCAGAATATCCTTCCCGGCCACCCCGATATCCGCGGCGCCGCGTTCCACATAAATGGCTACGTCCGAAGGCTTTACCCAGAAGTATCGCACACCGGCGGCCTCATTGTCAAAAATCAGTTTCCGGCCGGGCTCCAGCAGCGCCGGGCATTCGAAGCCGGCTTCGGCAAACATGCCGTATACTTTTTCCCCCAACCGTCCCTTGGGAAGCGCAATGTTCAGCATGGTTTTATTCCTCCTCCGTCAGCCTCTCCAGCATATCCAGAAATACCGCAAAACCGACGGCCCGGTCCTTCCGGCCCATCTTCCGCATCAGCGTGTCGTACTGCCCGCCGCTCAGCACGCTGCCGGGAATGCCGCTGATAAACCCCTTAAAGGCGATCCCGTTGTAGTACTTCAGGTCTCCGGTCGCGGAAAAATCGATCCGGATTTTGTTTTCCGTTTCACTTCCGGTAAACACGGTCAGCGCCTGCCCCAGTTCCCCGGCACAGTCCCCGACGCCGTTTTCCGCCGCCAGCTGCCGGATCTTCGGCATCACGGCCCGGGGCGCCCCGTACAGGCCCAGCAGCTGCCGCAGGGGAGCTTCCGCCCCCTCCGCCAGCTCGTTTTCCCGGCAGATCCGGCTGATCCCGTGCAGGTTCTTTTCCCCCGCGCATTCCAGGATCTGCTTCTTGACCCGTGGATCCGGCGCGACAGCGTCGACAAAGGCTTCCAGAATCCCCAGATGGCTGATCTCCAGCACAAAATCCTCCGCGCAGGTCTTCAGGCTTTCCGCCGCCAGCTTCAGCACCTCGGATATATTGCCCCTGTCCAGCGCCCCGGTGCATTCCAGGCCCACCTGGGTCTGCTCCCGGAATCCGTCGGACGCCCCGGCCACCCGGTACACGTTTTCATGGTAATACAGCTTCCGGACCGTTCCCGGCGTATCCTTCCCGTTCTTGACGATGGACAGCGTCACATCCGGCTTCAGGGCCATCAGCCGGCCGTTGGTATCGGTAAAAGTAATGACGCTCTCCGAAAACAGGAAATCCTTGTTCCTGCTGTACAGGTCGTATTCCTCAAATTTGCTCATCTTATAGCGGCTGTACCCGTATCCGCTGTACAGGCTCCGCAGCCGGAACCCGATTTTCTCCTGCGCGTCCATGACCCGATCATCAATCAACATGCTTCCCGCATCCTCCCGTCCGGAAAAAATTCTTCATCATGTTATCACTTTACCGTATTGAAGTCAACCCCCTGAATCAATAAATTGTGGTTTCTTTTTCAGCCGTCCACAATCGGCGTTTTTCTTTTCTGTTTTTTGGTTACAAGGTCATTACAATTCTGTGCAAACCCTTTTCAAAGCAAGACGCACTGGGTATAATTTTCCTGCAAATATACATGATTGTATATGGAGGGATTCCCGATGAAAAAGCGTTTGTTTTTCCTGTTGGCCATCGTACTGCTGGTTACCGTCGCCGGCGCGGCCGCCGCGGCCACCTATTACCGGGTCAATACCAGCTGGCTGAAAGCCCACCAGACAGCGGACTATAACAGCACGGTGCTGGACAGCTACCGGACCGACTTCGCCTGCACGATCGTGAAAAAGGTGAACGCGACCTGGTCCCGGGTCCGCTTCACCAACGGGAAGGAAGGCTATGTGGTCTCCAGCTACCTGTCCCCCACCAAGAAGACCTACTCCGCCTGGATCACGGATAACGATACCAACGTGCGGACCGGCCCCTCCACCACCTTCGCCGCCTCCGCCAAACTGGCCAAAGGCACGAAGGTTACCGTCCTTTCCCACGGGTCCGCCTTCGATTATATCAAGTCCGGTTCCGTGGCGGGCTATGTCCGCAACAGCAACCTGAGCACCAAAAAGGTTTCCGGCAGCGGCTCCACCGCTTCCTCCACCAAGGTGAACTACACCGCGTGGGTTTCCAACGGCAACCGTACGGTCAATTTCCGTTCCGCTCCCAACACCTCCGTGACGACGGTTCTCCGCGCCTATCCGACCGGCACAAAGGTCACGGTCCATGAGCACGGCGGCACCTGGGACTATGTGGAGATCGCCGGCACATACGGCTATATGATGAACTGCTACCTGACCACCACCGAGCCCATCGGCTCTTCCGAAGGCGCCGCCGTGGAACCCGCTTCCTCCTCCGCCTATACCGGAACCGCCTGGGTCACCTGCCCGAACCACGGCAGCGTCAACGTCCACCGCGGCGCCGGCCTGGGCTACTCCAACGCCTATAAAGTGCGCTACGGCTGGGAAGTGCGGATCGTATCCCGGGTGGACGACACCTGGTACAAGATTGAATACAACGGCCAGACCGGCTATATTATGGGAAAATACCTGACCGGCTCCAAACCCGGGGACGCCCCGGAGACCCCCGCGGCTTCCTCCTCTGAATCCGCTCCCGCGTCTTCCGGCTCCTCCTATCCCTATACCGCCACCGTCACCTGCGCGGCCGGTGAAAAGGTGAACGTGCGCCAGGGCGCCGGCCTGGGCCACTCCCACGTCGCGCGGCTGGATCCCGGCACCCAGGTCACCGTCCTGAAATCCATTAACAGCGAGTGGGTCAAGGTCTCCGTCAACGGCATCACCGGTTATGTGATGAAGAAGTTCCTGCAATGAGAAAAAACAAGTCCGGAGCCATCGGCATCTTTCTCGGCCTGCTGCTGACCGCCGCCTTTACCGTCGGCCTGATCGCCGTACGGGATCCTGCCGCATTCATCCGGAAAGACAGCTACGACTACACCCTTGAATTCGCGGTCAACCTCTGCAAAAGCATCTGGCTGCCCGCGGGCGTCATCGGGATCCCGCTTTTCCTGGTTTCCCTGATCCGCAGCCTTTACCTGGAATCCAAAGAAAAAGACAGATAACATCACCAAGGGTACCCAGGGAGACCACCTTGCGGTACCCTTGACATTTCTCAAAAAAGCTCTATAATCGAAAACGATTCTCATTTTCAGAAAGGGAGTTTTCGTTATGCCTCCGAAATCCGGCTACCATACCCGGGCCCAGGAAGAGCTGCTTGCCTACCTCCGTTCCCGTCCGGGCGTCCACCATACCGCCGCGGAGATCCGGGACCATTTTTCCGCCGGGGACAATCCCATCGGAACCGCCACCATCTACCGCCAGCTGGAGCGGTTTGTGGCGGAAGGGCTGGTCCGGAAATACGTCCTCGGCGTCGGAGAAAGCGCCTGCTATGCCTACGCGGAGCATCCGGAGGACTGCGCTTCCCATTTCCATTGCAAATGCGAGGTCTGCGGCCGCCTGATCCATCTGAACTGCGACGACCTGAAGGCGATCCGGACCCATCTGCTGGAGCATCACGGGTTTTCCTGGAATGCCGGAAAAACCGTTTTCTACGGTATCTGCGGCGACTGCCGCGGGGACAGCTGACAAGCACTTTACCGATCGGAGGAATATCGATGGCATACCTGGCATGCAAAAACCTGACCCTGGGGTACGAAGGCCGGGCCGTTCTGTCAGACATCAGTTTTGAAGTCAATCCGGGGGATTATCTCTGCGTGGTGGGGGAAAACGGCTCCGGGAAAACCACCCTGATGAAAACCATTCTCGGGCTCCATAAGCCCCTGTCCGGCTCCATTGCCTTCGGGGACGGGCTGAAGCAGACCGAAATCGGTTACCTGCCGCAGCAGACCGCCGTCCAGCGGGATTTTCCCGCCACCGTCCGGGAGATCGTCCTTTCCGGCTGCCAGGCCCGGGCAGGGCGCCGTCCTTTCTACAACAAGGAGGAAAAGCTCCTGGTTCAGCAGAACCTGGAACGGATGAGCCTGACCGGCTACGCCTCCCGGTGCTACCGGGAGCTCTCCGGCGGCCAGCAGCAGCGCGTGCTCCTGGCCCGGGCCCTCTGTGCCACCCGGAAAATGCTGGTCCTGGACGAGCCGGTCTCCGGGCTGGATCCGAAGGTGACCGCGGAGATGTATGCCCTGATCCGGCAGCTGAACCGGGAAGACGGCATCACGATCATGATGATCTCCCACGACGTTTCCGTCGCCCTCCGGGAAGCCACCCATGTCCTGCACGCCGGGGAAAACGTCTTTTTCGGTACCCGGGAGGAATATCTTCAATCCCCGCTGGCCCGGCGCTTCCTGATCCAGGAAGGAGGCGAGTCCGCATGATGGAAACCCTTGCCCAGTATTTCCAGTTCCCCATGGTCCGCTACGCCCTGATCGTCGGCGTGCTGATCGCCCTGAGTTCCTCCCTGCTGGGGGTTACCCTCGTGCTCCGGCGCTTTTCCTTTATCGGGGACGGACTTTCCCATGTGGCCTTCGGCGCCATGGCAATTGCGGGCGTGCTGCGCCTGACCGAAGCCCGGATGCTCTTCGTGATGCCGGTCACGGTGCTCAGCGCCGTACTGCTGCTCCGCACCGGAAAGAACACCAAAATCAAGGGCGATTCCGCCATCGCGATGATCTCTGTCGGAGCCATGGCGCTGGGTTACCTGCTGATGAACCTGTTCCCCACGACGACGAACCTGTCCGGCGACGTCTGTTCCACCCTCTTCGGTTCCACGTCGATCCTGACGCTGACCAAAGCGGAGGTATGGCTCTGTATCGGGCTCTCCGCGGCGGTGCTGATCATTTTTGTGCTGTTTTACAACAAGATCTTTGCCGTCACCTTTGACGAGGATTTCGCCCGGGCCGCCGGCACGCCGGTGGAGGCCTTCAACCTGCTGATCGCGGTGGTCGTGGCCGTGATCATCGTCCTGGCGATGAACCTGGTCGGATCCCTCCTGATCTCCGCGCTGATCATCTTCCCCGCCATGTCCGCCATGCGGGTCTACAAAAGCTTCCTGTCCGTCACGATCTGCGCCGCGGCGGTTTCTGTCGCCTGCGCCGTGCTCGGCCTCCTGGTTTCCATTCTGGCCGACACCCCCGTCGGCAGCACCATCGTCGCCGCCGATATCGCGGCCTTCCTGATCTTCTCCCTCATCGCGAAGCTCAAAAAATAAGCTCCCTCCCGGGAACTTATTTTTTCAATCACTTCACCGTTTCCACCTTAATCGTGTTCGTATTTCCCGGCTCGCCGTTGATCTGCCCGCCGGTCAGCACCACATTGTCTCCTTTCTCCAGGCCGAATATCTCTTTCGCCAGCTTCAGATCCTGCCAGAACATGACGTCCATGGACGAATAGGGCTCGGTCAGCACCGGCGTAACGCCCCAGCTCATGTTCAGCTTCCGCCAGGCCTTTTCGCTGACCGTGGTCCCGATAATGTTCACCGGGCTGCGGAACCGGCTCACCATCCGCGCCGTCCGCCCGGAAATGGAATTCACCACGATGGCCTTCGCCTTTACGTCCACCGCCATGGAGCAGGTGGCATGGGAGATCGCGTCCAGGTTGTTCCGGATCTTGAATTCCATGGTCCGGAACCGCTCAGCGTAATCAATGCCGTTCTCGGTAAATTCCGCGGTTTCCGACATTACCTTCACCGCCTGCGCGGGATATTTTCCCGCCGCCGTCTCCCCGCTCAGCATGATCGCGGAGGATCCGTCATACACCGCATTGGCCACGTCGGAAATCTCCGCCCGCGTCGGCCGCGGATTCTGGATCATGCTTTCCAGCATTTCCGTCGCGGTAATGACCCGCTTGCCGAGCATCCGGCATTTGCTGATCAGGTACTTCTGCAGGGCCGGCACTTCCATGAAGGGAATCTCGACGCCCAGATCGCCCCGGGCCACCATGATCCCGTCCGCCACCTCGCAGATTTCCTCAATCTTATCCACGCCGCTGCGGTTCTCAATCTTGGCGATCAGGTCAATCTCCTTCCCGCCGTTTTCGTCCAGCAGCTCCCGGATCGCCAGCACATCCTTTTTGCAGCTGACAAAGGACGCCGCCACAAAATCAATATCATTCTCAATTCCGAAGAGGATATCCTTGACATCCTGATCCGACAGGAATTTCTGTTTCAGCACCTTGCCCGGAAAGTTCATGCTCTTCCGGTCGCTCAGGACACCGCCGGCTTCGACCCTGCAGATCACGTCGTCGCCCCTGACTTCCATAACCTTCAGGATCACCAGGCCGTTGTTGATCAGGACTGTATCGCCTTTGCCCAGCTCTTCCGTCAGCTTCCGATAGGTCACGGCGACCCGCGTTTCATCCCCGACGATATTATCCGTCGTCAGGGTGAAGGAAGCCCCTTCCTTCAGGGTCACCGGCCCGTCCGCAAAGGTTTTGATCCGGTATTCCGGCCCCTTGGTATCCAGCATGATGGCAATCGGAAGGTTCATCTTTTCCCTGACCTTTTTGATCAGGTCAATCCGCCGCTGGTGTTCCTCCTGTGTCCCGTGGGAAAAGTTCAGGCGGGCCACATTCATCCCCGCCTGGCATAAGGCGGTCAGCGTTTCCTCATCTTCGCAGGCCGGCCCGATCGTACAGATAATCTTTGTTTTGCGCATAGGTCCCTCCTGAGGATTCTTTTTTTTCCTGTACTGTTATTGTATGCGCAACCGGATCAATCGTCAAT
>Ga0265298_10007953_pt1 | contig 12796 bp, 9 predicted proteins | sample AusTroGonzalo_MG_3_FD_193486 | JGI IMG/M metagenome (GOLD analysis project Ga0265298, IMG submission 193486) | Bovine rumen microbial communities from tropical cattle in Woodstock, Queensland, Australia - Gonzalo_01 | ecosystem: Host-associated > Mammals > Digestive system > Stomach > Rumen ... | reverse complement strand
ACCCACGGGACTTAAAATCCCGCGGGTAGAGATACCCGTACCGGTTCGATTCCGGTCCCCGGCACCAGCCAATATTGCCTGTCCTTTCAGTGAAAGGGCAGGTTTTTTATTGTTGCAATCAATGCTTTGTGCTAAAATAATAATGGATAGGTATTTATTATAATAAATATTGCCTGTATTACGGCGACGGGGAAGGAGGCCGACATGGGCTGGAAACGATACCGGAACCTGCTGTTTGTGTTTGCGTGCCTGCTGGTTTTCATAAGCAGTCCGGTCACGGCAAAAGAGATCTATTCCCTGGATGACCTGGCCGGAGCCAAAGTGGGCGGCTGGCCCAGCCTGGGTGAGATGGCACTGCGGAAACGGTATCCGGACATCAGGTTTATTGAGCTGGAAACCATTGCGGATATGGTACAGCACGTGAAGCAGGGCAAGGTGGATGCCTGCCTGTTAAAACGGGTATTTTACAATGCCCTGAAGAGCGAAGGAGTGGAAGGCGTCCGGCTGTTGCCCGAACCGGTTGCTTCAAGCCCGACGGGGTATCTTTTCGCGAAAACCCCTAAAGGCAGGAAGCTGGCAGACCAGATGGACAGCTTCATACGGAAATGCCGCCAGGACGGAACCCTGGACCGCCTCACCAATAAATGGATGCAGGGCAGCGAAGAGGAAAGGGTGTTTGAAAAGCCGGTTCTTTCCGGGAAAAACGGCAGACTGATTGCAGGATCCAATGCCATCAATATGCCTTTCGTATATCTGAAAAATGAAAAAGTCATCGGCTACGAAGTGGAACTTTTTGCGCTTTTCTGTGCGGAATACGGCTATGATTACGAAGTAAAGCTGACTTCCTTTGAAAGCATGCTGGTGGGAGTGGAGACCGGGGAGTATGATGTGGGGGTCAACGCGGTAGAGATTCTTAAAGAACGGACCGAAAACTTCCGGCTGTCGGAACCTACCTATATTGACGACACCATGATCCTCGTCAGGGATTATGAAGGCGTTACGTCTTTGATTACGTCCTTAAAGGACCGCCTCGTCCGCACCCTGGTCACGGAAGACCGCTGGAAGATGCTGGCCGGCGGTATGGGCACCACGCTGCTCATCACCCTGTCAGCCACCGTGCTGGGCACGCTGCTGGGCTTTATCTTCTGTTTTGTGTATCGGGAGAATTACCGCTGTCTCAATACCCTCATTGACCTGCTTTTCCGTTTCCTGCAGGGTATGCCCATGATGGTGCTGCTGATGCTTTTCTATTATGTAATCTTTGGCGGGACGAAACTGGGTGGCACCGTTGTAGCCATTGTAGTGTTTACGCTGACTACGGGCGTCGATGTGTTCGGGATGCTCCGGAGCGGCACCGCCAGCGTGCCCAGGGAACAGACGGAAGCGGCGCTGGCCCTGGGTTATACCGGGCGGCAGGCATTTCGGAAATTCATCTTGCCCCAGGCCGTGAGGACTTTCTTCCCCACCTGGCAGTCGACAATAGTGAACCTTCTGAAATTCACCGCAATCGTAGGGTATATCACGGTGCAGGACCTGACCAGGATGGCAGACCTGATTCGGGCCCGGACCTATGATGCCTTCATGCCCCTGATCGTGATTTCCATACTCTATTTGCTTCTCGCGTACCTTACCATGAAACTTACGGGCTTGCTGGCCGCCAGGCTCGAACCTGCCCGGCGCAGGCCGGAGAAGATCCTGCCGGGGGTGAAATTATGACTGAACGGGAAACGTTGCTTCGCATTGAGCATCTGAAAAAAGAGTACCCGGGCGTCACGCCTCTGCGGGATGTGAACCTGGAAGTGAAGAAAGGCGACGTCATTGCCGTTATCGGCCCTTCCGGCACGGGGAAGTCCACGCTGCTGCGCATGATTAACCGGATGGAAGAAGTGACAGCGGGCAAAATTTTCTTTAAAAATGAAGAGGTTACATCCCCCCTCTGCCAGATCCATCAGTTACGGCAAAAGATCGGGATGATCTTCCAGTCCTTCAACCTGTTTTCCCATCTCACGGTAGTGGAAAACATCATGGCGGCGCCGGTGGACCTTCTGGGCATGTCCCGGCAGGATGCCTATGACAGGGCGAAGAAACTGCTGGCCCGGGTCAGCCTGGAAAGCAAAGCCTTCAGTTACCCGGATGAGCTTTCCGGCGGCCAGAAACAGCGCATTGCCATCGTGCGGGCCCTGGCCATGGAACCGATCATTTTGCTGCTGGACGAGCCTACTTCTGCCCTGGATCCCACCATGACCGGGGAAGTGGAGACTGTAATTCGCCGGGTGGCGGAGGCAGGGGTTACCATGATGCTGGTGACCCACGACATGAACCTGGCCCGCCGCGTTTCCAACCGCGTCCTGTACATGGATGAAGGCGGGGTTTACGAAGATGGGCCGCCGGAGGTTATTTTTGAAAACCCGGCACGGGAAAAGACGAGATGGTTTGTCCGCAAACTTACGACCCTGGACCTCTGCATCGATTCGCGGGAATTTGATTTTATCGGCTGCAATACCGGAATGAAAGAGTTTGGCCTGAAGAACGATATCCCGAAGGGGATTATCCTTTCCGTCATGCTGCTGTTTGAAGAGATTTATGCCCAGATACTTCTGCCCCGTCTTTCCCCCTTTAAGATGCGCTGGGTCGTGGAGTATTCGAAGGAAAATGAAACCGCGACGGTTACGGCGGATTACAGCGGAGAACCGTTTGATATTACAAAAACCGGTCCGGCGGGAGGGGACGGCTCCGATCCTGACAGGACTAAGGAACTTTCGATGCGGCTGATCAGGGGCCGTGTTCATGACATGCAGTGGTCCTATACCGGTGATGCGGAACTGGGGAACCATCTCTCCATGACCGTTGTTTAAAAACTGCCATAGGGTGCATGAGTTCCGCGTCACCCGAAAAAAGAATATGATAATGAAACTGTCGCTTCACTTATTTATTGTAAAATGTTAGAATATTTGTGCAAACTATTTTAGGAGGTATATGATTGTGAAAAAACTTGTTTTGTTTCTCGTTACCCTGCTTTTGATTGCGTTTTGCGGAGTAGCGTCCGCCCATGTGAGTGGCGGCAGCATTACAAAGATGCGCAATACCAATGATGGCCCCAAAATGGTCATTTTTACCCAGGAAGGGTATTCCGTAGCGACAGTTTTGGAATTTGTTGCTAACAAGCCCATGCAGGCAAGGAATGTCATTGAAGCAGTCAACGGCTATCTTACCGAAGTCGGTCAGGTAAGGATTATAGATGAACACACCCATTCCGCCGATAATTACATTGAGATCCATGCTACCCACCTTTCCGAAGAGGTTGCCAACCGCTGGCTGGAAAGAGGCGGACAATTTGCGGATGTAACCGGCGGCAGCATTACCAGGATGCGTAATACCAATGACGGCCCGAAGATGGTCATTTTTACCCAGGAAGGGTATTCCGTGGCGACGGTTTTGGAATTCGTTGCCAACAAGCCCATGGAAGCAAGTAACGTAATTGAAGCGGTCAACGGCTATCTTACCCGGGTGGGGAAAGTCCGGATTTTGGATGAACATACCCATTCCGCCGACAATTACATTGAAATCCACGCCACTCATCTTTCCGAAGAAGACGCGAACCGCTGGCTGGCAAAGGGCGGCCGTTTTTAACGGTTTATAGTTGTTTATAGGTTTACTTTAACAATCCTGATGCAGGTTAAACTTGTATCAGGATTGTATATTTTTGTTGGATACAATAAAAATATATGTTATAATAAATTATTATGGGAAAGTATACGTTTGTTTCAATTTGCACACGGAGGGCGGATCCATGCAGAAAAAAACAGACTGGCTTGCCGGCGAGAACTATTTGTGTGAAAAAGCGCCGGAACTGCTGCCTTTTATACAAAAATACGGGCACTGTACCCTGGAACCGGATTCCGGGGAACGGTATTTTGAGGTATTGCTGACTGGCATCGCAGCCCAGCAGCTCCCTCCGGAGTCCAGCAAAAAGATCATGGACCAGCTGCGGCATCTGGCAGGGACTCCGGTGACTCCGGAAAAGCTGCTTTCCCTGACGGACGAGACCATCGTCACCTGTGGCCTGTCGGCTTTGAAGGTAACATATATGAAAGAATTTGCCCGTCTGGTTCTGGATCATACCATTGATTTTGGAGCCTTTCCGGAGATGGCGGACGCCCAGATCGTGAAGCGGCTGAAGACTGTGAAAGGACTGGGGCAGTGGACGGTGGAGATGTTCATGCTGCTTTCCCTGTGCCGCCCGGATGTACTACCGGGGGACGATTTCCTGCTGAAAAAGGAAATACAGAGGTTGTTTAATTTGAAAGAAGTTCCCAAGCGGGGCCAGCTGAACCGGCTGATGGAACCCTGGCGCCCCTGGCGCAGCCTGGCGGTGTGGTATCTGTGGCAGCACAGCGCGCAGGGAAAGAAATAAAAGAATCAGAAATTAAAATCAGAGTATTACGAGGAACATAGTAAGAGGTAAAACAGATGATTGATCAGTTTGAACAGTTTAAGATACTTCCTGAAGTGAGGGAAAATTTGCGGAAGATGGGAATTAAAACCCCCATGCCGGTACAGCAGCAGGCGATACCGGCTTTGCTGAAAGGACGGGATGTGCTTGCAAGGGCCCAGACCGGCACGGGCAAGACCCTGGCGTTCCTGATTCCCCTGGCCCAGAAGATCGACCCGGCCAAAAAGTACGTGCAGGCGCTGGTGATTACCCCGACGCGGGAACTGGCCCAGCAGGTCAACGATGTGATGAAGCAGGTGCTGGAAGGCCTGGACATCAAAACGCTGGCGGTTATCGGGGGCCGGGATTTTGAGACACAGAAGAACAAACTGGCGGGCAAGGCTCAGGTACTCATCGGCACTCCCGGCCGTCTGCTGGATCATATTGAAAAGGGCAACACGGATTTAGGCGGTGTGTCCTTCCTTGTGCTGGATGAAGTAGACGAGATGCTGGCCCAGGGCTTTATGGACGACGCCCTGAAGCTGATTGCCATGACCGGGCCGGAACGGCAGACCATGCTGTGTTCCGCTACGGTTTCGGAAGAGATCAACAAACTGGGGCGGAAGCTGACTACAAACTGCCAGATTATAGACGTGAACCCGGAAGAGGCTGTAGTGAAGGCCATTAAGCAGATATGTATCCGCACCACGGAAGAAAAGAAGCCGGAAACGCTGATGAAACTCATCGGCAGGCTGAATCCCTACCTGATGCTGGTGTTCTGCATCAGCAAGGAACGGGCTAAGGAAGTGGATGCGTTTTTGGGTGAGCATGGTTATAACGTTGCCGTGTTGACAGGCGACATGAGCGCCGCCAAACGTAAAACGGTGATGAAAGCATTCCGTGACGCCAAAATCCAGATTCTGGCGGCCAGCGACATTGCGGCCCGCGGACTGGACGTGGAAGGGGTGACCCACGTAATTAATTACGATGTCCCCCATGACGCGGACTGGTATGTGCACCGGGTGGGCCGTACAGGCCGTGCCGGCAAGGACGGCATCGCCATCACCCTGTACACACCGGAAGAACTGCGCTGGCTGCATAACGTGGAGAAAAAACTGGGAATTACGCTGGAAAAGCAGACCGTGAACGGACGGCCCATCGTTCGCCGTACCCGCATCGCTGCGGCGCGCAGGAAAGAAGCGGCGCAGAAAAAGGACGCGGCGCCCAAATCCCGGGGGCGCAATTCCGTAGCGGATAAACGTCATGCCCCGAAGACCGGCTCCAACCGCCGGCAGATCAGCCGTCAGGCAGCCCGTGAGGCTTCTATGGCGTTGAAAGAAAAAGCAAAAAAAGCGGCAAAACGAAAGTAAGAATACATTACAGGAGATCCATTTTGTTTTTAAAATCAGTAACAGCTTTCGGGTTCAAGTCCTTTGCGGAACGCACCGCCCTGGAATTCGGCGCGGGCATTACCGCCGTGGTGGGACCCAACGGCTCAGGCAAAAGCAATATATCCGATGCGGTGCGCTGGGTGCTGGGGGAACAGAGCGCCAAGTACCTGCGCGGCAGCAAGATGGAAGACATTATCTTTTCAGGTACCAGCAAACGCCGTCCCCTGGGCTTGGCGGAAGTGACGCTGGTATTTGACAACCGGGACCACATGCTGCCGCTGGACTTTGACGAGGTGAGCATCACCCGCCGTCTCTATCGTTCCGGTGACAGTGACTATGCCATCAATAAAAAGAACTGCCGTCTGAAAGACATCCTGGATCTGCTGGCAGATACCGGCATGGGCAAGGGCGCCATGTTTCTGATCGGTCAGAATAAAATTGATGAAATACTGAACAGCCGGCCGGAAGACCGGCGTTCCATCTTTGAGGAGGCGGCCGGGATTGCCCGTTTCCGCATGCGAAAAAAGGAAGCAACACGCCGTCTGGACGACACGTCCAATAATCTGACCCGTATCAACGATATTAAAAGCGAAGTAGAAAGCCGGGTAGAGCCCCTTCGCATAGAAGCTGAGCGGGCAACGCGTTTCAATGAACTGAACGGGAAATTGCGCGTATGCAGGCTGACCCAGTTTGTCAACCGGGTGGAAACCATAGAACAGGCCCGGGAAAAGCTCCAGCAGGAGCAGGAAACCTGTAACCGTGTCTTTCTGGAAAAAAGTACGGACGTAAGCAAACAGGAAGCGTTTCTGTCTGAAATGCAGCAGGAACTGGACGCCCTGAATGACCAGGTGTCCCATATTCAGGCCGGTATTACGGAAAAGGAAAAAGCGCTGGAAGCACTAAAAGGCGAGGATGCCGTATTGGACGAACGCATTGAGCAGAGTATCCGTCAGCAGGGCAACATAGCGAAACGCAATGAGAAGCTGCAGGCGCAGATCGACCAGTGGACGGCGCAGCTGGATGCACTGGCCAAAGAGTTTGATGTGCTGGAGGCAAAACGGGATGAGGCTGTTGCATTGGTTACGGATTTGGAGCAACAGCAGAAAGACCGCATTCAGGCACAGAATGATAACGAGGCGAAGATTCAGGAACTGACAGACAGCAACTTTGAGGATATGCGCAGGATGGTTGAACTGCGCAACGAGATCCGCTCGCTGGAAGCGGAACAGGAGCAACGCATGAACCGGCGTAACCGTCTGAAGGACGATGTGGACGCCGCGGAGCAGCGCGTAGGGGAACTGACGGAAGAACAGCGTGCTATGCTTTCCCGCAAAGGGGAACTGGAACAGGATGTGGTCCGCTATATAAAAGAAGGAAACGAACTGGCTGCCAAAACGGCGGACAAGCGTAAAATCTTTCAGGAGATTGAACGGAAATACAATGAGTGCCAGACACAGATTGCTTCTGTTGAATCCCGTCTGCACCTGCTGCGGGATATGCAGCAGTCACTGGAGGGATTCGGCTTTGGCGTAAAAGCTGTTATGCAGAGCAGGGAACGCTGGCACGATGAGGTGATCGGCCCGGCGGCAGCTCTCATCTCAGTGGAACCGGAGTATGTGACGGCAGTGGAAACAGCGTTGGGCGCCGGGACCCAGAATCTGGTAATCCGTACCGCGGAAGCGGCGAAGCAGGCCATCCGGTATCTGAAGGAACGCAAAGAGGGAAGGGCGACCTTCCTGCCGCTGGATACCATTAAAGAACCCCTGTTGAAAGCGGATGAAAAAGCATTGACGAAGTTGCCGGGCATCCGGGGTTTTGCGGACGGCCTGCTGCGGTGTGAAGACGAAGTAAAGCCGGCTATCCGGTTCCTGATCGGCAGGGTGCTGGTGGCGGAAACCATGGATTATGCTCTGGCCGCAGCGAAAAAGAGCGGCTTCCGTCTCCGGGTGGTAACCCTTGACGGCGACATGGTCAATGCGGGGGGGTCCCTGACCGGCGGCAGCCGGCAAAAGAAAGAGTCAGGTTATCTGTCCCGGGAGAAAAACGTAAAAGAGCAGGAAGCACTGCTGCGTAAGTTTAATAAAAATCTGCTGGCGATCCAGGAAGAAAAGGAAGTTCTGGAAGATGAACTGCAGGAACGGGAGAAACGCCTGTCTGTACTGCGGGATACGGTGCAGCAGAAGAATATCCGCTTGACCGAGATCAAAGCGGAAGAGCAGCGGCTGGCCGATGACCTGAAGCGGGAGAATGAAGCGCTGGAAGTGGCCATGGATACCCGCGGCCAGCTGGCCAATGAGTATCTGTCCGTACGGCAGCTGCTGGCGGACAAACGCAAACCGCTGCAGGAAATGGAAGCGGCCAATACGGAAGCCAAAAACACACTGGACGCGCTGCAAAAGAAGATCGCGGCAGACAAAAGCGCGCTGGAAACACTGGGGCAGCGATTACAGGATGCGCGGGTCCAGGCAGAGACCGCCAATACCCAGCGTCAGCTGAAAGAAGAGCGGATGAAACAGTTGGACGGCGATTTAAGCCGTCTGCAGGGCGATTTTAATGCTAACACGGAAGAAAGCGAAAAGCTGGCGGGCATTGTGGAAACCAGCAAGGCAAAAAAGACAGAACTGGCGGAACAGAACAAAGTGCTGATGCAGGAACTGCAGGATATTATCACGGGCCAGCACGACTATTCGGAACAGCGTCTGGAACTGACACAGCGTCTGGGAGCGGCCGGTGAAAAGCTGAAAGCACTGCGGGGCGAGCTGTCTAAAGCAGAGGCCAAAGTACATCAGAATGAAATTGACAACGCGAAGCTGGAAAGCGATTACCAGAACGCGCTGGAACAGCTGACTTCGGAATATAAAGTGAACCTGGCGGAAGCCAGGGAAGAAGCAAAGGCGGAAGGCGTGCTGGAGGACAAGAGCGATACGGCCCTGCGGCGCATGCAAGTATCTTTGCAGAGGCAGATCGAAGAGCTGGGGCCGGTGAATCTCGGCGCTATTGAGGAATACAAGGCAGTCAGCGAACGCTATGAGTTTTTGCAGAAACAGTATACGGACCTTTGCGAGGCAAGGGACAAGCTGCAGTCTGTCATTTCGGAAATCAATTCGGGGATGACAAAGCGGTTTAAGGAAGCCTTCGGCAAGATCAACACCTTTTTCCAAAGTACCTATGTGCAGCTGTTTGGCGGCGGTACGGCGATGTTAAAGCTGACGGATCCGGAGAATATTTTGGAGTCCGGGATTGATATCGAGGCCCAGCCACCCGGGAAGAAGCTCCAGAGCCTTTTCCTGCTGTCTGGCGGGGAGAGGGCGTTGACTGTCATCGCGTTGTTGTTTGCGTTGCTGAGTTATCATCCGTCACCGTTCTGTATTCTGGACGAGATTGACGCGCCGCTGGACGATGCCAATATCGGACGTTTTTCCAAATTCCTGGAAGGCTACGCCATGCAGACCCAGTTTATCGTCATCACGCACCGGAAAGGCACCATGGAGGCCGCTAACGTCCTGTACGGTGTCACCATGGAGGAATCCGGCGTGTCCAAAATCATATCCGTAAAGATGAGCGACAGACTGGTTCAGGAAAGTGGCGAAGGCGCTTCTGTATTTAGTGAAATTCCTGAAAATGTATAGGCAATGATATAAATATTTATAATGGAAAGGAAGTAGGACCATGGGCTTTTTTGAGAAACTGAAATCGGGTCTGACCAAGACGCGGCAGAACTTCACCGACCGGATCTCGGAACTGGTGGGAATGTCTGCCAAAGTGGATGAGGATTTTCTGGAAGAACTGGAAATGATCCTGCTGACAGCCGATGTAGGCGTAAAAACCACGGAGAAGCTGATTGAGGATGTCCGGCAGGCGGCAAAGAAAAAAGAAATCAAAGGCACGGAAGACGTGCTTCCCTTTCTCAAAAAACAGATTGCGGCCATGCTGAAGGACGACGGGGTCCGTACCCGTATCGGAGCCCGTCCCACAGTGATCCTGGTGGTTGGCGTCAACGGCGTGGGCAAGACTACCACCATCGGCAAGCTGTCCAACTACTTCCGCCTGTTTAACTATAAAGTGATGATGGCGGCGGGGGATACTTTCCGGGCCGCTGCTTCCGCTCAGCTGAAGATCTGGGGCGAGCGGGCCCAGTGCGATGTAATCGCCCATGAAGAAGGCGCCGATCCGGCTGCCGTGGTGTTTGACGCGCTGAAAGCTGCCAAGGCACGCAACATTGACGTGCTGTTTATTGACACGGCAGGCCGTCTGCACAATAAGGTGAACCTGATGAACGAACTGGGCAAGATCGACCGCATTATCAAGCGGGAGATTCCGGAAGCGCCCCACGAAGTATTCCTGGTGCTGGATGCCACTACCGGGCAGAACGCCATCACCCAGGCAAAGGTATTCACAGAGACCACCAAAGTGACCGGCGTGGTGCTGACCAAGCTGGACGGCACGGCCAAAGGCGGCGTCGTTGTGGCGATCCGGGAAGAACTGGGTCTGCCGGTAAAATGGATCGGGATCGGCGAAGGCATTATGGACTTCCGGCCCTTTGAACCGGAGAAGTTTGTGGACGCGTTGTTTGCGACGGAAGAAGAGGAAGCGTAATCAGGGAAGCGGGCGACTGCCATGCCGCAGAGCAAAAAGCAGTCGCGTCAGTTGAGTTGAAGGATTTTACTATGTTTGCGGTTATTGTCAATACCATTACGATACTGATTGGTGCCTCCATCGGGCTCCTGCTTCGCAAAGGACTGCCCGAATCCATTTCGGACGCCATGATGAAAGGCCTGGGCCTGTGCACCATCATCATCGGTATCCAGGGTATGATCGAGGAAGAATACATCCTGGTTTTGATTTTATCTACCATTGCCGGTATCGTAATCGGTGAACTGCTGGATATCGACGGGCGCATCAACCGGGAGGCGGAAAAGCTGACATCCCGTTTTGCCGGGGCAGGGGAAGGGGCGAAGATCGCCCAGGCCTTTGTGACCTCCTGTCTGATCATGAACGTGGGGGCCATGACCATTGTGGGTTCCCTGGACGCAGGTCTGCGAGGTAACTTTGGTATGCTTTATACCAAGTCCTTGCTGGACCTGATCTCCGGTATCCCCATGGCGGCGGCCATGGGAGTGGGCGTCATGGGTTCCGCTCTTTTCACTTTAGTGTTTCAGGGCGGTATCGTCCTGCTGGCGGAATATATAGCTCCTTATTTATCCGAAACGCTGATCAGGGAACTGGTCAGTACCGGCAGCCTGATGATCCTGGCCCTGGGTTTTAACATGCTGGGGCTGACCAAGTTAAAAGTGCTGAACTATCTGCCGGGTCTGCTGGTGGTACCTTTGGCGCTGAAGCTGATGCAGGCGCTGGGGTTTTAAAATCTTTAAGCTGTCAAGCAAAAATACTTGACAGCTTTTCTTTATCCGTGTATAATGCTCATGTTGAACAGAAGGGAATGGAATTGACAGAATGGCAGCAACTGATTTTAACGACCGGATCCGTTTCGGCAGTCTGTACGAGATGTACGGTACTCTCCTGACGGAAAAGCAGCAGCAGTGTCTGGAATTGTACTTCTGTGAAGATTATTCCCTGGCAGAAATCGCCGAAGAAATGAAGGTGTCACGGCAGGCAATCCACGATCTGCTGAAGCGCGTGGAACAGACGCTGGAACATTATGAAGATATGTTGGGCTTTTTGCAGCGTATGGAGAAAACGAGGCTGCTGACCGAAGAGGCGGCAGCGATTCTGGACAGCGCGGCAGATAATACCAAAAATAAACAAATGTCCCGGTTACGGGAAATATTAGAAGAGTTGAATGATGAAAGCAGGTAACTGAATGGCTTTTGAGAGTTTGTCAGAACGGCTGCAGAACGCGATCAAGATGTTCCGCGGCACGAAAGAAATAACCGAAGAAGACCTGAAGGAGCCGTTGCGTCAGGTGCGCATGGCGCTCCTGGAGGCAGACGTAAACTTCAAGGTTGCGAAAAACTTTGTCGCTAAAATTAAAGAGCGTGCGTTAGGCGCGGAAATCCAGCAGAACCTGAGCCCCAGCCAGCAGATCATCAAAATCGTTGACGAAGAGCTGACGGAATTGTTGGGCGGCACCCAGGCCAAGCTGACCGTGGCGGACAAGCCGCCTACGATCATCATGCTGGTGGGCCTGCAGGGTACCGGCAAGACCACAACGGTGGGTAAGCTGGCCTTCAATCTGAAAAAGAAAAAGAAGAATCCGCTGCTGGTGGCCGCCGACGTATACCGTCCCGCTGCCATTACCCAGCTGCAGGTATTGGGGGAACAGGTGGGCGTACCGGTATTTTCTCTGGGCAACGAAGTATCCCCGGTGGATATCGCCAGGCAGTCCCTGGACAAAGCGGCGCATCTGGCCTGTGATACGGTCATTATCGATACCGCCGGCCGTCTGCACATTGACGAGAAGCTGATGGAAGAACTGCAGAATATCAAAGCGGCGGTGCAGCCCCATGAGATTCTGCTGACAGTGGATGCCATGACCGGCCAGGATGCCGTAACCGTGGCGGACACCTTCAATAAAGACCTGGGCCTGACGGGTCTCGTCGTAACCAAACTGGACGGCGATGCCCGGGGCGGTGCGGTACTTTCCGTACGGGAAGTAACCGGCTGTCCGGTGAAGTTCGTAGGTATGGGCGAAAAACTGGACGCGCTGGAGCCCTTCTATCCGGACCGCATGGCCTCCCGTATCCTGGGTATGGGTGATATCCTCTCCCTGATTGATAAGATCAAGGACACCACTGATCTCGCCAAAGCCCTGGAGATGGAGAAGAAGCTGAAGAAGGACGAATTCACCCTGGAACAGTTCCTGGAGCAGATGCAGCAGATCAAGAAACTGGGTTCCCTGGATACGATTCTGGGTATGATCCCCGGCATGGGCGGTCTCAGCCAGAAGCTGAAGGAAGCCAATGTAGACGAAAAGGAATTCGCCAGAGTGGAAGCGATCATCCGGTCCATGACG
>Ga0265298_10007951_pt1 | contig 12797 bp, 12 predicted proteins | sample AusTroGonzalo_MG_3_FD_193486 | JGI IMG/M metagenome (GOLD analysis project Ga0265298, IMG submission 193486) | Bovine rumen microbial communities from tropical cattle in Woodstock, Queensland, Australia - Gonzalo_01 | ecosystem: Host-associated > Mammals > Digestive system > Stomach > Rumen ... | reverse complement strand
AAACGTAAATCCAGATAATTGGAGGCGGGCCGGATGACCACAAAAGAAAAGCTGATGGCCGATATGAAGCAGGCGATGAAGGACAGGGAAGCGGGCAAGCTTCGTCTGGAAGTAATCCGGATGGTCCGGTCCGACATCCGCAATGCGGAAATCAACGGCAAAAACAAAGAAGAGCTTACTGAAAATGAAGTGTTAGCTGTTATTATGAAGGCAGTCAAGATGCGGGAAGACTCTCTGGCTGAATTCATCAAGGGAAAACGTCAGGACCTTATCGAACAGACCAACAAGGAACTGGAAATCCTGAAAGCGTATCTGCCGGCAGCTATGAGCGATGAAGAGTTGACGAACATTATCAAGGAAACGATTGCATCCACAGGCGCGACAGGCCCGAAGGAAATGGGGAAAGTCATGAAAGCAGTCATGCCCCAGGTACAGGGACGCGCCGATGGTAAACGGATCAATGCCATCGTGAAAAGCTTATTACAGTAACTGACAAACGACAGTGTCATAAACGGCACTGTCGTTTTTATATGCCCCGGAGAATCATTTTGGAAAAAATCGTGAAATCTTTATTATAGTAATTAATTTTTGTGGAATCTGCACTGATAAAATAGTATAATAAAATGCAAAGGTGTTCTAATTGCCCAAACGCCTGTTAATGAATTGAATCCAATTTGTTTTAAATTACTTTTATGGAGGGTTTCTATGTCTAGATTGCTCATGGGCGGCAGCGCCAGCCTGTTTTTGGTTATTATCGGTTTGTTCATCTTCTTGCAGTTTGTGCCGGTCGGCCTCTGGATCTCCGCTATTTCCGCAGGTGTCAGCATCAGTATCTTTAATCTGGTGGGCATGCGACTGCGCCGGGTGCCGCCGGATAAGATCGTACTGCCTTTGATCAAGGCAAATAAGGCGGGTCTGAAGGTTAACTCCGACCAGTTGGAAGCCCATTATCTTGCGGGCGGTAACGTGGATCGTGTCATCGACGCCCTGATTGCGGCCCACCGGGCGGCCATCAATCTGAATTTTGAACGGGCCTGCGCCATCGATCTGGCCGGTCGTGATGTGCTGGAAGCAGTACAGATGAGCGTTAACCCGAAAGTGATTGAGACACCGGTAGTAGGCGCTGTAGCCAAGAACGGCATCGAGCTGCGCGTCAAAGCTAGAGTAACCGTCCGTGCCAATATCGAACGGCTGGTGGGCGGCGCCGGGGAAGCTACGGTCATCGCCAGGGTAGGCGAAGGCATCGTTACTACGGTAGGTTCTTCCGAAATGCATACGGACGTGCTGGAATCCCCGGACCATATTTCCAAAACTGTATTGGACAAAGGACTGGACGAAGGCACTGCCTTTGAGATTTTATCCATTGATATCGCGGATGTAGATGTGGGCCGCAACATCGGCGCGTCCCTGATGACGGATCAGGCGGAAGCGGACAAGCGCATCGCCCAGGCAAAGGCGGAACAGCGCCGTGCCATGGCGGTAGCGAAAGAGCAGGAAATGAAAGCCTATACCCAGGAGATGAAGGCCAAGGTCGTGGAAGCGGAAGCCAAAGTACCGGAAGCCATGGCGGACGCATTGCGGCAGGGACGTCTGGGCGTGATGGATTATTACCGCATGAACAACATCAATGCCGATACCCAGATGCGCAAGGCCATCTCCGGGACGGATACGTCGGAAGAAGCGTAAGACAGGAGCTCCACCATGTTTTTCAACCGGGATTATATTCCTGCCGTTCCCATCCGGGAGGAGCAACGCCTTTCGGAAGAAGAGGAACTGGCAAGACAGTTAAAACGGGAAGCCAGGATTTTTTTTCCGGATAAGAAGCTGCCGGACTTTGATCAAGATGACCTGCCGCCTCTTCCCGAAGTACCGAAACAGGATGACCAAAAACCGCCGGTCTCCCGGGAGAAGTCCCCGGACAGGGAAGAACCCGGGAAGGTTCTGGAAAACCATGACACAGTCTGCCGGGAAGAAGACAGCATGTGGCGGAAGCCGAACGGAACTTTTACCCACCATGAAGTAGAAGCTGCACGGCAGGAAGCACAGCAGGTTGCCAAGAACAGGCAACAGCTGAACAGCAAGGAACAAAGTCATTTACAGCCTGCAGACGTGGAGATATCGGCAGACAGGGAAATCGGTTCACAAATGGGGGACGGACGTAATAGTATTCGGCCCCGCATAAATAAACAGGAATTAAAACGGGGCATCCGGTTGAAAGTCATACTAGATAAGCCTCGGGGGCTGACGCCCTGGAAGGGGGACAAATTCTAATGTTAAACAAAGTTAACCTGGACGCGAAGCTGAAAAAATCGGAACTGAAAAAGCTGCTGGATGACAAGCTTGGTTATGAGCTGGGCAAAGCCCAGCGTGCAGCGCGGGAGGCAGGCATGCCTGTTATCATGGTCTTTGAAGGCTGGCGCCATTCCCGCCGCAGCGAAATCGTAGGGAAGATGATGCAATACATGGATGCCCGTGGTTTCCGGGTATACACTTCCACAAGAATTCCGGAAGCTGACAGGCAACAGCCCTTCTTTACCCCGTTCTGGAAACGCCTTCCGCCTCCCGGGCATATCGCCGTTTACCGTCATAGCTGGTACTATCTGAAAAACGATATTGAAGTTAAAAATGAAACGAAGTCTACCCGGACAACCTATGATGAGATTAACGCTTTTGAAAAGCAGCTGACGGACGGACATTACTGCCTGCTGAAATTCTTTGTGCATGTTTCGGAAAAACAGCAGGAAAAGAATTTTAAGAACCTGGTAAAAGAAATTGGCAAGCCATGGAAAGCTGCCAATGAGATTTATTCGGAAAAAGGCCAGTACGATAAGTTCTACAAAAGGTACGACGAAATGCTGAAGGCTACCGACACGGAGAACGCGCCTTGGAACCTGATCAGCGGGGAAGACGTGGACGTGGCGGAATATGAGATCTTCAACGCGGTGGTGGACGGCATCAATAAAGCAGTAGCTGCGTTTAAGACGTACAAAGAAGCCCAGCGTCTGTCCACTAATGTCAGTGACAGCAAGCGGCGCTACGATATCCTCAGCAAAGTGGATCTGAGCAAAGATGTTTCCAAGGAAGAGTATAAAGAGAAACTGGGGGAATACCAGAAACGGCTCCGGGAATTACAGGTAGAAGCCTTCAACAAAGGTATCGCTACGATACTTGCCTTTGAAGGCTGGGACGCCGGCGGTAAAGGGGGAGCTATCAAACGCGTTACCGATGCCCTGGATCCTTTGGATTACAGTGTGCATCCATATTCCGCTCCCAACCAGGTGGAGCGTCTGTTCCATTACCTGTGGCGCTTCTGGATCAACGTTCCCGCTCCTGGTCAGATTGCGCTGTTCGACCGTACCTGGTACGGCCGGGTCATGGTGGAGCGTATTGAAAAGATCACTCCGGACGTAGACTGGCGCCGGGGCTATGACGAAATCAACGAAATGGAAAAAGAATGGACGGAAGCCAACATTGTGGTCCTGAAATTCTGGCTCCAAATCGACAAGGACGAACAGGCACGCCGTTTCAAGGAACGGGAAAATAATCCGGAAAAACTATGGAAGATTACAGATGAAGACTGGCGCAACCGGGCCAAGTGGGCAGAGTATGAAGACGCGGTGAACGAAATGATCGGCCGCACAAATACGGACTACGCGCCCTGGATCATCGTCGAGGGCAACAGCAAAATGTATGCGCGGCTGAAAGTGCTGAAGACCGTCATCGATGCGCTGGAAAAGAAACTGAAAGCTAAGTAATTATTGGATAGTGCGGGAAAAGAAAACCATCCAGTTTTCCTTTTCCCGGCGCCATATCCTGAAGAAAGGACACAGGCTTGAGCTGGAATCTGCAAAAAGAAGTTAAGGATATCCTCGCAGCAGAAAACGGAACACAGATATTTGCCCCGGGACTTCGGGTCCCGGTGGCTTTTTTATACCCGAATACCTATCATTTGGGAATGTCGAATCTGGGCCTGCACATTATGTACCAGATTTTGAACCAAAAAGGCTGGGCCTGTGAGCGTGTTTTCCTGCCGGAAGCGAGAAAGCAGGAAGAATATAACAAAACGAAAACAGCGCTGTTTTCAATGGAGACCCAGCGTCCTCTGGCGGATTTCCCGTATATCTGTGCCATGCTCTCTTTTGAGATGGATTACCTGAACTTTTTGACGCAGCTGCAGCTGGGGCATATCAAACTTTTGGCGAAAGAGCGGGGAGAGCAGGATCCCTTTGTAGTCATAGGCGGGCCCTGTGCCACCTTTAATCCGGAACCCCTGGCGGATTTTGCAGACATGGCGGTCATCGGGGAAGGGGAGGAAACCCTGCCAAAGTTGCTGGAGCTTTTGGAACAGCTTCGTATGAAAAAGAAAACGCGGCAGGAAAAACTGCTGGCAGTGGCGCAGCTGCCCGGCGTGTATGTGCCGCGGTTTTATGTGCCGCAATACAATGAAGCGGATGAATTTTCCACTATGAATCGGATAGCGGATGTGCCGGAGAAAATCACCCGCCAGTGGGTGAAAGATCTGGATTCCTATCCCCATACGTCGGCCATCGTGTCGCCGTATACGGAATTTGCCAATATGTTTATTGTGGAAGTGGCCAGAGGGTGCGGGCGCCACTGCCGTTTCTGCATGGCAGGTTATTGTTTCCGCAAACCCCGTACCCGCAACCTGGAACGGTTGCTGGAGGATATCCGCAGACGTCCGGCGCAGACAGCCAAAGTGGGGCTGATGGGCGCTGCGGTTTCGGATTACCCGGAGATGCAGGCGCTGACAGAGGAACTGGTCAGCGGCAAGATTCCCTTTTCCTGCGCATCCTTGCGGGCAGATTCACTGGACCTGCCGCTGGTACAGGCGCTGGCCAAAAGCGGACAGCGGACCATGACGGTGGCCCCGGAAGCGGGCAGCGTCCGGATGCGGGCAGCCATCAATAAGGGAATTGAAGAAGATCATATTTTTCAGGCTATGGAATATGCGGCCCTGGCAGGAATGTCCAATATCAAACTGTATTTTATGATCGGGCTGCCGGGAGAAAGCGATGCAGACATTGAAGAAATGATTGCTTTGGTGCATCGTGTACGAAAACAGATGGACGAGCTCGGCCACAGCGGGGAACTGATCCTTTCCGTCAATGCGTTTGTGCCCAAACCGTTTACGCCCTATCAGTGGTCGCCCCTGGAAGACATAAAAGTATTAAAGAAAAGATTTAAGCTACTGCAAAACGGTTTTAAAAGAGATAAGCGTATCCGCCTGCTTACTGAGTCGTTGAAAGAGACGGTATTACAAGCTGTTCTGGCGAGAGGGGACAGGCAACTTGGAAACATTTTGCTATGGGCGTCAGAAAACCAGACGGGATTGAAAGAAGCATTCCGGTTCCATCACATCGTGCCGGAGGAATCGGCCTGCCGTGAAATGAAAACAAAGGCAGCGTTACCCTGGGACCATCTGGATATAGGTGTGACCAAAACATATCTGCTAAAGGAACGGGAATGTTCCCAGGCAGGCAGATTTACCCCCGGCTGTTTTGACGGTTGTAAACGCTGTGGCGTTTGCGAAAAGGATTGATAACGATAAACTTTTTGTTTTTAATCGATAGAAGTATACTGTTTTTTGCCAAAAAGAAAAGAGAACAAATAAAATCGACCATGACTCAAATTATATTTAAAAGAGGAAAATGAATGCAAAAAGATTTCAAAGTGACATCAAACATTAATGTCTGGTTCGGATACTTTTCCAGCTTTAGAAGAGCAGGCTTTCTCACAGCCTGCTCCTGCCGCTTTCATGGGGAAAGCGACCTGGTTCCCGGTACGCTGAATCTGGGGCTGCAGGTGGGAGATAATCAAAAGAAAGTCCTCCGTAACCGGCAAAAATTCGCAGCGGCTATCGGTGTTAGACCGGAACGGTTTACCACCTGCGCCCAGGTACACGGAAACAACGTGCAGGTCATCACGGAAGACTTAATCGGCAGAGGCGCCTTTTCCTTTGCTGATACGGTTCCGGAAACAGACGCGCTGATTACGAATCTGACAGACGTTCCTCTGTTATTATTCTATGCGGACTGTGTTCCGGTGCTGCTGGCCGATCCGGTAACAGGGGTTATCGGGCTGGCTCATGCTGGCTGGCGGGGAACGGCAGCGCAGATCGTGAAGAAAACAGTTCTGGCCATGAAAGAAACCTTCGGTGTGAAACCTGTCAACCTGCTGGCGGCCATCGGTCCTTCCATCGGTTCCTGTTGCTATGAAGTGGATGACGTGGTTAAGGACAAGATGCCGGACTACGAAACTTGTTTTACTGCAAATTGTGACGGAAAATATTACCTGGACCTGTGGCAGACCAACCGGCAGCAGCTGGTGGAATCGGGTGTTGTTCCTTCAAATATTTCAACGGCAGGTGTCTGCACTAACCATAATCCGGAACTGTTCTTCTCCTACCGGTATGAAAACGGGAAAACGGGACGCATGGGTGTATGCCTGTGCAGGAAAGGGTGAAGACAGACTGGGGATTAGGAAAGAACAGTACATGAGAAGCGGAATTCACTTTTTTTCTTGCTGAAATTCTGTTTTTCTGATATGCTTTAATGTGGTATAATTTCCATTATATACATATCGTTTTAAAAGAGGTCTTGTTTTATGTTGGCAGAGAATCTGCGTAATGTGAGGGGGACGATTGCGTCGGCTCTGGCAAAACGTACGGAAAAAAAGGAGACCGGCGATACGGTCTGTCTGGTTGCGGTCACGAAGAACCATCCGGCTGATGTGATCACGGAAATAGAAGCGCTGGGTGTTGGGAATATTGGTGAGAACCGGGTACAGGAAGCGCGGGAAAAGCAACAGCAGATTGGTCATCCGGGCAGGTGGCATCTTATCGGTCATCTGCAGACTAACAAGGCGAAGCAGGCGGTGGAGTTTTTTGACCTGATTGAGTCGGCAGACAGCGAACATCTGCTGCGTGCGCTGGAAAAAGAAGCGGCGAAGCAGGAGAAGGTCATGGATGTACTGCTGCAGATCAATGTAGCCCGGGAACCGCAGAAGACCGGTTTTCTGCCGGAGGAATATGAAGCGGTGCTGCCGGTGCTGGATGAACTGCCTCACATTAAAGTCCGGGGCGTCATGGTCATTGCGCCCAATACGCCGGACAATGAGGTGCTGCATGCTGTGTTCCGGAAAGGGTATGAATATTTCTGCGGGTTGAAGCGGCAGCGGGAAGATATCGATTACCTGTCCATGGGCATGACCAGCGATTATGCCATTGCCGTGGAAGAAGGCGCCAACATGGTGCGCGTAGGTACGGCATTGTTTGGTGCCCGTGATTACGGTAACCGGGGGTATTGATTCTGCAATTTTTATATGCGGCTATATGCGGTGTAAGCGTATTACAAAATCTGTTGAGTTCAACATAGTAAGGAGATACAAAATGGCAAAAAAGAAATTTTTGGAACGTATTTCGGATGCATTAGGTTTATATGATCCGGATGATCCGAACCGTATGTTGGAAGAAGAGGAAGAGGACGAAGAGACGGAAGAGGAAGAAGTAGAAGAGAAACCTGCCAAAAGAGTTTTTCCGAAAGCGGTTCGCCCGGCCCCGATTCCTGTGGTGAGGGAAGAACCGGCGCCTGTTCCGGTAGAAAAGGAAGCAAAAGAGAAAAAGCCGGGCCTGCTGTCGCGGGTGCGGAAGGGAAGAAAACAAAACCGTACAATCCAGATGAAAACGACCACGGAAGTGCGCGTGGTGGTCCTCGAGCCGTCCAGCTTTGACGATTCCCAAAAGGTGGCGGACTTCCTGCGGAATGATCAACCTGTGGTTGTTAATTTTGAAACTACCGAACAGACGGTGCGGAAGCGTATGACGGATTTTATCAGCGGGACAATCTACGCGCTGAACGGAACGATTCGTACGATAGGGCCGAACATCCTGGTCTGCGCGCCGCGCAATGTGGATATTGACGCGGAGGCGGAAGTGTACGGTGCAGAAAGAGGGGGATCCTCGTGGCCGAAAAACTGAATTTGAAAAAACTGGCGTTTATAGGCGGCGGTGCCATGGGAGAAGCTATTATCAAAGGCATTACCGGCGCGGAGCTGATGGACCCGGCAGCGATTTATGTGGGTGCGCACCGGCAGGAGCGTGCGGAGTATCTGCATGAGACATACGGTGTCACCGGTCTTGTGGATAATTGCGAAGCAGTGAAAGAAGCGGACATGGTCGTACTGGCCATTAAGCCGCAGATGGTAGACAGTGTGCTGCGCGGCGCGCTGGTTTCCGCTGTGCCGGGCAAGGCCGTGATTGTTTCGATTATGGGTTCTGTTACCATTGAAAAGATTGCAGGAATTTTCAAAGGGCATCCCATAATCCGTACCATGCCCAATACGCCGCTGGCAGTAGGTGCAGGTATGACCGCCATTGCGCCCGACACCGGTGTGAGTGAGAAAGCGGTGAAAACCGTTGCGCAGATTTTCGGCTGCTGCGGGGAAACACTGCGGATTCAGGAAAAAGATATTGAAGCGGTTACCGCGGTTTCCGGCTGCGGACCGGGGTATGTGTATGTACTGATCGACGCACTGGCAGATGCAGGTGTTATGGCCGGCCTGCCCCGGGCGGCGGCCATCAAGCTGGCGGCCCAGACTTTTGCCGGCTCGGGCAAGATGGTACTGGAAACCGGGAAGCATCCGGCGGTGCTGCGGGACATGGTGACGTCCCCCGGGGGCACCACCATCGCGGGCATCAAGGCGCTGGAGAACGGCGCGGTGCGGGGCGCTCTGTACAATGCGGTACAGGCAGTGCTGGACCGTAGCGAAGAATTAAAAGGTAACAAGAAGTAATGGCAGACAGAGATAAGATATTGCGCTACTTCAAAGCCAGCGGGGATGAAGAGCTGGCGGCGCGGCTGGTGGATCTGGCGGAGCACGCAAGGAAGACTTCCAAATATAAAGTCAGTGAATTCCTGGATCCCCACGGCCGCAACGTAGCGGAAATTGTGGCAGCAAATTTTGAGGGCATCCGATTGGAAACAGACGGCGGATTTGCCTATGCGGAGCGGGCCAAGGCAGCCTTTGTGGCAGAGGATTTTTACGGTACGCCGGATTTTGGACTGATTTGCTATTTTGTTGCCTGGGATAAGCGGTATTATACGTTAGGGCACCGGGATATCCTGGGTGCGTTCATGGGCATGGGCTGCGAACGCGGAATCATGGGGGACATCGTGCTGGTGCCGGAAGGTGCCCAGTTTGTGGCAGATAAAACCTTTGCCAATTACATTGAGAGTAACCTGACCCAGATCGGTGCGGCCCGTGTGAGCCTGCGGCAGATCGGCCGGGAGGAATTGCAGGCGAAGGAAGAAAAGGTAAAAATAATTTCGGCTACCGTGGCAGCGCTGCGGCTGGACGCGGTGGCAGCGGCGGGATATGGCATCAGCCGGTCCCGGATGGCAGAGGAGATAAAAAGCCAGAATGTGAAGCTGAACTGGAAGGAAGCAAAGAATGCGTCCCAGGCTGTGGCGGAAGGCGATATCATTTCGTTCCGCGGCCGCGGCAGGGTGGAACTTGCCGAAATCCGCGGCACGACGAAAAAAGGCCGTTGCGCGGTTACGCTGAAACGTTATATATAATAGATTATTGCACGGTATCTATCGTGTAAACATACATTATGCAAAGCGATAAATAAAAAAGTTATACGAATTATTGAGCAGGAGGAAATATAACATGCTGACACCATTGGACTTAAATGGAAAGACTTTTTCCAAAAGTTTTCGCGGTTACGACAAAGACGAAGTCAATCAGTTCTTTTCACAGGTTTCCAGAGATTATGAACGTTTGTATCAGGATAATGTGGAATTAAAGGATTCTGTGGAGCGGGTCAGCGCCAAGCTGGAGTATTACCAACGGATGGAAAGTACCATGCAGAGCACGCTGGTGGTGGCGCAGGAAACCGCGGACGAAGTGAAAAAGAACAGTTTGCAGAAGGCAGAAGTGCTGACTAAAGAAACGGAACTGGCATGCAATAAAGAAAAGGAGGCAGCAGCTTCTTTCTGTAATAAATTGCGGGCTGATACGGAAGCCGAGGTCACCCGGGTGAAAGCTGAAGCGGATGCTTATGCGGAGGAGGTCCGGAAAATGGCTGACGAATATGCAGCCAAGACCCGGGGCGAAGCAGATGATTACGGCAAAGCGACCCGCACCGACGCAGATTCCTATGCATTGGGCCTGCGCAACAAAACGGATTCTTCTACCAGCAAGTTGAAGGAAGAAACCCAGTCTTTTGTAAATAAGATGAAGACACTGGCGGAAATTGAAGTGGCCAGGATGAAAGTGGAGACGCAGGACAGTTGCAAGACCCAACTGGCAGACAGCCGGGAACAGGCCCGTACGTTGACGGCGGAAGCTTCTGCCCATGCCAACCAGGTGATGGCAGATGCGAATCAGAAGTCCCAGAATATTGTGGCGGAAGCGGTCCAGAAGGCTCACGAGATAATCGCCAATGCCCAGAAGCAGTCTCAGAATATGATCACCGAGGCGACGGAGCTCAGCCGCTCTATGGTACATGAAGCGACAGAACGCAGTCAGAAGATGGTCTTTGTGGCAGAGGCCAAAGCGGCGGCGGCCATAGATACTTACAATACAATGGTGAATAAAGCGAATTCCCAGAGTAAACAACTGAAGAGCCTGCTGCAGTCTCAGTTGTCTTTGTATGAAAATTTTGAAGCAGAGTATGCCGTGGAGCAGATGGTACAGCCGAAACTGCAGACAGTAAAGAAGGCGGAGCCGGTCCTGGAGACGAAGGCGGAGTCTGTTGCGGCAGGGACCGATGATACGGTTACGGCATTTACGGAAGAAGCTAAGGACGGGCCGGAATCGGCGGCATCTGTTGCGGAAGATGTTAAACCTGCTGTTGCGGCCCCGAAAGAGGAAATACCCCCGAGGGAGTCCGTTGAGGAGCCCCCGAAACAAAATATTACGGTAACGACGGAGGAAAAAGCCGGGGAAGCAGCCAAAGATGTTGATGGCCGTAAACCGTTATTCTCCCGGTTTAAGCCTCGCAGCACCATGGTCTTTAATCGCAACGGTTTCCCCCGCAAAAATGCTGATTTGCGAATCGCCTTAAGCGAACTGCAAAAAGCGGCGGAACCGAAGCCCCAGGGCGATGAAGCAAAACCGGAACTGCAAAACGAAGGTCCGAAACCGGAAGAGAATAAGGAATCCTGATATGATCATTCTGGTACGGCATGGAGAAGCGACGCATCATACGGAGCATTTTACCGGTGGTTGGACGGATTCGGTTCTGACAGATAAAGGGCGCAGGCAGATCGAAGCAGCGGCGGAAAAGCTGGCCAGGGATTTTTCCGGTAAGATGCCGCGGTTCCGGATCCTGTGCAGTGATCTGAAGCGGGCTCACGAGTCCGCTGTAATCTTTGCGGAGAAGCTGGGCATAGAAAAAGTGGAGGATTATGCGTTTCTCCGGGAAAAGAACAATGGGAATGCGGCAGGCCTGAAGGAAAGTGAAGCTAAGGCAATATACTGTCCTCCTGCCACGTTAAAAGAACTGGATCATCGGAATTATCCCGGCGGGGAGACCCGGCGTGAGTTTTTCCGGCGTTCTGTTGACGGGCTGCGTGAAGCGGCGGACTGGGAGAAGGAAAACCTGATCATCATCTCTCACAAGGGTACGATACAGAATATTATCTTTGACTGGCTGGGCCTGGATATCGACGATGTGAACCGCCTGAATTTTTCGGTGGACATCCTGCCTTCCAGCTTGTCGGTGCTGGGTATAAACAAATGGAAGGAGCACGCCATATTCCGGCTGAATGATTTATCCCATCTGCAGGCGGGAGAAGGGTACGGTATCCATAAATTTAAACTGGGCGCTATTGACGCGCTGTTTCAAAAGTAGTAAAACATTAGGTAACGCGATATAAATCTTATAATTAAAACTGGCTGTTGTGGAAAGGCTGCAATGCCGGTCTTTCCTTACATAGAGAAACGAATCAGGAGGAAGAGAAATTGGATTACAGTAAAACACTGAACTTGCCGGAAACAGAGTTCCCCATGCGGGGCAACCTGCCCAAACGCGAGCCGGAATTCCTGAAATTCTGGGAAGAAAACAAGATTTACGAAAAGAAACAGAAGCTGCACGAAGGTCATACCAAGTGGGTGCTCCATGACGGGCCTCCGTATGCCAACGGCCATATCCATATGGGTACGGCTATGAATAAAATCCTGAAAGATATCATTATTAAGTATAAATACGCAAAGGGTTTTGATACTCCTTATATTCCCGGCTGGGATACCCACGGCATGCCTATTGAGCATGCCTGCCTGAATGCCATGGGTGTGGACCGTCACAGCATGACGGCGCTGGACCTGCGGGCAAAGTGCAACGCCTATGCCCATGAGTTCATCGACATTCAGCGGGAAGAGTTCAAACGCCTGGGTGTGCTGGGGGACTGGGACCATCCGTACCTGACCCTGCATCATTCCTTTGAAGCGGAACAGATCCGGGTGTTCGGCGCCATGGCCAACAAAGGCTACATTTATAAAGGACTGAAACCGGTGTACTGGTGCCCCCATTGCGAGACTGCCCTGGCGGAAGCGGAAATCGAGTACGCGGACCAGAAGACACCGACCATTTATGTAAAGTTCCCGTTAACTAAAGATAACGGAAAGACCCCGGAAGGCGTAAACGGTCGGCCGGTTTATGTAGTGATCTGGACCACCACGCCCTGGACTATTCCCGGCAACATGGCGGTGACCCTGCATCCCGATTTTGAATATTCCTTTGTGGAGAACGGAGACGAAGTGCTGTTCATGGC
>Ga0265298_10007950_pt1 | contig 12798 bp, 15 predicted proteins | sample AusTroGonzalo_MG_3_FD_193486 | JGI IMG/M metagenome (GOLD analysis project Ga0265298, IMG submission 193486) | Bovine rumen microbial communities from tropical cattle in Woodstock, Queensland, Australia - Gonzalo_01 | ecosystem: Host-associated > Mammals > Digestive system > Stomach > Rumen ... | reverse complement strand
GCTTTTCAGCCAGCTTGCGACCGATAGTACGACCGCCGCTACCCATCTCGCGATTAATCGTGATGACAAATTTCTCGTTCTTATTCATAGTCTTAAGTATTATTTCTGCAAAAGTAACAAATAAATTGCAAAACACAAAATAAATTGCTAATTATTTTTGCATCCAGCCCAATGGCTCGCGTATAATCCTCAATGGCATGTTGATATTCCATGGCAGCAGGCAGCAAAAAGAAAAGCGTCCTAATCGGACGCTCTTCCTTTACTTTTAGTGGTCGTCACCACCGGATTCGTTGTAGCCACCGCCACCGCCGTTGTCACCAGAGCCTGAGCCGCAGCCGTAAGGCAATCTGTGAAATCTGCCGCTTGCGGCTTAATCACACTAAGAAGTCACAATAACCCTGCCTTAATTATCAATAAGGCAAGGTTATTGGAAAATAAGCGTGGGTTATTGTCGGACAGGGGGCGGTTTGCAGCCATGCAGCCATGCAGCCATTGATTTCTAAGAGTAATAAAAAAAATAAAAAAGGGTATTTTGGCTATATACCCTTTTTTAATCAATCTATGGAAACTGATGTCTGCTTGGCTGCATGGCTGCATCAAAAGAGATCGGGCGAGCGCATTTTGTCTATTTCAGGCTGCAAATGTTCGCGAACCCAGTAACCACGTCTACAATCGTGGCCTTTACGTTCCTTGATGAATCCCAGCTTTGTCATGATGGCTCCGAGGCAGCGGGGGTCGGGGTTCTTCTTCAGGTTGCCCCACATGCTGATCTTGGCGGAGATTTCGGCGAGGGTGAGGAACACCACGCGGAGCAGGCCCTGATTTTTAGCTTTTATTCCTTGCATTTTCTGCCCGACATTTCGATCGTCTCGGTTACTATAAGTAACAACAATCCCCACAACTCACTATGAATTGTGGGGATAACAAATCAGAAAGCGATGATGGAACGACTTTTGGGGTGCTGATTCAAATTTAAGTATGATATCCACTTATCGCCGTAGGACCAATCGCCTTCTCTGTTGAATCTCCACGCACCGTAAACTTTTTGATCGGGATGAGATATAGGAGTATAATAATGCTCCGAAGCTGACCAGTAATTACCTTCATTCAAGCCCAGATTCACATAAGCACCTACACCTTCAGCCATCTTCGTGTACTGATAGGCAGAGCCGAGGAACCATGGGGAGCAGCCTGCGGGCGCTACTCCGCCGTTATAATTTCTCGCATTAACGAAAGACCAAAAATCACTGCTGCAATTAAGGTACTGCAGGCCACTCTCTGGGACGAAATCTCGACTAGTCTGTTGGAAGGCATGGTCTGGTTTGTCAGAATGATTTGGCCAGTACCAGGCGTCTCCATATCCATCGCTACCTTTCGCATCGCTTAGGGCTATGGCCAGACCGTGATTATAGGGTGCGGCCTCGCAGTTATCAATGCCCACATAGCATATCTTGGCCAAGGCGGTAGTGCCCGCAGCGGTGGCAGCGTCGGCGTTGGTATAGATTTTGCCGTCGGCACCAATCATCTTGCCAACGTCCTTGTAAATAGCCTCAGCAGCAACGCGACCATCCGGCGCTTCGGGGTCCACCGCCTGGGGCACCTCATTCATTCTCCAGCAGACGTTATAGCCGTTGCTTACTTCGTAGGTCTTGCCCTCCAAGGTCTTGTCGTAGTACTTTGTGCCGTCGGTGGCTTCAACTTCAATGGTGTGATTTTTCACGGGATCGATGGCCACATAGATGGGACCTTCGGCAGGCTTGCGGTTGATGGTGTAGGTGCTCTTACCTCTGACAATCATTTTGGTAATGCCGCTGGTGATATCTTCGCTGCCGTCGCTGTTCTTGAGGGTGATGGCAAGGATCGCGAGCTGGTTTTCCAATGTGACCTTCTCGGGTATAGTGTAGCCTATCAGTTTACATTGGGCATAAGCCAGGTCATTTTGGCCGACCCAAGCCAGCGTACCGTTCTGTTGACTAAGGCTTGCAAAGCTTGGACCATACTTATATGCCATAGAACCGGGGTAAACAATAAAAATCTCACAATTCATATCGGGGTTATTCATCGTGAATGTAAATCTGGCCTTCTTACCGCCCTCAGAGATATCGTCGGCAGTAAGTGGCTGGCTTGACCCAAAAACAAATTGAGGATTTAAATAGCATATTGCAAGCCTTTCGCCAACAGCGAAGGTCTTTATAGCCTTATGGTTTTCCTTGTCGAGGGTCAGTGCGCGAGTGGTGGCATCGTCGTCTTCAAAACCAACGGTAATCGTCTGGGTGATGATATTGTCTTTCACTTCAGGCTGCTGCACGGGCTCGTTCGTCAAGTCTTCGTTGCTGGAGCAGCCAGTCATCATTGCGCCCACCAGTGCGAGGGCGGCTATGCTAAGGAAATGCTTTATTGTCTTTTTCATTTTGCTTCTTCGTTTTAGTGGGGTTAAAATTCTCCTGTTACATCAAAAAACAACCATGCCGTCCAAGGCAGGTGCTTCCTCCGGCTCATCATGCCAATTGTAGTCCTTCAAGCTCGCCGTGAGGAGTGCCCCAGCGTGCTTCAACTCTACCACCTCCATGGATGGCTTCTCGTAAAATTGTTTCTTTTTCATAAAGTGTTCGCTTTTTTATTGTTTTAATTACTGATAATCTATATTTTTTATAACCTCGGCTACAAAGGTAATCATTTTCCGGAAATCCTGCAAGAAAAAATATGCACGCATTTGGTCCCTGTACCAAATGCGTGCATCAAAGATGATTAGGTGACGGGTTATTGAATGATACGTCTATAGACCGTCTTGTTTGCTGCCTGGTTATGGACGACAATCATACCTGCGCCGCCAGGTCTGAGTTTCGTCTCTGCCCTTTTGCAGGCGTTCATCACTTCCTTGTCGCACTCTTCTTGTGTGCCATGCTTAGTGAATCCATTAGAATCGGTACCAAGTTCAGCCCTATAGATACAATATAAGGAATGTCCTTATCGCGAATATGTAACGGAGTGTGAGCATCATACTTTCTAATCCAAAATTATCGCTGCTATGGTTTTCTTTGCCGTTTCAAGATGCTGTAGGCAGAATAGATGCCTAGTTCGCCAGCTTTCGAGAGGTCGCTGACGGCTCCATCCTGCAGTTTCAATGCCATTCGCGCCAAGCCTCGGTTGAAATAGGCCTCGGCCAGATTAGCATCCAGTTCTATGGCACGGGTGTAGTCGTCGATAGCACGCTGGTGGTCCATGCACTGCACGTAGGCATTGCCGCGATTGTAATACAAATAGGCATTCTGAGGAGCCAGCACGATGGCCTGCGTCAGATTCTCGAGCAGGTTAGCCGTCATCAGCGGCACATCGTCCTTTTCCCGCTCCGCCTGACACATGGTGCGCAACCAAGAGGCTATGGCCGATGTAGAGTCACGCTCCAAATAAGGGGCTGGATCATGGATGGAACTTGTGCCGCAGACAATATACAACTGCAGGGCAGCGGGCAGTGAATGATTCAACGAATCCACCTGACGGTCGTAGGCCACATAATGCTTCACCGCGCTCTGATGACGCTCGGTAGAAAGCACATACATAGGCATATAGTCCATAGACGCACGGCGGTCCTGCACGCGGCCGCGATAGTCGCTCTGGTATTCGGGCTGCACCTCCTGTTCGTCAGCCACAGCGAGCTGGTTATACTTCTCAATATCTTCGTCGCTACGCTTACGCATCTGCTTGGGCGAGAGTCGCGGCTGCTTGCCCATACGCTTGTCCAACTGGGCCTTCAAAATGCGGAACTCGTCCTGTTCAGCCTGCTTTGCCATACCGAGTTTGCGATAGCACTGGGCACGCTGGTGCAGGCCCGTCCAGAAATTGGGATACTGGTCGATGACCTTCGTATAGTCGCGGATGGCGGCACGGGGATTGCCCGTCTGCTCCAACAGCAGGGCGCGGTTGTAGAGTGCCATCAGGTTGTCGGGCTCCAGTTTCAACACGAAATCGAAGTCCGTAATGGCACGGTTGTCGTCGCCCACCTGGGCACGCAACAGTCCGCGGTTGTAGTGTCCCAGAAAGTTGTTGGGGTCGAAGTCGAGGGCGGCATCGTAGTCGGCCATTGCGCCACGCAGATTCGTCTGATTGAATCGCGCCAAGGCACGGTTGATATACAGATTGGCGTCCTTCGGTAACAGATGGATAGCCTTGTCCAGAAAGCCCTCACCCTCCTTCCATTCACTACGGGCCAGACTGATGATGGCACGCTGTGCCCACACATGGCCGTTGTAGGCATCGAGTTCGATACTCTTCTCCAACGCCTGGATGGCCGCCGTCGTGTCTTTCTGCATGATGTAGGCCTCGGCCTTCATGGCAGGAATGCGGGCATTGCGGCTCCAACGCTGACTCATGGTGTCGAGCTCGGCCAACGCACGGTCGTAGTCTTTCTGCTGAATGCGGCACAGGGCACGGTTGTGCCACAGGTTGATGCCCTCAGGATCGTAGCGCAAGGCGGTATTATAGTCGCTAATGGCACCCTCGAAATTCTTCTGCTGTATGCGGCAGAGTCCGCGCAATTCGTAGATGTTTACCACATAGGGGTTGCGACTGACGGCCTCAGTACAATCACTTTCCGCTCCGGCATAGTCGTCGAGATAGTATTTCGCCACACCTCTAAAGAACCAGGGCTCATAGAGATAGGGCTTGGCAGAAATGGCCTGATTGAAATACTGGATGGACAGGACATAGTCCTCGAAATAGAGTGCCGAACGGCCTATGGTAATCAGGCGGTCGGTGTTAAACTGGGCAAAACACATTGAACATTGAACATTGAACATTGAACATTGCAATGCCAGCAATAGAAGCATCCAGCGTTTCCTAAAAAACTTCTTCATATCATAAAGTTCAATGTTCAAAGTTCAAACATCAATGTCTCACAGGTTTTGTCTTGTAACCGCAACGGTAGCGGCCCATGGTCAGTGCCTTGAGCTTGCTTTTGATGAGTTGTTTGCGGAGCGGGGAGATATGGTCGACAAACATCTTACCGTCCAAATGGTCGAACTCATGCTGCATGACACGGGCCAGATAGCCCTCAATCCACTCGTCGTGGTGCTGGAACTGCTCGTCGTCCCACTCGACATGGATGCGCGTGGGGCGGACCACCTTCTCGTGGATGGCGGGCAACGACAGGCAGCCCTCCTCGCTGGTTTCAGTCTTCGAATCGTCAGCCTCGATGATGTGCGGGTTGATATAGACCTGACGGAACCCCTTGTATTCAGGAAGATCCTCGCTGATGACGTCGAGGTCGATCACCGACAGGCGGATGGCACGTCCAATCTGGGGTGCAGCCAGTCCGATGCCCTCGCTCTCGGCCAGCGTTTCCCACATGTCGGCTATCAGCTTTGTCAGTTCAGGATAGTCGGGGGTAATGTCTTCAGCCACCTTTCGCAATACCGGCTGGCCATAAATATAAATAGGTAAAACCATTTTGAACTTTGAAATTTGAACTTTAACTTTGTTGACTTTTGTCGCGACTGCGGAGGTAGTCCTCCAAAATAATTGTGGCGGAGATTTCGTCGACCAGCGCCTTGTCCTGACGGGTTTTCTTCTTCAGCCCTGCATCAAGCATGGCCTGATGAGCCAGTACCGACGTGAAGCGCTCGTCGTAATACTCAATGGGAATGTCGGGACGCTGCTTGCGCCAGCGGCTAACAAACTGCTGCACACGCGTCAGGTTTTCGCTAGGCTGGCCATTAGGCTGACGGGGCTCGCCGATAACGATACGTTCCACCGTCTCACGGGCCACATACTGCTGCAAGTAATCGAATAACTCAGAAGTGGAGACAGTCGCCAATCCGCCAGCGATAATCTGCAGCGGATCGGTGACTGCCAGTCCCGTTCGTTTCTTTCCGTAATCTATTGACAATATCCTCGCCACGGCTTACTTAGCATAGAGCAGCCATGCACCAGGATACTTTGCCTGCAGGTCGTTACGGCTTGCAGCGGCCTCAGCCTTGGTATCGAAAGTGGCAGCAACCACACGATACATGGCAGGCTGTACGGCAGAATTAAGCACCACCTGAGCATCGTAGCCTACAGAACGCAGCGTCTGCTGCAGACCCTCGGCATTGGCACGCAGCGAGAACGAACCTACGACGACGCTGAAGTTCTTCAGACCAGCACCGTTGACCACGGTAACACTCTCCTGACGAACCGAAATGTTGTCGGCATTGTCTAGCACTGGGGTGTTGGTGGCAGTACGCTCCTGCAACGGGGCAACAACATTCTGCTCAACGGGCTCCTGCTGCTGGGCAGGAGTCTGAACCTCTTCCTGAGCCTTTGCCTTCAGATAAGCCTGCTTGTAGGCACTCTCACTTGACTTACAACTTGTAAAAGCCATTGCTGCGCAAAGACCTGCGCAGAGTACGATGTACTTCTTCATAATTTACTCTTATTCTATTGAAATTAAACTTAATTATTCGTATTATTGCCGCAAAATTACAAAATATTGGGCAATATTCACGAAAAATACTGCGTAAAGTTTGTTAATTTCGAAAACTTTCCGTATATTTGCCCTCGAAACAGACGTTTTACACTATAAAAATATTACAACTATGAAAAGTTTAGGTTATTTAGGCGCATTCTTCGGCGGAGCAATTGCCGGAGCAGTTATTGGTCTTCTGTTAGCTCCTGAAAAGGGCGAGGACACCCGTGTTAAGATTACTGATGCTGTGGACGACTTCATGAAGAAACACAACATCAAACTGAGTCGCAAAGACGTTAGCGACCTCGTCGACGACATTGCCGAAGCTGCACCGGAAGTAGAGGGTTGATGATGTCGAAAGTAAGACGTAAAAAGCAGAAGTAAGATGCTGTCAAGCGACAAAAACGTAGAATCCATCGCCCAACTGGTGGAATCAGTCAAGAATTACGTTGGACTTCAGGGTGAGTACCTGAAGTTCAACGCAGTTGAAAAGGTGGTGCGTCTGACGACAGCCCTGACGCTGACCATCGTGTTTATCATTTTGGGAGTAGCCATACTCTTCTACCTGTCGTTTGCACTCATCTACGCGATGGAGCCACTGACTGGTTTAGCATTGGCATTTTTCGTCATGGCGCTGTTATTCCTGTTCCTGCTCATTATCGTGTATATCAACCGGAAGTCATGGATTGAGCGTCCACTGGTCCGCTTTCTTGCCGAAATTCTGTTAACTTAGTCGCCTTATGTCCAAACCCACCTATCGTACCCTTGAAGAGATTCAGATTCGCAAAGAAAAGCTGCAGTCTGACATTCAGCAGGAGAGTGACCAGATCGGCATGCTCTGGCACACCTTGTATTCACCCCAGAAAGCCAGTAGCAAGGGAGAACTGGTGGCCAACCTTTTAGCCAACAGCATTACTGCCATTGACGGTTTTCTGCTGGTACGCAAACTCATGAAAACATACGGTTACATCTTCAATCGCAAGAAGAAGAGGAAGTAACTACCTTTCAAAGTGCTGGTAGTCTTTGACTGAGCGCCATGCCCCACCCCATCGGAAGCCGTGCTGGATGAAGAGCTGATAACAAAGATCCTGTCGTGTAATCTTATATCTAAATGCTTTACGGCGGTCGACATAGGGTTTTCCCGTCGACGGCTGGATAAGTAGTGTGCCGTCCTTCTGATGCCGCACGCAGGGATTATAGAGAGGATTCACGTCAATGGCAAGGCCCTGTGAGTGCTTCGACAGGCGTGTTGTGCCGGCAATGGGACGATAGCAGTAGCACGATGTGTTGTTGGCCTGCATAGAGCGTTCGTCATCGTCGCCATATTCAGAAATGGGACGGATACTCTCTATGGGGTAACGCTGGCGATAGAGTTCAGCAAAGATGTCGCGCAGGTCGTTGGCTATCGTGTGATTACAGATGATGATGCCCTGCTGCGTGCGTCCTTCAAAGTCGACATGCTGCACGCGGAGCGTGTCCAGACGGACACCGGCAGGCTGGGCGTGTCCAACTGAGAACTGAAAACCGAGAACTGAGAACAGAAATAAAAATGCAAAACGAAACATCATTCAATTAGAGATTATATTCATCGGAGAGAGTATTAATTGCGAACTCTCTTTTTTAGTTTGTCAATAGCGTGCTCGAGGCTTTCGGTAGGTTCAATGATGTTGTAGTCGGCCCAGAAGTCGGGATCGTCGAAATACTCCACTTTGTCGTAGAAACGCTCGTTGCGACCAAAGGACGACCTTCCATGAGGGCGCTTGGCCTGACGCCCCAAGGCCAGACGATCAGTGACAACCATTTCGCACACCGTGGTATAGGGCGACGCAAAGAGTTTACGGTGCCAATCGCAATTAAAGCGCATCTCGTTGCGCACATAGCTCATGCGGGTGACGCCTTTCAAGTCCGTTTCATAGACCACTGTAACACTGAGCTCGCGGGGACGGAAACGCAGTCCTATGGGTTTATGAATGAGCATATATTCAGAAGCCCTGCGCCAGTCGCTAACGTCAAGTTGCAATTCTGCACGCGTGATGGCCAGCGTCTCGCGATTGATATAGAGCAGCCCGCCCATCAAAGGGAATGGGGTGAGAACTCGGGGAGTCATGCTGATGACATAGTGCGGGCTGTCGTCAATCATCGAAGGAACCTCCATCCGATACGTATAATAGGGAAGCATCTCAGGATTAAGGATATACTCCGAATTCTTGGCTACATCGACCATCAAGGGCATCACGGGACCACCTTGAACCTTGACACCAAGCGTGTCGCTGGCTTTCATGCTCATCAGACGGCGACCCTTCTGAATGGCCACAGCATCGAATTCCGGACCGCGGGAATAGCTCGACTTATACATGTCGGTAACGGCTTCTGCAATGCTGATGAACCGTGACCCGCGACGGGCTGTCTCGCGGTAGAAGCAGCGCATGAGTTCCGGTTCGCTGGCGTAGTTGGACTCGATACGGTTGATGGCAGCCTTGACAATAGTCTGCGGGTCTTCAGCAGAAACAAAAACTTCGCTGAGCTGAATGGTGGTACCGAGCATGAGAATGGTAAGATTGTCGGTGGGACCAGAGCCAAGCTGCATTTGTCGCGTCTTATAGCCAATATGGCTGAGTTGGATGTAGCGCGGACGCTGGGCTACCTTCAGCGTAAAGTATCCGTCATCGTTCGTGACAGTATGAACGTCAGAGCCCTCAGCCGAAATACTTACATGGCTGAGCGCCTTGCCTGTCTGGCGGTCTTTTACTACTCCGCTGACCACCTGTTGCGCCTGTATGGCGAGGGTTGCCAGCATCAGCAGCAGCGTTATCCATAGTCTAGTCATATTGATAAAAGTGTTAGTTAAAATATCTCACCGCAAAGATAGCGAAAAAAGCGATTCGCTCCAAATATTTGAGCAAGAATTTGCTATTTTTATAATTCTAATATGTCGAGAGGATGCTCCACGAAGGTGGTAGCACCATGAGCCAGCAGGAAATCGCGGTCGCGGAATCCCCATAGAACGCTGATACATGGCAGACCAGCATTGTGGGCTGTGGCGAGGTCAACGTCGCTGTCGCCCACATATACAGGCGACAATTGACTGACGTCGGACGACGGTTGACAGATGGTGTTCAACTCGCGGAGAGCGGCAAAGACTGTGTCGGGAGCAGGTTTCTTACGGATGCCCTCGGCCTCGTGCTCACCAATGGCGACAGGGATTTCCGGAAAGAAATGCCGCACGAGGTCCTGGGTTGCAGCCATCATCTTATTGCTGACAACAGCCATCCGGCAACCTCGGATATGCAGCTCATTGATCAATTCGGGAATACCGTCATAGGGCCGTGTAGTGTCGAGCGAATGCTGCATATAGTACTGGCGGAAAGTGTCGAAAGTGGCATCGAACTGGGGATTACCAGCTCCGCCAGGCACGGCTCGTTCCATAAGCAGTCGGACACCATTGCCCACGAATCGGCGGACGTCGTCTATTGAATGCTCAGGCATGTGGTGACGGCGCAGGGCATAGTTAACACTGGTCGCCAAATCTTGCAAGGTGTCAAGCAGCGTACCGTCGAGGTCGAAGATGTAGGTGTTGTAGGTCATTATATCATCTGACGTTCCTCCAGACGGCGCTGGGCCATCTGCTCGTACTTCGTGCCGGGCTGGCCATAATTGGCATAGGGATAGATGCTGATGCCGCCACGCGGAGTGAAGAGACCTACAACCTCGATGTACTTGGGCTGCATCAAGGCCACAAGGTCCTTCATGATGATGTTGACGCAGTCCTCATGGAAGTCACCATGATTGCGGAAGGAGAAGAGGTAAAGCTTGAGACTCTTCGACTCGACCATACGCTCAGCAGGGATATAAGCGATCTTGATTTCTGCGAAGTCGGGCTGCCCGGTAATGGGACAGAGCGACGTAAACTCAGGACAGTTGAACTGCACCCAATAGTCGTTGCCGGGATGTTTGTTCTCGAAAGTCTCCAATACTTCCGGCGCATAGTCCTGTCGGTATTCCGTCTTGCGGCCCAACTGTTGCAGGCCTTCATTTTCTCTATTCATATTTTCAGAATATTAAAGATGTTATAGTTGATGTCGTTGTCGAACACGTCCTCATTGTCATGCTTCTTAGTGAACTCAACGACACGGATGGTTACGGGCAGTACGACGATTTCGTAAAGCGTCTTCAGCGTGACCTGTGAAATCATGAGCGAGGGCATTTCCTCCCAGGGTATCACGCCACCCAAAGCCAATGGGAAGAAAATGACGGAATCGGTCGCCTCACCGAACACGGTACTCAATATGGCACGAGCGGAGAAATTAGAGCCGCCAGACTTCAGCTTCATGCGCGACATGACGTAAGCGTTGATGAATGAACCTGCGATGAACGCGATGAATGACGCTAAGGCAATACGCGGTGCCAGTCCGAAGATAACATGGAAGCCCTCGTCGCCATGCCAATATGGCGCACCGGGAATCCAGTCGGCAATGGCTCCCATAATAACGAAAAAGAAGTTCATAGCAAAGCCCATCCAGATAAGCATTCTAGTGCGCTGATAGCCCCACACCTCGCACACCACGTCATTAATGATGTACGACACAGGGAATACAATGATACCTGCCGTCAGATTCACGGGTCCGAATGAGAGTTGCTTTGTTTCCAATACGTTTGCCGTGATGAGGCAAACGCAAAACAGAGTGCCGAAAAGCATAAACAGCACGCTGACTTTACTGCGTTCTTGTTCCATAATTCTTGTTTTGTTAAAGGGGGTCCGGCCATCGCTTGGCTTTCGCAAGTACCCCTGATTGAAAATCGGGTGCAAAGGTACAAAGAAAAATCGGACTGGCCAAATGTGAGTCCGATTTTCTTTAATCCTGACTGAGGTCGTGTACCATCTTGCGGTACATACCGTACATGCGCTTTCGGGAAATATAGCCCTTCAGATGGTTGTTGTCGTCGACCACAGGGAACCAGTCGGCTTGAGTGCGTTCGAAGGCACGCATCACCTCGGTCATGGGCGTCGAGTCACTAAGTGTGGCGTCGGGCTTTGACATAAGCTGCGAGGCGCGGAAATGGTGATAGAGTTCGGTGCGGAATACCACATGACGAATCTTAACGATATTGATTTCGCCCAGCAATACACCAGCGGCATCGGTAACGGGCAGCACACGGTGACGCGAACGCGAAATGTAGTGTACCATCTTCCCTAACTCCATATCAGGGTCTACTGTCTGGAAATCGCGGTCGATGACTGAGTCGAGACTCATCAGGGTCAGTACGGCGTGGTCGGTGTGGTGAGTCAACAGCTTGCCCTGCTTAGCCAGTCGGAGGCTATAGATGCCATGAGGCTCGAAGATGTTTATGGTCAGATAACTAGCTACCGAGACGATCATCAGTGGCATAAACATATCATAGCCGCTGGTAATCTCGGCAATGAGGAAGATGCCCGTCAACGGGGCATGCATCACACCCGACATAACGCCCGCCATACCCAATAAGGAGAAGTTCTTCTCAGGCACATAGACACCAATCTGGTGCATATTCCACAAACGTGAAAAAAGGAAGCCTGTGAAGCAGCCGATAAACAGCGAGGGTGCGAACGTACCACCACAACCACCACCACCGTTCGTTGCACTGGTGGCGAAGACTTTCGTCATTAGCACAATACCTACATATATAATAAGGTATTCCGAGTGGCCATAGAACATCGAACCCTCGAGAATTTGGTCCCAGTCAGCCACCGTCTTACCGTTCAGCAGGAGATTGATACTGTGGTAGCCCTCACCATAAAGCGCCGGAAAGAAGAAGATCAGTGAACTCAAGATGGCGCCGCCAATGAGCAGTTTGACATAAGGTTTGTCCTTGAAACGGGCAAACAGATCCTCGCAGACAGTCATCATGCGGATGAAGTACAGCGAGACCAATCCGCACATGATGCCTAGCAACATACAAGCGGGCGCACGTTGTATCGTCCAGTCAGAATCAAGATGGAACGAAAACATCACGGCGTTGCCACTAAAGATATAGGTGAAGCACGTCGCTGTCACACAACTGACCAGAATCGGCAACAGCGAAGCCATCGTCAGGTCAATCATCAGCACTTCGAGGGTAAACACCAGTCCTGCAATCGGTGCCTTGAAGATGCCGGCAATAGCACCAGCAGCACCACACCCCACGAGTGTCATCAACGTCTTGTTGTCGAGCCGGAAGAGTTTGCCAAGATTCGAACCAATGGCCGAACCCGTCAGCACGATAGGTGCCTCGGCACCCACAGAACCACCAAAGCCGATGGTGATGGCCGAAGCGATGACGCTGGACCAAGTGTTATGAGCTTTCAATCGCGAACGGTTCGTCGAGATAGCATAAAGAAT
>Ga0265298_10007949_pt1 | contig 12800 bp, 9 predicted proteins | sample AusTroGonzalo_MG_3_FD_193486 | JGI IMG/M metagenome (GOLD analysis project Ga0265298, IMG submission 193486) | Bovine rumen microbial communities from tropical cattle in Woodstock, Queensland, Australia - Gonzalo_01 | ecosystem: Host-associated > Mammals > Digestive system > Stomach > Rumen ... | reverse complement strand
TGGCTATGTGCTACGTGATGAGTATCATGCAATATTAGGCACATATACGATGCTGAAGGTAAGAGTGAAAAAATATAGCACGCATAATATGACAAAGGATATGAAAGGACAGGAAGAGAATGGTAAGCCGAAAAAAATCTTTATCAGTCATTCGTATGACGATGCGGAATTCGCAAAAGCATTAGTGAACTTATTAGTTTTAATGGGCTTCGAAGCTAATAAGGAAATCTTTTGTTCATCCGTACCTGATTGTTGGGTGGAGGATGGAGAAGATTTTATTGATGTTATAAAGAAACATTTTGACGAATATAAGTTGTATGTAATTTATATTCATTCTCCACGATTCTACCATAGACATATCACACTTAACGAAATGGGAGCAGCATGGGCTCTCCAAAGTGCTTATAGTTCATTCTTGACATCGGATATGTCCTTTGGCAAAATGGATGCAGTTGTCCCGCCCACTAAAGTGGCAATAAAAGTAGATGACATAGATGCGGAAGCAAGAATGAATAGTTGGAGAAGGAGAATCCTTACCTGGTTTGGAAAGGAGCAAACGAATGATAATTTTTGGGAGACAAGTAGAGATAGATTCTTATCAACTGTGCGAGAATTTTCTTACCCAAAACAAGAAGAGACGACAAAGACAACTAAACTTCAGAAGGAAGAGTTGGAATTAGCTGATAAGGATAAGGAAATCTTAAAACAATGGGTGGATTCTGGTAGTATAGAAATGTATAAAGCTGAATATATGGGAGGAGGAAGTATCATACTAGGGAATGAGCAATATACATATGGAACGGCTCGCGAAGAAGCCGATTGGAATGATTTCTTTAGGCGATTGTTACAAATGGGTTTCATAGAGAGCACAGGTCGCGGAGGAGATAACGCAAGGTATCTCTTAACGGCTAAAGCGTATAAGTATTTTGACTGAATAATCAAATCTACAATAATATGGGAAATCAACAAAAAACGGCTCAATTAAAAAATGGCAAGGCTCAAAAAGCAGAAGAAACCAAACCGCAATGCGGCATTATAATGCCTATATCAACCATTGACGATTGCACGGCTTCGCATTGGGGTGAAGTGAAGCGCATCTTAGAGACTGCTATAAAGGCAGCTGGACATGTCCCACTCCTTGTGAGTGATGCTAATGATAGTGGAGTCATTCAAAAACGTATAGTGCAAAACATCTACGATAATGAAATAGTTGTATGTGATGTCAGTTGTAAGAATCCCAATGTAATGTTTGAATTAGGGATGAGACTAGCATTTGATAAGCCAACGATTATTGTAATGGACGATAAAACTAATTATTCATTTGATACCTCAATTATTGAGCATCTAATTTATCCACGCGATTTGAGTTATTTCGCGATAATGGATTTTCAAGAGAAATTAACCGAGAAGATTAAGGGAACTATAAAGGCTTCTAAGGGCGGTAACTATACAACTTTTCTTAAACATTTTGGAGAATTCAAAGTGGCTTCGATAGAGCATACCGAGGGAAGTTTGACAGATGCAATATTAGCCCAGTTAAAGGACATTAATAATCAATTGCAAGTCCTGCGCTCGGATGATGGATATCTTAAGGTAAAACCATATCGTCTGATAGAATCAGAAGATATACCCAATTATAGCCTGACGAAGACGATAGTACGATCCAGTATTGAGGAATATTGTTCAAAGAATGATACAAATATATATGGATTACAACTCTTCTCGTCTAATCCGGATGAGAGAATGAAGATAGTGCGTTATGTAGAGCGATATTTAGCAAATAGAGCAATTTTTGTTCCCAAAGAGACTATAAAGGAGCTTGTGTATAGTATAATAGATGATCCATTTGCCAAATAAGATAAATGTAGGTAAGATAACAAAATATAATTTATCCCCGAAAAATAATTAAAAGATCAATAAAACGAAATAGTTGTATGAAGGATCAATGCACAAGAACTAACATGAGAATATCAAATGTTCCTAAAACATTCATATTATGGCTGTTGTGTACAATATGTATAATTAGTTATGCGAAGCCCAGTAAGGTTGACTCGTTGTCTTCGCGGATAGTGAATGTAGAAGGTGTCGTCGAGATGGAGCGACGGGAGGTTTCTATTCTAAAGAAAGAGATTGAAGTATGTGAGATGTCGTTAAAGAGCATAGATGAGCATGTAGACCGAGCAAACGAAGAAGTCAGTAATCAAATAGCCGCTAGTGCTCATACCATCCAGGTATGGGGAATTGTGATTGCCGTTATTGCCATTGTCGTATCAATAGTTCTTACTATAGCGGGAATTGTATTTACTTATTATATCAACAAGATGCGAAAAAATATCATCCACTTAACTTCTGAGGCCAAAAAGCAACTAAAACAGGCAGAGGTGGCTTCTGAGGATATAGCAGAACAACAACAAAGGGTGAATGCTCAACAACAAGAGATAAAAAAACTTCAGGATGCAACGGAAAAGAATGTGAAAGAATTACAACAATTACATTCGGATATTCAGAACAACATGAATACAATTTATCTCAAATTGCGTAGAGAAGAAACGGTTGCTATGTTGCAGAGGTTAGAAGAAATTCCTGAGGATATCACTAATCTAGGCGATATTCTATTGGCACGTACATTAGAGAAAGAAGATTTTATAAAAATTCTGAATGCGTATCATAATTTAGTTAAACGATGTTCGGAATTGAATAGTGATTGCTCTGTTGATGAACTTCGTCAAAATGACGAAGTGTTTGAGGCAAGAGAAACATCATATGCGCTGCAATTTGCACAGCATTTTATAGATCAAGCAATAGTGGTGCCTGAGGTTCGAGAACTATTGCGAATAAGGTTTGATATTTTTTGGGGAGGTTGTTTCTTCAAAAATGATGCGGAGAAAAGCACTAAAGATTTTAAACAAGGAATCATTTCGCTCAGCGAGAATGTACAAACTGAATTGCTTTCGGATTATATATACGCTATGTCACAATCTCCTTACTCAATGTATGTGGATTGGTACAAGCTATTGTTGGATAATTTGTCTGAGCAACAAATAAATGACATATGGGAAAGCGTAACTAAGAGAAATAATGGTGCTATTTTCTTTGCAGAAAGCATAAAAGAAACTTTGATGGCACTTAATCCCCAAAGTGCGTTATTAGAAAAAATCGAAACATATATAAAGAACGTAAAAGAAGACAAAGCAAAAGAAGAAAGTGCAAATGTTAAGGAGTCATAAATCCTGCCCTCGTTATAGGTGTATAGATATAAAGTGTAATTATACATGGCAAGGAAAAGTATATTATTAACTGGTTTGGCATTAGGAAACGAGTCTGGGTTGTGCCCATGCTCAAATCTACATACGGAATGGTTATTTACTAATCCGCAAGATTTGCTGTGGGTTGATAGTATAGTGGTGACACGAAGAGAAAAGGAAATAATTGATACTTACGAACGATCAAAAAAGCCATATGCAAAAGCTGTTGGGTTGATATTTCAGCATCTTGACCAAGCGAAAACGATACACATTATCGATGATAGTCTTATAACGGATACAGATATTGATCATATAAAGCAACAAGTAGTAGATGATATTGGGCTAATTTGTCCGGAGTATTTAAAAGGAGAGGAACATACGTTTTTATACCAAAATAATCATTATTGCCAACCGGCACTTCAAGCGTTGTATGCAGGAATATGTTTGTCGTTTAAGTTAGGTACAACAATTTCGCTTGACTCGATGGAGTCGGATTATTTTCGAAGTTTGTTTGCGTTGAAGTACAATGCGAAATCTAAGGCGGGGAAAAATATTTTTATAGGCGAGTTGCTGAAAACCTATTTGCCGGAGATAGAGATAGGACATCACTTTTTGTATGAATCGTCCCATAAAGAATGCGGGATATGCGCTAAAGAAAAGGATTGTAAATCAAATTATTTAAATAAAATAGAACAACAAATTAAACAAGTTATTCTTTATCGGGAACGAGATGAAGTTCGTCAACTATGCGAAATGATAGATGAGGTAATTGATAAGGACTATTCTAATGCAACGATGAAAGATATAGACCTATATAAAAAGCAAATTGAAGAGATTGCTTATGCAAAGCAACAAAAATTGCGAAGAGCATTTCGTGAGTATGATAAATGGAAACCATTGGTTACCTGTGCTTCAGTTGGACTTACCATAGCCGGATTAGCCGGAAAGACAGAGTTCGGTATAGCAGGTGTAGGTCTTGGAGTTTTTGAAAAACTATTATCACAATACGCGGAAAGTATGCAAAAGAAGAATAGTTGGGTGAATCTAGTGACAGATAGGACGATTTGTCATCAGTTGCCTAACCCTCAACAAATATGACCACATTTCGTAATCTGAATGTATATATCAAATCAAAAGAGTTAGTAAAGCAAGTATATGCTCTCTTGAAGCAGTTCCCCCGTGAGGAGCAATTCGCTCTTTGCGACCAACTTCGCAGAGCAGTAATCTCTATTCCTTCGAATATCGCTGAAGGTTCGGGACGTAACTCGCAAAAAGACCAAGCGCATTTCTATAACATCGCCTATGGCTCTTTGATGGAGGTGTTCTCTCAGTTGGATATTGCATGCGACCTCGGGTATATTTGTCAAGATGAGTTTGAACAATTAGAATTATTAATTAACGAGGAAGCAAAGATGTTGTGTGGCCTAATAGCCAAGCGTAAGTAACCTATAGCGAAGCGTCCTAATCCCTATAGCGAAGCGTCCTCTAAACTAAAAAAGATAAATGACCAATATCAACACATATAATCCCCCCCCAATGCTTCCCCCGCAGATGGGCCCGGCGCGTCCGCGAGGATGGCGAGAGAGATGGATGCACCGGTTTGGTATGGACGTAGCGGCTGCTCCGTTGGGAAAAGGCGAACGAACCATCCCTAATTGGCTGACGGGAAAATCGATGGTATTTTTCTTCGTGTCAATGCTAGTTTGCTGGGGGGCATTTGGATATGTGCCTGACTTTGAATTATGGATAGTGTCAGTTATATCGTTGGTTGTGTTTTTTTATGGAGCATCAACAATGTCGAAGAGTTGGAGCCACTCCGGTGAGAAGATGTTCATTAAGGACCTACTTGCGGCTGGATTTGTATTGCGATTATTGTGGATATTGTATTGCTATTTCTATTTTAACCCTGAACATTATGGAAATGTATATGGAGATGGAGCCGATGTAGATTGGTATATGCCATTTGCTAAAGATTTGGCGGTATGGCTGCGTGGAAATTCGGATACATCCTTTACAGAAATAGTTGATCATCATCAAGCGGCGTTTGATGATATAGGATATCCGATGTGGTTGGCAATTATATATGCGGTCGCAGGCGCGGAAAATGATGTGTTAGTCCCATTAGTGGTTAAATGCGCGGTTGGCGCGTATTGCGCTGTATCAATATATCGCGTAGCAAAAAGGCATTTTGGTGGGGGGGCTGCGCGAATGGCAGCATTGTTTGTGGCGCTTAATCCGAATATGATTTATTGGTGCGGCACGATGATGAAGGAAGCAGAGATGGTGTTCCTTGTTTGTCTGGCTGTGGATAACTTTGATCGTGTACTATCTTCGGGAGGCAAATTTACATTTAGGAATCTTTTACCTGGAATGCTGGCAGGGTTAGCGTTGATGTTTTTCCGCTCTGTATTGGCTATTGTCATATTTTTAGCCGTATTCGCACATATCGTGATGGCCTCGCATCGTGTAATGAATTTAGGAAAGAAGATATTGGCCGGTTTGTTGGTTGGTGCAGTTTTGATTGTCGCGATGGGTGACCGAATCCAATCACAATCAGAGGCATTGATGGAAATGGCTCGATCGGATAGTCAAAAAGAAAATATGGAGTGGCGATCAAATATCAAAGACAAGGGTGGAAGACAGCAATCTTTTGCGCACTATGCCGGAGCGGCAGTATTTGCACCACTGATATTTACGATTCCCTTTCCGACATTTAATGCCGCTCATGAGGGACAGTTGACGCAGATGCAATTGTCGGGTGGTGCGTATATAAAAAATATATTCTCTTTCTTCGTAATCATCGTAATGTTAATGATGTTAATAAGCGGAGAATGGAGAAGACATGTATTCATAATTGCCTATACGATGGGATATTTAATGGTGCTTGTCATGAGCGCATTTGCGCAGTCAGGCCGATTCCATATGCCGATATGGCCGATGCTGATGTTATTCTCGGCATACGGAATACAGATTGCCAAGACGAATGTGAGGGTGCGGAAGTGGTTCCCGATTGCTTTGGTAATTGAAGTCGTGGCATGTATTGCGTGGAACTGGTTTAAGCTGAAAGGAAGGGGAATGATTTGACGAAGTCAAAGGATGAAAGGGTGAAGGGATGAACGGAAGCCCAGCAGGTAACCAACCACCCATTAAAGCGCAAGGCGCACCCACTAATAGACATAAATGGTGAAAGGATGAAAGGTTATGGAAACAAGTTATAATCAAATAAAGGATGAAAGGGTGAACGAATTAGAGATTAGAGATAAGAGGATTGGTAGGAAGTAAGAGGTAAATGATATAGAAATAAGATGACGTTAATTGCGATAATATTGTTGATTGTATCCGGATGGATGTACTATCATAAAAGAAAAGGTGATAGTGCAGAATATTCGAGATGGGAAGGAGTATGGAATGTTATCAGTGGTGCTGCTGTAAAATATTACTTAGTCGGCACTCCTGCAAAGGTAGCTATTGGGGGAATTCGTGGAATTGTGACAGTATTTGAAATAGGAGCATGGGGTATACCTGTTGTTACCGCAGGAATAAGCGCATCGAAAGGAGCGAATTTTTGGAGTGTGTTTTTTGAATTCCAAATTGATTCAGTAAGTATATGGTTATCCGCTATAACCATACTTATCATTGGGGCGATAGTTATTTTTTATCTATGGAAAAGTAAGTTTGAAACGCCTAATGAGAAAAAAATATTGGCAAATACAGAAGAGACAAATGATGGAGTAAAGAAGATTTTAGCTATATTAGAGGGAAGTAACTCTGCAACAATTATGGCTATTCTACCCACATTTGATGCGGATATAAAGGCTTTAAGAGTGAAGAATGCATATGGTCATCTCGAAGATATATATAATACGTTGAAACAAGCGCCCAATCCGGATAAGGCCGTGCTTGCAGCGCTACAATGTACGATGGGAGACTGCGCAAGGTTTATTAAAGAAATTAAGACAATCCCTCACTATGAGGAAGCATATCAGTTGGTACAAGGTTTGGAAGACATTGACGTTCGACTAAAAGAGCAACTGATAATAGGCATGATCTATACATCCTGTTTAAAGCATAAAGATGAAGACATCAAGCGATATACAGATGAGTTGCAGCAACTGAATCCAAATAGTTACTGGGTATACGTACCGCAACTAACAAGCTCCGAAAATATCAATGCAACATACGCCGCGATACCTAATAATATTGATAAACTAATGGCAATATCTAATGCCATTATATTGGGATGTAAGGACGATCAATTAGGTATAGATATATGGACCTATAATTACAAGGGATTGACGGAACTGACATTTGATAATTTCCCAGTATGGGTATATGAGATGTCTATAGCTGCATCTCGTTTTGCTCAAAGGATGGAGATACATCCGAATGTGAGGCAAATGTGGAATAAGGAAGCAGAGAACTTATACACAATGACCCATACCTATAGTACACTATTAGAAAAGACAGAGATGTACAACTTGATGCCAGATACGGTATTCATGGAGAATCTAACCGGATACTTCAAAGATCAAGATGTGAGACGACTGGATATTATGGAGCAGGAAAAGGGGAATGTGCATCTAAAAGAAGTCTATTATCTGGGATACGCAATAATGTTGATGGACCAAGAGCGATATCTGGACGCGTTAAAGTTATTGAAGGGATATGGCGATGATACTATGTCTTCTATTCTAAATATGCGATTGGCTATTGCTATACGTACGCAAAGTCCAGAAGAGTTGGCAGCGGTATTAAAGGACGTAACGGAAGGGAAGATGGATATACCTAATCATATCTTGCCGAATTATATTCAGGCTTTTAATTTGGTGTTCGACGATGTGAAGCAATATGCAGATAGAATGGTTATTCAGGATGCACGGAGTAAGTTCTTGTTTGACCAGTTTATATTATACAAGGCAGGACAAAAGCTAGATATCCAGCGATTACAAGAAGAGGAACCGAAATTCTACCCGACATTATATCCGTTCCTTTCGATGATATATAAAAAAGAATTAGGATTGGATAGGGCAATAGAACTGCTACATAAGTGCGCAGATTCAAACGTGGTAGATTTACGGACCTATTTACTCGTAGAATATTATAGTCTCGATAAGAAATATGCCATAGCATTATATCATCTTTTGCGAGATATTCGAAAGAAAGGTATATATGAAGATGCCTTATTGCGGCGGGAGTTGCTAATGGCAGAAACAATATATGAATGCCAGGCTGTGAGCAAAATTACGAGATTGCTGATGGCGAAACATCCGGAGGAGATAAGTTATTTATGTCGTCATCTGAGAGCGTTGAGAGTGCTGGGAGATGGCAAAGGACTAATAGCGCGGCAGTCATATGTGCAGAAGTTGGAGCTAACGTCACCGGAGGCTATCGCTACGGTTGTGTCTATCTATATGAGTATTGGAGAATATGCATTTGCTGTTGAGTATTTGTATGACAGGATTATACGGACAAGAAATCAGAAACTGAAAGATTTTTTCTTCGAGTTATCCATGAATCGTCATTTCTCCAAAATTGTATTTGCTCCAAAAGACGAGGTGGAGATAGGTGACTGGGTGGAATTAAAACGAGGAGAGGCAAACGAGGAAATTGAGATAACACCAGGTTCGGTATATGAAGATTTAGTTGGAAAGAGAAAGGGAGATAGCATTATTCTCCGTATAGGCGAAGATACAAAGGTTGAGATAGTGGAGATACACAATAAATATTTCAAGATGAATAATGATGTTCATGTTGATATATCTCAGAACAAGAGCCGTTCCATAAGATCGATTACGATATCGGATGAGAAATGGAAAGGAGATCCGCTGGCAGCCATTCAATCAATAATAGGAGATACAAAGGCTGTAAGTTCATCTCGTGCGCAGAACTTATTGAGATATCGAAAAGCAGAACTGCCATTATGTGTGTTTGTCAAGGAAACCGAGCCAGTTGCAAGCATGCTAGATACTATATTTAACAAGAGTTTTGGACTATATAGATTACCATTGTCTTACTATCAGTATGTTAGTAGAGACGGAGAGGCTATTAAAGATGTTGAGATAGTGTTAGACTTATCATCATTGATAGTTATGTATTATCTCAGTCGGAAGTTTAATTTGTCTTTTGAGCAGAAAGTTATTATCCCAGTAAGTCTGCAACGTATGTTACAATCCGCTATGACACAAGAAGAGATTGGTGCACCAGAGTTGGTTAGTCAAGCAGTATGCGAAGAAATGCAGGATGATACGTGGGATAAGACACATAGTGCGCTATGGAATATGGTGAATAGTATGTTGCAATGGGTTGAAGCATATTGTGATGTGCAGATTGTTGAAGAAAAACTGCTCATGACGTATCCTCAAGGAATACAGCAATTATTTGTAAACAATATGGATAGTGCATTAATATCCGCTAAGGGTGCATTGCTGTTGTCTGAGGATTGGGGTATGCGACGTTTTTATCCCGAGGATGTGCATTCTATGGACGTGATAAATTGGTTCTATCTGACGGGAAATAAGTATTCGGACAAGATGGATGCATTGATGGGTGAATGTGGGAATGTAGCAATTAGTGATAGAGAATAAATGATATAGATATGAGAAGTTTTTGGTTAGTATTATATTATGGCTTTGCGAAGCATTTGCCGAAGTCGACAGTGCCGGGGATCGGAAAGTTAGCAAAATGGTTGCGTGGGAAATGCGCAAGGCATCTTTTTGCGGAGTGTACGTGCGAGGACATAAACATCGAGCAGGGTGCGTACTTTGGAAATGGAAAGCATTTCCATGCGATGGGCAATACGACGCTGGGAATGGACTTCGTGTGTCATAATCGTATTGTGACGATACATGGAGCTCTGATGATGGCGGATGATGTGCTGTTCCAAGGCGGAGGACATAAGTTTGATAACCCAGATGTGATTATCGGTTCGAAAGGTCACCTGCCAGATACACCATTGGAGATTGGCTATGATGTGTGGATTGGAGCGAGAGTGATAGTGTTGCCAGGATGCAAGAAGATAGGTGCGCATAGTATAATTGGAGCTGGTGCGGTTGTTACGAAAGATGTGCCTGACTATGCGATAGTTGGTGGAAATCCGGCCAAAATCATAAGGATGAGGAAATGATTTTTGCATAGATAATAGATCAATGATATTTGAGTTGTGATATTTGAATTTTGATTTAGATAGATATGAAAGTAGTAATAATAGCAGGTGGACAAGGGACTCGCATTGCATCCGTCAATAGCGAGATACCGAAAGCGATGATACCCATTTGCGGGAAGCCGATTATCGAACATGAGGTGGAGATGGCGAAACGACAAGGCTTTACCGATTTCCTTTTCATCATCGGTTATCTGGGTGACCAGATAGAAGCGTATTTCGGTGACGGTTCGAAGTTCGGTGTGCATATCGACTATTTCCATGAGACGCAACCGCTTGGCACAGCCGGTGCGTTGGGTTTGCTGCGAGACCAATTGACGGAAGACTTCTTTGTCTTCTATGGCGACACGATCATGGACATCGACATGCAGCGGATGGTGGATTATCACAAGGCGAAACATGCCGATGCAACGCTGTTCCTGCATCCGAATGATCATCCGTATGACTCGGACTTGGTGGACCTGGATGCCGACGGACGGATACGTGCATTCTATCACAAACCGCATCCGGATGGGTTCGTGGCGCATAATATCGTCAATGCGGCATTGTTTATCTTTGCACCGAGTGTGTTGGAGTATATTGAGTCGGGAGTGAAATGCCATATCGAGAAGCATGTGCTGCCGCGTTGCATGGAAGCAGGAAAGGCATTGTATGGGTATGTCACGGCTGAGTATATCAAGGATATGGGAACACCGGAACGGTACTATTCCGTGAGTGAGGATGTGGAGAAAGGCAAGGTGGCGCGACTGAATGCCTGTCACAAGCGTCCGGCAATCTTCTTGGATCGAGATGGGGTAATAAATAAGGAAGTGAATTTGCTGAATAAAGAGGAACAGATGGAACTGATTCCGGGCGCTGCGGAGGCAATTCGGTTAATCAATAAGAGCGATTATTTGGCGATTGTGGTAACGAACCAACCGGTGATAGCACGGAATCTATGTACGTTTGAAGAGTTGGATCGGATACATATGAAGATGGAGACGCTGCTTGGGCAGGAGCATGCGTATATCAATGCGCTGTATTTCTGTCCGCATCATCCCGATAGCGGTTATCCGGAGGAACGCAAGGAATACAAGATCAAATGTGACTGTCGCAAACCGGCACCGGGTATGTTGCTGCGAGCTGCTAATGAGTGGAACATCGACATGGAGAAATCCTATATGATTGGCGATTCGGATCGAGATGTCCAAGCTGGAATCAATGCCGGAGTGAAGCCAATTTTGATTGAAACGAATAAAGAAAATGCATTATTGAACGCAATAATAGAACTATTATGATCATATCAAGAACACCATTGAGAATTAGTTTTGCCGGAGGAGGAAGCGACCTGCCGAGTTACTATCTGAAGCACGGAGGTGCGGTGCTGAGCACGACGATAGATAAATATATCTATATTGCAGTGCATCGCTATTTCTCGTCCAACCAATCGCTGCTGAAATACAGCAAGACGGAGTTGGTGAATAGCAATGATGATATTCAGCATCCATTGTTCCGTGAGTGCATGAAGCTGGTGAATGTAACCGGTCTGGATATCTCATCCATGGCGGATGTTCCTGCCGGAACGGGATTAGGGTCGAGTAGTGCGTTTGCCGTTTCGCTGCTTAACGTGCTGCATGCATACAAGCATGAGGCGGTAAGTGCGGAGTATCTGGCATCCACGGCATGTGATATTGAGATTAACCGATTGGGCGATCCTATTGGCAAGCAAGATCAATATGCAGCTGCGTATGGAGGTTTGAACTTCATCCGCTTTAACTACGACGGTAGTGTGAACGTGGAGAAGGTGGTGATGGATCCGGCTGTCAAAGCACAGCTGGAGCGCAATTTGATATTGCTCTATACCGGCACGAAGCATTCTGCCAGTGTTATCCTGCAAGAGCAAGGCAAAGAGATGCAACGACTGGATAAGCAGCAGGTTATGCATAAGATGGTGGAGATGGCGTATGAACTGAAGGATGTACTGGAGCATAATCGGATTGATGATTTCGGACGGATTCTGAATGAAGGTTGGTTACTCAAGCGCTCTCTGGCAAACAGCATCAGCAATCCCCTGGTAGATACGCTGTATAATAGTGGCATCGAAGCCGGTGCGTTGGGAGGCAAGCTGCTTGGCGCCGGTGGTGCAGGTTTTGTGCTGTTCTATTGTCCGGAAAAGAAACAGGCTGCGTTCCGCGAGAAGATGAGTGCTTACACGGAAATGCCGTTTAAGTTCGAGAATTACGGAAGTAAGATCATTTATATGAATGAATAGTGAATAGTTGAAGCTTAACATTTAGAACTGCGTTTTAGATTTAAGAATTTAGATTTAAGAGGGATATGAATTTGATAACAATTGGACAAGCCGAAGTGGTGCTCAATCGGTTGAAAGTAAAGAAACCAGATGAATTTTCATCGCA
>Ga0265298_10007948_pt1 | contig 12802 bp, 8 predicted proteins | sample AusTroGonzalo_MG_3_FD_193486 | JGI IMG/M metagenome (GOLD analysis project Ga0265298, IMG submission 193486) | Bovine rumen microbial communities from tropical cattle in Woodstock, Queensland, Australia - Gonzalo_01 | ecosystem: Host-associated > Mammals > Digestive system > Stomach > Rumen ... | reverse complement strand
GAAGCAACAAACGCCAACGGAATAACGTCAGAGGAAACTCAACGAGTTTTAGTCGTATCTCTATGAGATACGATTCTATCTCGTTGAGATATGCGGCTATCTCATGGAGATACGCGTATTTCCTCAGTTCCAAGCCTTTTCACAAAAAACTCCGAACGAGAGTCTATTTAATTAAAGGAGAATTTTTGGTAGTTTGGATGGTTTTGTGTAATTTTGCAGTCGATAACAGAAAGAAAGAGGCTGAAAATGAAGAGATACACGGCTGACGAGAAACGTTATGACGGCGCAATGGAGTACCAGCGCTGTGGGCGTTCGGGTGTGCTGCTGCCTAAGGTATCGCTGGGTTTCTGGCACAACTTCGGGAGTGTCGACCCCTTCGAGCGTAGCCGTGAGATTACGCGCTATGCCTTCGACAACGGTATCACCCACTTCGACCTGGCTAATAACTACGGGCCTCCTTATGGCTCGGCTGAGGAGACCTTCGGCCGGCTGATGCAGGAGGACTTCCGTCCTTATCGCGACGAGCTGTTCATCTCGACAAAGGCTGGCTACGACATGTGGCCGGGGCCTTACGGCAACTGGGGTTCGCGCAAGTACCTGATGGCTTCGCTCGACCAGTCGCTCCGTCGCATGAACCTCGACTATGTGGACCTCTTCTACAGTCATCGCTACGACCCGGAGACTCCCTTGGAGGAGACGCTGCAGGCGCTGGTAGATGTCGTGCGTCAGGGAAAGGCTCTGTACGTGGGCATCTCGCGCTGGCCGCTGGAGGCTACTCGCTTTGCTTTCCGTTATCTGCGCGAGCACGACGTTCCCTGTCTTATCTATCAGGGGCGTCTGAACCTGCTCGACCGTGAGCCTCAGGAGTCGGGCATCCTACAGCTCTGTGATGAGGAGGGTGTGGGCTTCATCTCGTTCTCGCCTCTGGCTCAGGGACTGCTCACCGACCGCTACCTCAATGGTATTCCTGAGGATTCGCGCATGTCGAAGGGGAAATTTCTGCGTCCTGACATGCTGACCGACGGTGTGCTGCAGAGTATCCGTCGCTGGAACGACGTGGCTGCCACGCGTGGCGAGACGTTGGCCGAGATGGCGTTGGCATGGATTTTGCACCAGCAGGGTGTGACGTCGGTGCTGGTGGGCGCCAGCTCTACGGCTCAGCTCCAGAAGAACCTGCGTTGTGTCAATGCAGCAGCGTTTGAAAATGTAACAATTTAAAAATTAGATAATTGAAGCGTTAAGGATAGAAGAATTAAAAATAAGATATGGATTCAAAACTGGTTATTTACAATACGCTGACGCGCCAGAAAGAGCGCTTCGAGCCGCTGCATGCTCCCAATGTGGGCATGTATGTCTGTGGTCCCACCGTCTATGGCGACCCCCATCTGGGACACGCCCGTCCAGCCATCACCTTCGACCTGGTGTTCCGCTATCTGAAGCACCTGGGCTACAAGGTGCGCTATGTGCGCAACATCACTGATGTAGGCCATCTGGAGCACGATGCTGACGAGGGCGAGGACAAGATTGCCAAGAAAGCGCGTCTGGAGCAGCTGGAGCCGATGGAGATTGCCCAGTACTACACCAACCGCTACCATCAGTATATGGACATGCTGAACGTGCTGCGCCCCTCGATTGAGCCGCATGCCACTGGTCATATCATTGAGCAGCAGCAGCTGGTGCAGCAGATCATGGACAATGGCTTTGCCTACGAGTCGAACGGCTCCATCTATTTCGACATCGAGGCCTTCAATAAGAAGTATCAATATGGCGTGCTCAGCGGTCGTTCGCTGGAGAACATCAAGGATGCCTCGCGCGAAAATCTCGATGGTGTAGGCGAGAAGCATAATCAGGCCGACTTCGCCCTGTGGAAGAAGGCGCAGCCTGAGCACATCATGCGCTGGCCATCGCCCTGGAGCGACGGCTTCCCCGGCTGGCACTGTGAGTGCACGGCGATGGGACGCAAGTATCTGGGCGAGGAGTTCGACATTCACGGTGGCGGCATGGACCTCGTCTTCCCACACCACGAGTGTGAGATTGCCCAGGCCGTAGCCTCTATGGGACACCCGGCCGTGAAGTACTGGATGCACAACAACATGCTGACCATCAACGGCCAGAAGATGGGTAAGTCCTATAACAACTTCATCACGCTGGAGCAGTTCTTCACAGGCGACCACCCGTTGCTGGAGAAGGCCTACTCGCCCATGACCATCCGCTTCTTCGTGCTCTCGGCCCACTATCGTGGCACCGTCGACTTCTCGAACGAGGCCCTCGTGGCTGCCGAGAAGGGCTTGGAGAAGCTCATGAACGCCATCAGCGACTTGGAGCGCATCCAGGTTTCTGCCCAGTGCGATGCTGAGACCGAGAAGGTGGTCAAGAGCCTCCGTCAGAAGTGCTACGACGCCATGAACGACGACCTCGCCACGCCTCAGGTCATCAGCCATCTCTTCGAGGCCTGCACCACCATCAACAAGCTCATCGACCACAAGGCTACCATCTGTGCCGACTGCCTGGCTGAGCTCAAGGAGGTCATGCATCTCTTCGCCTTCGACATCCTGGGCCTCAAGGCCAACAGCCAGCAGCTGACTGCCAACAGTCAGGAAGGTCGCGAAGAGGCCTTCGGCAAGGTTGTCGATATGGTGCTCGAGCTGCGTGCCAAGGCCAAGGCCGACAAGGACTGGGCTACCAGCGACAAGATTCGCGACGAGCTCGCTGCTGCCGGCTTCGAGGTGAAGGACACCAAGGACGGTGTGACCTGGAAGCTGAATAAGTAGGCTTGGTGCTTTACCTGTAACTCTTGCGAACATCCCGTCTGCCATTGGCAGCAATGCGATGTTCTATATAAAAACCGTGGGTGGGCTGTTGGTTAAGCTGTACGCCTTGTAGGTTATAATAACGAACAGAAACCGGCGTTGAAAGTGTGGTTGTCATTCTGTTGATGACACTTGCTTCAACGCCGGTTTCCTGTATCACCCAACGCAGGCGGATACGGTCGGCATGAAGCGTAGAGAAATCCAAGGGACCGCCCTTGCCGGTAGTATCAAGTTCTCCGACGTTAAAGCAGCGTATGTCGCTGCCGTTACTGGCGTCCATATAGAAGGCCGTCTTGCCATTGTCGTTCTTGGCATAATAGGGACGGATGGCCACAGGTGTGGCAGAGAGCAGGCGCTCTATCTGCATGTAAGCACCGGTCTTGGCGTTCTGCACATAGACAAAGCCATTGCCGGCCTCACGGAACGTCCATAGGGCAGCGGCATCAGAGGCCATGGCATCGGTCTTGCCGGAGGCAATAGATGCATCAGACAATCCTAGCCGATAAACAAGAGAATCGCGCTGACCGTCGGCACTCTTCACGTTGTACAGATAGCGGCGCTCGGTGCTGGTTGATGCATTGGCATCCCTGGCACCTGGATGCATACCATAGCTAAAGATATTATAGCACACATCGGTGGAAAAGCCGGTAAAGGTGTTGATGACCTTCGTCTTGAAGTCGGCCATAGCTTGATTGAGATATGTGACGGCAGCGTCAATCTCCTCTTTGGTGACGGTAGCAGGGTCTATATCGTCGATATATGCCTGCGCCTCTGATGCCGTTGCGAGAAGCGCCTCTACAGCCTCCGAGGGGTAGCCGAGGGTGACGTTGGTCTTGGCATTGCCGGCCAGTGCCAGCGCATTCTCGATGGCACTCTCAAGGCTTCTCACCATGGTGCTTGCAGGGTCGTCGGGTAGTTCAATCTTCTGCGCAAGGCTGTTGGCGTAGTGCTCAATGTTGGTATAGCCGCCACCCAGCGTCATGGCACAGGCATCGTCGGCTTGGGGGTTCAGTCCGTTGGCCTGCTCCCATTCGTCGGGCATGCCGTCGCCGTCGGTGTCGCGCGGCTTCTTGCCGTTGGCCACGGTGCCAATGCCGTTTACATCGTCCTCATTGGCGATGAAGGCGCCTTTCTTGCCGAGCGAGGTGAGCTGCTCAATGTAGCGCTTGTCGTGGGAGTCGCGCACCCTAGAGGCGCCTACGTGCTCCACGACGGCGGCATAGGCCTCGGCAGCTGTCTGCACATTCATGGGGTGGGTGGTGTTGAAGTTGGGCTGCTTCATGGGCGTGGCGCCGTTGTAGTCGGTAATGAGCGTGCCGTTCAGCTGGCCGTCGCAGTTGCCGTCGTAGTAGTTGCCGGTGCTGTAGAGGTGGTCGGTAGCGGTCCAGTCATCGAAATACTTATAAGAACCATTGGGGCCTGCAATGAAGTAGTTGTTCATCACATCCTGGTAGTTGTCGGCAGCGGAGTGGCCACCGACGATGCCCATGGCGTAGTTATAGACCACGTTGTTGTAGTACTGCAGGTAGCACTTCATCTTGGGGTTGCGGCTCTTGTTGTTTATCCACAGGCAGTGGTGGATGGTCCAGTTGCGGGTGCCGTCGGTGATGCTGCCGAAACGCTGGGGCTCGATGCCCTCGGCGTTGATGCAGTACTGCCAGGTAATGTTGTTGGCATCCTTGATGTGCACGTTGTCCCACGGTCCCCACGACACGGTGCAGTGGTCCATGATGAGGTTCTCGCACTCGTCGAGCGTCAGCGTACACTTCTTCTCGTTGACGCTCTTGCCGCCACGCATGCGGATGTAGCGCATGATGATGTTCTTGGACTTGGAGGCGATGACGCGACCGCCATAGATGGTGATGCCCTCGCCGGGAGCGGTCTGTCCGGCTATGGTGATATTGCTGGCAATGGTGATGCTCTTGCCGGTGATGTCGATGACACCGCCGACGTCGAACACGACGAAGCGGCCGGGCTTGCTCACGGCATCGGCCAGGGAGCCGGCACCGTCGGCATTCAGATTGGTGACGTGGACCACCTGACCGCCACGTCCACCGGTGGCGTAGGCTCCGAAACCTTCAGCGCCGGGGAATGCCAGCTGCTGAGCCAGAGTCGTCAGGAAAAGGCCCAATAAGGGCAATAGAGTCAGTAGTCTCTTCTTCATAATGGTTGATTTGTGTAGATAGATTTTAAGTATTGTTTCTGTTCTCCTCAGCGGCAGAGCTTGCAGCCGCTGCACTTGTTGAGCTCGCCGCGGAAGCGCTTCTCGACAAGGTAGTGCAGACGGTCGCGCAGCGGCTCCAGCTGCATCTTGTCGACAACCTCGTTGATGAAGGCGTTCTGCAGCAGCAGGCGGGCCTCGGCAAGCGGAATGCCTCGCTGGCGCATGTAGAAGAGCGCTGCATCGTTGAGCTGGCCGACGGTGGAGCCGTGGGCACACTTCACGTCGTCGGCATAGATCTCGAGCATGGGCTGGGTGTACATGCGGGCCTCGCGGGTGGCCGTGAGGTTCTGGTTGGTCATCTGCGACGTGGTCTTCTGGGCACCGTGCTCTACCAGCACGCGACCGGCAAAGGCGCCCGTGGCCTTATCGTCGAGCACGTACTTATACAGCTCCTGCGAGGTGCAATGGGGCACCCGGTGGGTGATGAGCGTGTTGTTGTCGACGTGCTGCTGCTTGTCGGCAATCACGCAGCCGTAGCACTGGCACTCGGCACCCTCGCCCGAGAAGGTGAGGTCGAGGCGGTTGCGGGTGACGCCGTTGTGCAGCGTGATGACGTTATGGTTGACGCGGCTATTGGCCTGCTGGTCGACGTAGACGTTGCTGAGGCGCACGTTCTTGTGGTGTGTCTCCTCCATGCAATAGAGGTCGAGCGACGCATTCTCGCCTACGTAGGCCTCGATGACCTGCGTGGCCAGAAAGTGACGGTCGTCGGCGGCATGGTCGCAGAACAGCATCTTAATCTCTGCGCCCTCTTCCAGGACGATGAGCACGCGGCGGTTCACCATCAAATCGACGTCGCTGCGCAGGATGTTGATGACCTGAATGGCGCGGTCCACCTTGACGTTCTTGGGCACATAGACGAAGAGGCCGTCCTGCGCCAGCATGGTGTTGAGGGCCGTGATGCCGTCGGCGGCGGTCTTGGCCTGCTTGGCGAAATATCTTGCCGTCAACTCAGGATAGTCTTTCAGCGAACCGATGATGACACCTTCGGGCAGACTGCCCTTGGGCTTGTCGTCGTGATAGAACATGTCGTTCACCACGAAATAGAGGCTCGTCGAGAGGTTGGGCACGTCGCAATGGAAGGCCTCGTAAGGGTTGACGGGAATCGGCAGGCGCTGCAGGTTCAGGCCGTAGTCGGGCTCAAAGAGCTTCTGCATGTCGGTGTACTTGTAGCGCTCCACCTTTTTCGACGGGAAGCCCAGAGTCTGGAAGTGCTCAAAGGCCTCGTCGCGCACGGCGTTCATTACGTCGCTGCTGTGCTCGCAGATTATGCCGCGTGCCTGCTTATATAAATCAATGTATTGCTGTTCGCTACGCATTCTTAACTCTTAATTCTTAATTCTTAACTTGCGCGCAGCGCACTACTCTTCACCTATTTCCTCCTTTATCCAGTCGTAGCCGTGCTCCTGAATCTGGACAGCCAGCTCGGGGCCGCCGGTCTTCACGATGCGTCCCTTGTAGAGCACATGCACAAACTGGGGCTTAATCATCTCCAGCAGACGGTCGTAGTGGGTGATGACGATGCACGACGTCGCGGGCGTCTGCAACTTGTTGACACCCTCGGCCACGATGCGCATGGCATCGACATCGAGACCGGAGTCGGTCTCGTCGAGGATGCTCAGCTTCGGCTCCAGCATGGCCATCTGGAATATCTCGTTGCGCTTCTTCTCGCCACCGCTGAAGCCCTCGTTCACGGAGCGGTTGGCCAGCTTCGAGTCGAGCTCCACAATCTTGCGCTTCTCGCGCTGCAGCTTCAGGAACTCGGCAGCATTCATCGGCTCCAGTCCCTGGTACTTACGCTTCTCGTTGATGGCGGTCTTCATGAAGTTGGTCATCGACACACCGGGTATCTCCACAGGATACTGGAACGACAGGAACAGTCCCTCATGGGCACGGTCCTCGGGCTTCATCTCCAGCAGGCTTTTGCCGTTGAAATAAGCCTCGCCCTCAGTGACCTCGTAGAGCGGATTGCCCACGAGCACGGCACTCAGCGTGGACTTGCCAGAACCGTTGGGGCCCATGATGGCATGCGTCTCGCCGTCGTTGACAACGAGGTCGATGCCCTTTAATATCTCTTTGTCGCCAATCTTGGCGTGTAAGTTCTTTACTTCAAGCATGATCTTACCTTTTTTTACTTTTTTTTCTTTTTACCTTTTCCTATCCTACCGTTCCTTCGAGCGAGACGGAAAGCAGCTTCTGAGCCTCGACGGCAAACTCCATAGGCAGCTTCTGCAGCACCTCCTTGGCATAGCCGTTGACGATAAGTCCCACGGCCTGCTCGGTGGGAATGCCACGCTGGTTGCAGTAGAAGAGCTGGTCCTCGGAGATCTTCGAGGTTGTAGCCTCGTGCTCGAAGATGGCCGTGTCGTTGTGCACATCCATATAGGGGAAGGTGTGTGCGCCACAGTCGGAGCCAAGGAGCAGCGAGTCGCACGACGAGTAGTTACGGGCATTGTCGGCCGTAGAGGCAGCACGCACCAGTCCGCGGTAGCTGTTCTGGCTATGGCCTGCCGAGATGCCCTTCGAGATGATGGTCGACTTGGTGTTCTTACCGATATGAATCATCTTCGTACCCGTGTCGGCCTCCTGGTAGTTGTTGGTGACGGCCACCGAGTAGAACTCGGCCACGCTGTTGTCGCCACGGAGGATACACGAGGGATACTTCCACGTGATGGCAGAGCCCGTCTCTACCTGCGTCCACGACAGCTTGCTGCCGACGCCACGCAGGTCGCCACGCTTGGTCACGAGGTTCAGCACGCCACCACGACCGTTCTCATCGCCGGGATACCAGTTCTGCACGGTAGAGTACTTCACCTCTGCCCTATCCTTCACAATAATCTCGACGATGGCAGCATGCAGCTGGTTCTCATCGCGCATCGGGGCCGTACAGCCTTCAAGGTAGGAAACATAGCTGTCATCGTCGGCCACGATGAGCGTGCGCTCAAACTGGCCGGTGTTACGGGCGTTGATGCGGAAATAGGAGCTCAGCTCCATGGGACAGCGCACTCCCTTGGGGATATACACAAACGAGCCGTCGCTGAACACAGCCGAGTTGAGGGCTGCAAAGAAGTTGTCCTTATAGGGCACCACGGTGCCCAGATACTGCTGCACTAGGTCGCCATGCTCCTTGATGGCCTCGCCGATGGAGCAGAAGATGACGCCCTTCTCGCGCAGCTTCTCCTTGAAGGTGGTCTTCACGCTGACGGAGTCCATGATGGCATCGACGGCAGTGTTGCCGCTCAGCGCCAGACGCTCCTCAAGGGGAATGCCCAGCTTGTCGAAGGTCTTCTCCAATTCAGGGTCGATGGTTCCGGATTTTCCGGATTCTCCGGAATTTCCAGACTTATTCGCAGTCGGGTCGGCATAGTAGGAGATGCCCTGATAATCAATCTTCGGCAGGTGTACGTGTCCCCACGTCGGTTCCTTCTGCTCCTGCCAGTAGCGTAGTGCCTTCAGGCGGAACTCGAGCATCCACTCGGGCTCCCCCTTCTTAGCAGAGATGAGCCGAACGATGTCCTCGTTCAGCCCTTTCTCGATAACTTCAGTATGTATGTCCGTGGTGAAACCGAACTCGTATTTCTGTTCGGCCACCTGACGGACAAATTCGTTTTTCTTTTCTTCCATTAAAGTTTCTGTTCTACCTCAATCTCAGTGAACGTCTCGATGATGTCACCCACCTGGATGTCGTTGAAGTTGACGAGCGAGATACCGCACTCCAGACCGGTAGCCACCTCCTTGGCATCGTCCTTGTAACGCTTGAGGGCGTCGATGGGAGCCGTGTGGATGACAATACCGTCGCGGATGACGCGGGCCTTGTCCTTGTTGTGGACCTTGCCCTCGGTGACGAGACCGCCGGCAACGGTGCCGACCTTCGAGATCTTGAACACCTGCTTGACTTCAATCTCACCGGAGACAATCTCCTTCTTCACCTTGTCGAGCATGCCCTGCATGGTGGACTTCACCTCGTCGATGGCATCGTAGATGATAGAGTAGGTGTTGATTTCCACACCCTCACGGTCGGCAGCACGACGGGCGTCGGCAGAGGGACGCACCTGGAAGCCGACGATGATGGCGTCGGAAGCCGAAGCCAGCATGACGTCGTTCTCCGAAATCTGACCCACGGCCTTCGAGATGACGTTGACCTGCACCTTCTCGGTAGAGAGCTTGATGAACGAGTCGGAGAGTGCCTCGATAGAACCGTCGGTATCGCCCTTGACGATGATGTTGAGTTCGTGGAACTCGCCCAACGCGATACGGTGGGACAGCTCGTCGAGACCCAGCTTCGTCGTGGTGCGCAGCGACTGTTCGCGCTGCAGCTGCACACGCTTGTTGGTGATGTCGCGGGCCTCCTGCTCGGTCTCCATCACGTGGAAGGAGTCGCCGGCGGTAGGAGCACCGTTCAGACCCAGGATGATGGCGGGCTCGGCGGGACCGGCCTCGTCGATGCGCTGGTTACGCTCGTTGAACATAGCCTTGATGCGGCCGTAGCTGGTACCGGCAACGACGATGTCGCCAATCTTCAGCGTGCCGTTCGAGACAAGCACCGTAGAGACATAGCCGCGGCCCTTGTCGAGCGACGACTCGATGACGCTACCCGTAGCCTTGCGGTTGGGGTTGGCCTTCAGGTCGAGCATCTCGGCCTCGAGCAACACTTTCTCCAGCAGTTCGTCGACGCCAAGGCCTTTCTTGGCGCTAATCTCCTGGCACTGGTACTTACCGCCCCATTCCTCGACGAGGAGGTTCATCTGTGCCAGGTCCTCACGAATCTTGTCGGGGTTGGCACCGGGCTTATCAATCTTGTTGATGGCGAACACCATCGGCACGTTAGCAGCCTGGGCATGGGCGATGGCCTCCTTGGTGGTGGGCATCACGGAGTCGTCGGCTGCGATGATGATGATGGCGATATCGGTCACCTGAGCACCACGGGCACGCATGGCGGTGAAGGCCTCGTGACCAGGGGTGTCGAGGAAGGTAATCTGTCGACCGTCCTTCAGCTTCACGTTGTAGGCACCGATGTGCTGTGTGATACCACCGGCCTCACCGGCAATCACGTTGGTGTTGCGGATATGGTCGAGCAGCGATGTCTTACCGTGGTCGACATGACCCATGACGGTGACAATCGGAGCACGGGAAATCAGATCGTTCTCGTCGTCCTCCTCCTCAGTGATGGCGTTCTGCACCTCGGCAGAGACGTATTCGGTGGTGAAGCCGAACTCGTCGGCCACGATATTGATGGTCTCAGCATCCAGACGCTGGTTGATAGACACCATGATACCGATGCTCATGCAGGTTCCGATGACTTGGTTGACGCCGACGTTCATCATCGTAGCCAACTCCGAGACGGTCACGAACTCGGTGAGCTTCAGCACCTTGCTCTGTGCTGCCTCTGCTGCCATCTCCTCGTTCATGCGCTCTGCCACGGCATCGCGCTTCTCACGACGGTACTTGGCACCCTTCTTGTTCTGGTTCTTTGTGGTCAGACGGGCCAGCGTCTCCTTAACCTGGCGTGCTACGGCCTCGTCGTCGACCTCCAGCGGCTTCTGAGGCTGACGGTTCTTCTTGTTCTTCTTGCCGCCACCCTGCTGGTTGTTATTCTGGCCGCCGTTCTGCTGACGGTCGTTCTTCTGCTTCTTCTGCTTGTTGGCATCGTTACGGGCCTCGGCCTCGATGTCGACACGCTCCTGACCGATGCGCACGCGCTTCTTCTTCTCGCCGCGCTGCTGGGCCAGTTTCTCCTCGCGTTCCTTCTTCTTCTCCTCCTTCGACTTCTTCTTCGGACGAGTGCTCTGGTTCAGCGTGGAGAGGTCAATCTTACCTAAGACGTTGACCTTCGGGGCGAGCTTGGACTCGCTCTTCAGCGTGAAGACCTCAGACTGCTGGGGAGCAGCGGGCTGAGGCTCCTCGGCCTTGGGCGTCTCGGGCTCTGCGGGCTTGACGGCCTCTGTCTTGACGGGTTCCGGCTCAACGACGGGAGCAGGTTCCTCGGCCTTGACGGGCTTCTCGACAACAGGCTCCTTGACGGGCTCGGGCTCAGCGACAGGCTTGGTCTCCTCGACAACGGGCTTGGCTACGGGCTCGGGCTCCTTGGCGGGAGCAGCGGGCTTCTTGCCAATGCTGTCAAGATCTATCTTACCCAGGGGCTTGAAGGTCTGGCGAACTTCCTCCTTGACCTCAACGACCTCGGGCTTCTTCTCTTTCTTCTTCTCTTTCTTCGGGAACAGCTGCGAGGCTTGCGATTTCACCTCCTTATCGCCGCTGAACTCGCTGACAAGGGCCTGATACTGCTCGTCAGTAATCTTGGTGTTCGGTGTGACGTCGTCCTTCACCTCGCCAAGACTGCTCTTCTTCTTCAAGAAGTCGACTGCCGTCTGCAGGCCGATGTTCAGTTCTGTTAGTACTTTATTTAATCTTACTCCCATTCTTTTCCTTTTTACTTTTTTACCTTTTTACCTTTACTCGAACTCAGCGCGAAGGATGTTCAGTACCTCGTCGACGGTCTCCTCCTCGAGGTCGGCCTTCTCAATGAGCATCTCACGCGGAGCGTTCAGCACAGCCTTGGCGGTATCGAGACCGATGGCCTTGATAGAGTCGATAATCCACTGGTCGATCTCGTCAGAGAATTCGTCGAGGTAGATATCCTCGTCGGCATCAGCCTCGCTGACAACGCGGAAGACGTCGATGGTGTGCTCGGTCAGCATGGAGGCGAGCTTGATGTTCATACCGCCCTTACCGATAGCCAGGCTGACCTCCTCGGGCTGCAGGTAAACCTCAGCCTTGTGGTTCTCCTCGTCGAGAACAATCGACGATACCTTAGCAGGTGAGAGGGCGCGCTGGATAAACAGCTGTGTGTTGCTGGAGTAGTTGATGACGTCGATGTTCTCGCCGCCCAGTTCGCGGACGATGCCGTGAACACGGCTACCCTTGACACCAACGCAGGCGCCTACGGGATCGATGCGCTCGTCGTAGCTCTCAACGGCCACCTTGGCGCGCTCACCCGGCATGCGGGCCACCTTCTTGATGGTGATGAGGCCGTCGTTAATCTCAGGAACCTCAGCCTCCAGCAGACGCTCAAGGAAGACGGGGCTTGTACGGCTCAGGATGATGCGGGGGTTGTTGTTCTCGTTCTGCACCTCCTTGACGATGGCGCGGACGGTCTCACCCTTGTGATAGTTGTCGGCGGGAATCTGCTCCTGCTTCGGCAAGTGCAGCTCGTTGCCCTCGTCGTCCATCAGCAGCACCTCGCGCTTCCACATCTGGTAGACCTCGCCGCTGACGACGGTGCCCACCTTGTCCTTGTACTTCTGGTAGAGTGAGTCGTGCTCCAGCTCCAGAATCTTTGAAGCCAGCGTCTGGCGCAGGTTCAGGATGGCACGACGGCCGAACTTCTGGAAGTCAACCTCCTCGGACACTTCCTCGCCAACCTCGTAGTCGGGCTCAATCTTCTGGGCCTCGCTCAGGGCAATCTCCTTGTTCTCGTCCTGCACCTCACCGTCGGCTACGACGATACGGTTGCGGTGAATCTCGAAGTCGCCCTTGTCGGGGTTCACAATCACGTCGAAGTTCTCGTCAGAGCCGAACAACTTCGCAATCACATTGCGGAAACTCTCCTCAAGAACACTCACCAGTGTGGTGCGGTCGATGTTCTTGGTCTCCTTGAATTCCTGAAAGGTCTCAATCATTGAGGGGCCTTTCGCATCTTTCTTTGTTGCCATTTATCTATTATTTTTTTCTGATTATTCTGAATGTTCTGAATATTCGGAATATTCTG
>Ga0265298_10007947_pt1 | contig 12803 bp, 4 predicted proteins | sample AusTroGonzalo_MG_3_FD_193486 | JGI IMG/M metagenome (GOLD analysis project Ga0265298, IMG submission 193486) | Bovine rumen microbial communities from tropical cattle in Woodstock, Queensland, Australia - Gonzalo_01 | ecosystem: Host-associated > Mammals > Digestive system > Stomach > Rumen ... | reverse complement strand
ACAAGACTTTGTGGATCAAGTCCGGCCACGCCGACAAGTACAACGAGAACATGTTCAAGACTCTCGCTGGCGACGTGGAAATGGCTGTGAAGCCGATGAACTGCCCCTGCCACATCCAGATTTTCAATACGGGTCTGCGCAGCTGGCGTGACCTTCCGATGCGCCTTGCCGAATTCGGTAAGTGCCACCGTTACGAACCTGCCGGTACCATGCACGGCCTGATGCGCGTGCGCGGCTTTGTGCAGGACGACGCACACATCTTCTGTACCGAAGAACAGATTGCAAGCGAAGTGGCTGACTTCTGCGCCCTTGTGAAGGAAATCTACCACGACTTCGGATTCGACGAAATCGTCGTGAAGTTCTCGACCCGCCCGGAAAAGCGCGTGGGTTCCGACGAACTTTGGGACAAGGCTGAAGCCGCCCTCGAAGACGCTACGAAACTCGCTGGCCTCGACTACATTTTGAACCCGGGTGAAGGCGCCTTCTATGGCCCGAAACTCGAATTTACGCTGAAGGACAGCCTCGGTCGTGACTGGCAGTGCGGTACCATCCAGGTGGACTTCAACTTGCCGATGCGCCTGGGTGCCGAGTATGTCGGCAAGGACAACCAGAAGCATGTGCCGGTGATGTTGCACCGTGCGGCCGTGGGTTCCATCGAACGCTTCCTCGGTATTCTTATCGAAGAATTCATGGGCGATTTCCCGCTGTGGCTCGCTCCTGTGCAGGCCCGCGTGCTCCCGATTTCCGAGAAGTTCGTTGACTATGCAAAGCAGGTGGAAAAGGAACTCGTGAACGCCGGCGTCCGCGTCGAAGTTGACGAATCCAACGAAAAGCTCGGCTACAAGATCCGCCAGTGCGAATTGCAGAAGATCCCGTACAAGATCATCGTGGGAGAGAAGGAACAGGCCGAAGGCCTTATCGCAGTCAACAAGCGTAAGGAAGGCGATAAGGGCCAGATGACCGTTGCCCAGTTCCTCGAAATGACTGAAGAAGACCGCAAGGTCGTGCGCTAGTTTCGCGACTTGTCATGCCGGGCACCGTTCCGGCATCGCCTTTTAAAAGAAAAACGCAGGCTCAATCGAGTCTGCGTTTTTTCATAGTTACTTTAGTCGGAAACCGCTATTTGTGGCGGAAGTACACGCCTTCGCAAGCATCCATGAACAGGACTTCGAAGTGCCTCAGGTTGCCCCATGCCGCCCCATTTTTGTAGTGGGGGATGTATTGGCCGAGCAATTCCCTCGTGATGTGCATCCATTCCCCTTCGCCGGTGAAGCAGTAGTAATCGCCTTCGTCAAAGGAATCATATGTCATGGTCGTTTCGTCAAAAGAAGTACCTACGTTCTCGAACCCCTCGGGGGTGCCGCCATTCTCCAGTTCATCCTTTAGATCATCCAGTTCGGTCTTCGTAGACGCATCGACATCTTCCATGTCGTTAGTACCCACGGAAAATTCGTCATCGCCATTCTGAATGGTGTTAACTCCTGGGGTAACTGTAGAGGATTCTTCGCTGGAAGAAGACTCTGTGGTGCTGGTTTCCGAGTCGGAAGAAGTCGTTTCTGTATCGGAAGACGTTGTTTCCGTACCGTCCGATGTTGACTTGGAGTCGGAGGATGTACCGGTATCACTGGACGTATCCGTTTCAGAATCGGAATCGTCTTCAGAAGAGACGCTGGAGCCCGATTCCTTGGAGCCGGAAGATGCAGCCTTGGATGCGGAAGATGTGGCTTCGGCATCCTTCTCGATAGTTTTCATTACGTTGCCTTGGGCATCTACCATCCCTTGCTCAACATAGGATTCATACTCTTCCTCGTCGAAAGCCTGCCCTTGGGGGGTCATTACCTGGACGACGGAGGAATCGGAGGAGCAGGCCACGAAGAGCGCTGCGGTCGCGGCTAAAAGCCAAAGGTTTCTTTTGTGAGTGTGCATATTTTCCCTCCTAATTTTCCTTAATCTACCTTATTTGTTAACAAAAAGCAACATTTGTGTTGAAAAAAAAGAAAGGTTGTTACTTTGTGTGCATTTTTTCACGCAAACACAAAAAAACAGGCCCCAAAGAGTCTGTTTTTTACTTTCTACGTAATTTTTGCGTTAAATCTTTATTGCGGTTTCGCTAGGCACAGTGCTGATATTACCACGAGGGTACATTGCAATCGATAGTGCTTGCGTTTGTTTCAATCTTGAACTGAACCTTTTGACCGCTATAAGAACCAATTTTGGCGTCAAAATAATCTGTTTTTGGCTCGCTTAGTGCTTCGTCGTTAATGTATACGCTCATAGTCGCACCACCTCCTGCAGGGCCCTGGCAAACCAGGGTGTTTGCACCTTCAGGAATTTGAACCACCCAGACTTCTCCGGTAGGAATCGCTATGGCCTCACCGCCCTTGACAAATGTGTAGTCCACCTTGTTGGGGTTGATTACATAGGTGCCTGTGCAAACGTACTTTTCTGATGTCTTGTCGATGTTTGTTACCGTCACGGTGGGGGCCACAGTTACCTTGTGTAGGTCGGAACCTAGAGTGAGGGTCCCCTTTGTTCCGTCGCCAGCAACGCTCCCGCCTTCGTAGCTCCAGGCATAGCCGGTAATTTCGGCATCAGAAGAAGCTTTTACTTCCCATGTTACGGCTTCGCCTGCATTGGCTGTTTCCTTGCCCTCTGCAGGTTTGCAATATTCGATGGTGATAGGAACCCCTTGAACTTGCAGTTCATTACAAGTGATTTCGTTACCGTCTACATTCAGCTTTGCGGTGTAGGTTCCGGCATCCGCATAACGGACGTTTACGGAATTCAGACCATTGCCCTGCAACGATTCTGTCTTAGCCCCAGTGAAGGACCATACGAAGGGGGCCATAATCTGGTTGTAGACTTCGCCTGAGTTGCGGTAAAATTCCCAAGTGACGATTTCGCCCTTGTTGATTTTGGCGGGAGTGGGCCCACAGGTGCCGTTCACGATTTTTTGTGCTTCCATCAGGGCCTCTTTGCCGCTGACGGTCTCGGACTTTTGGGCTGCAGAGCCGCTGGAAGCTACCGTGCTGGTGGAACTACCCTCGGTCTTGCTGGACTGCGAGGATCCGTCATTGCCGGAATCGGCGGAAACGTCGCCGCCTTCGCTTTCGCTGGACTCAATGGAAGGAAGGTCGTCGCCGGATGACGAAGACGAATCCGACCCGCAGGCCGAAAAGCTAACTAAACACCCCAAAAAGACCCCAAAAAACCCTATTCTCAGTAAGTTTTTTTCAGTCATAGGATAGAATATAGTCAAAAAAAGCCTTTTTGTGCGGAAAAAAAATCTTTTTCTGAAACAAAAACCCCGCGAAAGATATTATTATTGTTTTGTCGGGAACAGGGTGCTAAAGGAGACCATGTGCGTTTTTTAGCGTTTTTGACTATTGCCCTTTCGGCTTTTGCATTGGCCGTGGAGCAGGAACAGCCGACTCCCTATGACTTGATTCGCCCCATTTGGCCCATGAAGTGGGATACTGCGGCCACCGACGATGGTGGTACTGTGGAGAGCTTTAGCAAGTACACTCCCAACCTCAAAAAGCACAATACCGTTCCTCCTGTGGGCACCATGCCTCAGGACTTTGTGGCCAATGGGATTATTCCCGATACCCTGAACCAGGCCTTCCGCGATGCCCAGAACCTCCGCATAGGCCGTATCCGCGTGAACCAGGCGGGCTACCTCCCTGATGACCCGGAAATGCAGTTCTATTACGTTTCCGATGGGACTTGTGGCGAAAAATTCTCTGTAGTAGATTTGGATGGCAAGGAAGTCTTTACGGGTGGAACCTTTGTAAGTTCTGGACTGACCACGGGCTCTAGTTGGGACATCAAGGCCGGTACCGATGCCGCCACGGCCAACCAGGGCCGTTACACGGCTAGTGCCATTGGACCTTCGGGCAAGGTTTGTGTAGGCAATTTGACCCAGGCTACGGGACTTTCTACCAATACCCGCTACCGCATCAAGGTGCTTAACCAGTATTCGGCCACCTTTATTATTAGCGACAAGGTCTATTCCATGGTCCGCGACGCGACCTTGAAGTTTTATGGAATCAACCGCTCTGGAAATTCCGAATCTTGGTTCCACAAGCCAAGCCACACCAAGGACGGTGCGGGTCCGTTTACGAAGGGGACTGGCGCTGTTACCGGATTTACACCCAAGGAGGGTGCTTTACAGGGTGGGTGGTACGACTGCGGTGACCACCTGAAGGAATCCCAGACCCAGGCATATGCCTTTATGGTGCTTGCTGTGATGGCGGCCGCTAATCCGGACCGCGACGAGGACCATTATGCCTACAATATGGGCGAAACGGTCAATACCGATGGTATTCCCGACATTTTGCGTGAAGCCAAGCATGGTGCCGACTTCTTTATGCGTGCCTATGTGTTTGCCGATGGCATCATTGACAACATGGCTGTATCTGTAGGAAATTTTGGTGCTGACCACGGATGGTGGGGTAGGCCCGAAAACCAGGATGCTCTCCCTGCAACCTTGACTGGGCGTGGTGGACCTCATGAGCGTGATGTTCGTTTGGGCGAACTGGGTTCCAATATTTCGGGCCAGATTGCCGCGGGCCTTGCCCTGTTGAGTGTTGATTATGCCGTTTATGACAAGGCCTTTGCAGATAGCTGTTTGATGGTTGCGGAGCAGCTTTACGACTTTGCGAAGAACCTTGCTCTTGGCAAGTCAACTTACGGTATGGAAAAATACGGCAAGACAGGTTTAACTTACGTATACAACACCATTCCTGCAGGTTGGTCTAGCCCTGCCTACAATGGAAACAACGAGTATCACGATGACCTTGGCCTTGCCGCATGGGCCCTGCACTATGCTACCTACCCCAAGACGGGTGATGATTACTACCTGAAGGACGCTATTTCTAGTCAAGAAATGGTGGAATCTTCGGGACCTGGGGCAGATAAGTTTAAAGGTGGCTGGATGGGTTCTTCCAGCAATGGCATGACGAAGTCCTCCAAGAACACTAGCTGGGCAAATGCCTATACCTACACCCTTTATGGTTTTTATAAAGTGTTGCTTCGTGATACCGAAACGGCTGCCAAGTATGGTATTTCTGAACAAGATCGACTTCTCTATTCTGAAAAGATTCTTTATACCATGGCTGCTAACGTCGCCTACCTTCAAGGGCCGGGCTCGGAGTCCATTGACCTGCCTAACCCTAACTCGGAGACTCCGCTCAAGCTTAGTTATGGCGATCTTTGGTACACTATGCAGACCGACCAGACCTGGATTTACAACCGTTACCAAGCAGGCAATATTTTTGAAGTTCTTGCTTATGCTGACATTGCCAAGGATTTCAATGGCGTAAAACTTCCGCAAAAGGGCGTGCAGAACTGGAATGCCACAGCAATGAAACAGTTGGGTATTAACCAGCTGAACTACATGTTGGGCGTGAACCCTTGGGATGTGTCCTTCTTGCTGGGTGTTGGCGATAAGAACGACGCCCACCCGCACCACCGTGCTTCTAACCCCGAGGGCAAGAACATGCCGGGTGCAGGTTACAAGTACAATCCGCCTACGGGTGCTTTGTTCGGTGGTGTGACTCCTGGTACCGAAAACGCCTGGTCTCCCTCCACGCTGAGCTGGGAAGATTACCACCTGTCGGAAACCTGTATCGATGCGACGGCCATGTTCGTGGCCTCTTGCGCCGTAGCGGTCCGCGAAGAAGACCGTAACCGCCCGCCTTCCAAGGTGGACGTGGAAATCCGTTATGTGGGTTATGATTCCGCCATCGTGAATATCAATCAGGATATTCGCGGAACTGCCATGATCCTTTACAGCGAAAACGAAACGGGTCCCTTTGCCAGCATGGCAGTGGATACTGTTCCTGGGGTCAAACACACCATCCACATGAAGAACCTGAAGAACGGCACTACCTACTACTTCAAGGTGGTGGCCATTAACTCCAGGAGCGAAAAGTACGCCACCCGCTGGCTGGTGGATTCCACCCTTACTCCGTTTAACTTTACCACCCTGGCTAGCGAGCCCCCTCCGGCAGATATCCAGAACGTAAAGGTGTGTAACCTGACCTCCGATAGTGCCGAGGTCATGTGGTACACGCCTAATGGTCAGTATGAATCCAAGATGTACTGGGATACGGTGCTCACCACCTATGACAAGATGCACTGGAACACGGGGGATGCCAACGCGGATGTTAGCGGGATTCCCACCAGCTTCCATTACGTGAAGATTGGCGGCCTCAAGGAAAAGACCACCTACTACTATTGTGTAGAAAGCAATGGAGTGCAGCGTTGCGCCGACGACAACGGTATGCCCCTGAAGTTTACCACTCCCGTGACGCACTACGACTTTGACGTTAGCGTGTACCAGTATGAGTTTGGCGGCATGGACTTCTTGAACTTGAACCTGACCAACAATGAAGATCGTGAGTTCAATGAATTGACGCTGCGTATGTATGTGACGGCAAGGCCCGACGAAATCGAAGCTGTGCCCGGTGTGAACAACCAGCCCGGTTCTTGCCCCTTGCTGGCAGACGAAGATATTTGCCAGGCATACGATGAGGCGGGATTCAACAAGCCTTGCGTGAACCAGAATGGTGAAAGCGTGGATGATTCCATACGCTACTACTTGAGGCACGCTGTGCCTGTAAAGCTGGACGATACCTACGACCCGGCTACGGGAACCTATGACTGGTATATTCCCATTCCGCTGGGAGGCACTACCATCAAGTCGTCTTCCCGTATGCGTATCGACATTGGCTTCTCTAGCGGTATTTACCAGAACGGGCAGTGCGAAACCTTGCGTACTCCGGCCAAGAAACGCTTTGTGACAGGAGGTTCTTCGCCGGACTGGTCTTGGGCGGCCCATATGCGTGACGTTGATGGTGCGGATTACGCGGGTGTTCCCGCTTGGGAAAAGGACCAGGGCGATATTGAACAGGCCCCGAAAAACCCCTACATCGTGGTTTACCGCAAAGACGAATTTATTTCGGGATTCAGCCCCTCTTACCAGGAAATGACCACCAAGCGTGCCCATTATGACATGACCGTGGCCTTTGACGCTCCTTTCAACGTGTCCAACGGTTCTTACATCCAGATTGACTCGGTGAAGAGCACCATGCACCTCAAGGGAACGGCCCTGATTTCGGAAAGCGGCTACGTGAATGCAATCTGGGTGAACGGCGTGGCCCTTACCAAGGAAGAATTGGCCCAGGCAGCTGTTTACAACTATGAAACGGGCCGGTTCGACTTGGATATTCCTGCAAGGATGTCCATTGGAACCAACAAGGTGGATGTAACCGTGTTCGCAGGACCCAACCCGGAATGTGCGGAATGCCAGGAAAACGGTGGTTGTGCCTTTGTGAACCGTACCTACTATGTGCAGTTTAGTAAGGGGGACCGTACAGCCGGTATCTTGACCTTGGTGAAGGAAGACGGTACTTCGGTGGCCAGCCCCGCTGCAACTGATGGTTCCTTGAAGTTCTATATCGTGGTCAAGGACAAGGATAATCGCGCTAACAAAACTGTTCAGGCCTTGCTGGTAAATTCTAGGACCAACGATACCTTGAAGGTGACCCTTAACCGCGTGAACGAAACTACGGGCGAATTCAAGAGCGATCTGATTACGGCTATTGCCGAGAAGGATGCCAGCCTGCCGAAGATTTCGTTCTTTGGCGGTGACAACGTCACGGTTATCTACATCGATGCCGAAGACGATGAAGACGTGAGCACCCAGTATTTCTTTGCTGACCCCACGCACCCTGTTCCGCAAAGCGTGGTTGCCGAAGATACGGATTGCGACGCCAAGGCCAACAACATTACGGCAACCTTTAGCGGTAGCACCTTCGGGAGCGATATTACGCTGGATAGCGCCCTATTCGAATTCGATTCCACCCTTACGAGCGCGGCCCTCTCCGTTGTGGTCAAGCCCACTTCTGTAGATGGGATGACGGCGGTGTTCAATTTGACGGGAACCCAGGTGCCCAATACGGGTGCCCCCACGGGTTATGCCACGTTCTACATGACGGAGAAGGGTGTGGTCACTTCGGAAAAGGCCATTATAAAGGATGGGGTTGCTCCGTTCCTCAAGGGCGTGACCATTCTTGAAAACGAAGGCCACTTGATTCCCGAGGACACCTTGAAGATTATCTTCTCGGAACCGGTGGTTTTGCCGTCTACCTCTGTTTGGCCCCTGCGTGTAACCAACGGCACGGCAGAAGTTTCTCAAAGCGGCATTACCGTGTTGTCGGCTTCCTCTTCGGATAATGGCAGAAGCTGGCTGTTCGCCATTTCGGGGAATACCGGCGGAGAGACGGTCAAGCCGGGCTTCTTGGCAGAAATCCTGGCGGATTTCCAGATTTCCGACTTGGGCATGAACAGCCTTTCTACCTGTAACGGTCCTGTTACCATCACGGAATCCGTGCGGCCTGTACCTATTACCTTTGCGAAAATGTTTGATAAGACCGGTGACGGGCAGCCCGACGAAGTCTATATGGAATTCGAAACGGTGCTGAGGCAAAAGGATTTGTTGGATAGCTTCGATGTGTATTGGGCTTCGCCGGAAATCTACCAGGCATTTAAAGATCAGAAGTCTTGGACGCTGGATACGGCTCAGGGCGAGATGGTCATTAAGCCTATTTTTGCCAAGGTTGACTCTACCATGGACGTCAAGTCTACGATTTATAAGGAAGTAATTGGACAAGACACCACGTGGTGTCCGCAGACCAAAACCGTGGAAGACACTACGACCCATACCATGGAAACTGTATATGTTATAGAGGCAAATGGTGATACCGCAAAGTACGCCTGTGGCTATAAGGACAAAACCCAGAATGTCACTCGCTTGGATACTTTGTGGAATTACACCATCGACTCCACTGGTCGCGATACCTCACGAAAGACCTTCACTGTTATGCATGTGAATATCCCGGAAGGTGTTTACAAGAACAAGACCTACGGCGACCGCAATGGCAGGGGCTTGGTGATGCCCAGGAAGGGCGAAGAGGGCGGTTTCTTCGACAAGTCCTACTCTCTGAACGACGCCTGCCCGCCGGTATTTACCAGTGCCAAGCTCAGTAAGTATGGCGAGACATACGCCTTGCGTGTGGAACTTTCAGAACCTCTGGTGTTTGCAGGTAATGAAAAGGCTCAGTTTATGGAGTGGGAGCACAACGATCTACGCTCGTACTTCCGGCCCAAGGATACCAACATGGACCATTATGCAGGAGTCATGTACTGGACCTTCTCTTATAGGGAAGACGATGCGGATAACAACGTGCATATCGGAGATTACGTCCGGTTGCCGGCGGAACTCAATTCCATTATGACCGATGCTGCGTCCCTTTATCCTGGTGAAGAAAGCCCCTGGGTTCCCGTCATTGGCGAAATTGACGATGTGAAGTTCAGGGTCAAGATGGCCAAGGGCGTTTCCACCAGTGCCAAGGGTGAAGACCTGTTTGCCGGGAACCTGCCCAACCAGGATGAAGACTTCCGATTGAGCGTGTTGAGCGGCAATACGGAAACCCTGATTGCCCATGGTAAGAAAAAACTGGCGCCCTATGGCTCGTTCATGTCTTACGATACGGCGGCTTATACCCATGGTGGTCCCGTGTTCAATATAAATGTGGAAATGCCCATACTGATGCAAAAGGATTCCTTGGACAAGATTGCTTGGAAGGCGGAGGTGGCATTCTCCGTAAATATCTACAGCAACCTGGGTACTCAGGTAACGGAGACGGAATACTCCTTCAACTTGGACGACATTGGCTTTGACAAGCTTACCAATGATGGAACCCTCCAGTTGAGGTTGGAATGGCTGCCCCATGACGGTGACCCCACTGCTGAAACCGGCAAGAAGATTGCTACGGGAGCCTATGTGGCACGGTTTAAATTTAAGGCCAAGGAAACGGCCATAGCAAACACGGCTAATAGAAAGCACCGTGCAGGTACCAATAAGAAGCAGAATAAGGAAAAGATTGTCAACCTGGGTTACAGGCGGACCAAGTAAAGCAAAATTAAAAGCCTCGGCAATGCCGAGGCTTTTTTAATTACAAATTATCAATTATACTATTACAACACCCCGTGGCAGGTGCGGCTGATGACGTCGTCCTGCTGTTCCTTCGTCAGGGAGAGGAACTTGACGGCGTAGCCGGACACGCGGATAGTGAAGTTGGCGTATTCGGGCTTTTCCGGATGGGCCTGAGCGTCCAGCAGCTTTTCCACGCCGAACACGTTCACGTTCAGGTGGTGAGCGCCCTGCTCAAAGTAGCCATCCATCACGGTCACCAGCTTCTGGGAACGTTCCTCGTCGCTGTGGCCCAAAGCGTTCGGGCTGATGGTCTGGGTATTGCTGATGCCGTCCAGGGCGTACTCGTAGGGAAGTTTTGCCACGGAGTTCAGCGAAGCCAGCAGGCCGTTCTTTTCGGCGCCGTAGCTGGGGTTTGCACCGGGAGCAAACGGGGCGTGTGCGGGGCGGCCGTCGGGCAGTGCACCGGTGGCCTTTCCGTAAACCACGTTACTGGTGATGGTAAGGATAGAAGTAGTAGGTTCCGCATTGCGGTAGGTGTGGTGCTTCTTGATCTTCGCGATGAATTCTTTCAACAGCCACACGGCGATTTCGTCGGCGCGGTCGTCGTCGTTACCGTACTTCGGGAAATCTCCCTTGACCACAAAGTCCTTCACCAGCCCGTTATCGCCACGGACCGTTTTGACCTTCGCGTACTTGATGGCGGAAAGGCTGTCGACCACATGGCTGAAACCTGCGATACCCGTCGCAAAGGTGCGGCGTACATCGGTATCGATTAGGGCCAGTTCTGCGGCTTCGTAGTAGTACTTGTCGTGCATGTAGTGGATTAGGTTCAGCGTGTTCACGTAGATACCTGCAAGCCATTCAAGCACGGCGTCGTACTTGTGCATTACTTCGTCGTAGTCCAGGTATTCGCTTGTAATCGGGGCTAGTTCCGGACCGATCTGCATGCCGGGCACCAGGCCGCCCTTCTCGTCCTTGCCGCCGTTGATAGCGTAAAGGAGGGCCTTGGCCAGGTTGGCGCGGGCACCGAAGAACTGCATTTCCTTCCCGGTCTGGGTGGCAGACACGCAGCAGCAGATGCTGTAGTCGTCGCCCCATACCGGGCGCATCACGTCGTCGTTTTCGTACTGGATGGAACTTGTGGTCACGGAAATGTAGGCGGCGTATTCCTTGAAGTTTTCAGGCAGACGTTTGGTGTAGAGCACCGTGAGGTTGGGCTCCGGAGAGGGACCCATGTTTTCCAGGGTGTGCAGGAAGCGGAAGTCGTTCTTGGTAACCATGGAGCGCCCGTCCTGGCCCATACCGCCGACTTCGAGGGTGGCCCACACCGGGTCACCGCTGAAGAGCTGGTTGTAGGACTCGATACGGGCGAACTTCACCATGCGGAACTTCATGACCATGTGGTCTACCAGTTCCTGGGCTTCTTCTTCGGTGAGGGTACCGTTCTTCAGATCGCGCTCTATGTAAATATCCAGGAAGGTGGAAATGCGGCCCACGCTCATGGCGGCGCCGTTTTGGGTTTTGATGGCGGCCAGGTAGCCGAAGTAGAGCCATTGGAAGGCTTCGCGGGCGTTAGTTGCCGGCTCGGAGATGTCAAAGCCGTAGCTTGCGGCCATCACTTTCATTTGTTGTAAAGAACGAATTTGTTCGGCCACTTCTTCGCGAAGGCGGATGACGTCATCAGTCATGGTGCCGTCGCCGATATGGGCCAAGTCATTCTGCTTTTGCTGGATGATGTAGTCAATACCGTACAGGGCCACGCGGCGGTAGTCGCCTACGATGCGTCCGCGACCGTAGGTATCCGGCAGGCCGGTGAGCAAGTGGGCCTTGCGGACGGCGCGGATTTCCGGAGTGTAGGCGTCGAACACGCCCTGGTTGTGGGTCTTGTGGTACTCGGTAAAAATCTTGTGGAGTTCGGCATTCGGCGTGTAGCCGTACTGCTGGCAGGCTTCTTCGGCCATCTTGATACCGCCAAAGGGCATAAACGCGCGCTTCAGGGGCTTGTCGGTCTGGAGGCCCACGACCTTTTCCAGGTCCTTCAGGGATTCGCTGATATAGCCCGGCTTGTGGCTTGTGATGGTGGAGACGATGTCGGTGTCCATGTCCAGGACGCCACCGTGCCTGCGTTCTTCGGCCTGCAGGCTCTGCAGTTCATCCCACAGTTTCTGCGTTGCTGCGGTCGGGCCTGCGAGGAAGGACTTGTCTCCATCGTAGGCGGTGTAGTTGCGTTGAATAAAATCGCGTACGTTGATTTCACTTTGCCATAGGCCTGTTTCAAAGCCTTTCCATGCTTCGGTCATTTTTCCCTCTTTTCAAAATTTCTTACCCAAATTTACCAAATGAACCACACCCCGACCCGTGGTCGGGAAAGCTTTCTCTGGCTTTGTTATAATCTGTAATTATTACAAATATAAACAATAAATTAACAAAAAGCAACTATAAAATGAAAAATTTTTCACTATTGTTTTCGCAATGTGTTGATGCTCAATGAAATAGGGGCTCTTCGAGCAATGTGAAGTGTGAAATGTGAGGTGTGAAATTACCCATTACACATTCCACATTTCACATTATACGGCAATTAACCACAGGTCACTTTTCTATCTTTGTTCCCGAAAAATTAAAGGTAAGACTATGTCCGAAAAAATGACATCTGCGCAGGTGCGCGAATCTTTTATCAAGTTCTTTGAATCCAAGGACCACCTCTTTGTGCGTTCTTCGCCGGTGGTTCCCCATGACGACCCGACGCTCATGTTCACGAACGCGGGCATGAACCAGTTCAAGGCTATCTTCCTGGGCGACA
>Ga0265298_10007946_pt1 | contig 12804 bp, 11 predicted proteins | sample AusTroGonzalo_MG_3_FD_193486 | JGI IMG/M metagenome (GOLD analysis project Ga0265298, IMG submission 193486) | Bovine rumen microbial communities from tropical cattle in Woodstock, Queensland, Australia - Gonzalo_01 | ecosystem: Host-associated > Mammals > Digestive system > Stomach > Rumen ... | reverse complement strand
GGCGTCCTTTTTGAAGAACCATGTGCCTTTGCCCTTGTCGATTCCCCAGCTCTCGGGGCCGGCGTGGCAGAAGGATGTGGCGAATGTGAGGACCTTGCCCATGGCACCGGAAGCGATCAGTTCCTTTGCTTTCCTGTGTGCGGGGGTGAGTCTCTGATTATGGCCTATGAAAAGCCTCTTGCCGCATTTTCCAGCTGTCTCAACCATTTTGAGACACTGTTCGTATGTGACTGCCATCGGCTTCTCGCACAGGACATTCTTCCCTGCCTCGAGTGCCTTGATGGTTGTTTCCGCATGGTAGGCATTGGCGACACAGACGGACACAAGGTCTATGGACGGGTCCGCGAGCATCTCGTCGACTGTCTTGTAGACCTTCCCTCCGAACTTCTCCACCATGTCCGCCGCGCGCTGCTCCACGAAATCGTAGAAACCCGCGATGGTTGTATTGCCGTTAAGACCGTACTCATGGGCATGGCGCTGTCTTGCGATGGAACCGCAACCGATAATTCCGACTTTCATTTTCCGTTCCCCACTCAAATGATGAAGTTCTCCATGTACTTCTTCGATATCCTGAGCGAATCCAGGATCTTCTCCCTCGAGCCTTCGAAAGCCTTGTCCTCGACCTCTATGCAGGCGTATCCGTCATAACCGATGTCCGTGAGGGCACCCAGGAAAGCGGCCCAGTCCACGTCGCCGTAGTTCGGGAGTTTCGGAGCCATGTAATCAAGCGGATAGGCCATCGTGCCGACCTTCTCCAGCTTGTCCCTGTACAATTTGATGTCCTTGAAATGGACGTGGAAGATCCTGTCCCTGAACTCATAGACAGGTTTGACGTAATCGATCATCTGCCAGATGAAGTGGCTGGGATCGTAGTTGATTCCGACGTTTTCGCTTCCCAGGAGGTCCAGGATCCTGCACCAGTTCACGGGTGTGGTGAAGAGGTTCTGTCCGCCGGGCCACTGGTCCCTGCCGAAAAGCATGGGGCAGTTCTCAATTCCGATCCTGACTCCAAGTCCCTCTGCAAGTTTCACGAGCGGGGGCCAGACCTGTGCCACAAGCTCAAGGTTCTCCTCCACACTCTTCGTCTGGTCCCTTCCGATGAAGGACGTGACCATGTTGACTCCGAGTTTCGCACTTGCCTTTATGAGGGCTTCGAGATGGTCTGTGGTCTCCTTGCGCTTCTCAAGATCCGGAGTGAGCGGGTTCGGATAGAACGCAAGGGAAGATATCTCGACTCCCTTCTCCTTACTATAATCAAGGATATGTTTTGCATAGCTGTCGTCTTCAAGAACCCTCTCGACATCTATGTGGCTGACGCCGGCATACCTTCTTTCCGCCTTGCCCTGAGGCCAGCAGGCGACTTCAACGCATTTGAAGCCCATCCCGGAGGCGACATCCATCATCTCCTCGTATGTCCAGCCATCGAGAATCGCGCTGACAAATCCAAGTTTCATGTTCAGACCCTGTCCTGTTATGAAATAGTATGAAATAAGCGGGGAAAATAATTCCCACCCCAATCCATTCACAGTATAGAACGGCATTCCGGAATCCGCAAGAAATTTTTTTACAGAAAAGAGGTATCCGGATTGTAAAAGATTTTTTAAGTAAACTTTCCGGCGATTTTCCTTTCTGAAACAATTGCGTTGTTTCTGAAATAGTGATATTATTCCAGTCATGAAAAGATTAAACATCCCGGTGAACAAGCTCGCGAAGGAGACCGGATTGTCCCCTTCCACGGTATCCAGGGTCCTCCATCACAGGGAACTGGTGAATCAGGAAACCATCCTCATTGTGGAGAACAAGCTCAGGGAGTACGGTTACGACCCCGAGGAACTGATGAGGCAGCAGTCGGATGCATCCAAGCGGATCATCATGGTCGTCGTCCCGTCCATCATCAATCCTTTCTATTACAAGATACTCAAGGGCATCGAGTCTTCGGCCTCCTCCCACAGTTTCGAGGTCGTCATCTACCAGAACAGCATAACGCCCTCGAATGCGGAGAAGATCATGAAGGTCGTCAGGATGACGAACACGAGGGGCGTCATCTCCCTGAGCCCCAAGATCGAGAAGCGCACCGCGGACCGTATCTTCGAGCAGATCCCGTTCATCCAGTGCTGTGAATACAACAGCGATTCGGTAGCGCCCTACGTCGGCATAAACGATTTCGCAGCGGCGAAAGGTGCGGTGGAGCATATACTCAACATGGGATATGAGAGGATCGCCTTCATCAACGGTCCCATGCTGTACAACTACGCACAGGAAAGGCTAAGGGGTTACGAGGCCGCGCTGGAGAGCCATTCCATTTCCGTTCCGCGGTCATGGAAGATTTCGCTTCCGGATGTGGCCTACGAGCTGGGATTCTCCGCCGCATGCCAGCTGCTGGGCAACAAGGAGAAACCGGATGCGGTGTTCTGCTCCGCCGATGTCTTCGCAGCCGCCGTCCTCAAGGCCGCCAACAGGTTCAACCTGCGTGTCCCCGAGGATCTGGGCGTCGTGGGTTTCGACAACATCGAGATGGCTTCCATAACCACCCCGGGTCTTACGACAATCAACCAGCCGAGCTTCCAGACGGGTTTCACAGCTGCGGAATCGCTGTTCGAGCTTCTGTACTCCGATACGAAACCGAGGTCCATCCTTCTGGATACGGAGTTGATTTCAAGGGATTCGATTGCGAGGAGATGAGGCAGGGCGACTTGGGCTCGCTTTTGCCTTCGGATTCAGTCTGATGATGGCACTTGATGTCGCTCTCGGATAAATAGTATATTACAGGTTTAGTATTATATACTGGGACTGGAGTTAAAACTATGAGAGTATCGCTGAAAGCGAAGGTCATTTTTCTTATTGTCAGTGTTGCCGTTCTTATCGGTGTCAGTGCCATTATCGTATATGACAGAGGTATCTCGTCTCTTGTAATCAAGGACTATGAGAGCAGGTCTGTTGAGATTACCCGCTCAATGGCAGAGATTCTTGATGCTGACAGGGTAAGGGTTCTGCGTGACAATGTCATCAGCATCTACCGTGAAATGAAGAATGTCGTTCTTAGCAACGAGTGGGGAAGTCCCGAGTTCGACGAATATGTCTCCCATTACAGTGAGATAGAAAACACCCCGGAATTCATTTATCTGAGAGAACAGCTGCGTCAGGTTCAGGATTCCATCGACGTAAGTTGTCTTTACATAATCTGGCTGGACGTTCCCAATGAGCGTTATGTCTACCTTGTTGATGCCGCACATGAGGATGCATGTCCTCCAGGATGTGTGGATCCACTTTTTGTAGACAGCGTAGCCGACCTGGGTGATCTGAATAAAGAGATGAAACCAAATGTCTCCCATACCGAAGAATACGGTCATCTCGTGACAACAGGTTCAGCCATCCATGCCTCGAACGGCGAGATGCTCGGTTATGCCATGGTTGACCTTTCCATGAACGACATTGTCAACCACGAGAGAAACCTCCTTCTGATGTCAGTTCTGATTTTCGCTGGAGTGACATTCCTTGCCGTTATCGCAGGAATCATTGCGGTTGACCGCACCATCGTCAGCCCGATCAACAAGCTTTCGAAAGCCGCACGTTCATACACTGAAAACGGAATGAGGCTTTCTGAGATAGAAATCCATACAAGAGATGAGATTGAATTCCTTGCCGAATCCATGAAGCGAATGGAGAAGGACATGAAGGAATACTATGACAACCTGATGGAGACCAAAAGCGATCTTGAAACTGCAAAAGAGCATGCTGAGACCTATAAGAGGGAAGCCAATATCGATCCAATGACAGGTCTTTTGAACAAGCGTGCCTATGACCTAGCCGTGGCCGATCTTGAGAAAACCGACAAGCCTTATGCCATCGTCATGATTGACATGAATGACCTGAAGACCATCAATGACAAGTACGGACATGACAAGGGTGATATCTCCATCAAAACCCTGGCCTCGAATATCCGCCGCTGTTTCAAGGATTCCGCCGTGTTCAGAATCGGCGGAGATGAGTTTGTCGTCATAATGAACGGTGATGACCTTGATATAAGAGACAGCCTGATCGGACGTTTCCGTGATGAGAACAGAAGGGCTGCAAAGAATAAGAGCAAAGAGCCTTGGGAAGTTCCGATTGCTGCCTGCGGATATGCTTTATATGATCCGAAGTCTGATGACTGCGTGGCAAGCGTTTTCAAGCGTGCTGATGAAGATATGTATCAGCACAAAATAAAGATGAAGAGTTCACATCATTGAGGAGCATTATGAAGAAATGCAGCGGAAAAACCTTATTCATCCTTTTTCTCATCATGTCGGCCGTTGTGCTGGCATCCTGCAGTTCTGTCCGAAGCACTGAAGAAAAGGCCGCAATCTCATATCATTTTGCAGACAGAGAGGAAGCTATAGAGTGTTATCTGGCATCAGGTTATTTAGACAGGAGGACCAGTGGCGATATCCAGTTTACATTGCAGGACAAAAACGGAACTGTAGAGCAGATGAAGGATTTCGTTATCTCCCAGATGATCGAATTCTCAGAGGAAGAAAAGGCTGAACTCAAAGAGGTTCTTTCCGAGATGAATGAAAGACTCATAAAAAGAGGCTTCAATCTGCCTGATGTCGGAGAGATAACTTTCGCCAGATCTACGATGAAAGAAGAGTCCGGCGGTAGTGCTTACACCCTTGGTACCTGCATATTTCTGGGCGATAAAGTTTTTGAGTATCTCCATACCGAGACCGAAGACGGAGAGAACCTCGGAAAAATATTGATGTGGCATGAATTGTTTCATGTACTGACAAGGAACAACCCGGATTTCCGAAGGGATATGTACAGCAAAATTCATTTCACTGTTGCAGATCATGATTTTGAAATACCCCCTGTTGTTCTTGAAAGGCTGTATACAAATCCCGATGTCAATCACTATGATTCCTATGCTTCATTCCTAATCAATGGAGAGTACATCGATTGTTTCTTTGTAACGATTATTAAAAAACCGTCTGAGCAAAAAGGTAAAAATCTGTTTGAAAATTCTGAACCGGTGCTTGTTCCGATCGGAGGAGAGAATACTTATTATTCGCTGAATGATGCGGAAAACCTCATAGATGTCGTCGGTGATAACACAGATTACTTAAACGACCCGGAGGAGTGTTTGGCAGATAATTTTGCCTTTACTCTGTATTACGATCAGGTCGATGACTTTATGACTCCGGAAATTATATACGCGATTGCTGACTACCTGTCACAGCCTGTGGCGAAGATAAATAAAAAATGATTAAGAAAGATAGCAGAACGAGAAGCTTACGGACGAAGAATTCAAGATAATCAAGTCACACACCGTCCGCGGAGGCGAGATTCTGAAAAGCTTCAAGAGCCTTGAGCACGTGGAAGACGGTGCCCGTTACCATCACGAGCGCTATGACGGCAGAGGTTATCCGGAAGGTAAGGAAGGGGAAGATATTCCACTTATTGCCCGCATAATCTGCGTAGCCGATTCATATGATGCAATGAGCTCTAACAGAGTCTACAGAAACCACCTGACAAAAGAGCAGGTCATCGAAGAACTTGAGAAGAACAAGGGAAAGCAGTTTGATCCTCAGATTGCCGACATAATGCTCAGACTCATCAGGGAAGGAAAGATTTAAGACTGAATCTCCTGCGAATAGGTCTTTTCCATGAGAACAGGGTTCTCCAGGTACGTCTTCATCCTCTTGAATGCTTCGGCGAAATAGTGACCGCTGCAGATTCTCTCGTCCATGACAACGCCAAGAGGGATGCATGTTTTGAAGGATACCCCGTCTTTTGTCCTGAACGGGACTTCTCTTGTGTTTCCCATGGCGATGAACACGCTTGTTGTTCCGAATTCATAGATATGATGGTAGATGTAGTTTGTCCTGAGGCTTGCCAGGTTTGTGATAGTGAAACTGGTATGGAAAGGGCTGGCATCTATGATTTTCCCAGGCAGGAGTCCATGTCTGTCCATGAATTTGAACAGTTTCACGCCGAATCTGGGAAGACCTGGAAATGACAGAAGCTTCTTAATCAGCCTATCGGTGGAGTTCTTATTTATAGCCTCCCTGTTTTTTTCGATATAGCTGTTCATCTTTTCATTTACGGTGAAGATGGTATCCTCTTTGTCCAGACGGACTTTGCTCATGGTACCTTCCATGTCTCCGTCCTCATCCTTGAGAACAACCATTGCACAGTCTATATCGTTGCGTTCATAGATCTTGCAGTTGACTATGAATCTGTTCAGAAGAGGAAAATGAGCAATTGTCTTCAGATAAGAAGTGATTATGACAGACAGATGGCTTACAAACTGACCTTCGGCTCTTTTTGCCCTGATATATGCCTTAATGGGATCGACCGGGATATCCAGGTTGATCATGTTCATTGCATCGTAACGTTTGTCCATGATGTACGGAACAATGGTGTACATCGGATCTGCATTTCTGACTTTCTTTCCGTCTTTTCGTCCCATAAGTGAAATCATACATGAAATGCCGTTCTTCTGAAAGATAATGAGTTTATGATGATACCTGTTTCATGGTATTATAGGGCATGGACATGCTGATTTCCGTAGTTATTCCTATTTACAATCAGGAGAAATACCTGCGCGAATGTCTGGATTCTCTTTTTCCGCAGTGTACGGAAGAGGTCCAGGTTGTCCTTGTCGATGACGGATCAAAGGACAGAAGCCGGGAAATCTGCAGACAGTATCTCAAAGATCATCCCGGCGTAAATGCCGTTCTTATCGAGCAGGAAAACAGCGGTTCTCTGAGAAGCAGGGTAAACGGGGTTTCAAAGGCCTCGGGAGACTACATCCTCTTCATGGATTCGGATGACATGCTCCTTGACCATGCATTGGAAACCTTGCTTGAGACTCTTCACAAAAAGAGCTATGACATGGTTCTGTTCAACGCCACATCGGATCTTGTTTCCTATAAGCCTGTTTTCGACATTCCTTTGGAAGACGGAAAAGAAATCAAGGGAGAAGACAAGAGGCAGGTCTACAGGCTTCTGTGCTGCACCCATGTTCTTAACAACCTCTGGACCAAGTGCATCAGAAAGGAACTTTATCAGAAAGCTTCTCTTCCCGAGGAAGGGCAGAGACTGACAAACGGAGAGGACCTTTTCCAGATTCTGGACATGGTTGATCAGGCAAAAACATTCATCTATCTCGATAAGACTTTCTATTTCTACAGAGTCATGCAGGACAGCATCTCCCGCATCTACAATCCTTACTATTTCCAGTCAGAGAAGATCGTCTGCGCAAAGCGCCTCGAGTATGCACAGAAATGGGGTAAGGACGAAGATCTTGTATCCGGAGCAGAGGTTCAGACATACAAGATCATGAGAGAAATCGCAAGAAAAGTGCTGATTTCGGACATGAAGTGGAGAGATGCGAAAAACGAGATGAAGAAGCTCAGAGGAGATGCTTTTTTCAGAAAGTACTATCTGGAATACGAGGATGCCCCGGACAATAAGTATCCTGTCCTGAAAGCACCATACGGCATCATGCATATCGCCAGAATCCTTCGTAGGATAAAGAAGGGACTTGGGAAATGAAGATTGAGAGGACTAAGAACGCCGCACGCAATGTCGTGTTCGACGGAACGCTGAAGATGTTCAATCTCATAATGCCTCTGGTGATGCGCCGCATCATCCTCTACTATCTGGGCGTAAAATACCTTGGTCTCAGCGGTCTTTTCAATTCAATTCTCTCATTTCTGAACCTCGCCGAGCTTGGCGTGGGAAGCGCCATGATCTTCAGCATGTACAAGCCGATTGCAGAGGATGATACAGAGACAATCTGTGCTCTGATGAAGCTGTACCGTACGTTCTACAGGATCATAGGACTTTTCATAGCCGTCGTCGGTCTTGCCATAACACCGGTTCTCAGAAAGCTTGTGCATGGCGATGTTCCGCCTGATGTGAACCTCTACATCCTCTATTACATGAACCTCGCCTCGACGGTTCTGTCATACTGGCTCTTTGCATACAAGAACTGTCTGCTGCATGCACATCAGAGAACGGATGTCGGAAGCAAGATAACTCTTGTAATCAACATCGTTCTGAACATCGTCAGGATTCTGGTCCTGGTGTTTTTCCAAAGCTACTATCTTTATCTCGGTGTCCTTCTGATATTCCAGATTGTGGAAAACATCACCAAGTCCATTGTGGTGTCCAGAATGTATCCGAACTACAGCGCAAGAGGAGACCTTCCCAAGGAGAAAGTCAGGGACATCACCCACCGCGTCCGCGATCTGTTTACGGCCAAGTTCTCAGGTGTGATCCTCAACTCGGCGGATACTCTGGTGATATCCTCATTCCTGGGTCTTATCCCGCTGGCACTGTTTCAGAACTACTTCTACATTATCAATGCACTCCGCGGCATTCTTTATGTTTTCCTTGCCGCATGCAAGGGCGGTATCGGAAACAGTCTTGTAACCGAGAGTGTGGATAAGAACTATTATGATTTAAGGAAACTCAGTTTCATGTTCAACTGGATAATAAGCCTTGCAAGCACCATGCTCCTGTGCCTTTATCAGCCGTTTATGAGCATCTGGATGGGTGAGGATTATCTATTGAGCATCAGCTGCATGTTCTGCTTCGTCCTGTACCTTTATGTGTATGAGATAAACAGACTCATCACCCTCTATAAGGATGCTGCAGGAATCTGGCACAAGGACCGCTTCCGCCCGCTGGTTGCATCTCTTGTGAATCTCGGTCTGAACCTTGCCACCGTCCAGTGGCTCGGCCTTTACGGAGTTGTTCTTTCCACAGTCGTCTCCGTTGTGTTCATTGAAATTCCATGGCTCTTACACAACCTGTTCCACGAGGTTTTCCCGAAGGAGAAACTCTGGAAGTACCTTGGAGACCTGGCAAAATATGTCGGGGCCACCGCAGTATCATTCGCAGCGGCCTGGTATCTTTGTTCTCTCCATCACACAGGCAAGTGGGCAAGTCTTGTCATCAATGCCGCAGTCAGCTTCATAGTCTGCAACCTTGTATTCTTCCTTCTGTTCTCCAGAACCAAGCTCTTCAAGGATTCGACACGTATTCTCAAGAAGACTTTCCTTAAAAAGAAGGTCAGTGCATAGGAGGCTATGGTGCTTGGTAAAATCGTGAAACTGATTAAGTTCTCCCATGCGATTACAAAGCGGTTCTTCCTTCTCCCTCGGGCAAGGGCGAAGTACAGTGGAAAGCACATTTGGCTTGTCTGCGAGCGGGGTAACGATGCGCGGGACAACGGATTTCACATGTTCCGTTATCTGAGACAGAATCACCCCGAGATTGATGCCTACTACATCATCACACAGGACTCTGCGGACCTTGATAAGATAAAGGGCCTGGGAAACGTAGTCTTCTCCGGTTCCAGGGAACACTGGATGCTCTATATCATGGCCGAGAAGATCCTCACTGCATTCGAGCCTCATTTCTGTCCGAGCGACAGCCATTCTTTCTACAAGTATGTGAGAAGAAAGAACAATCAGAAGATTGTCTTCCTGCAGCACGGTGTAATCGGAAACGACCTTCCTCTTTACCATCAGCAGAGATCAGGTTTCGACCTTTTCATCTGCGGAGCAAAGCCAGAGTATGACTTCATATCATCGAGTTTCGGCTATAAGAACAACGAGGTCAGGTACACGGGTCTTGCCAGATTCGATGCTCTTTACGACATTAAAACCAAGCGCCAGCTTCTGATAATGCCGACCTACAGGAAGTGGTTCAGGGATCAGACGGAAGAGGAAGTGAAGGATAGCCTTTATGTCAGATCGTGGCAGAGCCTTCTTAAGAATCCTGAACTTGCCAAGCTGGCTGAGGAACATGATATAGACATCATCTTCTATCCTCATCAGCTCATGCAGAAATACGTATCGCTGTTTTCGTCCGACAAAAAGCGCATAATAATCGCCGATTACAAGCATTACGATGTCCAGCCTCTATTGAAGGAATCCTGCATGCTGGTGACTGACTATTCCAGCATCCAGTTCGACTTCGCCTACATGACAAAGCCCCTGATGTATTATCAGTTCGATGAGAAAGAGGCCTTTGAGAAGCAGTTCGGACATGGATATTTCGACTACAGGAAAAACGGTTTCGGAGAGGTCGTAACAAAGGAAGATGAGCTTATCGGCCTGATTGACGGATACCTTAAGGAAAACTGCTCAATCAAACCGTTCTATAAAAAGAGAATCGACGGATTCTTCCCGCTTCATGACAACCATAACTGTGAAAGGATTTTCAAAGAGATCCTTTCTTTGGAGGGCTAACAGATGGATTTTCCAGTCAGCATCAGTGTTCTGATGGCCACCTACAATACTGAAATCCCCATGCTCAAGGAAGCTGTCGACAGCATCCTGAATCAGAGCTTCGGTGATTTTGAGTTCATAATCATAGATGACGGATCCACCAACGATTCCGACGAGTATCTCAAAAGCCTGAAAGACAAGCGCATTAAAATCATCTGGAACCCCCAGAACATGGGAATCACCAAGTCCCTGAACGTCGGACTGAAAGAGGCCAGAGGAAAATACATCGCACGTATGGATGCTGATGACATCGCGCTTCCTGAAAGATTCGAGAAGGAATACACCTTCATGGAACAGAATCCCGATGTCATCGTCTGCGGAGCCAGAATAGGGGTGATTGATGAAAACAGCGAGATAACCAAAAGGGCGACGAAGGCCAAACAGCCCGAGGACATGGAGTCCTACCGGGTCAGGATGCTCTTTCAGAACCCCGGTCCCATCCATCCCACGGCCATGCTCCGTCATCAGATGCTTCTTGACCACGGTATCACGTATAACGAGAACCTCAGATACGCCCAGGACTACGGAATGTGGGAAGCCACCAGCCACTATGGAAGAATCTGCATCCTTGAAGAGGAACTTCTGTATCACCGCCGTCATGGACAACAGATCACAGTCGCCCGCCGTGATGTTCAGATGAACTGCGACAAGATGACTCAGAAGAAGATCCTCACAGACCTTCTGGACAAAGTGACTGATGAAGAGGTGAACATCCATTACAAGTATTCAACAGGCTATTTCCCCGAGGCCATAATCTGCGACGAGATTGACAGATGGTATGACCGTCTTCTTGATGCAAACAGGAAAAAGCACATCTATGACCAGAGCAAGCTGAAAAAGCGCATTATCACTCTGAAGAAGAATCTTATCAGACAGACTATCAGACTCCAGAAACCGGAGGGCAGCGAGAAGAGGAAACTTGTTTTCAAGCATCTGCCGTTCTTGCCGGCAGTCAGAGCATATTTCGGGATTCTGAAGTCAGAACGCGCTTCCTGATTCTGTTCTTAATTAGGATGATCGGATAGGTGAGGCAAAGACTTGCACTGATGCATATGAGCATCACCAACAGCGCCGGAAGATGCATCCTGTCGTACAGTAACGCTCCTAAGAAGGCACAGCAGAACGGCTGATGCCAGAGATAGATGGAAAGCGACTCTTTTCCGATGAAAAACAGAAAGGCGGATTTAACATTTTCAAACAACTTTCCGAGAAGAATCATGAGGCCGGGAAGAAGAATGTCTGCTGCAATGTATACTGCAAAACGCGTCCAGCCTGATACTCTCAGAGAATTGCCCGAGAAATCAGAGAAGAATTTAACCCTGATTACTATGTAGACAAGAGCCAGGGCACCCCAGATCCAGGCAACGGTATCCGATATCTTCATATCCGCCATCAGGATTCCGATGCAGAAGACAGGAAGATAGAGCGAAATGTAGTGATAGACACGCCACCACTTTCCGAGATAGATGTAGTTTCTTGCCGCCAGGGCTATGACTGATATTGTTATCAGACAGATGCAAAGACCTGTCAGGTGCTTTTCCTTAGTGATGTGATCTGCAAGGCTTACTATAACTGTAATCAGCACGAGAATCAGCAAAAACCACAGATGGTAGGCCCACACGTTGTTGGCCTGAAGTGCGGAAAACAGATAAAGGCCGAAAGGTATCTTCTCAAAACCGGCTCCTTCCAGAACAGGTTTAAATGCAGGGATGGAGATGGCGATGATGAAAACCGGATAGATGAAAAGAGTGTAGAGAATCCAGTAGGGAAACTGACTTCTAAGGCGTCTTTTTGCAATCTGAAGGGGAGCTTTTCCCCTGTTTCTTGAAAGCTTGTAGGCATAGCCTGAGAGCCAGAAGAACCACGTCATGTGGAAGATATAGATGCTTCTGTAAAGATAATCCAAGGCCGGGGAGGAGATGCGCATCGCATCGGTCATGCTGTGTCCGATAAGGACAAGCAGCATGGCCACAGCCTTGGAGATATCTATCCAGGCTAGACGGGAATCAGTAGATGTCGACAATAACCAGCTCCGGCGGATTGTTGACTCTGGGCGATCCTCCCAGTCCGCGGCTTACGATAACCCAGGTGTCGTTGACACGGGTTGCACCGTCGGCCAAATCCGGGAAATAACCTGCTGTGGGGTGGTAGAGTCCGCCCTTGCCCGGAATCACTACTACACCGCCGTGAAGGTGGCCGCAAAGGGCCATGTCGACGTTGCTTCCGTAAAGCTCTCCGTCTGGATAGAAGAACTGAGGGTAGTGGACAAGAAGAAGCTTGTAATTCTCTTTCTTGGTGTATTTCTGCCAGAATGACTGCGAATAATCCGCATCAAAGGTTCCCGGGTTTGCTGAAAGACCTCCGATGTCAATGAGGTTTCCCTTCACGTTGATTGTTTCATAACGGTTGTGAAGAACATGAACACCCAGTTTCTCTAGGTCTTCGTTGACGGTACTTGTCTGGTTGACCCTGATGACTTCCTTTTCATGGTTGCCGTAGCAGAAGTAAACCGGAGCAACAC
>Ga0265298_10007945_pt1 | contig 12807 bp, 13 predicted proteins | sample AusTroGonzalo_MG_3_FD_193486 | JGI IMG/M metagenome (GOLD analysis project Ga0265298, IMG submission 193486) | Bovine rumen microbial communities from tropical cattle in Woodstock, Queensland, Australia - Gonzalo_01 | ecosystem: Host-associated > Mammals > Digestive system > Stomach > Rumen ... | reverse complement strand
CTGTCCGAAATGGAACTGATTCCCGAGGATTGGGGCGGCGATACCATCATGGTTCCCGTTTCCGCCCATTCCCATCAGGGCATTGACGATCTGCTGGAAATGATTCTGCTGGTTGCGGAAGTCAAAGAGTTGAAAGCCAATCCGAAACTGCCTGCCCACGGTACTATCGTAGAAGCCAAACTGGACAAAGGCCGCGGACCGGTCGCTACCGTACTGGTACAGCGCGGTACCCTGACCATCGGTGATTATATCATCGCTGGAACGACCCACGGACGTGTCCGGGCCCTGATTAATGACCGCGGTGAGAAAGTCCGCAAGGCTGGTCCTTCAACACCGGTAGAAGTTCTGGGTCTTAACGAAGTGCCCCAGGCCGGCGATATTCTGGATGCGGCAGAGGAAAAGATTGCCCGCAGCGTAGCAGAAAAACGTATCGCCAAAGCCAAGGCGGAACAGCAAAAGGCTGCCAAGGTTTCTCTGGATGATATCTTCAGCCGCATTAAAGAAGGCGAACTGAAGGAACTGAACATCGTTGTCAAGGCCGACGTGCAGGGCTCTGTGGAGGCGTTGTGTGCTTCCCTTGTCAAGATTCAGAATGAAGAAGTTAAAGTATCCGTTGTCCATTCCGGCGTAGGCGCCATCAATGAATCGGACGTAATGCTGGCTTCGGCAGCTAATGCCCTGATTATCGGCTTCAATGTACGTCCGGACGCCAACGCCCGTAAGATTGCAGAAAGCGAAAAAGTCGACATCCGTCCGTACCGTGTCATCTATGATGCCATCAATGATGTAGAAGCGGCTATCAAAGGCATGCTTGCGCCGAAGTTTGAAGAAGATGTGATTGGACGCGTGGAAGTCCGCCAGGTCATTACGATTTCCAAGATGATCATTGCCGGCTGTTATGTAACGGAAGGCAAAGTTACCAACAATGCAAAAATTCGTGTGGTACGCGACGGGATCGTCATCGCCGAGGACGAAATGGAATCCCTCCGCCGGTTCAAGGACGATGTGAAAGAAGTTGCCGCCGGTTATGAATGTGGCATCACGCTGGCAAAATTCCACGATATCAAGGAAGGGGACCAGTTCGAAGTCTATGTTATGAAAGAAGTGGCTCCCGAATAAGGAAATATATAGGTGAATTATGGCCAGATTACGAGTTGAAAAAGTGCAGGAAGCCATCCAGCATGAAATCTCCAACATGATCCTGCTGGATATTAAAGATCCACGCATTAAGCTGGTGACCGTTACGGGTGTCAATCTTACTGATGACATGAGCCAGGCCAAGGTTTTTTTCAGCCTGTACGGTTCTGCGGAAGAGCAGGAACAGGCGTGGAAAGCTTTAAATAAGGCAAAAGGATTCATGCGGACGGAAATCGCGAAGCGTATCCGCCTGCGTTTTGCGCCGGAGCTGATATTGGAAAAAGACACTTCCTGGGAATACGGCGCGCATATAGACAGCCTGCTGCGTCAGATTAAAGATAGTGAAGGAAAGAAAAATGAGTAAGAACTGTTCATTAGTGGAAACAGGTGATTTGCTGAAATCAGCGCAGAAGCTGGTGATTGTCAGCCATGTCAGTCCGGACGGCGATACGTTGGGCTCGTCTCTTGCCCTTATGCATGCGTTGCGTTTTCTGGGCAAAGAAGTGATCATGAACGTAGACGATGACATTTCCACGGTATATTCATTTCTTCCCGGAATTGAGGAGTTCCGACGTTTTACGCCGGACGAATCTGTGGAAGCGGATCTTTTGGTCATCATTGATGCCAGCTCGGCGGACAGGGCCGGCAATGCTATGGAAGTTGTAAAATCCCGGGCCGTCCTCAATATCGATCATCACAAGACCAATACGCGTTTCGCGGATTATCTGTATCTGGATTCCGATGCGGCCGCTACGGCTGAAATCGTGTACAGCCTGTTACAGGTAATGGGGATCGGGCTCACTGCGGATATAGCTACCTGTATTTATGAAGGCATCTATACGGATACAGGTTCTTTCAAATATTCCAATACAACCTCCAATACACTGAAAACAGCTGCTGAATTGCTGAACTATGGGGTCAATCCCAGCCTGATTTCGGATAATATGGAATTGAAATCCCGTTCGCAGGTGGAAATGCTGCGGAAAGTACTGGAAACGCTGACGTTTTTAAAAGACGGGAAAATCGCTTATATTGAGATTGCCCCTGAATTATATGACCACAATGTTGATACAGATGCCTTTATCTCGTACCCCCGTTATGTGGAAGGAGTGGAGATCGCCCTTCTGTTTAAACAGGTGGAAGGCAACCTGACTCGTGTCAGCTTCCGTTCCAAATCCATAGATGTGGCGAAGATCGCCTTATCGTTCGGCGGCGGAGGTCACCAGAAAGCGGCGGGTTGCAGTATTTACGCTCCCATGGAAGAAGCGAAGAAAACCGTGTTGCAGGTAGTCGAGGGTCTCTTTGTATGACGGATGGTATTATCAATGTGTTTAAGCCTCCGGGTATGACATCCCACGACGTGGTCAGCCGCATCAGGCACATCTATGGTACAAGGAAAGCCGGGCATTCCGGCACGCTGGATCCGGATGCCTCCGGAGTCTTGCCTGTCTTTATCGGCAACGCAACCCGGTTGCTGGAATATGCTGTAACGGACAGGAAATACTATCGGGCGGAAGGGATATTAGGTATTCGTACGGACACCGGAGACACCAGTGGAAACGTATTGGAACAAAAACCGGTCCCGGATATTTCCGCAGAAGCGTTTGACGCATGCCTGGCAGATTTTCGCGGAATCATAATGCAGGTCCCGCCCATGTACTCCGCAATAAAAGTGAAGGGTAAAAAACTTTACGAATATGCAAGGCAGGGCGTTGAAGTAGAGCGGACAGCCCGTCCGGTAGAAGTTTTCAGGCTGGAGCTGGTCAGTTTTCATTCACCGAGGTTCACGCTGGATGTGGACTGTTCCAAAGGTACATATGTGCGGACGTTGCTGGAAGATATCGGCGCTTTCCTGGGCACATGTGCTGCCATGGAAAAACTGATCCGTAACCGTGCCGGTAAATATTATGTGGAAGATGCCCACACTCTGGAGGAGATTGCAGAAAATCCGGATAAGGTGCTGCTTCCTATGGAAACTGCGATAGCGGAAATGACACAATTACATGTCAACGAATTGCAGGCTTTCCGGATTACCAGCGGAGTTCAGACGACGGTGAAAGGCACGCTGCCGGGACAGTACAGCCTCTGGTATCAGGAACAGTTTTTGGGTGTTGTAACGGTTGAAGAAGAAATCGTGAAACCGGAAAAAATCCTATTCCCCGTAGCAAGGCCTGATGAACCTGCTGATGGGCAATAGATTACAGCTTACTTATGCTGCGCAACCCGTGACGGGACTGCGTAATAATTCAAAATCATGAGGATCCTTTTATACCAACAATTATGGAGATCGTAAAGCATTTTTATTTAAATGAAAATGAAACAGATAAATACAGGAAGTTACCATGTGTGATAGCGATGGGTACCTTTGACGGGCTGCATAAAGGGCACAGGGATGTGATTGACACGGCTGCTTCTTATGCTGCGGAGCATCATCTTCGCCTGGCGGTGTTTACTTTCAGTAATCATCCGTATGCCACGATTCGGCCTTCCGCGATTCCCCAGTCATTGCTTTCCCCGGAAGAGAAGATCCGCCTGCTGAAACTGTGGGGCGTCGATCTGCTGATCGATGTTCCGTTTAACAAGCAGCTTTCCATTCTATCTCCTGAAACTTTTTTACAAAAGTTAAAGCATTTCAATTTTGCCTGCCTGGTCTGCGGTGTTAATTTTTCCTATGGATTCAAAGGGACGGGAAACATCACGAGCCTGCAAAAGGCCGGGAAAGAGCAGGGCTTTGATGTAATCGTCATGCCGTTGTTGGAATACAAGAATAAAATCATCAGCAGCACCCGTATACGCCGCGCCATTGCGGAAGGAAACCTCCGCGACGCTGAGTATATGCTGGGACGCTTCTGCAGCGTGGAAGGAATCGTGCATAAAGGGTTCCAGCGGGGCCGGAAGATTGGTTTCCCAACAGCGAATCTGTATGTGAACCGGAGCGGTTCCGCCCTGCCGCCATCCGGAGTTTACGCACTGCAAGTCAGGGACGGTGACAAACTGTACAACGGGGTAGGCAACCTGGGCATGAACCCGACCTTTGACGATGTGGTAAGGGAAGTGCTTGAGGTTCACCTGTTTGGCTGTGACGAAAATCTGTACGGGCATATTCTGGAAGCTTCATTCTGCCGGTTTATCCGCCATGAGCAGCGCTTTTCTTCGGTGGAAGAGTTAAAAGCACAGCTGGAAAAAGACAAAACGGAAGCGTTAAACTGGTTCGCCGCCCAGAACAATGAGCAATAAAAATTTTAAAAAAACGATTGCATTTTATCTTTTTGTATGCTACAATACACCAGTATCCTAACCGGGACTAAGAAGAGCGCTTCTCCAACGCCTGCCTGGTTCCGGCCGGACAATAATTATTTTATGGAGGTTTGTTAATATGTTAACAACAGAAGAAAAACAGGCAATTATCAAAGATAATGCCCGCCATGAAGGCGACACCGGTTCCCCGGAAGTACAGATTGCGGTTCTTTCGAAACGCATTGCCGCACTCACCGAACATCTGAAGACCAACAAGAAGGATCATCATTCCCGCCGCGGTCTGCTGAAGATGGTTGGTCAGCGTCGCGGTCTGCTGAACTACCTGCAGAAAAAAGATATCGAACGGTATCGTGCAATCATTGCCAAACTGAATATCCGTAAGTAATCTTTGCAAACGTAAAACCCGCTTGAAAAAAAGCGGGTTTTTTGCTTTTTTACAATGTACATTTGTGTTTTAATAAAAAATTATGTATAATATAAAAAGACATTTCGGAGGACATATGGAAACAGGCTGGGAAGGAAAGATACGTTCAGTCAGAAAGCATAGTGCAGCAGAAGCTTCCGGCATTCACGCCGGGGAGTCCCTCTGTGCCATTAACGGCATGCCGCTGCGTGACATATTGGACGTGAGCTTTGCTGCAGCTGATTTTGACCCGGTGCTGTCTGTCCGTGGAGCTGATGGGAATGTTCGTGAGGTGGCTGTTGCCAAAGAAATCGATGAAGAACTGGGGCTTTCTTTTGAAAGCGCTGTCTTTGATAACGTACGCCTCTGCCACAACCGTTGTGTGTTCTGTTTTGTGGACCGCATGATACCCGGCCTCCGGAAAGGTCTCTATGTACGGGATGACGATTACCGCCTTTCGTTTTTGTATGGAAATTTTGTCACGCTTACCAATTTAACTGACAGCGACTTTAACCGTATTATCCGGAACCATATGTCCCCTCTGTATGTATCCGTTCATGCGACGGACCCGCAGGTTCGGCAGGGAATGATGAAGAACAGGCATGCCGGGGAGATTATGGAGAAGCTGCAGCGTTTGTTTGACGCGGGCATCCATATCCACGCGCAGATAGTCTGCTGCCCCGGTTGGAATGACGGCGCGGTGTTGGAAAAGTCATATCGGGACCTGTTGGCAATGGCAGATTATGTGGAAGATATGGCTGTCGTCCCCGTAGGCATTACCAAAAATAAGAAAGGTTTGCCTGACCTGCGTTTGTTTACCAAAGAGGATGCGTCAGTTGTGGTGGAAACAGTAACAGGCTGGCAGGCAGAATGCCGCCGCCGGCTCGGGCGTTCTTTCATATATCTGGGGGATGAGTTTTATGTTCTTGCCGGCCGGGAGATGCCTCCTGTTGATTGGTATGACGGCTTTCCCCAGCTGGAGAACGGAATCGGGCTGACACGGAACTTTCTGTCCGAATGGGAAAAGGCGGTCCGCCAACACAGGGATGACATGAACCCGGCACATAACGATTACGTTGTTCCCGTCGGTGTTTCTGCGGCGTCTTTGCTGGAGCCGGTGTTGCGGGAGTTTAACGCACGCTATCATACAAACAACCGTATGATACCGGTTGTCAATGATTTCTTCGGCCATACCGTTAACGTAACGGGTTTACTGACAGGTTCGGATATCCTGGCCCAGCTTCCCGAGAAAAATCCTGTGATCTTACCCTCTGTTGTGTTAAATCAGGATAACCTGTTCCTGGATGACATGCCCTTAGATAGTTTTATACGTAGCCGGGGAGGAAATGTCAAAATTGCCAAAGGGGCGGCGGAACTATATAACCTGCTGCTGGAACAACCGGTGGCGCGCAACAGTACCGCTGCCAGGAATTCTGTTCCGGAGAGTATGACGGCTGTTGCCGGAAACAATACGGAGTATGTGAAACAGTTTTAAGGAAATAGCTATGAAAAATTTTGGCATGCTGCATGTATATACCGGAACCGGTAAAGGCAAAACGTCTGCCGCGTTAGGGCTTGCCCTGCGGGCTGTGGGGCACGACGCAAAAGTGGTGATGATCTGCTTTATGAAAGGCGATCCTACTTACGGGGAAGCCCAGGCCTTTCATTTTCTGCCGAACTTTACCATAAAGCAGATGGGGCGGGACAGCTTTGTCAATTTTCGCGACCCGGATCCCATTGATGTTAAAATGGCGCAGGAAGCCTGGGAAGAAGGAAAACGCATCCTGTTGATCCGGGAAGCCGACGTTTTGATTTTGGATGAGATTAACCTGGCTATGGCTAAAAATTTAATAGATACAAACGAAATCGTCACATTCCTGCACAAATACCGGCAGAACACAGAAGTCGTCTGTACCGGGAGGGAAGCGCCACAAAAACTGATCGATGAAGCGGATCTGGTAACGGATATGCAGGAAGTTAAACATTATTTTGCAGAAAAAAATATTACGATTCGTGACGGGATCGATCACTAAATCGTTACAGGAAAGTCAGAGGAAAAGAGACTATGGCAAAACCGATTGTCGCTATTGTAGGCAGGCCTAATGTTGGCAAATCGACATTGTTTAATGTACTGGCCAATGAACGTATTTCTATTGTAGAAGACACTCCCGGCGTAACCCGTGACCGCCTCTATGCTACGTCAGAGTGGCTGGACAGGGAGTTTGTCATCATTGATACCGGCGGGATTGAAATTGCCAATACCGATAAGATCGCTGTTTCCATCCGGGAGCAGGCGCAGATCGCCATCCGGGAAGCAGATGTGATTTTATTCGTCTGTGATGCCCGTACCGGTATTACCGATGAAGATGCGGAAGTGGCAAAACTGTTGCGGAAATCCAAAAAACCGATTGTCCTTGCAGTAAATAAAGCAGATTCCTTTAAACAGGAAATGGAAATTTTTGAATTTTATAATCTGGGACTGGGTGAGCCCATTCCCATTTCCGCGGCCAACCATCTGGGGCTGGGTGACATGCTGGATACCGTCATGGACAGGGTTCGGCAGACAGTACCGCAGTTAAATGATGAAGATGAAGATGAAATCAAGGTTGCACTGATCGGCAGACCTAATGTAGGTAAATCTTCTATTTTCAATGCCCTTGTAGGGGAAGAACGTTCCATTGTCAGCGATCAGGCCGGTACTACCCGGGATGCAATCGACACGCCGGTCATAAAAGACGGGCAGCGGTTCCTGTTCATTGATACAGCAGGCATGCGCCGTAAGGGTAAAATTGAGGAATTAATTGAAAAATACAGTATCATCCGTTCCCTTCGGGCTGTTGACCGGTCCGATGTGGTGCTGATGGTAATTGACGCTGTGGAAGGCGTCACCGAACAGGATAAAAAGATTGTCGGTTATGCTCATGACGCCGGCAAAGGCATTATCCTTGTCGTCAACAAATGGGATCTCTATAAGAAAGATACCAGCTCAACGCTGCGCTATACGGAAGAACTGCGGAAAGAACTGGTATTCCTGCAGTACGCGCCGGTCGTATATGTTTCTGCTGTAACCATGCAGCGTATCCACCGGCTGCCGGAGGTCATCAAATATGTAGCGGATCAGAACGCCATGCGCATTTCCACTTCGGTCATCAATCAGATCATCGAAGACGCCTGCGCTGTCAATCCGCCACCCACCGACAAAGGCCGCCAGCTGAAAATTTATTTTGTCACTCAGGTGAAAATCAAACCGCCTACCTTTGTCCTGTTCGTCAACAACCCGGAGATTATGCATTTTTCCTATCAGCGTTATCTGGAAAATAAACTGAGGGAATCCTTCGGCTTTGAAGGCACGCCCATCCAGATGATCATCCGGGCAAAGAATGAAGAAGACTTATAAAGGAGTTCTTGCGCATGAATTATCTGTTCAGTATCGGCGGATTCCTGCTGGGGTATGTGTTTGGTTCCATACCCTGCGGGTTATGGCTGGTGCAGGCATTTCACGGTATCGATATCCGCAACTATGGAAGCGGCAATATCGGTACAACCAATGTTTTCCGTACGGTAGGGCCGAAAACTGCGGCAGCCGTTTTGGTCGGGGATATGCTGAAAGGAATTCTGGCTTTATATATCATGTCAAAATTTATGGCAGACCCTTCCGTCGTGGCGATTACTGCATTAGGCGCACTGCTGGGGCATAACTATTCGCTGTTTCTTGGCTTTAAAGGCGGAAAAGGGGTGGCGACCGGTCTGGGGTTGTTCTTGTACATGCTGCCATGGGGAGCGTTGGCCGGTTTCACTGTATGGGTAATTATCGTTCTGATTACCCGTTACGTGTCATTAGGCTCTGTCATTGCGGCTCTGGTCGCCGCTGTTGCAGGATGGTACCTGAAATACCCGTTTCCCTATGCGGTATTCGGAACGCTGGCATGCCTGTTTGTCATCATCCGTCATAAAGATAACATCAACCGGCTGATGGACGGTACGGAAAGTAAAATTAAACCGGGACACCTGAATGATAAAAATTAGGAACAGGAAGAAACGATACTAATTTTTATGTTTAGCTGTACCGGCTAAATAAAAATTAAAAAAGAACACAAAAAGTTTACTGAATTTCAGGAGAAGGAGTAAAAAATTATGGGACGAAACAGAGTTACGGATCTAACCGAAGCCTCAAGCAAACCCGGCTATGAAAAAACATCTTTTTATCTTGTGAAAGAAGATATTTTACCGGAAGCCATTAAAAAAACAATCAAAGTGAAAGAAATCTTAAAACGCGGTGAAGTCAAGACGATTAACGAAGCTGTGGGACGCATGGAACTGAGCCGAAGCGCCTATTATAAATACAAAGATTTTGTATTTCCGTTTTATGAAGCCAGTAAAGATAAGATTATTACGCTGTCTTTGTTGCTGGAACATAAAACCGGAGTGCTGTCCCGGGTCCTGAACCTGATTGCGACAGATTCCGGCAGCATCATAACCATCAATCAGGGCATTCCCCTGCAGGGCGTGGCCAATACCACTATCTCCATTGAAACCAAAAACATGACGGTAGATCTGGAGGCGCTGATGGATAAGCTGCGCATGATACGGCGTAAAACGTCTGGAAGTGTTAGGGCAGGCTTAATAAATTTTATTTGAGGGAGAAGGTATTCATGGAAAAAACTGTAAAAATCGGTCTGTTAGGCTGCGGAACCGTAGGCGGAGGCGTCATTATCGTCCTGAATGAAAACAAAGAGGATATCGCCAAAAAAGCCGGCTGCAACATTGAAATTAAAACGGTTCTGGTGCGGGATAAAACTAAACTGAAACCGGAAATCGAAAAATATAATATTGGTTACACAGACAACCTGGACGATATTTTAAACGATCCGGAAATTGATATTGTCGTGGAACTGATCGGCCGCGTGCATCCGGCCAAAGAATATATCGAAGCGGCGCTGCAGCATGGAAAGCATGTAGTGACCGCCAACAAAGATGTATTGGCGGACTATGGCAAATCCTTGTTTAACCTGGCAGCGGAAAAGAAAGCGGACTTCCAGTTTGAAGGCGCGGTAGGCGGCGGTATTCCCATCATCCGACCGTTGCGGGCCTGCCTGGCTGCCAATAAGATTTCCAGCCTCATGGGCATCATCAACGGCACCACCAACTACATGCTGACCCGGATGACGGAAGCAGGCCTTTCCTATGACGCCGCTTTGGCAGAAGCACAGGCCAAAGGCTACGCGGAGTCCGATCCCACTGCTGACGTGGAAGGACTGGACGCTGCCCGCAAGATTGCTGTGCTGGCTTCTCTTGCCTTCAATACACCTCTGACACTGAAAGACGTGCATGTGGAAGGCATCGATAACATCGAAGCCTGCGACATCGAGTACGCGCGGGACCTGGGGTATGTTGTGAAACTTCTGGGCGTTGCGAAAAACGATCCGGAGAACGGCATCACCGCCAATGTATATCCCGTGATGCTGCCGAAAAATCATCCGCTGGCCAGCGTCAACGATGTTTATAACGCCATTTATGTGAACGGCGATGCAGTGGGCGACGCCATGTTCATGGGACGTGGCGCCGGAAGACTGCCGACTGCCAGCGCAGTCTGCAGCGATATCATCGATACCGCCCGTAATATCCGTCTTAATGCATGCGGACGGATCAGCGGCAATCTCTTTGAGAAAAAGAAAATGTGCCCGCCGGACAAGGAAATGGTTCCGTGCTATTTCCGTCTGCTGGTGATGGACCGCCCCGGCGTACTGGCCGCTATCGCTTCCACCTTTGCAGCGCAGCAGATGAGCATTGCATCCGTTATCCAGAAAAATGTAGTGGAAAACGGCCAGGCAGAACTTATTATCATCACCTACAAAGTCAGCCGCATGAGCCTGGAGCTTTCCCTGCGTACTCTGGAAGTGTTGCCTGTCGTGAAAAAAGTCTGCAGCGTGCTGCGGGTTGAAGATCCGAATTTATAAATTTAACGGAGATCACCATGAAAAAAACTGTAACCGTCCGGGTACCTGCCACATCTGCAAACTGCGGGCCCGGTTTTGACAGCCTGGGACTGGCCTTAACGTTATATAATGATTTTACCTTTACCATTTCAGACGAAACATTCGGCTTTTCTCTGGAAGTAGAAGGGGAGGGCAAAGACTCTTTCCATGCTTCCGGCCGTAACATGGCCTTTGCTTCGTTCCTGGCAGTATGGAATAAAATTACAAATCATAAACGGATCGGTATTGATGTTCACATGCACAACCAGGTTCCCAAAAGCCGGGGACTGGGGAGCAGTTCCACAGCCATTGTGGCAGGGGTGACCGCTGCCAGTATTTTGAGCGGGGCCAACCTGACGCTTGACGAGATTCTGCAGGAAGCCAATGCCATGGAAGGCCATCCGGACAACGTGGCGCCGGCCATCTACGGCGGCTTCACCATCAGCTTCCAGGAGAACGGCGTGGCGCATACGTTGCGCACCATTCCCAAAATGCCTCTTCAGTTTATTGCAGTGGTGCCGGACATGCAACTGTCTACCCATATGGCAAGGGAAGCGATTCCCAAAGAGATTCCGCATCCCGATGCGGTGTTCAACTCATCGCGCACGGCGCTCCTGACTGCCGCACTGCTGGAAGACCGTCCTGAACTGCTGCAGTTCGCATTGGAAGATAAGTTGCATCAGCCGTACCGCGCCAAACTGATTCCGGGTTTGCCGGAAGTCTTTGCCGCAGGGGAAGCAGCGGGAGCCTATAAATGTATCATCAGCGGTTCCGGTTCCACACTGCTTGCTTATGCTTCGCCAGATAAAGACGGGGACGCCATCGGCAAGGCCATGGTAGACGCGTTTAATCAATGCGGGCAGACGGCAGTGTATCATATTTTGCAGCTGAACACGAAAGGCACAGAGATTTTGCGCACGGAACTGTAAAATGTTAAAAAACAGTTGACAGAAACTGGTTTCTATACTAAAATATGCTATGTATTCGGGGCGTGGCTCAGCTTGGTAGAGCGCTTCCTTGGGGTGGAAGAGGTCGCTAGTTCAAATCTAGTCGCTCCGACCAATTAAAAAAGACGGGAATCCGCACAGTAAGCGGGTTCCCGATTTTTTATTTATAGCAACAACTTTAAAAACTTTGCTTCACATTCGATTTTGCCCCTGTTTTTGCCCTTTGCTGGTTTCATCTAGTTATATTTATTTACATTTAACAGCGTTTAATACCGCTTTTGCTTTGGTAAAGCCTTCTTGTGTTACAGCAGTATATATTTGCAGTGTTATCTTCGGGTTGCTGTGACCTGCCACTGTTTGTACCGTTTTTAAATCCACGTTATTTAATATCAAATACGTAAGATAAAAATGACGCAGGTTGTCAGATCGCTTGCGTCAGCCATAGACGCAAAGGATAACTATACCAACGGCCATTCGTCTAGGGTGGCCAAGTATTCTAGGATGCTTGCGGAACGCGCGGGCTACTCCGAGCCGGAACAGGACGAGATCTATATGATTGGGCTTCTGCACGACGTGGGCAAGATCGGTGTACCGGACAGTGTGATTAACAAACCGTCAAAGCTTACGGCTGAAGAATTTGAGCAGATAAAGAAACATCCCGTGGTAGGCAGCGGTATCCTTGCAAGTATTAAAGACAGACCGAAACTTGCTACGGGCGCCAGATGGCATCACGAACGGTATGGAGGCGGAGGCTATCCGGATGGGATCGTCGGCGAAATGCTACCGGAAGAAGCCAGGATTATCGCAGTGGCGGATGCCTATGATGCAATGACGAGCCGGCGCAGTTACCGTGATGTTATGTCACAGGACAAGGTTCGTTCAGAGATTGAAAATGGGATGGGAACGCAGTTTGATCCCCGCTTTGCGAAATTGATGCTTGAACTGATTGGCGAAGACAAGGATTATTCTATGCGTGAAAAATTAATAGTCAGTAGTTATTATTTTGAATTGGAGTAAAAATATGCAAATAGATCATACCGGTAACACAGAAAAATTCAGTTTGGGGATGTTTCTTGTAGCACTGGGT
>Ga0265298_10007944_pt1 | contig 12809 bp, 9 predicted proteins | sample AusTroGonzalo_MG_3_FD_193486 | JGI IMG/M metagenome (GOLD analysis project Ga0265298, IMG submission 193486) | Bovine rumen microbial communities from tropical cattle in Woodstock, Queensland, Australia - Gonzalo_01 | ecosystem: Host-associated > Mammals > Digestive system > Stomach > Rumen ... | reverse complement strand
GCTAATGGCTTATCGCGACAGCACCGGTGACGCCAGGCGGCGGCCTCCATGTACACCAGTTCACCGGTGCTGTCGCGATAAGCCATTAGCTGGGCCGGCGGCAGCCGCTTGAGGGTATGGATCAGACGGTCATACCGGTCGATGTCGATGTCCAGCCGGGTAATGAGGTCGTCGAACGGGAGTTTCCGCGAGGAGAACTCCTCATACTGACGCGAGACCTCGTTCAAGGCGTAGGTCATGTCGAACGTGTAGTCCTGCTTCTGGGAATACAGCATCAGGGACAGTTCGTTGCTGCGCTGCATCATCTGCACCAGCTGGGCGTGCTGGCGGTTGCCGCGCCCCATCATCCGGGACGTGCGCTCCTCCATCGCCCGGTAGGCGGAACGGAGTTCGTACCGGAGCACGGAGAGGGTCTGGGAGAGATCCTTCTCGTTGAGAACGGCATACGCAGGCACCATGGCCATGAGGGCCAGGACCAGGATAAGGATTCTTTTCTTCTTCATACTTTACAAAGATATGAACTTTTCGGTGCAATCCGCTCGCTTTTTTGTACCTTTGTAAAAATATACAACACGATGAAAAGATATATCTTACCCCTTCTGACGGCCCTTGTGACCGTTTTTTCCTGCAAGGACAACAACACCTACGTCATTAATGGTAAAATCCTCGACGGCGGCAGCGAAGGCTGCGAAGTCTACCTCCGCCACGGAATGGTAACCGACACCGCGGTCGTCAAGGCCGGCACCTTCCGCTTCGAAGGCGTCGCAGAGACTCCGGAAGTGGGCAGAATCATCATCTTCAACGACCAGACGCCCAAACCCAACGGTCCGGTGGTCCTCGAACCCGGCAAGATCACAGTCACGGTTTCCGACCTGATCGTCGCCGCTGGAACGCCCCTCAACGACGACCTGGGGCGGCTGAACGCCAAGTACGACAATCCTCGTAGCGTGGAGTACAACCAAGAGTTATTCTCTGCCCATACCAACGACATCCTGGGCGTCAGCCCGATGCTGGTGCTGGGCCGGGGCAACAAGCCGGTCTTCGACTCCCTCTATGCCGCCGCCGGTGAATTCGTCCGGAACCACCCCGACATCGACGCGGAACACAACCGGCTCGAGCAGGTCGCCCGCACCTCCGTCGGCGCCATGTTCACGGACTTCACCATCGAGCACGGCAACGCGGACGGCAGCGCCGTCAGCCTCTCCGACTATGTGGGCAAGGGCAAGTTCGTCCTGGTCGATTTCTGGGCCTCCTGGTGCGGTCCCTGCAAGGAGGAGATGCCCAACCTGAAGGACGTTTACGAGCGTTACAAGGGCGACCGTTTCGAGCTCGTGGGCATTGCCGTCTCCGACAAGCGCGCGGACACGGAAGCGGCCGTCGCTAAATTGGAACTGCCCTGGCCCATCATTTATGATGCCCAGAGCATTCCTTCCGAGATCTACGGCGTCAACGCGATTCCGCACATCATCTTATTCGACCCTGACGGCAAGATCGTCGCCAGAGATCTCCGGGGAGGGATGATCGGAGAGTTCGTCGGAGCCCTCCTCCGCGGCTACAGCGCTCAATAGCCGAAAACAAATAAGGAAGACATAAGAATAAACAGAATCACTCCTGAGGTCTACTGCTTCGCAGCCCTGTCCGGGTAAATGACCTCAGGAGTGATTCTGTTTATTCTATCTTCCAGCTAGAAGACTATGCCGACAGATAGACTGGCGACGTTACGGGTTTTTCCTTTCAGGTAGGTAGGATCCTGGAGGAGCGTCATGTAGGAATCCGAGACCCGCACGTAAGGGGTAACGGCCTTCTGCAGGATCGGAATCCATTCCAGGGACACCAGAGCGCCGGCGCGGGCGGCCGTGTCATACTCGGCCTGCGGGCCGGACCAGACATCGAATGTCCGGATGACGGACGAAGTAGCCTCGGTGTACTTTGCATCCTTAAACGTAGAGGTACCGGCATGGTACATACCATGCACGCCCACATTGATCAGAGACTTCTCGCCGAAACGGATGTCCTTCTTGACGAAAACATCCACGTCATCGACAAAATCACGGTTGTGCCGTTCCTGATCCCGGTAGAAAGGATAGATTTCCGAGTGCTGCGTCTTGGAATACACCTTCGCATCCGCACCGACCGTCAGGTCGGGACGCTGGGCGCTTCCACCGTAGAACCAGCGATAGCTCAGGCCTGCGTCAAGGACCGCTTTGTCCATCACGAATCTCTTGCCCGTGTATTCCACCTTGGTCACGCCGCCGATCGGAGTAACATAGTTGAAGGTGTTCTCGTTGTTGAACAGATAGGTGTATCCGGCGGAAAGGCCGATCCGGTGGGTGCTTTTCCCGAGGGAAACCACGAGGGCTCCGTCATAACGGATCTCATAGCCTGCGAACTGGTAGAACACAGCGGATCCGCTGGACTTCCGGCCGTAATAACCGTCACGCGCCGTGAAAGTCACCTCGCCGAAATATTGGTCCCCGACGGCCATCTGGATGGCGCCTCCGAACAGGTTGTTGTTCATGGGGCGCTTGTCGGACGGAGAGAGTTCAGCGCGGGTGCCGACCAGTTCGGCGACGGTTCCAAAGTAATTTCCCCTGTCGACCAGGAAGAAATAGGACTGGTCCGTCTTGCCGTAGATGCCGCCCTGCACCGTCTCAAGCGTGTTCCGATAGAACGCGGACGCGCCCAGGAGCACGGAGTTGGAAGGCCGGAAGGAAACGCCGGCGTCGAAGGAAAGATCGGTCCAGTAGTTCAGGAAGCGGGGGTCCTTGACCTTGGTCTGGTCACGGCCGTCGAACTTGACGGTGAGGCCGGCCGCCCAACGGTCGTTGAAGCTGTAGCTCAGCGCTCCCTTGAGGGAATATGATTCCGTCTTCTTCGTTCCCAGCGTCGTCTCATCGAGTTCATAGAAGTTGACCGGATTGTACTCGGGGTCGATCAGGATGGGACCGCCCATTTCCTTTCCGTTGAAATAAGACCAGTCGATGTTGCCGTAAAAGGCGATCTTGTCCGAGATGCGGTAGAACGATTCCGTTCCGGCGCCGACCTCGTAACTGTCCTTGGACTGCGTCAGGGAAGCCAGTCCGCCGTTCGCCTTGTCGAATCGGACGGTGGCTTGGGAGATCTTTCCGTCCCATCCCGCGAGGGCGGCAGGGTTGGAAAGATTCAAGACCGGAGTGGTGGCCTTGACATATTCAAAATCACGGAGTCCCTCGTAGCCCTGCGCGGCACAGACGAAGGTGCCGCAGAGAGCGGACGCGGATATGGCGAGCAAACGTAATTTCATAGCAATCATTATTTCTTGAGCGAAGCGACTTTCTTCTGGTGGAAGTCGATGAACGAATCGTTGGTATCCGAGTAAATGATGTGGGCGCCGTTGGCGATGGAAGCCTCCGCGTCGATGCCCGAAGGATCGGTGGAACCCTCCACGTCTTCGGTACCGCCGGTGTAACCGTAGACAAGCTTTCCTTCATTCTCCGGAAGGGCCTCGGTAGCCTCCTTGTCCACATTGCGGTAAACGCTGTAGCCAAGCTTCGGAGTCAGGAGCACGTAGTTCGAGTTGACATCGGCCGAGAAACGGACGTGGCTGGTCGCCTCGTTACCCTTGGCCCAGATTTCGGCGGCGTCGTACACACAGGCCTTGGGGAACTTGATGCAGGAGAACATGGCGCCCAGGGTCTTGTCCAGCCCATTCGTATCCATGCACAGGGCTTCAGCCTCTTCACGGGGCATCTTTCCGATGAAGAAGGTCGGAGAGCTCACGGACAGGGGCCATCCGGTCGGCGTCATGGCAAAGGCCTTTCCGGTCAGGTAATGATCCTTCGGGATTTTCTCGGAAGCGTTATAAGTCCTCGCCCTGTCATACATCTGTCCGACACCGACGTTGCACATCCAATAGTAGTCGGAGACGCTGAGGTCGACAGAATTGGGATTGTTCTCGGTATGGTCGATCGCCGCCTTGGGGACGATGACAATCTGCTTATACGGATCGAGCGTCAGGTGCTCGACGGAGAACCACCAGAGCGCGCCGCCAGCAGGCATCCAGTCCTCATGTTCGTATAACAGTTCACCGCCCTCGCTGTAGTACAGGTTGTTGGTGTAGCTCTCATAAGGGGCGCCGATACCGAAAACGAGGTTGGAGATATCCGCAGGTTCGGAAGAGTTGTTATAGATGATGAAGTACTGGTCGCTCTGGTAGGCGCCCAGGCCGTCCTTGGACAGGCAGCCGCTGACATAGAGCTCCTTGATGATGACCTGCTGGCTGACGACCTTGAGGAGATTGATGATGAAAGGAGCCTCGGCCTTATCGGAGACCGCGATGTTGGCGTTGGTTCCGTTGAAGGCGATTCTTTCGCCATCTTCCGTGATCTTATAGACGGATGTCGCGCTGTAGGCTCCTGCGGGAACTTGGAATTCCGCATAGCCGGACGCGTTGGTGGTAGCAGTATAATCGACGATTCCGGTGGCGTCGCTCAGGGTGATGGCAATTCCCTCGACATCGAAGGGCGCGCCGTCAAACTGAAGCTGGATGCCGATGGAAACGGGGACAGTCGTTTCTTTCTGTTCGCAGGAGAGAGCGGAGAAAAGAATCCCTGCGACCGTCAGAATGCTGATAAACTTTTTCATCGTTGGTCAAGTTTGAATTAGAAGAACAGACGGAGCGTAAGTCCGTAATAGACAGCGGGATTCATCGTCAGCCAGCTCTTCGTCTTGGAGGAATACACGCGGTTCTGCATGTTGATGAAGTTGTTGGCGTAGAAGGAGATGGAGGCGATGTCGCTGATTTCCTTGGTGACGCTGAAGTGCGCGTTGAAGGAAGGCGACATGAAGTCCTTCATGTAGGTATAGTTCTCCGACGTGTTGGTAATGATCAGGTTGGAGAGGTCGGTGTAGAGGACGGGATCGTTCTCCTTCGCCCAGCGGAATTTCTCAAGGAAAGGAATCTGGGTGTTCGGATCGTCGAAGGAAGCATAGGTCTCCGGGAAGAATACCGTGTAGCCTTCTTCATCATAAATGGATTTGCCTTCGATGAAGGACAGGGGATCCGTCTTGTCCGCCAGCACGTAGCTTCTGGCCGAGCCGTCGGCCCGCTGGCTGAGCGTGCGGGAATAGGTGAAGAGGTTGCCCTCGAGTTTCAGGGAAATAATCATCCGCACCTGGGGAATGTTGGTCGTGAACGTGAGGTTACCCTTCACGCTGCGGCTCTCGGAACCGTTGTTGGTGTTGTGGCCGCCGTAATACCAGCCGATGTACGGGAGCAGGTTTTCGCCGTCCGCCGACATCCGGTTGTTCAAGTAGTAAGGCAGCATGTCCGAATAAACGGAACGCTGGGAATAGTAGTTACCGTCGAACCGGACCGTGGTGTTGATGGCCTTGATGCGCGGGAAATCGACGACCCACTCCACGCCGGCACGGGTCACAGGATTGTCGGCGTTGTCCTCGGTATAGGTGGGGATGAACTGGTTGCGGGTGATGCCGTCAAGGACGGTGGAAGGAAGGGTGCCGGTCTTGTCAATCACCGTCACGACACCGTTCTTGTCGATGGTGAACCTTCTGTTCTCGACAGGAATCGGGTTGCCCTGGACGGCGTTGGGGCCGGTATAGTAATAGGAGAAGCGGTTGTACAGTTCGATTTCGCTGTACGCGCCGATGGTCTTGGTATAGTAACCCGCGAGGGAGATGCGGGTTCCGCCCAGGTTCATATCGACACCCACTTCAGCCTGATGGTCGCGCTGCCAGACCAGGTCGGGGTTGTACGTGACCACCCGAGGCATCAGATAGTTAGCCTGATAGACCGTATTGTCCGCCGAGGCGGTGCTGCGGAAGACCTCCATGTCGGTGTAGCCGGGAGCCGGATACAGGACCGCGAAGGAAGGCTGCTTGGAGGCGACGCCCCAGCCGGCCCGGAAGGACAGTTCCTTGAAGAAACGGTCCCGATGGCTCTTCGTGGTGAAGACCGTCCACTTCGCATTGAAGCGGGGTGAAATGCTGGACGTGATGCCGTAGGCCGATCCCGGGATGATGGTGTTGTCGTTGCGGAGACCGGCGATGAGATTCAGGTTGGAATCATCCGAGAAACGGTACATGAAGTTGTCCTCGATGTACGCCGCGAGGTTGGACATCGTGGGGATGTCGCAGTAGCGGTACTCGCGCCAGGACGGAGCGGTCTCGGGCTCCTCGGCCCAGGTGCCGATACCGAAGTTCTTGTCCGCGGTCCACTCGGTGCCCACCTTGACCTTGTTGTTGATCTTGCCGATGTTCTTGGCCCAGTTGGCCTTGAGGGAGACACGGAGGTTCAGGGGACGGTCGTCATGGGCCATCGTGTTGTACCAGATGCCGGGAGGCAGCATGACGGCGAGGTTTTCACCGTTCACTTCCCAAGGAGTACCCATGTAGTATCCCTCTTCCGTAGCGTGCATGCTGACGCTGCTGACGGATTCGGAGTAACGGCTGCGGCCGCGGGAGCGCTTGTCGCTGTAGACGGCGGAAGCCATCAGTTCGACATTGGTGATCCATTTCTTGCTGAGCAGCCAGTTGGCGGAGATGTTGCCGCGGAGGGCGTTGTCCTTACCCGTCGAGAAGGTCTCCAGCATACGGTCCGGATCGGCCTTGTCGTCATAGCCGCCCAGGTTGCCGGTGATGCCGGCGGAGAAGCGCAGGGGCTTGTCGGCGAAGAATCCTTCGGAGAACTGCCGGCTGTAGTTCAGGGCCAGCTGCTTACGGTCATAAGAGGAGAACGGAGACATCTTGTTGCTGATGGAGCGGGTGTACTCCAGCGTGGAGTTGAGCACGCCCCGGGAGACACCGGAACGCGAAGTGCCCAGGCTGAAGCCCTTGTTCAGGGAGACCTGCTTGGTCAGCGGGCTGGTGGACATGGTCAGCGTCCAGGGAGTCTTACCCCGCTGGGTGTTGATCTTGACGACACCGGAAGACATGTCACCGTATTCCACGGAAGGAACGCCGGTGATGACTTCCACCGACTCCACGTTGGAGGAGGCGATGTTGTTGGTCGTGACACCGGACACGCTCGTGAAGGAGGCGTTGTTCGTAAGCCGGACACCGTCCACCTCGACGGCCGTGCTGAAGGAGCCGCCGCCGCGGATGGAGAAGGTCTGGCTGTTGGTGAGCGTCGATGCGCCCGTCTTTCCGCCGGGAAGCAGCGCGCTGATGTCCGTCACGTTCATGACCTGGACATGCTCGAGGGCCACCTTGTCGATGGTTCTCGACGTCGCGGCGGAGTTCGAATTCTCCTTGGCCGTCACGACGGCGCTTTCCAGGCTGAGGTTGTCCAGGACCAGGCGGAAACTGACCGCGAAGTCTTTGTCCACGGAGATTTCCTTGGTCATGGTCACATAGCCGAGGCAGGACACGGAGATCACATTGTCGCCGGCAGGAACGTTCTTGATAGCGAACGATCCGTTCGCATCGGCGACCGCCCATTGCTCCGAAGATTGGAGAACAACGGTGGCAAATTCGACAGGCTTGCCGCTTTCCAGGTCCGTAATCGTACCAGATACGGTGTAGTTCTGGGCCAACATGGACACAGAAAGCAGAAGCGTGACGAGTGAGGTCACAATTCTGAGTTTCATTTTAATAGTTGGTTTCAATAAGTCACACGCATTACGCACGTGCAACGGGGACCAAATATAGAAAAATAATCTTAATTGTAAAATATTTAAAAAACAGCTCGCATAAAAAACTATTTCGGTGTATTTCTATTTAATCGAAACACCCTGAAACGGCCGTTTCGGGATATCAAAAAGAATCGTTACCTTTGTATCATGGCAGAATCGAATTTCATAGATTACGTGAAGATTTTCTGTGCGAGCGGCCACGGCGGAGCCGGGTCGATGCATCTGCACAGGGCGAAATACGTTCCCAAGGGCGGACCGGACGGCGGCGACGGCGGCCGGGGCGGCCACATCATCCTCCGGGCGAATCCCCAGTTCTGGACGCTCATCCACCTGCGCTACCGGAAAGTGGTGCGTGCGGAGAACGGCGAGCCGGGCGGAGCGGCGCTCCGCAAAGGCAAGAACGGGGCGGACATCGTCTTAGAAGTCCCGCTGGGCGTAGTCGTGAAAGACGCTGAAACCGAAGAGGTCATCACCGAAATCGTCGAGCCCGGACAGGAATACATCCTGTGCGAAGGCGGCCGCGGCGGCTGGGGCAACGACCACTTCAAGTCCCCCACCAACCAGACCCCGCGCTATTCGCAGCCGGGCGAAGAAGGTGTCGAGGGCTGGTTCATCCTGGAACTGAAAGTGCTGGCCGACGTGGGCCTCGTGGGCTTCCCCAATGCCGGCAAGTCCACCCTCCTCGCCGCCATCACCTCCGCGAAACCCAAGATTGCGAACTACGCCTTCACCACCCTGGAACCGAACCTGGGCATCGTCAGATACTATGACGACCGTTCCTTCGTGATGGCCGACATCCCCGGCATCATCGAGGGTGCGCACGAGGGCCGCGGCATCGGCACGCGCTTCCTCCGGCACATCGAGCGGAACTCGGTGCTGCTGTTCATGGTCGCGGCCGACGAACCGGACGTCGCGAAGGCCTATGACGTCCTGCTCAGCGAGCTCAAGGAATACAACCCCGAACTGCTCGTGAAGGACCGCGTCCTGGCTGTCACCAAGACGGACCTCATCGACGAGAAAGAGCGGAAGAAGATAGAGAAGAAACTCCCGGCGGACATCCCGCACGTCTTCATCTCCTCCGTCGCCCAGACCGGCCTCAACGAGCTCAAGGAAGAACTCTGGAAAGCCCTGAACAAGTAGCGGAATGCTGGATCGGCTCATCGGCATCGACCAGGATATCACCCTCTGGATCAACAGTTTCCACAGCGCGTGGAGCGACCCGGTGTGGATGTTCTTCTCGGACGTCCGCATCTGGTTTCCGGCCTACGGAATCATCATGGCGATGATGATCTACCGCCTGGGTTGGAAGAAGGGACTCATCGTCGTCCTCACCTGCATCCTGACCGTCGTCCTGACCGACCAGATCTCCTATCACATCAAGGAAGGCGTGGACCGTCTCCGGCCTTATTATACCACGGAAATGCTGCAGCGAGGCCTCCACTGGCCCCTCAATCGACACAGCTACTTCGGCTTCTTCTCCGGCCACGCCAGCAACACCTTCGGCTTCGCCATCTGCTCCTTCCTGGGCTTCCGCCTCAACGACCGCTCGTGCCGCTACAGGGCCTATGGCTGGGGTATCTTCATCTGGGCGATACTAGTCTCCCTGAGCCGCGTCATGATGGCGGCCCATTACTTCGGAGACGTGATGGTAGGAACGTTCTTCGGCCTCGCCGTCGGCCTTCTCACCGCCGGCATTGCCCACGCCGTCATCCGGCGATGGGTGGAGCCTTCTACAACGTAGGAAATACCTTGCCCATTCGAAGGCTGTTGGAGCCTTTGACGAGGACGGTGGCGCCGGAGAGAGGGCGTTCCGCCAGGGCAGCTGCGAGGTCGTCGGAGGTGGCGAACCACTTCACGAAGTCCGGCGTACCGGTTTCGGCCAGGGCTTTCTTGAATTCTTCGCCGACGAGGCAGGCGTGCGTGAGGCCGCAGTCGGCGAGCTTGTTCACGATGCGGACATGCTCCTGGACGGAGTCTTCTCCCAGTTCGCGCATGTCGCCCAGCATCACCACTTTACAGTCGGCCTGCAGGAGAGCGAAGTTATCCAGGGCGGCGGCCATGGATGAGGGGTTCGCGTTGTAGGCGTCTTCGATGATGACATTGCGCTCGGTACGCGTCATCTGGGAGCGGTTGTTGGACGGGGTGTAGGCGGCGACGGCGGCGAGGCCGTCCTTCAGCGGAACGCCGAACTGGCGGCCGACGGCGAGCGCGGCCATCACGTTGGCGGCGTTGTAAGCGCCTACGAGCTTGGTTTCCAAGACCTCTCCCCCGATCGACATTCTCAGGAAAGGATTCTCAGCGGACGTCGGCAGGATTTCGGCGTCCTCCCCCGCCACCCCGTAAGGGATGATGGACAGGGGGCGCTCCAGGGCCATGCCGTAGAGGTTGTCGTCGTCGACATTGACAAAGGCCTGGCCGTCGTGTTCCGAGAGCCAGTCATAGAGCTGACCCTTGGCTTTCTTGACGCCCTCGAAGCTGCCGAAACCGAGCAGATGGGCCTTGCCCACGTTGGTGATGAGGCCGTAGGAGGGCTGGCTCACCCAGGTCAGGGCGGCGATGTCGCCGGGATGGTTCGCGCCCATCTCCACGACGGCGATTTCCGCGTCCGGGCCGATGGAAAGCACCGTCATCGGCACACCGATGTCGTTGTTCAGGTTCCCTTGCGTGGCGGCGACCTTGAAATGGGTAGCGAGGACCTCGCGGATGAGTTCCTTGGTGGTCGTCTTTCCGTTGGTGCCGGTCAAGCCGATGACAGGGATCGACAGTTGCTGCCGATGGAAGGCCGCCAGCTCCTTCAGCGCCTGGAGGGTGTCCGGGAAGCGGATCAGCCGGGGATCGTCTCCCTCGGCATAATCGTTCACGACGGCGTAGGAAGCGCCGGCCTCGAGGGCCTTGACGGCATAGGCGTTGCCGTCGAAAGTCTCGCCCTTGAGGGCGACGAAAATCTGACCCGGCTGCAGGGTACGGGTATCGGTGTTCACGCCTTTGGAGGCGCGGAACAGTTCGTATAGTTCGCTGATTTCCATAGTGTTATCTTCCAGTGCTTCCGAAACCGCCGGCGCCGCGCGCCGTCTCGTCCAGGACCTCGACCTCGTCCCATTCCACCCGCTCGTGGCGGGCGACGACCATCTGCGCGATACGCTCCCCCGGAACGATTTCGAAGGGAGTGTTGGAGAGGTTCACCAGGATGACCTTGATCTCGCCCCGGTAGTCCGCGTCGATGGTGCCGGGGGTGTTCAGGACCGTGATGCCGTGCTTCGCCGCCAGGCCGCTGCGGGGGCGCACCTGCGCCTCGTAGCCGGCCGGCAGGGCGATGAAGAGGCCCGTCGGGACAAGAGCCCGCTCCAGCGGTCCGAGGGTGACGGGAGATTCGAGGTCGGCCCGGAGGTCCATTCCGGCGGAAAGTTCTGTGGCATAGGCCGGCAACGGCTGGCCGGACTTGTTGACAATCTCGACTTTCATGCTATTTGGGTGCGATGATGTACAGGATGGCCGCGATGACGGCATATAGGATGTTCGGAATCCAGGTAGCAATGCCCGCAGGCAGCGTGTCCGTCACGACGAACATCTTGCTGAACTGCTCGAACAGGATGTAGGAGAAACCGAGGGCGAGACCCATCGCGATGTTCCAGCCCATGCCTCCCCTCCTCTTCTTCGAGCAGAGGGACACGGCTATGACCGTCAGGATGATGGCCGACAGCGGCATGGAATACCGCCGGTGCTTCTGCATCTGGGCGTTCTTCACCGTCGCGTCGCCGCGGGCGAGCTGGGTTTCGATGAGCTGGTCCATCTGCTTCGCGTCCAGCTGTTCGATCGTATAGTCGTTGTAGTAGAAATCGTCGATGGTGAGGCTGAGCGTCGTGTCCAGCTGCTTGCCGGAACGGATGCGGTCCGTGAGGCCCTCGCCGTAATCGCGGATGAACCAGTTGCGGAGCCGCCACTTGCATTCCAGGCTGTCCCACTGGGCCGATTCGGCCGACAATTTGGACACCAGGTGGTCGCGGTCCTCGGACAGCTGCTCCAGCGTGAAATTGTACGCCGTGGCGTTCCAGCCGCTGAAGGACTCGATGTACACGAACTTGTTGTCCTCCAGCTTATAATGCATGTCGTGGCCGAACTTGACCTTCGCGCGAGGATTGTATTTCTGCTCGAACGCCACCCGCGTCACGTTCGCTCGTGGGATCACCCACAGACCCAAACCGAGGGACAGCAGCGCCACGATGGCGGCTGACACCAGATATGGCACCATCATCCGATGGAAACTGACGCCGCAGGAGAGGATGGCGACGATCTCGGAGTTCTGCGCCATCTTTGACGTGAACAGAATCACCGTCAGGAACACGACCATCGGGCTGTACATGTTCATGAAGTACGGGATGAAGTTCAGGTAGTAGTCCACGACGATGGCCCTGAGGGGCGCCTCCTTCTGGACGAAGTCGTCGATCTTCTCGCTGACGTCGAAGATGATGACGATGAGCGTCAGCAGCCCCAGGGCGACGAAGAACGACCCCATGAACTTCCCGATGATATATTTGTCCAGCTTCTTGAGTTTCATTACAGCCTTTGCATCAAGGTTTTGACGATTCCGTCCTTCCAGGCCGCGAAGTCCCCCGCCTCGATATGCCGGCGGGCCGTGCGGACGAGGTCCAGATAGAACGCGAGGTTGTGCTCAGTGGCAACCATTGCGGCGAACATCTCCTTCGCCACGAACAGGTGGTGCAGGTATGCCCGGGTGTACGTGTGGTCCACAAAGGACGTGCCCGTGGGATCCAGCGGCGAGAAGTCGTCCGTCCACTTGGAATTGCGCATGTTCATGACGCCGTTCCAGGTGAACAGCATGCCGTTGCGGCCGTTGCGGGTAGGCATCACGCAGTCGAACATGTCGATGCCGCGGGCGATGCCCTCCAGGATGTTCGCCGGCGTGCCGACGCCCATCAGGTAACGGGGCTTGTCCGCAGGGAGGAGCGGGCAGGTCACTTCCAGCATTTCGTACATCTTCTCGGTGGGTTCGCCGACGGCGAGACCGCCGACGGCGTAGCCGCCGCGGTTCGCATTGTCCAGCGACAGGGCATGGTCCACAGCCTGCTTGCGCAGTTCCGGATACACGCAGCCCTGGATGATGGGGAACATCGTCTGGCCGTAGCCATAGAGCGGCTCAGTCTCGTCGAAATGGCGGGC
>Ga0265298_10007942_pt1 | contig 12812 bp, 9 predicted proteins | sample AusTroGonzalo_MG_3_FD_193486 | JGI IMG/M metagenome (GOLD analysis project Ga0265298, IMG submission 193486) | Bovine rumen microbial communities from tropical cattle in Woodstock, Queensland, Australia - Gonzalo_01 | ecosystem: Host-associated > Mammals > Digestive system > Stomach > Rumen ... | reverse complement strand
GAAGGTTAATACTTGAAGGAATGATTGGCTTGTTTTCACTGGAGTAAAAATACCCTTTCTCTTTAATAACATTACCTTCAATATCTACTAACAAATGGGGCTTTGAATGAGGAAAAAACACTTTTCCTTTGTCAACAAGTTCTTTAAGGATTTTTATGATATCAACACGATATTGATAGCCAGGAATTTCTGCTGAAATATTATCTAATCGTTCGGCAAGGTCCTTTATTTCAGTGTAATAATAACTTGTAGCAGGAGAGTTCGGATGTCGATATTTATATGGTGGTTCTTTATCATCTTTGAAAGGTATTAACAACGATTCAAAGTCAGGGTAGCAAACCCCTATTTCTTTTAGTTTTAAAAAGATTTCGGAAAACTGATTTGATACAAATTCAGATTCTGACCCACTGATGTACTTTCCATATAAAGTGGGAAAGATCGGATATTGGCTAATTCTACTAAGAATAGCATTAGTTATAAAAGGTTGTTCATTTGTATTAGAATATACTATTGAAAACGGTTCCCAATCACATTCTTTATAGTAATGGGAAACAAAGAGGGCCATTTTCAACATCGTTTCAGCTACTATCTCTTTTAAGTCTTGATTCCTTTGATTGTCAATGATGTGATTCCTAGACTGATCTAATTTGAAAGTTCCGTGAATAATGCAATTAAAAGGATTGTTCTCTTTAGTCGGAAAAAAACAGTAAATCTTGTTCGAGTCCCTGTAAACACCGTCTCTTTTGTATGCTATTGAAACTTGAAAACGAGAATCTGGATTGTCTGTCTGGAGAAATCCTTCTCTGTTCATTACCAGCCATTCTTCATCATTAACATCAATAACATTTACACTGTCATCCAAGGATGTTTTGTGTTTCTTTGATATTATCAGTATTTTGTCATCTATTGTGATTTCAATTTGTTTTAGATGTGGAAGAAATAATAATATAGAACCAGAGCCCAGTGATTCCAACTGATTCTTGATGCTATCAATGATTATTTCTTCATCCTTGTACTTAATGAATATTTCAGCAGCATATTCCTCAGTTTCGACATTATAATCATAGTCTGAAACTTTTGGAATAGAAAGAATAGGTATAGGACAACTTCTGTTTTCTTTTTTGGCCATTCTTTCATATGACAAGATATCCTTTACTGAAAAGTTTTTTAACTTTTTAATCTCATTCCAGTAATAATCTGCTATATTTTGAGAAAATTCGCATTTTACACCAGCACTTCGAATTTCAATAACATCAGCCCAATTTAATATAGACCTAAAACCAAGCCCCTTATTACCTATTAGCCTTTCAAACAGTTTAGCGCTCGTATGGGCACGCATAATCGATCGAAAACCGTCTATTGTAAATGGTTTTTCCCCATCGTTCTTTATGGATAACTGATGCTTATGGGTATCTAAATTAACGACCAATCGCTCTGCTTCCTGATCATCAGCATTTTGGATCAACTCATATATTTCCCTTCCAAGATACTCGTTTTGGATAGCTATTTCCTGCATAAAGTCGCTCCTTATTCTTGTATCTTCAATATTATCAAAAGAGGTATATTCATTGAATGCTAATCTGAATATTTCTTCATTTTTCGATATTTTGCTTGTCGTTGTCATAAACACTGATTGGGTCTGATTACTAAAACAATCTATACATTTAAATTGAACAAAGTTTTTTACAAAAATATGAAAAAAAACCACATGTAACGGCTGTCTTTAACCAATTATTAATTATTCTTTGTACCAAAGTAGAAAATTTGAAGTAATACAATTTAAACACGAGTATCAAAAAACATGTTTGTTAAGCTTATAAGTAATCGAAATTAACAGAAGGTTGACAAATTGGCTTATTAATTAATTGTATGGGTTGACCAAGAATGGAATAGCAATGATTGAAGGATAATATTTGCTACTGTCACATTTTATTATATTGCATAATAAATATAATTTTTTATTATAGATTATTGAATTGTTTATAAAATTTCACAGCTTCTATTTGGCATTTTCAGAGATATAATGTATCTTTGCTGCAAAAAAACATTATGAATAACAACACAGAAAAAAAAGACAGATTTATCGCCATGCTTGATATTATGGGAACCAAATCATTAATCAAGAATGGTAAAGGACAGGAAATATATCAACTCCTCTCCACTATTCGACAAGAAAGTACAATGTACTTGGATGATTCCGTAAATGTGAGTATGCACTCTGACTCAATTGTATTATACACAACGGACGATAGCAAATATAGCTATCAAGATATAGTTTATACTTCGGCACGACTTGTAGATTTTTTTCTAAATAATGACGTAGGTATCAATGGAGCCATTGCTCACGGCGAATGTTTCTGTAGTTTCAAAGAGAATCAACACCTCACTATAGGCCAGCCATTTGTTGATGCACATCTATTACAAGAAGATTTGTTCTTCTACGGTGTGGTTTTACATGATTCTGCTTTAAAAATAGTTAAGCGACGAGAATACTCATCTGACATTTCTTCCAAAATAATAGACACCGTAGTTGATTTGAAAGTACCATCAAAAAACAATGGATGGAGTACGAAATATATTGTTAACTGGATGGAGTTTTTGGACCCTGGGAATTCGAATAGAGCTGAGCAAATGAACAAAGTCAAACGTATCATCCAAAATCTTTATGAAAGATTCGGTGATTCAGGTAGAGGAGCAATCTACGTTCAGAATACAGAACTTGTGATGAAACAATGGTATGATTGCATTAAAGAGAATGATAGAGAATGCCACTGGGAAAATTTATTGTACGAAACATACCTGACAAAGTGTCCTTAAATTCAATCTAATATTGATACTAGATGAGGTTATGAGCAGATAATGAACATTAAATCTTAATTATCTCTTATGGCAGTTTCTTTTCACCCAATATACCATGCGATATTATCACCCTTCACAACGGCTTAAAGTACCTCAAAGCCCAAATGGAACTCAACACCATAACCGGCCAGCAACACTCGGACGAGGAAATTGAGCGCAGGTTGGGGCAAATAGACACGGACATACGCCATGTGGAAGACGCCCAACAGAACGATCTTTCCTTTCGCGGCCTACTCTTCCCCTGATCACCCCCCCTCCCATCATTCCTCATTCCCCATTTCTCATTTCACATTCGTCTCCCCGCACACCTACGGCGTGCGAACATCCGCGCACATGCCCAACGCTACCAAGCCCCGCAGCCCTACGGGCTGCGATCTTGGTTAAGGAATTAAGAAGTTAAGAAATGAAGATATAAAGGAACAACTATCACTGATAACTGTTCACTGAACCCTGAACCCTGTCCCCTACTCCTCGGCGTAGAGACTCTTTACGTACTCCAACTGCCGGCGGTCGCGCTTGGTGGGGCGGCCCAGGCCGTGCGGACGGTATTCTGCCGTTTTCAATGTCTTCATGCGGTCGTACTCCTCCTGCGGAGTAAGGTCTTCCATGTACTGCGGCACGAGCGGTGCCCCTACCCTGCTCTTGGGCGTGCCCAAGGCTTTCACGGTCTTGTTGAGCGAACCGATGTGCACCTCATAGACCTCCTCGGTGCGCACCTCCCGCGAGGGCTTCACATTGGTACCGTCCAGCTTCACCTTGCCCGCGTTGCAGGCCTCCGTAGCCATGGAGCGCGTCTTGAACAGGCGCACCATCCAGAGCCACTTGTCGATTCGTACATCCAGTTTTTCCATAGTTATCCTATTTTTTTCCATGTCATCGTCCTGCCGAAGGCGGGCACGCCGATGTAGCCGCGCACGCGCAAGACATTCTCCTTTTCAAACCACATTCGGCTCTTGTAGTACTTGCCGTGCACAGGGTCGTAGATCTCGCCGTCCACCCATTTGTTGCCTTTGGCATCATAACGGAAATGGAACAGCAGCTTGATCTTGTCGCATGGCGTGTTGCGCTTCTTCGGGTCCGGATTCTTGATATCGCACTTCCGGGAGCCGTCCTTGAAATACGGATTCTTCACCCAAATCACCTGCCCCTCATACAACCCAGAGGAAGTTTTGGTGATCTTGGTCTTGCATTCCTCGTCCGACTGGTCGTCCGAAATATAATAGACACCTAAAATTTTGTCTGCGGCCGATTGCGCAGCCGCAGACAAAAAAGTTAAGCACAATGTGCCAATTATAAAGCACTTGAAGAATTTCATACTCATTACGCCTCTTGCGTCTCTTCCGGTGCCGGTTCTCCAGCACTCTCGGGTTCGCCAGCCGGAGCCTCAGTCTCCTGAGAAGGTTTCGGATTGTTCATCATCTTGATCTTGTATTCCAGATCTTTGATTTCCTCCTTGGCGGCATCGATCTTCTTGCGGAACTCAGCCGTGATGATTTCAGCATTCTTGGAGTTGGAGAAGAACCCGAGATTGTTCTCCCACAAGCTGATGTCTTCTTTCAATTGGGCGAGCTTGTTCTTCAGGAAGTTTTTCTCCTTGTCAATCATCTTCTCGGCATTCGGGTTGCTCAGGATATTGTCAATCTTGCTTCTGAAGCGGTTGTGGCGCATATCCTCGGCACTGATCTTCAGCTCGGCGAAGCGTTTGTTCAAAGCCTCACGATATTCGGTATAGATTCTGTCTTTGTCTTTCTTAGGCACATAACCGATAGCAATCCATTCGTTCTGATACTCCTTCAGCGCCTCCATGTTGGCATTGCGGTCGTCGCTGAACTCGTGGGTGAGGATCTTCTGGATCAGCTCTTCCTTCTTCTGAAGGTTCTCGGCTTCCACCTCCTGGATATTGTTGAAATAATGGGATTTGGCCTCGAAGAACTTGTCGCAGGCGGCGCGGAAGCGTTTCCAAATCTGGTCGGAATACTTGCGCGGGGTGGCGCCGATGGTCTTCCATTCGGATTGCAGGTTCAGCATCTCGGCCGTGGCCTGCTTCCAGTCGGTACGGTTAGCAATGCCTTCAGCCTGGATGGCCAGGTTCAGTTTCTGGTTGTAGTTCTGCATCTGCGTATCCTTGATCTGCTGGAAATACTCTTTCTTCTGTGTGAAGAATTTGTCCAGCGTGGATTTGAAGCGGTTCCAGATTTCGTCGTTCAGCTTGGCAGGAGCGGGTCCGAGGGTCTTCCAGATGTTCAGCAGCTCGGTCAGCTTGTCGCTCACCTCATTGTATTCCTTCACTGCTTCGGCAGAATGGGAGACAATCTCCTCAGCTTGCTCGCAGAGCACCACCTTGGCGTTGTAGTTGTTCTGCTCTTCGGCGAACAGCTTGTCGTAAAACTCTTTTCTGCGGGCGTTAATCTGGTCGGAAGCGGCTTTGAAGCGTTCCCAAACCTCTTCTTTCTTGTCCTCGGGAACAGGTCCTATTTCCTTCCATTGCTCGTGCAGGCTCTGAAGATCCTTGAATGACTGGTTGATGGAATCCACTAATAAGAGAGATTCGGCCTTCTCGCAGAGTTCAAGCTTGCTCTCCAGATTCTTCTTGTAGTCCATCTCGCGGGCCTCCTTGTTGAGGCGGATGATGTCGAAGAACTTCTCCACATAAAAATGGTAGTTCTGCCAGAGGTTGGTTGACTCGTTTTGCGGGACGGGACCGATATTCTTCCATTGTTCCTGAAACTCCTTGAACTTGTCGTTAAGGTTCTTCAGGTTGGACTCGGTCTCAATCAGGTTTCTGAGTCCTTCAATGATACGATTCTTGGATTCGAGATTCTTTTGTTTCTGGGCTTCCAGAGCTTCAATGAATTTGGCTTTGGAGTCTTTATATTTTTGAAATGCCTTGTTGAAGCGCACTTCGATTTCATCGGGTTCATTGGACGGGGCCTCCACCTCTTGGGCGGGAGCATCGGGATTTTCGGCGGCGGCAGCCTCAGCAGCGGCCTTGGCAGCGTTGTATGCGGCGATGGCAGCACGTTTCCGTTCACGAAGGAAGTCGATAGTCTTGCTGCGAAGCACACCCACTCTCTGTTTGATGATGTTGAAGTTGGGTTCCTCCACCAAGCGTTCCAGCTCGCTCACACTCTTTTCCAGGTCAAAGTCGGCGTATTCTGCCTCCACTTGTTCCAGTGTCTCGGCGGGTTCCTCGGCAGTAGCTTCAGCTTCGGCCTCGGCGGCGCTGACTGGCTCTTCGGCGGTCTGTTGCTGGTCCATCTCAGCCATCATCTCTTCAGCGGATTTGGCTTCAGCGGGCTCGGCCTTCGCGGCAGGTTCTGACTCTGCAACCGGTTCTTCGGCGGCAGGCTCTTCTGCCGGAGTCTCCTCTTGCGGGGTCTGCGGTTCCGCGTTCACCGTTTCAGTTTCCTCTGCAGGTGCGGAAGATTCTTGTGTCGTAATGTTTTGGGCTTCCACGGAAGCGCCGGAGTTCATCTCTTGATTCTGCATTTCAGCATTCTCTTGAGGAAGAAGATCTTGTTGTTCCATAAAATTTTAATGTTTTAGAATAATAAAATTAGGTTAAAAATTCAGGGCGGCAAAGATACAAAAAGAGTTTATCACTTCCACCATTTTTTGTATCTTTGCCGCCTTAAAAAATATAGACTATGGGCATTGCTACACAAATACTGGGATTGGTCGCCAGTTTGGCCTTCCTCATCATGACACACGAGCTGGGACATTTCGCGTTCGCCAAACTGTTCAAAATACGAGTGGATCAGTTTTACATGTTCTTCAATCCCGGATTCTCCATCATACGAATGAAACGTTTCGACGGGAAGATGCACTTCAGTTTCTTCTCTGGCAGGCCACCCAAAGAGTGGGCCGACCACCCGGAAAGCACCGAATGGGGACTGGGCTGGCTTCCGCTGGGCGGTTACTGCGCCATCAACGGCATGGTGGATGAAAAGACCAAAGCCTCCGATCTGAGCGAAGAGGTCCATCCTTGGGAATTCCGCGCCAAACCGGCCTGGCAGCGTCTTTTAGTCATCTCCGGCGGCGTGCTGGTCAACTTCCTGTCCGCCCTCATCATCTACATCGCCGTGTGCTACACCTGGGGTCGCGAGTACATTCCGCTCGAGAATGCCCGCTACGGTCTGGAATTCTCCCAAGAAATGCTGGATGCCGGATTCCAGAACGGCGACAAGATCCTGCGCATTGACACCGTCAAGCCACAGACCTTGGGCGACTTCACCAACGACATCCTGTTGGAGGACGTAAAGACCGTCACTGTGGAGCGCGACGGCGAACAAGTGGTGCTGAGCATCCCCAAGACCCTCGCCCGCAAGGTGGTGGGCGCAAGCAAACAAGGTGAGCCCTTCTGCAACTACCGTTTCCCGTTCGTCATTGACAGCGTACTGGCGGAAACGCCCGCCGCACAAGCCGGCCTGCAGAAAGGCGACAGCCTCGTCGGAGTGAACGACTCCACCCTGTTCTGCTTCTTCGATTTCAAGAAGACATTTCTCGACAACAAAAACCAGGAACTCGACATCGCTTACTACCGCGGCGACAGCCTCTACCACACCTCCGTGTGCCTTGACTCCCTCGGCGCAATAGGCGTGGCGCCCAAACAGCCTTACCAGTTCTTCGGCACTGTGCAGGAACAATACAACTTCTTCCAGTCCATCCCCAAGGGCATTGTCATGGGATTCAGCACGCTGGGCGACTACGTGAAGCAGTTCAAAATCATCTTCACCAAAGAGGGTGCCACGCAGTTGGGCAGTTTCCTCACCATCGGCAGCATCTTCCCGAAAGTTTGGGACTGGTATCGTTTCTGGAACATGACCGCCCTGTTAGGTATCATTCTCGCCTTCATGAACATCATCCCTATTCCTGGATTGGACGGCGGCTATCTCTTGTTCATCCTCTTCGAGATGATCACCGGCAAGAAGCCGAGCGACAAGTTCCTCGGTATTGCCAACACCATCGGCTTCGCCCTGCTGATTGCCTTGATGGTTTACGCATTAGGTCTCGACTTCAGAAGGTTCTTCTTTAAATAATGTTATTCAATTCCATTGAATTTCTGATTTTCTTCCCGATAGTAACCATCCTGTTCTATCTGATACCGAACAGATTCCGATGGCTGCTGTTGCTGGGTGCGAGCTGCTTCTTCTACATGTGGTTCATCCCCAAATACATCCTAATCCTTCTGATCACCATCGCCATCGACTATACGGCTGGCATCCTTATCGAAGAGTGGCAGGACGATCCGTCCAGAAAAAAGAAATGTCTTGTTGTCAGCATCATCTCCACCTGCCTGGTACTCTTCATCTTCAAATATCTGAACTTCTGCAGCGCCAATTTCGTGGCTTTAGCCCAGCATTTCGGATGGGCAAAGCCCGACAAAGTGCTGAACATCGCGCTGCCCATCGGTCTATCTTTCCATACGTTCCAGAGTTTGAGCTACGTGATAGAAGTATATCGGGGAAACCAGAAGGCAGAACGGCATTTCGGATACTATTCATTATATGTAATGTTCTATCCTCAGCTGGTTACCGGTCCCATCGAGCGTCCGCAGAACCTGTTGCGCCAGCTGCACGAGGAGAAGACACTGCAATATGACCACATTGCCAACGGCCTTCGGCTCATCCTGTTCGGAATGTTTCTGAAAATGGTGGTGGCCGACAATTTAGGGATGTATGTGGACAAGATTTATGAGAATCCGCAGGATTTCAGTTCTTTGGACATCACCCTTGGGATGATTTTCTACTCGTTCCAGATTTACGGCGATTTCTTCGGCTACTCGACCATCGCCTTGGGCTGCGCTCTTTGCATGGGATTCACGCTGATCGACAACTTCAAAGCCCCCTATCTGGCCAACAGTGTGCAGGAGTTCTGGCGCAGATGGCACATCTCCTTGTCCTCATGGTTCCGCGACTACCTCTACATCCCGTTAGGCGGCAACCGCGTGGCCATACCCCGCTGGATGCTCAACACCCTGATTGTGTTCACTGTGTGCGGTATCTGGCACGGTGCCAACTGGACGTTTATAATCTGGGGCTTTGCCTACGGTGTGCTGCTCATCATGGAACGCGGATTGCGCAACATCCACATCTTCGACAAAATCCAGAACAAAACCGGCAAACTCATCATCCAAGGGCTCAATATCCTCAAGACTTTTGTAATCGTCACCCTGCTATGGTGCGTATTCAGGGCCACCTCCTTCGGCAACCTGCACGACGTACTCTCCGCGTGGGTGCACAACGGCGCACTTGCCAGCCAGCTGCACGTGAGCCCTACCGCCTGGATCGCCCTGGCGGCTTTCGTCTGCCTGGACCTCATCCTCAAACAACAACGTTTTGACCGCTGGTGCAGTCAACGCAACATCTACGTGCGCTGGAGCATCTATGCTGTCATGATATTCTCCATCATCGTCCTTTCGTCCGTACAACACTATCCATTCATCTATTTCCAGTTCTGATGACCGAAGAAACCAAACATATTATCCTTCAACTCGGGCGGAAATTCCTTCTGCTGGCGGCGGTTTTGGTGGTGCTGGATTTGGTGTACCGCTTCACGCTCTACCCTAAAGACCGCGATCGGAATTGCACGCTGATGACCTATTCCCGCATTCCCGTGGAAGAAAACGATGACATCATCTATCTTGGAGAATCCTCCAACCATTCGTTCAGTCCGGACGACCAGGACCAGCGGGCCATCAGTGAAATGATTGACGACATGATGCCTGAGCACAAGGTGGGCAAACTGTCCAAAGACGCGTGCCACGCAGGAATTTACTACGACATGCTGCGCAACATTCCACGCAAGAGCCCCGTCAGAACGGTCATCGTGACAGTGAACATGCGCTCCTTCAGCAGCGAGTGGATCTATTCTGATTTGGAAAAGCCTTTGCAGAAAGAGCAAATCTTCATGAGAAAAGCGCCGGCATTGTACAAACGGATGCTGCTGGCCTTCAAGGCCTACGCGCATTGGTCGGAGGAGGAGCGGCAGAAGCTGGTGAGAAAAGGCTTTGAGGAACAGACGCTGAAGTTGCCCTACTACTTCCCCTATCACAACGCCGCCGAATGGGACAAGGCCATCGGCCAGCAGGATCACCTGTTCAACGGACAGAAGGTCTCCTGGGACACCATTGCGCTCACCTGCCACTACATCAAGGATTTTGCCTACCAATTAAACGAGGAGAATTCAAGAATCAAGGATCTCGACAAGATAGTCAAGCTTTGCCAGCGACGTGGCTGGAAATTAGTATTCCACATTTTAGCTGACAACATGGACCAGATCAAGACGCTGGCCGGCCCCGACCTGGAGTTCCTGATGAAGCAGAACGCACAGTACATAGTCAACCGCTATCAACCCGAGGGCGTGATTGTGGTCAACAACCAGTTCATGGTGCGTGACCACGACTTCTTCGAGCGGGAATTCCCGACGGAGCACTACAACCAGCATGGCAGGAAAATCGTCGCCGAAGCCATCGTCGAGGCCATCCGATAATAACCCAGCATAAAACCAACCGCAATGAGAAAAACTCTTTTTATCTGTTTCCTTTCCCTCTGTTCCCTATTGCCCGTCTCCGCGCAACAGATGTTCACCTACGAGTATGCTGTCAAAGACACCAACCACCTGAAGATGGACGTGTATGTGCCCGCACAGCAGAATGCCGAGCATAGTTGCATGATCTTCGTTTTCGGCGGAGGTTTCATCGGCGGCGCGCGCAACGACAAGCAGATTCCTGCCCTACAAAAATACTACACCGAAAAGGGTTGGGTGGTCATCGCCATCGACTACCGCCTCGGACTTAAGGAGGAGAAAAATCTCAGCCCGGCCACGGGACTAAAGAAATTCACCAGGGCTTTTGAGATGGCCGGAGAGGATCTCATCAGTGCCACGGACTACATCCTTGGAAACCTGCTCCAGGCCCCACAGTTCACCATCAATCCCAAACATATTGTCACCATTGGCTCTAGTGCAGGGGCCATCACGGTGCTACAGGCGGACTATTTTCTGGGCAACCGCATTCATGGCGCCGAGATGCTGCCCGACTCATTCCGCTACGCCGGTGTGATTCCATTTTCCGGAGCCGTCTATTCCGACAAGGGAAAACTCAAATATCAAGTGCACTCACCTGCCCCCACCCTGCTCTGTCATGGCACCGAAGACATTCTCGTGCCCTACAAGCAGATAGAATTCTTCAACATGGGATTCTATGGCAGCAGTTCCATTGCCAAAAGATTCAAAAAGCTCGGATACCCCTTCTATATCCGCCGTTACGAAGGCATGGGGCACGAGGTAGCCGGCTACTATAGAACCGAATTCGCCCTCATCGACCAATTTCTGGAGGAAATGGTGTTCGGGCAGAAATGGCTGCAGGTGGATGAATGGTACAACGACCCCAAATTGGAAAAACATCCTTGGGGCACCATCAAAGCCAAGGACATGAAGAAATTCTAAGGGACACGATGTTTGCGGCGGAATCCCCATCGTTACCCCACAAACAAAAGCGGAAGAACCGGCTCTAACATCCGAGATGCAGCCCATCCCGTTAACAAGCAATTCTTAATTTTACACAGTGTAATTTTTTATTTCACTGATTATTACGATGAAATATTTTTCACCCAATCCTTTGAAAATCGGATTGGGTGTTGTATCTTTGCCGCAACCTACAAACATCATAAACTATGAAAAAAGACATGATATTTTTCGACCCGCTGTCCGATTTCGGCTTCAAGTGGTCAGCAGTCAGGCTGAGAAAGGAACCCGGCGGTATGAAATCCCCTACATTTACTCTTTCAATATACTGGACTACTGCGCCTCCGAATTCGACCGGTGCGACAATTTCTTCCATAAGGTACAGCTCAAAAACGAGCGCAATGAAATTTTTTCCGACAAAACCACCTATTATTTTGTTGAATTGCCTAAATTTGCAGCCGTCAAGGATAAGGGTTCGGACGGCTCGCCTATGCACAAGTGGCTTGAACTGCTCACCTCCATCGCCAGCAGTACTGACCAAGACTATGGTGCTTCGGAGAAAGGTGTCTTCCGGAAACTCATTGAGGAATGCAAAATATCAAAATTGAGCAACATGGAAAGAGAAGAATACGAAAAGAGTATATTTGATTACGAGGATGTGCGGGATGCCATCGCCTGCGCTCGCGAGGACGGCGTCGAAGAGGGGTTCGGAAAAGGCATGGAGAAAGGTATGGAGGCTGGTAAGCAACAATTGATTCTGAGTATGCTTGCGTATGGATTAGACGCAGAGGTCATTTCAGCCTCGACAGGTCTTTCCAAAGATGAAATACTCAGGATGAAAGAGTGAAACCCTCGCATCATCAAAATTTGTAACAGATAACAAAATATTCATATTATGTTAGTAAGAACCTATTCGTGCGCCCTGATGGGTGTGGCGGCAATTCATATCGCCGTGGAAGTGAGCGTGGATGTCGGCATCGGGTTCCACCTGGTTGGGCTCCCCGACAGTGCCATCAAGGAAAGTCAGCAGCGGATTGAGACCGCGCTGAAGAATTATAACTTTCGTATTCCCGGGCGGAAGGTTGTCATCAACATGGCTCCGGCGGACATCCGGAAGGAAGGCTCGGCGTTTGACTTGACGCTGGCCATTGCCATATTGGCTGCCTCCGAGCAGATTCGGGGCGGTGGGCGACTGCAAGACTATTACATAATGGGCGAGTTGTCACTGGACGGCACGTTGCAGCCTATCCGTGGGGCACTGCCCATCGCGTTGGAAGCGCGCAAGCGGGGCAAGAAGGGCATCATCCTGCCAGCACAGAATGCGCGCGAAGCGGCCATTGTGCAGGGATTGGAAGTGTTAGGCGTGGAGAATATCAAGCAGGTCATCGATTACTTTGACAAGGATGTGCCCATTCCTCCGACTACCGTGAATATTGAGGCGGAGTTTCAGCGCAATCTGAACAACTACGAATACGATTTTTCCGATG
>Ga0265298_10007941_pt1 | contig 12812 bp, 29 predicted proteins | sample AusTroGonzalo_MG_3_FD_193486 | JGI IMG/M metagenome (GOLD analysis project Ga0265298, IMG submission 193486) | Bovine rumen microbial communities from tropical cattle in Woodstock, Queensland, Australia - Gonzalo_01 | ecosystem: Host-associated > Mammals > Digestive system > Stomach > Rumen ... | reverse complement strand
CCGTCTTCGCTCCGGCGTCCGTACCGTCTGTCTCGCCTGTGGTAGAGGCGGGCGCTTCCCCTTCGTTTTGGAAGAACGAGAGCAGGAACTCCTCGTCCGTCGGCCCGTCGGCAGGCGCGAGGTCTTCCAAACCTGTCTTCTCCTCGGCAAACAGATCATCGCCTTCCTGCCAGCCGTCAGGCAGGATAGCGGGAACGTCGCCATCAAAGGACTCGGTATCGGTCACGACTTCGTTTTTGGTGTCTTCCATGAGACTGTCTCCTTTCCCAATGGTGATGGGATCGAATATATTTACAAAATTGATGCCCTAATTCGTGGTGTGAATCAGGACATCAAGGTTGTACTTATAAAATTCCCCGGGACACGATGGTGCCCCGGGGCCGCTACTCACACCGTTGAAGCGCTACCGTTGCTTTCACGTTGGCGCGGGATGGAGGTGCCGACCCCCACAGCTTGCGCTGCCCACAGTTTTCAAGACTGGTGCCGGAGCCGTCCGGCATCATCCCGCATATTCGCCTTTCTCATTCCTCCGCAGAAAGTGAGCTTTCACGGCCTGCTCCATAGAGCTTCCGGGGGCTTCTGGAGCTACAGACAGGACTTGAACCTGCAACCTACCGCTTACAAGGCGGTCGCTCTACCATTGAGCTACAGCAGCGTTTGGTGGCGCGAGAGGGAGTCGAACCCACACTTCCCCGGTTTTGAGCCGGTCGCGTCTGCCAGTTGCGCTATCGCGCCATATATGCCCGTCTGTCCGAGCAGTCAAGCGTCTTTCCGCTTTGCCACTACCAGCTGAGCGCTACAGGACAGGACCGCGCCATGCCAAAGGAGGGGCAAGATGGGAACCCGGGGGCATGAGCTTTCCAGAGGCAGCCCTTTTATCCCGTGGATCTGACGGTAAGACTCGAACTTACACCCCGACGATTACAAATCGACAGCTCTACCTCACTGAGCTACGTCAGCATAAACGGACGCTCGCAGGTTATTGAGATAAACCAATAGTGATATTTACATAGTGGTGTGGGAATCTTAATCGCAAAGCCACGTAACCGTTGATAATCCTACGTTTTTGAAAATCAGCAACGCCTGACTTTTACATCGGTCAATGGAAATCTTATGACTTCTGATAGTTACTGATAGTTACTACGATTGAAAAGGAAAAGTAGTAAACTTGGGGATTAAATGGGTTTGGAGTTTGAAAATTTTTCGGGGGACAATTTCGAGGGCCCCTTCCCTCTCGTGCGGGGGACACCGGGGGGGGCGGGTGGTATGCCTGCCCTGTATGCCGATCCCCCTTGCCATGCTGCCCCCGCTTACTGCCCCAACAAGATGCCCCCGGTCGGCAAAGCCTTGATGCGTCAGGGCTTGCAGCCACGGCACCGGGAGAAAGGCAACCAACAAGCAACCACGTCACCGGAGACCGCCTTGCTTTTACATGCTGCCGTGTAGTTATAGCTCTTACTCTGTTCGGGTTTTACATGCTGCCATGTAATCAATCGGCTGCATCTGCCAATGCTTCGAGCTCGTCGTCTGTCAGCTTTGACAGGTCAAGGCTCTGTATCGGCTTCCCCTGAATGCCAAGATTGAAGCTCTCAGTGGGCTTTTGTCCCAGCGTATCACGGACGAACCTAGCAGCTTCTACGTCGCCTTGCATGGCCCTTTTCGCAGACGCCAGCAGCATGGCCCCCTGAATGTTCTCAGGCAGCCCTGCGGCCCTGCATTCGGCAGCCATGTTCTCGTCATTGATCGGGGCAAGCATAATGTCAGCCAGCGTCTCACGGAAAAGTTTCTGCCGCTGCCGCGTTTCAGCGGATTTCAGTCCGCCTTTACGCCCAATTTCCCGTGCTTCTTCACTGGTTGGAGTTCGTAGGTTATTGACGTTCCCTCTCGGCATCACTTCACCCCCTTTACGTTCCTGCATGTAATAACTAGCTATATATCTACGTGCCTATTACGTCTTGCCATGTACGCCTCATCATATCGCCGCATTTACGTCATGCAACGTAAAAGCCCCGCACGATAGCCGTCAGCATCTACACGCCGTCTTGTAATTTCGGCAGAAGTAGGCAGTAGCAACTACATGCAAGGCTGTAAAAGGCAGTTCTTTAATACATGGCTAGTATCGTTATACTGCTGCCGCCGCACAAGCTCGCTTGCGCTTCGGCGCAGTATAACGATACCACACGAAACGACTGACATTCAATGACATTTACTGACATTTACTGACAACTTTGCAAAAAAAGCACCGGGGAATAACTCCGGTGCTTTCGTTTCATAGCTTTGACCTGATAGCTTCCACGATCCACGCATTGACGCTCATGCCGGCAGCGTCGGCAGCGGCCTGAATTTCGGCCTTTGTCGGGCTCACGCCCTTGCGCAGTTTTATGGTGATCTTCTCATTGTTTTCGCGTTCCCATTTCAGTGACGCCTTTTTCTGGGCATCGGTCACGATCATGGCCCCGTCACCTCCTTTGCATCACATTATATACAAATAACGCGCATAAGTCAGCCCTATATTCTGCACAAAAAGTCCGCCCTATATCTGTGCAAGTCTCCAAAAGTATCAGTCCGCCGTATATTTTCCTTGCATTTCGTGTCAGTCTGCCTTATATTGGCATCGTGGCCGGGAGTTACGGCCCGCCACGTAAAAGCCAAACGAAATCATGCGCGGCGCTTACAGCCGCGAACGTAGAAAGGAGCAGCGACAATGCGCAAAGACAGAAAGACTGACAAGACCGCCAGCGTGAGCAACATTCAAGGCTACCACGAAACGACCAGCTACGGAGATCGCGAGTCCTACGCTTATCAGGGCTTCCGCAGCAACAAGTATTTTACCAGCGACCGATTCATGGCTCTTGATGACAATTTCCGCCGCCCCGACGGCAAGCCCCTGAAGGGCTACGGGCTCGAGATCGAGACCGAATGCCGAGGGATCAGCAATCCGACAGTCCTCGCCGAGTGCATGGACAAAATCGTTTTCTCCCACTTCCCGGATGACCTTTTCAAGATGCAGCGCGACGGCAGCCTCGGCGGTGATTCTTCCGTCGAATGCATCACTCAGGTGATGACCCGCGAGTTTGTCCGGAATAACTACGCCAATTTCAAGCTCATGTACAACACCTATTTCCCCGCCTTCAAGGTAAGCGCCGGCGGCCCTAGCTGCGGAATGCACGTCAACATTTCGACCGCCTGTTTCGGCAGCGCCGAGAAAACCATCGCCGACAATATCCGCAAGCTGTATTACATCGTCAACCGGCATTTCGATTTCTGCTGCGAGCTCTTCCGCCGCAACCGCCATGCTACCCACTACTGCGCCAGAATGCCTTATGACCGCGCAAAGACCCTTGACCTCGGCAGTCAGGCTTGCAGTCACGGCGTCTGCTTCAATCTCGGCCATTACAACGCTGGCCGCATTGAGATTCGCCTTGTGGGCGGTCAGAAAGACTTCGCTTCCTTCCGTAACACGATGGAGTGCGTGTTCTTCCTTGTGGACCGCGTGAAGACCCTGAAATGGGCCGATCTGGACAACCTCGGCGTGATCTTCAAGGGCTGCAATCAGTACGTGTTCGACCGCCTGAAATCCTACTGCTACCAGAACGGCACGATCTCCGCCACCGACATTGACGCCATCCGTCCGACCGTCGTGCGTGAGGAGCTCATTTGAGCTCCTTTACGCCCGGCCATGTAAATCCCAACATCCAGAACAACCGACATTTACAATTCCGACAGTAAAAGAAAGGAGCTTCACTATGTGGCGTAAAGTAAACACAGTGCTCGAAGGCAAATGCAAGCCCAAGACCAGAACGATCCAGCATGCCCCAATCCATGTATACGCCGGCCCCCTCCTAGTTGAGACCATCACCGAGACCACCATCGAAAAACGCTATCGCTGCAAATTTTATATCGACCTTGATAAGAAAACTGATCGCCAAGTCGCGGTTTTTCAAGGAGCCCACAATTTTCACATGAGCACGCAACAGTTTGAAAAATGCTACGACATCATTGAGTCCCGCATCGTTACAACGACGTATACAGTCTCTTAACTCCCGCCTGATGATGGCCCGCCGGTTACGGGCCGAAACGGGATCGACCGTCGCGGGAAACCTACAATCCACCATGTAAATCCAATCAAACGACACCCGCAAATCTACATCGCCAAATGTGAAAGGAGAGCTAACAATGTGCATCGTAATCGCAAGCAAACGCGGCGAGAGCCAACCGTCTATGGAGACCCTCAGACAGTGCTTCCGCAACAACCCTCAGGGCGCCGGCTTCATGTGGGCCAGTAACGGGAAAGTCCATATCAGCAAAGGTTATATGACATGGAGCGACATGGCCGTGGCGCTGCGCTTCCTTCAGTTCACCAAAGATGATGCTGTCGTCTATCACTTCCGCATTTCTACGCAGGCCGGCGTAAATCCCCAAATGTGCCACCCCTTCCCCGTCACTCGCAAGATCGAAAACACCCGGGAGATCGAAGTCGAGTGCTCCATCGGGGCCGCCCATAACGGCATCATTCCCCTGACCAGCGACCGTTACGACAAAGTGTATTCGGACACCGCGCATTACGTCGCCGAGTTCATGCCTTACCTGATCCGCGGCAAGAATGATCTGCGCAACCCGTCAGTCCTTCAGGCCGTGGGCCGCACCGGCACCGGCAAGTGGGCTATCATGGACGGCTCCGGTTACATCGCCACCATCGGAGATTTCATCGAAGACAAAGGCATCCTCTACAGCAATTCTACATACCGCCATGTAGATTATCGCGACTGCGGCGGGACAAAAGTGTTTGAGAATTACACCATGTTCCGTAACTATCGCAAGGCCCTCTGACGTTGATAGGCAGCGCCGGAACCTCCGGCGCTGAAATGAGCGCCAGACTCAAATAGCTGTCCTACCGGCAACACGGGGAGAAGGAGACCAATTATGCCAAGTATCACACGCGACCAGTTCCACAAGTGGAATGCCCAAGCTCAGGGCGGATTCGTCTTTGATTTCCGCCAATACTGCATCTGGGGCGACAAAGAGCTCATTAAGCAGATCGACCTCGGCACCGGGAAAGTCGTTCAGTTCCGCCTGTGCTACTTCCCCGAATACGAGACCCGAACCAACGGCTGCACCTTTCACGTTCAGACCGGACGCCACATCCCGACCCTCGATATTTCCATATGGCGGAAACAGGATTCAGTCCTGATTTCCAATGGCGGCTCCAAGCAAATCACCGTCGGCGACCCGCAAGCCAAGAAGAATTACAAAGTCCTGTGTAATCTCTCCGGCACCATCGACACCGACAAGTACATGAAAGAGATCGCGTAATTACGCCGGCCAGCGTAAATCCCAATCGAAGGAAGCTGCGCAATTACACCGCAAAATGTAACTGCCGACCTAATGACGGGGAAAGGAGACACCATGAAGCTGTACCGCATGAAGATCAAGAACATAAGAACAGGCGAGCAAGATACCTACGTCAGCAAGCATCAGGGTACTGCGCCCGCTGGATGGAAATGCATCGGCGTCCTCGGGTATTACGAGACGACGAGTGAAAGCAAGGAGGAAGCGAAATGAAGCCGACCTGCCTCACCTGTATTTTCTGCAACAAGCAATCTGCGCGGGTAATAATCAACCCTTACAACGGAAAGCAGGAAACGCATGTTGACTGCTGGCACCGCCACACATGGAATGACGCAGCCCGGCCATGCAACGCGCACGCAACCAAGATCGGCCCCACCTGACGATGGATGAACGGCAACCATCCGAAACGGGAGCATAGCTCCCGTCGTGGGAAGCCACAACACCTTGACAACCTACCACAGAAAGGAGATGCGCCATGACAAACCCAGACCCGATATGCAGTCTGACCTACGACCCCACGAGAAAGGCACAGGAAGAACGCGAAAACTGGACCGACCTCGTGCCCGGAATGTGGGCGCAGCTACGGGCCGGCATCGACAAAAACGGGCGGAGATTCATCTTCGCCGCGGGGGACGACTACAGCGACAGATTTTATCTCACATTTTGCCCCTGCTGCGGACGAAAGCTCTGACACAAATACCCACCTGACGATGGCTGCCCGGGCCGAAACGCCCCAACCCGGGGAGTCGTGGGAAACCACAGAAAACTGATTCTTACGAAAGGAGTTGTAAAAATGAAGTACATCATCATCGCGTTCCCGGGATATGAACGGGAAATCGAGGCGGACAGCCTTGACGACGTGTTGAAGTGGATTTCAACCCGCCAGCTTTCCAAGATGGAGTATCACATTTTCACCGGCAGGCCATTCACCTTCGAGAACAAAGTTTATCAGCATCTTGATTGAAAGGAGACCTAAAAATGAAACTGACCAAGCACGCCAGCACCAACTACCGCGCTCTCGCGCCGTTCCTTGACGCTACCGACCGTAAGCAGGACAAGGCGGCCAAGTTCCTTGCCCCCGGCTACATGCCGCTGTGCGTTGAATGCGTGGGCTACAGCGTGCACGGCTGCCCCGTGTATTCCATCGCCCACTACGGCGAGCAGAACGGAGACGCCATGCGCGACCCGGAAATGACCGTCGCCGTTGACCGCAAGGCCGGCACCGTCGATCCCCTCACCTACCGCAACGACTACATGGGCGTAGATCAGGAAGTCTACACCGAACGCAACGGCAAAGAGTTCTTCCGCCCCAACCTGCGCACCAGCCTTGACGATTTCTTGTGGCACTGGCTCAAGAATCTCAAAGATCAGGGCTTTGACCCGGCAAAGGAGGACGCCTGATGTTTACATGGCTCGATGTAGATGAGCACACATACCAGATCGACACCGCCCGGCGCGCGCTTGAAGCCATCAACGACTGCGCCCCTGTTCTTATCAACGACATCACCCGTCTCCAAGCACTGCTGACCGTTACCGCCAAATACCTCGAAGACACCAGCCACGACCTGCACAACACCGCACTGCAAATCAAAGGCGACACCGGGCTATCTGTCATTCCAAGCGAAGACCAACAGCCAAGTCATTAACGGTGCTTCAACAAAAGAAGCACAGAAAGGAGCAACTATGAACATTAACGGACGCTTTTCCCTCTGCACCGACCCCGCGAACAAGACCGCGCCGGTCGTAGTAGGCTTCCACGGCGTTTATCCGCACGACCTGACGCCCGCCCAGCTTCGACACATCAAGACCTTTTACAATCGCACCGGATGGGACCACCGCTATTCGTTTGAGTGGCCCGCAGAGTTCACGCCGGCCTTCCCCGCAGCGGCCAAGAATTTCAACAGCTATATGATTATTGAGCTCCCGTCTGATAATCCCGCAAATCAGACCAACCTATAGCCCCCGTCATTATTGCGCCTTGAATAAATAACACATCGCAAAACGAAAAGCTCCCCCACCACGGGGGAGCTTTTTTACATCGTCATTTGTGATTTTTGCGCGTATCCGTCTCCGAAATCTACACCGGAGTATGTAGATTTTCTCCGGGATAGTTCCGAAAACTACATCTTGTCGCGTAACACCGGATGCAGCTCCACAAACTTCGGGTACTGCTCACGCGCCGCTTGCAGCGCAGCTCCATGCAGCCGGTAGACGTTCCGCATTTCGTATTGCAGCCCAATTTCTGCGAGCTCGTCCCTTACGGCGTCCCATGACGCGCCTAGCACGTATCGTTGATACAGGACAGCCCTGTGCCTAGCATCGCCCAGAGACGAAATAAACACCTCTACAAGCGATTCTCGTTCCAAGCACGCGCGTATCGCTTCTTCCACTTCCCTGCTTCTGTCGGCGATCTCTGCCAACAGAGCGTCACCGCGCTTATCACCGCCGCCGCCTGTGAACGACAGCTTGCTCGTCACACGCTCCGCCTCCGCCATCAGCCGATCAAGCCGCTGTTCTTTCTGCCGTCGTTCGATCTGCGCTATCCGGAGCGACCGGAGAAACGCGACTGTTTCATCATGCACGGGACATCGCCTCCTCACGTTCTTTCTTGTGCTGCTTCTTGAGCTCCCGTTCCCGTTCGCGCTGCTTCCACATCGGATGCTGTTTCCACGGTACAAGGTGCTTGCACTGCTTCTTTAGGCACTGCCTGTTCCGCATCTGCTTCGGGCTCAGTCTCGCCTTGTGCAGGTGGCAGTATGCGCAGGTGCTTTTGACCGGAGTTCCGATCTGTTTGCTGGCCGGCTTCACGTGTCTACCTCAACACGCACCCTTACGCCGTACCGTTCGCCAAGCAGCTTCGCAACGGCGAACAGATCAGCCCAACTTACACTCTCCAATGTAACACTCGGCACCGTCTCCTCGACCGCCTGCGTTTCCGCCACAGTTTCATCTTCCGCCTTCTCGCCAAGAAACGTCTTCCATGCGAGTACGTCCATCATCTTTGCGCGACCGCCCTTCGGGTAGCCGGGAATCCCCAGACGTTCCCTCTCGTGCGTCATCGTGCAGTCCGCGATACCGAACATCTCGGCGATCCAAGCGTCCCGGGCGCTGTACTTCTGCCGCAGACCTTCGATATAAAATCTCCGGCTGGAATCAGGCAGTGTCTTATATGTCTCCCACGTCATCGGAGCGTTCGTTTTGATCGACGTAACCGGGCCGTTCAGTTTCTTTTTCTCCGCGGCAGTCAGGTAGTCCGACGGCAGCTTGCAGCCTGAATGCGTGACCTTGTTGTGCGCGCCGCGGGCAGTCCGGGCCCTGTCCTTATTCGTCGTGTTCAGCGTATAAACTTCATCTGTCATTTCAGTTCCTCCCCCGTAAAATGTTCTGGATTCGTTTGAGCGCGGCATAGCACTGTCGGCGGGACGTGTTTTTTACCGGATAGCAGGCCCCGGGTTCGCCAACCAGCATCACGCTGTTCGCTGCCTTGACGATCTCCTCAATATGCTGTTCTCGCAGCCCGTCCTCGTAGCCCTCAAGGTATGCGTCCTCGTATTCCTTCGTAAATTTCTCTATATCTGCGTTGAAAAATTCCGCGGGATAAAATTCATCGTCTTTATCTGCATACATCGCAGATTTGTCTACGCAGCGTTCGCAGTAACAATTACTTCCGAGATAGTAAAAGAGCTCCCCGTCGTAAATGTCGTCGCCACAGTCGTTGCACTTGAGCACCTTGACGCTCCAATCAGATTCTACCGTCGCTTTGCTGCAAAAATCGCAGTCGCCGGGGCACGGCTCGTTGTCGCATATTTCCGGGTAGTAGCCCCACTTTGATACGCTCACCCTTTGTCCCCCCATCTGCACCCGTCACACGCGCCCTTGTGCGCGTTTTTGTAGTTCCCGCAGAGAAAGCACAGCTCGTTTCGGCACTGTCGCAGTTCTGCTTCCGCGGCTGCTTTGCCCTGCGCGTAACCGTCGTTAAATGCTTTTACAAGTTCCGATGCGATATTCATTGTTTTTTCTCCTCTCTCATATCTGCGCCGCAGTTTGGACAGTAGTGGAAATCACCCTCGGAAACATCAACTAGAAATCCGCAGACAGAGCATTTCCAACTTCCAACTACCATTTCTTTGATTCCAAACGCCTCAACGCCAGTCCATTCCTCTTGTTCTATCCACTTCCCATGCACCACAGGTCGAACATCAGCAGCGGGAATACGGTCAAAGGCTCGTCTTTCGGGGCAGCTTTCTTTTTCTCGGTAGCAGACAAATTTTTCCATGCATATATCACAATGCATTTTCTTTGCCGCCTCGCGGTCTATGTATTCATCCATCCGTTGCCTCCTGTTTTAGCCAATCAAGCCAGCTCTTGCCGAACAAAAGGAACGTCCAGCCGCTTGATGTTGTAAGGCTTTCAAGCCACTCCGCTAATTCTTCGTCCGTCATAGCGCGGATGCGGTCAGCGTTTGTCTGCGGCTTTCGTGCAAATATGTCTGGCGCGTTTTGCATCTCATCGTCGAAACCATCCCACATTCCAAACCAGCTCATCACTCGCCCTCCTCTGCCGGGATGATGGTGGGAGCGCAGTCAATCGCATCTTCGATTTCGTCCCACGAATAAAGACATTGCTCTCCGACGAACATAATCTTGCGCAACTTATCCCTGTCTATCAAATCCCCATGCTTCGGGACAGGGACGAGAGGACAATAGTTTGTTGTTATCCGCTTTCGCTCATCTTCGCTTTCCGGGACGCAAGCATAGCACCATCCGTCAACCGAAAAGCGGCAATCGTAACAGCTTGTCGGCTTCTCCATGCCCTTTATCAGTACGCTCATGTTCCCACCCCCATCTGCAAGGCAATCTCTTTCAGCGCACAACACAGACGCTCTGCCGTATCTCGGTTCAGACGCTCGGCATCCATCGCGGAACTTACATTTACCCTTTCATCATCCTTGCGCGGAAAAGCTCCACGAATCTCGGACAGGATTTCTTCTGCCGCCGCGACAGCTTCATTCAGCCGCTCATTCGTCATCCGAATAAGCATTTTCAGATTCTCCCGCTCCACGGGAACGCTCGGTGTCATGTCGGTTGCAGTGTCTATATTGTTGTAGCAGTAGTTCATCATGTTTCCTCCTTTGGCGGCGTGGGTAGCGGCATCCAATGGGTAATTTGGAACGCCGCAAATTTGTGACGCGCTTCCACGCACATATAGTCATCGTCCGCGCTATACGCAAGCACATAAACGCCATCATCCGGCAACCGCTCCGTCACGGGAACCCAGCGTGGCTTACTTAGATATATCATTGCACGTTTTGGCGAGAGGACAAACGCATGGTCGCATCCTCCATTCTTCTTTTCCAACTCACAACCGACGCAACATTCGCATACATGAGGGATTGCATTTGCCAACTTGCTCAGTTCCTCTATGGCATCAGCGGCTTGTATCATTGTCAACCCGATGTGGTTGCTTTTGATGTTGGTGTCGCTGTTGGCGATATACAGCAGCCGCTTCACAAGCTCCTCATACATCTTCCCTCTCTCCTTTCATCGCGTCTTCGGCTTCTGCGCAGGTGAGTATTTCAATCTTTTCCCCAATCTCGAAGTCATAGAACGCCATATAGTCTTCAGTTCCGGGATTGCCACAGCGGAAGAGCGTTCCCGCTTTATGTCCAAGTTCAACCGTCTGTATAGTGAAAATGTAATCGGCAATCTTATCACGAACCGTATCTCCCACCTTGCACGGAAGAATCACCAGCCGGTCCTCAAATTCGGCGCGTACAATTTTGGCCAACCGCTCCGGTGTTATGCGCTGTGTCGCACGAATGCATAGAATATCTTCCGGCGTTAATCCCGTGTCCTCGAACGCGGCGAGCTTGTCAATGTAGTTTTCGTGGTGATTAACAATCGCGGCGTGTTCTCCACGCCATTCTGTCAGTCTAACCATTGCCGTCACCTTCCTTTCGCATCCCGTAAGAGCAGTAGTCATCGTTCTGAATCTGCCTACTAAACAAACGGCACACATTTTTCGTATGTCCATCGCCGTAATCTGCTATTTCGTGGAAGCTGCATTCTCCGCACCGCACCACAGGTACAAGCCGCCCCTGTTCTTCTGCTTCCTCATAATCGCAAAGTTTATTTGTCATCACAGTTAAGCAACTGCTCGGAATGGTACAGCTTCGCACGAGGCCGGAACAAACGGCGACGATAACACATAATGTTTTGGCGTCACCCAAAAGATGAGCCCAGTAAATCCACGACGGGTTGATGATGTAGTCCATAGGTTCCTTTCCTTTCATTATTTTCTCAGGCTCTTTATCAGTTCTGTGTAGCCAGTCATTCCCGCTCCTCACAGCCTCCATATTCACAATCTTCGTTTTCTACACACTCCCACGCATATCGTTGTAGTTCATCATAGGTGGGCGTATATCCTTCTGCGTCATCTTCATCAAGCTCTTCGTTGCAAATGAGCCATTCGATAACATCTTCATCAGAAAATCGAATAGTAACCTCACATTTGAAGAAATGCATCATACATCCTCCCGCATATCTGCACCGCAGTTGGGGCATGATACCCACTGACCGTCAGCAATATCTCTCCCATACGTTCCGTGTTCAATGCCGTAAACGTGTCTGCCCTTGCCGCACTGGTCGCACTCCCACACAGGGTCTCCTCCCGGAGTACACCACGAACCTTGCGCCTTGAACCACCGCCCATGTCGCACAGGCGCAACGTCTACGGCGGGGAAAGTTTTGATCTCCTCAATCGCAGCGGTTAACGCTTGCTCTGTCTCGTCGCAGCTTGCACAGTATCGTCCGAATAACACATCGAATACCGCCTCGCGTGATATGTAGTCAGCCATCAATCCACCCCCGGAATCCCGAAGTCTTCTTCCACATAGCGCCAGCGCCACCCGTATGCGTTTCCGCCCTTTTTCGCAGCAGCGCAGATATTCTCCTTTGCTCCATGCACGACCGCCGCCGCATCGGCCCCGCAGGGATATACCGCGATTTCTTTGCCTGTGAGCGTGTCTATTTGCGCCACAGGCTTTTTCGGTCTTCCGACGGGTCTTGACTCTATCCCGAGATCATCGCACCAGCGCCACACGCACAGCGCCCCAGCGTGGTATTTCTTCATCAGGGCGTCGCGCCCCATCTTCTTCGCGTCTTCGTCAAACCCCGGCGGGGCCTGCCGCAGCCTTCGGTCATAAATACCTCTGCCCATCTTTTCTCCTTCCTATTTTTTCCTGATCTGCAACATGGCACGCTCCTTCTTTTCCTTCTTGCGCGCCATGTTGCCATCATCAAGTTCCTGCTTCCACTCGTGATACTCTTTGCAATCGCTCCAGCACGCCGCGTGCCGTTTCTTGCATTTGTAGCACGGAGAAATCATGTTTCACGCACCCGAATTCCGTGTACCCACAGCATCAGCTTGCGCTTAATCCGGTACTCAGGTGTTCTGTAGCCCTT
>Ga0265298_10007940_pt1 | contig 12813 bp, 12 predicted proteins | sample AusTroGonzalo_MG_3_FD_193486 | JGI IMG/M metagenome (GOLD analysis project Ga0265298, IMG submission 193486) | Bovine rumen microbial communities from tropical cattle in Woodstock, Queensland, Australia - Gonzalo_01 | ecosystem: Host-associated > Mammals > Digestive system > Stomach > Rumen ... | reverse complement strand
TGGTATACGCCGCCGCGGCAGGTCACGTCGACATATTCCCCATTCCTGCCCAGCGCGCGGTACTTGCAGAAATGATACTGCTTCCGTCCGTTCAGGGTCGCCGTGATGTCGTCGATATACTCCTGCCTGTCCTCCGGATGTACTTTTTCAATCCAGCGGTTGCCGAAATCCTCGATAAATTCGCTTTCCAGTCCGAAGAACTCCGCCATAGCCGGAGCCACGCGGGTCACGTTGGTCTCCAGGTTATTCAGGTAAGGATAGTATTCCTCGCTGGTCAGGCACATCGCATCAAAGATCCGGTCCGTCAGTCCGGACAGGTTCAGCCGTGTGCCCGTATGATGGATCACGCCTTCGGCGATCTCGCGCTTGATATCCGCCTTGTTGCGGTACATCATGTAGTCAGCGACCCGCAGCACGTCCCGCAGGTTGCTGTACTTCGGATCGGAGATCGCGTAGCCGATCGCCAGCTCCGGCGTATAACCCCTGTTTTTGTCCTTTCCAATGACCTTCTGGACCCGCTCGATATCCTTCACGACCACCTGCTCGTCGGTCTTCCGGTAGATCGCCAGGAATTCATCGCCGCCCATGCGGTAGATATGCTCGGCATTCTGCAGGTTGGTCACGAGCAGGACCGCCATGTTTGCGATATAGGCGTCGCCCTCCTGGTGGCCGTAAAGGCCGTTTACGGATTTCAGGTTGTTGATGTCCACAAACAGGAAGGTAAATTTCAGGTTCCTGTCTTCCGCAAACTGCCGGTCGTATTCCTCCATGTCGTGCTCGTAACCCGAACGGGTTCCGAGTCCACTCAGCGCGTCCATCATGATCTTCCGCTCGAGGACGGCTGCCGGGTTCTCGAGCGTAAAGAAGAAGGCCACTGTGATCACCGTGATTGCGCAGCCGGTGAAGAGGAATTCCTTCACCTGCGTCTGGATCACGATCGTGATGATGAGGGTAAAGAGCATCGGCAGCATGGTCTTCTTGAAATGGGTGCCGACCCGCTTCCAGTGCCAGAAGATGTCCAGGATGCCGACCGCGAAGTAGACAAACGCGATCACGAAACCGACGACCGCCGCCAGACCAACGCTGGCCCAGGTGCCGTTCAGCTGCTCATACACGATCGGCAGCGCGCCGGCGACCAGCAGGATCAAATAGATCACAGCGGGAACCAGTGCCAGGATCATCTTTGTCCTGCCCAGCTGCTGCGCACGGGCCAGGTTCATCGTATACATGCACATCGAATACGAGAACATGATCGCCGACAGGTAGAACACGATATGCGCCAGATTGTTCCAGAAAACAGGAACAGTATCCGTATGGTTCACCGTCCATACAGTCACGATGTCCATGACGACATGAAGAACGGCAAACAGCAGGATCTGCCGGAAGATCCCCGCATCCTTCCCCATCCGATAGGTCCGTGAGACCTGCGTCAGATAGAGCAGGATGATCAGGCAGACGATCTCCGCCCGCAGGATCAGTACAAAGTTCATCGCTGCCTGTCCTTTCTTCTCAGATTCTCAGTCGATCCATTCTTTCGGTGCGGGAATATCCCGCCCGGAATCATCCAGCAGGTACGCTTTATGCCGCTCATCGATCTCCGGTACGCCGGCCAGTTCAAACCGGCCTTCCGGAACATATAACCCGATTTTATTTCTGTCCAGAATTATTTTGACATAATCGTATATGCTTGTCAATCTTTTTTCAAGCCTGACCCCGTACAGCACGTCCGCCGGAGACCGGTGATTATCGGAGCCTGCGGTCATCACCAGGTCCTTCTCCTTCCCGTAGCGCCATGCCCGGGCATCGTCCAGCGCCTCATTTCCCGCATTGGCGACCTCAATGCCGTCCGCAAAGTCCGAACCGAGGCGGATCCGGTCCATATAACCGCGCATCCGGAAGGGATGCGCCTGGATCACGCAGCCGCCGGCCCTGTGGACCTCCTCCAGCTGCTGCCGTCTTGTCCAGTGTTCCATCTCCGGGTGCGCCTTCATGTATTCTTTGGTCAGTCCGTAGATCAGGTATTCGTCAAACCGGTAGTTCTGCTCAAGGCCGAAGAACACATCCAGTCCGATCCGGTCGCCTTCTTCCTTCGCGTCCTCATATCCGCGCCAGAACAGGTCGATCCGCTCCTCCCAGGGCAGCTCCCGGTCGATCGCGGTGTTCCCGCCGAAGAAGTGATCGGTCATGATAATGCCTGTATAGCCCTGCTCCTTGTAGAAGCGGGCATGTTCCTTCCCGGTGCATTTCCCGCAGGCGCTTGCCTGGCAGGTATGCATATGGGTCTCATATAAAAAAGGCATGGTGCTTCTCCTTCCGGTTCACATCCATGCCATTATATTCACTTACGGGGCATTTGTCATTCGTTTTTTTGTGCTCAGTTGCCCCGTTGCAGCAGCGTCAGCAGGTAGAGGAACTCCTCCTTGTAGGCGTCGCCGGTCACGTTCCCGCAGTTCCGTACGAGCTCCAGCGCGCTGTCCCAGGTTGCCGTTCCCTTCCATTCGCTGTTCCGGATCAGCATACCGGCTTCCGCGATCGCCGCGGCAAACCGCAGGTTATCGCTCAGGGTCTCCGTGATCTGCTCCTGTCCGACAGGGTATTCATACAGCTTGCTTTCAGTGCCTTCCGGTTCCTTGGCCCGGATGGCGACGGTCAGCCATTCAGTGCTGTTGTTGTCCACGGCCTTTTCCGTCTGGTAGCGGCTCTCTGCCTCGCCGAAGTCGAAGTCGGAGTCAGCGGGGACGATCTCGTACAGGGCAGTCATCCGATGCCCGCTGCCGATTTCGCCGCCGTCCTTCTCATCGTTGGCGAAATCCTCCGCTGCCATAACGCGGTCTTCGTAGCCGATCAGCCGATAGCCCTTCACTTTCGAAGGGTTGAAGTCCACCTGGATCTTGACGTCCTTCGCCACGGTGATGAAAGTGCCGCCGGCTTCGCTGACCAGGGCTTTGCGGGCTTCATGGATCGTATCAAGGTACCAGCAGTTGCCGTCGCCGTAATCCGCCAGAGCTTCCATCTTGTTGTCCTTGTAGTTGCCCATGCCGACGCCCAGGCAGGTCAGGCTGATGCCGGCCTTTTTCTTCTCTGTCACCATCTCCGCCAGTTCACCTTCGCTGGTGGTCCCGACGTTCAGGTCGCCGTCGGTCGCAAGCAGGATGCGGTTCACGCCGCCTTCGATATAATACTTCGATGCGATCTCGTAAGCCCGGGTGATCCCTGCGCTGCCGTTGGTCGCGCCGCCGGCTTCCAGCTCGGAGATCGCTTCCATGATCGTCACCTTACCGCTTCCGCCAACGGGCACGCCTTCCAGCACTACGCGGTCCTGGCTGGCATAGGCCACGATGGATACGGTATCCGTGGGTTCAAGCTCATCCAGCAGCATCAGGAAAGCCCGTTTCACCAGATCCAGCCGGTCTGCTCCGTACATGCTTCCGGAGGTATCGATCAGGAAGACCAGGTTGTGTCCGGGACGTCCGGTCTTCGCGACTTCCTTCGCCTGCAGACCGATCAGCATCAGCTTTGTCTTCTCGTTCCAGGGGCAGTCCCCGATCTCGACCGTCACGCCGAAAGGATCGCTGTCTTTGGGCGCCTGGTAATCGTAGTGGAAGTAGTTCAGCATCTCCTCGATCCGGATCGCATCCGCCGGCACATGCTCACCGTTCAGGACCAGCCGCCGGAAGTGGGCATAGGAAGAGGTATCCACGTCCGCCGCGAAGGTGGACAGCGGGGATGTCTGCGTGCTCAGGAACCGGTTGGAATCAAAGTGGGTGTATTCGTCCGTATTCCAGTCGATCTCTGTTTCCATGCCTTTGGCAGCCATCGGAGCATAGGCCGCTGTCATCATCACGGAACTGTCATACACCGCGCCTTCCTCATATTCAGCTTCATTCCAGGCGTATTTCTGCCTGTCCGACACAGTCTCTGTCGCAGTCTCCAGGACCTTCATGGTCACTTCGTCGGCCATGCCGGTCCGAAGCAGCCCGTTGTCCCGCTGGAAATCCATAAGGGCTTTCTCGGTCTCCTCGTCAAAAACGCCGGTGGGTTCCCGGTTGAGGTATTCCAGGTCCTTCAGCCGCTGCTGGATCCAGGTGACCTTGTCGCCGGTATCGCCTTTCTGCCAGATCTTGTTCTCCTCACCCATTGCGGACGCCGCGATCGTCAGGACCATCAGCACCGCCAGGATCATCGCCGCAAAACGCTTCATTTTCTTCATTCTCCTTCCCAAATCACCGGTTTTCTTCCGGCTTCACCCTGTCAGACGCAGCTCAATAGAAAAAGTTCCCGAAACCGAAAAAAAGATCTTTCCGTTGACCTGAAAAGGTCCGGTGAGTTCTTCACCGGGCCTCGGAAGCATAATCCTGAAAGCGGTAGGCAATGGTTTCTTTCCGGTGGCTGTCGCTGGAGAGGATCAGCGTGCCGCCGTGTTCACGGATGTAGTCCCGGATATCCTTTGCCGGATAAGGTTCCGTCCGGTACCCGCGCGACATGGCTCCGGTGTTGATCTCAAAGGGCTTCCCTGTCTTCAGCAGCCTGTCGGCCGCCGCCTGCCAGGCCTTCACATACCTTGGATGCCGTATGTCAAAGCACGGATCCTGCTCGATGAACTTGGTAATCAGGTCAAAATGCCCGATGATATCGCATTGGGTCACTTCAGTCACCCGTGCGACCGTGGCATAATAGTCCTCCACGAAGGCATACCAGTCTCCGCCGAAGTATGTTTCGACGCCTTCCCGCTGTTTCTCCGCGGTCCAGTCCACAGACACGTGGTGCCCGTCCGGCATGGTCAGCAGGTGGACAGACCCGATCACGTAATCATAATCCGCAAAATCATCGGAGATGAAGTCCCTTTCCAGTCCGCACAGCACCCGGATCCGCCCCGCGTATTTCTTCTTCAAGCGGGCAAGCTCCGCGCGGTATTCCGCACCGGCTTCCAGGGTCATGCCGCAGGGATCCAGGTGGCTGTGGTCCGAGATGCCGACAGTGTCCAGTCCGAGCCGGATCGCTTCCTCCACCATCTCCTCCGGGGTGTTCTTTCCGTCGGAGAAGACGGTATGCATGTGAAGATCCTTCATCAGACCATCTTCTCCTGCTTGACCTTCTTGTCGATCACATGGCGGGAAGCGAGTTCCCTGTGAATGTCCTCCAGGGAGATCCCGGCTTCGATCATCAGCACCATCACATGATAGGTCAGGTCAGCGATCTCATAGACCGTGTTTTTCTTGTCCTTGTCTTTTGCGGCGATGATGACCTCTGTCGTTTCCTCGCCAACCTTCTTCAGGATCTTGTCCAGTCCCTTTTCAAACAGGTAGGTGGTATAGGATCCTTCCTTCTTTTCAGTCTTCCGGCCGGCGATCAGATCCATCAGGCCTTCGTAGGTGAACTCATGCCGTTCGTCACTCTCCCAGAGGAGATCGTTGAAACAGCTCTCCGTTCCTTTGTGGCAGGCCGGTCCGTCCTTCTCGACCTTCACGACCAGGGCATCCCGGTCGCAGTCCGCGGTGATGGAGACGATATGCTGGTAGTTGCCGCTCGTCTCCCCCTTCAGCCACAGTTCCCGGCGGCTCCGGCTCCAGAAGCAGGTCAGTCCTTTCTCCATGGAGATCTGCAGGCTTTCCCGGTTCATGTAAGCCAGGGTCAGCACCTTCCCGTTCTCCGCGTCCACAACGATCGCAGGGATCAGGCCATTCTCGTCAAACTTGAGATCAGTGATGGATAACATGGTATTCCCTCCGAATTCATAATTCACAATTCATAATTCTTAATGGTATTTACCAACTGTATGATAACTGCCTGGCAGTTATGCGCCTTTGCTTTTTTTTCGGGATTCCGGTTTCTCTCTGTAATTCACAACTGTGAATTCATAATTATGAATTGTGAATTGTCAAAGTCTTGCCGGAATCCCGTTCTTCTTCATTTCCTGCTTCAGGTCGCTGATCCTGACTTCGCCGAAGTGGAAGATCGAAGCAGCGAGCCCTGCGTCCACTCCCGGCAAAGTTTTGAAGAGCGTGATAAAATCTTCGATCCTGCCGGCGCCGCCCGAAGCGATCACCGGCACCTGTACGGCGTCACAGACCTTCCCGAGCAGTTCCAGGTCAAAGCCCTGCTTCACGCCGTCCGTATCCATGGAATTGACCACGACCTCGCCGGCACCTTCACCGACACAGCGACGGACCCATTCGATGGCTTCCATGCCGGTGTTCTCCCGGCCGCCCTTCGCGAAGATCCGAAAGGCGCCGTCCACCCGCTTTACATCCACGCTCAGCACCACGCACTGGTCACCGTACAGCTTCGCAGCTTTCCCAACCAGCGAAGGATCCCGGATCGCACCGGAATTAACGGAAACCTTGTCCGCTCCGCATTTCAGCACCCGGTCGAAATCGTCGGTAGTATTGATACCCCCACCGACGGTCAGCGGAATGAAAACGGTCCGCGCCGTCTCGGTCAGGATATCCGTGAACAGCGCCCGTCCTTCGGCGGATGCTGTGATGTCGTAGAACACCAGCTCATCCGCGCCGTTGTCACTGTAGTATTTCGCCAATTCCACCGGGGATGCCACATCCCCGAGTTTCTGGAAGTTGACGCCTTTGACCACCCGGCCGTCCTTCACGTCCAGGCAGGGAATGATGCGTTTTGTGATCATAGCTGTTTTTCCTTACTGACTGATTTCAATCGCCCGCTTCAGGTCGACATCCCCGGTATAGTATGCCTTGCCGATGATCGCCCCGTACAGGTTCATTCTCCGCAGGCTCTCCACATCCTCCAGCGAGGATACGCCGCCCGAGGCCGTGATCTGCAGTCCCAGTGTTTCCGAGAGTTCGCGGTACATGTCCCGGTTCGTTCCCCGCATAGCGCCGTCCCGGGAGATATCGGTGCAGATCAGGGTCTTCACCCCGAGGACTTCCATCTCCCGGCAGAAGTCCATGAAATGAAGCGCGGAATTCTCCGTCCAGCCTTTCACAGCGACAAAGCCGTCCCGGACGTCCACGCCAACGGCGATCTTCTCCGCGTACTTTTCCACTGCGTTCTCCAGGAATCCCCGGTCCTCCACGGCCGCTGTCCCTAGGATCACCCGGTCCAGTCCGGCCTTCAGATAGGTATCCACCGTTTCCATGTTCCGGATCCCGCCGCCGATCTCGCAGAAGAGACCTGCGCTTTCGCGGATGCGCAGCACAGTATCCAGGTTGGGGGTGGTCCCGTTCTTCGCGCCTTCCAGATCCACCAGGTGGACGTGGGTCGCGCCTTTCGCGGCAAAGTCTTTCCCGATCTCCTCGGGATGGTCGCTGTAAACGGTCATCTGCGCATAGTCGCCCCGCAGGAGCCGGACGGCTTTGCCCTCATACAAGTCGATCGCCGGAAAAATGATCATCAGCTCTGCACCTCACAGAAGGCCTTCAGAATCCGCAGGCCGACTTCGCTGCTCTTTTCCGGATGGAACTGGCAGCCGTAGATATTGTTTTTCCCCACGCACGCGGTCAGGCCCGTACCGTAATTGGTCACGGCCAGCAGGCTCTCTTCACAGTTCACCGCGCTGTAGGAATGGACAAAGTAGACATACTCCCCTTCCCGGGTATATTTCAGCAGAGGGGACTCCTGAAGGATCCGCAGGCTGTTCCATCCCATCTGGGGGATCTTCAGTCCGGCGGGGATCCGCTCGGCGATCGGACGGATCTCCCCCTTCAGGAGGCCGAGGCCTTCAAATTCGCCGTATTCATAGCTGCGCTCGAACAGCATCTGCATTCCCAGACAGATCCCGAGGAGCGGTTTGCCCCGGGATACCTCTTCCTTCAGCGCCGCGTCCATCCCGGAAAGGTGAAGCTTCTCCGCCGCGTCCCGGAAAGCGCCGACGCCCGGCAGGATCAGCCGGTCCGCCTGCTTCAGTTCCTCCGCGTCAGCGGTCACGACCGCTTCCTGCCCAATCGCGGCGAAGGAACTTTTCAGTGAGAAGAGATTCCCCACCCCGTAGTCAATGATCGCTACCATTATAAAACTCCCTTGGTGGAGGGGATTTCCTCCGCAAAATCAGGATCCACCGCCACGGCCGTCTTCATACTGCGGGCAACGCTCTTGAAGGCCCCTTCGATGATGTGATGGCTGTTGCTGCCGGCCAGTTGCTTCAGGTGCAGCGTTGCGCCCGCGTTATGCGCAAAAGCGCGGAAGAACTCCTCCGTCAGTTCGGTATCGAAGGTCCCGACCTTCTCCGTCGGAATGTTCAGGTCATACACCAGCAATCCCCGTCCGGAAAGATCAACGGCGCTGAGGATCAGGCTCTCGTCCATCGGCAGGATCATGCTGCCGTAGCGGACGACGCCCTTCCGGTCCGCCAGGGCCTGGTCAAACGCCTTGCCCAGCGCAATCCCGATATCCTCCGTGGAGTGATGGTCGTCCACATTCGTGTCCCCTATGCAGGAAACCTCCAGATCGAACCGCCCGTGGCGGGCGAACAGCGTCAGCATATGGTCCAGGAAACCCACGCCGGTATCGATCGTGCCCGCTCCACTCCCTTCCAGGACCAGGCTGATCCGGATATCCGTCTCTCCGGTTTTGCGGCACACTTCAGCTCTTCTCATGCTTTTCCCTCCAGGATCTCTTTGACCGCCTCGACCAGCTTCTCCATCTGTTCCGGCGTACCAATAGTGATCCGGTTGTAATCGCAGACCCGCTCGCCCTTGAAGTGGCGGATCAGGATCCCCCGGTCCTTCAGCTGCCTGTACAGTTCCTCGCCGGAAATATCGGGATGCCGGGCAAAAAGGAAATTGGTCCGGGAGGTGGTCATCTCAAACCCGAGATCCTTCAGCGCGCGTTCGCTCCATGTCCGGGTCTCGATGATCTTCCGGCAGTTTTCCATATTGTACTCGTCGTGCTTCAGGCAGGCGATCCCGGCAGCTGCTGTCAGGCGGTTCACATTATAGGGATTGGTGGAATTCCTGACGGCATTCAGGTCCGCGATCAGTTCCGGCTGGGCAATGCCGACCCCCAGCCGCGCACCGGCCAGCGAACGGGACTTGGAGAAGGTCCGCGTGACCAGCAGGTTGTCATATGCCTCGACCAGCGGGAGACAGCTTTCCGCCCCGAAGTCCACATAGGCCTCGTCCACCACGACCACATTATAGGTATTGTTCTGCAGGATTTGCTCGATCTCGCTCTTCTTCAGGGCGATGCCCGTCGGCGCGTTCGGATTGGCGATGAACAGCGTTCCGGCTACCTGGAAGAACTTGCTGATATCGATCGTAAGATCGTTCTTCAGCGGGATCTCGCGGTAAGGAAGCTGGTTGATCTGCGCAAAAACGGGATAAAACCCGTAGGTCACATCCGGAAAGATCGCCGGGATATGATCGTCGCAGAAGGCCATGAACGCGAAGTTCAGGATCTCATCCGAACCGTTGGTCACGATCAGGCGATCCTCCGGAACCTCGAGGTTGTCAGCCAGCGCCTGGCGCAGGTCCCGGCTGTCCGGATCGGAATACAGGTTCAGCCTCCGGCTCTCCTCCGCGACCGCGTCCGTCACTTCCTGCAGCGGCGGATAGGGATTCTCGTTGGTGTTCAGCTTGATCTCCCGTTTGTTCTTCGGCAGTTCACCCGGCACGTAGGGTTCCAGATCGATATACTTTTCCGAAAAATACCGGCTCATTCTTTGACCATCCCTTCATTCTTCCGTTCTGATCGTCGCGCTGCGGGCGTGCCCGGTCAGTCCTTCCTTCCGGGCAAAGGCGGCCACATCCTCCGCTACCCGGGCGAGAGCTTCCTTTGTATAGTAAGTATACTGCGTTTTCTTCACAAAGTCATCCACCGAAAGCGGACTGGAGAACCGTGCCGTCCCCTGTGTCGGGAGCGTGTGGTTGGGGCCGGCCAGGTAATCGCCAAGGGCTTCCGGGCAGTGCCGCCCGAGGAAGATTGATCCCGCGTGGCGGACGCTGTCCAGCAGGTCGAAAGGATTGTCTACACAAAGCTCCAGGTGCTCCGGCGCGATCTCATTGGCGATCTCGATCACCGTACGCAGGTTTTCCGCTACGATGATCTTGCCGTTCCGGTCGATGGACTCCCGGGCGATCTCGCTGCGCTCAAGCTGCGGGATCTGCCGCTCCAGTTCATCGCGCACCTTTTCTGCCAGTTCCATGGAGTCTGTGACCAGCACCGCGCTGGCTACTTTGTCGTGCTCGGCCTGGCTCAGCAGGTCCGCTGCCAGCCACGCCGGATTAGATTTCCCGTCTGCCGCGACCAGGATCTCGCTCGGCCCGGCGATCATGTCAATCGATACCGTTCCGTACACCTGTCGTTTGGCTTCCGCTACATAGGCGTTCCCGGGTCCGACGATCTTGTCCACCCGCGGAACGGACTCGGTGCCGAATGCCAGGGCTGCGATGGCCTGGGCCCCGCCGATCTTGACGATCCGGTCTGCACCGCCTACGCTCGCCGCCGCGAGGATGGCCGGATTGATCTTTCCGTCCCGTCCGGGCGGCGTCGTCAGGATGACCTCCTTTACGCCCGCGATCTTGGCGGGGATTACATCCATCAGCACCGTGGAAGGATAGGTTGCCGTGCCGCCCGGCACATACAGGCCTGCCCGGTCTACCGGGATCACTTTCTGACCCATCACGATCCCTGGCTCATCGTTGATGATGAAGGAATTCCTTACCTGCCTGGAGTGGAACCTGCGAATGTTCGCCGCTGCCTTTTCCAGCACCGCGAGGAAGGACGGGTCCGTCGCTTCGATCGCTTCCTCCATCTCTTCCTTTGTCACGATCAGGCTTTCCGGGGTCGCGTGGTCATACCGCTCCGTATATTCCCGCAGGGCGGCGTCTCCCCGCTCGCGCACGTTCTTCAGGATCTCCGCGACCTTGTCCGCCACGTTCATCGTGGGCATGGAGCGGGCAAAGATCTCTTCGTTGGGCAGCTCCCCGTATTTCATGATGCGGATCATGCTTCCTGCACTTCCTTTCTGAGTCCTTCCGTCAGGCGCTCGATCTGCTCCGTACGGAATTTGAATCCGGATTTGTTCGCGATCAGCCGCGCGGAGATCGGAACGATCTCCTCGATGACGGACAGGTGGTTCTCCCGCAGCGTCGTCCCCGTTTCCACGATATCCACGATCACATCGGACAGGCCAAGGATCGGTGCGATCTCGATCGACCCGTTCAGGTGGATGATGTCGATGTCCCGGCCCACCGAAGTGTAGTAGTCCCTTGCGATCCGCGAGAATTTCGTGGCAACGCGCAGCGTCCGGTTCATATCGTCCCGGAAGCCGTCCGGCGCGGCCACGGCCATCCGGCACCTGCCCACCTTCAGGTCCAGCAGTTCATAAACGTCCGGCCGGTATTCGAGCAGGATATCCTTCCCTGCCACGCCGATATCAGCCGCCCCGCGTTCGACGTAGATCGCCACGTCCGACGGCTTTACCCAGAAGTATCTCACGCCGGCCGCCTCGTTGTCAAAGATCAGTTTCCGGCTCGCTTCGAGCAGTGCCGGACATTCAAAGCCCGCTTTCGCGAACATGGCGTATACCTTTTCTCCGAGTCTCCCTTTGGGAAGCGCGATGTTAAGCACGGGTCGTTTCCTCCTCCGTCAGTCTTTCCAGCATATCCAGGAACACCGCAAAACCGATTGCCCTGTCCTTGCGCCCCATCTTCCGCATCAGCTTGTCGTACTGGCCACCCGACAGGACGCTGCCGGGGATCCCGCTGATAAAGCCCTTGAAAGCGATCCCGTTGTAATAACGGAGGTCGCCCGTCGCGGAGAAATCGATCTGGATTCGGTCCTCCAGGTCGCAGCCGGTAAAACCTGCCACCGCCCGGCCCAGTTGGGCGGCCATCTCGCCGGCCCCGTATTCTTCCGCCAGTTCACGGATCCTTGGCATGACGGTTCTGGGCGTTCCGTACAGTCCGAGCAGGCGGATCAGTGCGTTTTCTGCGCCTTCTGCCAGGTGGTTTTCCCGGCAGATCCCGGTGATTCCGTGGAGGTTCTTCTGTCCCGCGCAGGCCAGGATCGCCTGCTTGACCTTTTCCTCCGGCGCGATCGCGTCCACGAACGCGTTCAGGATCCCCAGGTGGCTGATCTCCAGCACAAAGTCCGGGGAGCAGAGCCGCAGGCTCTTCGCCGCCAGTCGCAGCACTTCCGCGATGCAGGCATCGTCCACCTCGCCCATGCATTCCAGGCCGACCTGCGTCTGCTCCCGGAAGCCATCTGCCGCGCCGGATACACGGTAAACATTCTCATGGTAATACAGCTTCTGAAGCGATCCGGGCGTATCTTTCCGGTTTTTGACGATAGAAAGTGTCACGTCCGGCTTCAGCGCCATCAGACGCCCTGTCGTATCGGTAAAGGTGATGACTCCCTCCGAAAAAAGGAAATCCTTGTTCCGGCTGTACAGGTCGTATTCCTCGAACTTGCTCATCCTGTAGCGCTCATATCCGTGCTGCGAATACAGGGAACGCAGCATGAAGCTGATCCTCTCCTGTCCGTTCATGACCCGGTCGTCAATCAGCATATCGTTTTCCTCCGTCATATCCTGTGAAATGTGCCCCGCGAAGGAGGCTTTATCATGTTATCACTTTACCGTAATAAAGTCAACCCCTTTGGAAAACCCTATATCTTGTGGCCATCTTTTTGAATGGTTACTATTTTATTGAATTTCTATCATGTAAGTGTGAAAAAGTTTTAAAAAAGGGTTTCTTTTTTGAAAAAAAGTGTATATAATCATTGTGGTTACGCATCGCCCGGGCAGTCGTTTCCGGGGGATATCCGGCCGTAACCCGTGTTTTGGTATCTTATTTAATGGAGGGAACTCTGATGAAGAAACGTCTGCTTGCCCTGCTGCTTGTG
>Ga0265298_10007939_pt1 | contig 12813 bp, 10 predicted proteins | sample AusTroGonzalo_MG_3_FD_193486 | JGI IMG/M metagenome (GOLD analysis project Ga0265298, IMG submission 193486) | Bovine rumen microbial communities from tropical cattle in Woodstock, Queensland, Australia - Gonzalo_01 | ecosystem: Host-associated > Mammals > Digestive system > Stomach > Rumen ... | reverse complement strand
GAAGAGTCCCAATCCGCAGACGGCGGACGACGCCCTCGCCGATTTCATCAATTTCTATCTGGACGACCTGCATTCGGGTTTCATGGGCTTTTCCTGGATGAACGCCACGAAAGAAGCCAACAGCTACAGCGGCCCCGCCAACAGCTGGTATGACATGACCGAGGAAGAATATACCGGCATCCGCAAAACGTATCTGAACGATCCGCCGGCCCCTTATCTGGAAGTGGGCAATACCGCCTACATCACCTTTGACGAATTCGAAAACGACGACTGGAATGTTTATTATGAGGTGCTTGAAACAGACGTGCTTCCCCAAGACACCATCGGCCTCATGATCTACGCCCACCAGCAGATTTACCGGGAAGACAGCCCCATTGAAAACGTGGTGTTTGACCTGAGCTGCAACGGCGGGGGATCGGTGGACGCGGCGCTGTTTATTATCAGCTGGATCCTGGGGGACACTTCTTTCTGCATCAAGAACACGTTTACCGGGGCCATGTCCAACCTGATGTACCGCGCCGACGTGAACCTGGACCGGAACTTTGACTGGGGAGACGTCCTGACGGACAAAAACCTGTTCTGCCTGGTCAGCCCGCTGAGCTTCTCCTGCGGCAATCTGCTTCCGGCCGTTCTCAAGAATTTCCAGAAAGCGACGCTTATCGGCCGCACGACCGGCGGCGGCAGCTGTACCATCATGCCCCTGAGCACCGCCTGGGGAGCTTCCATCCAGATTTCCGGGTTCAACCGGATGTCGTTCTTTAAAAACGGTTCCTTCTACGATATCGATCAGGGCATCGATCCGGATGTTTATCTGACCCACATCTCCAGCTTCTACGACCGGGAAAAACTGACGGAGATCATCAACGGGCTGGACTGATCCTGCTCCGAAGGCTTCACGGAAATACAAAATCATGCGCTGCTTCACAGAAAGAGCAGCGCATGATTATTTCCCCAATACAACTCTACAGATCAATCTTCATTGAACTTTTTATAAATGATCATTTCGATCGTTCTTCCGAGGATGCTGACCTTCACATTATCAGCGACCCGGCCCACGACGGATTTTTCAAGCTCGTCCCAGGCTTCCCGGCTGTCATTTTCGTTCATCTCCCGGTACTGGCGCAGCTGATCCCTGTAATCCTCCATGGACCAGGAACAATCCCCCAGGACCTGGGGATTCCCGCCGGCAAAACCGCAGGAAAACATGGGGACACTGCATGCCGGCTCAAAGAAGGCACGGATCTTTCCCATAAACCCGCGGGAAGCTTCGTTTTTGCCGGAGGTGGAAGCGGAGAGCAGCTGCTTTTTCATGTCCTCATCGACCAGGCTCTGGACCACCAGATGCAGTTCATAAACACCGTCCCGGTCTTCCACCCAGAATTCACCGTTCACGTTGCCGGTAATGGCGCGCATCATCGACATCATCTCTTCCGCCAGCAGCCGGAGAGACATGGCATCTTTCATGGGGAGCTCCTGATACCTGCTGACCTTGTCAATCTCGGCCAGCGCAGCATCCATGTTGTTTCCTTCGCTGGAAATCACAATGACATTCGATTTCATGACAGTCCTCCCTTATTCAACGGTCAGAATGTCCGAAAAACCGGTGACATCAAGCACTTCCTGAACGACTTCATTCACATGAACAATCTTCATCCCGCCCTTGGGGCTCATTGTCTTATGGGCAGACAGCAGCACCCGGAGACCGGCAGAAGAAATGTAGTCCAGCTTGCTGAAGTCAAAGATCAGACTGTCGGCATCGGGCATAGATTGTTTCAGCTCGGCTTCCAGTTCCGGAGCGGTCATCGTGTCCAGACGACCTTCAAGGGCGATTTCCAAAGTCTTGCCGTTCTGTGTTTTTTGAATTGTCATGCCATTAACCCCTCTCTGCTGAATCGCATCAGAATCCGCAATCCCGGCGAAACCAGAACCGATGGAATACGATTCCGATTACCAGTTATTTTATCAGAGTTTCCTCCAGGATGCAAAACATTGTTTTTATTCCGCCAGAGGCAAATATGAGATAAAGCCCGCTTCATCCGCTTCGCTCCAGACGGCGTAGCAGGGAAGCTCTTTGGCTTCGGGATCCGTTTCCAGCAGATGAGACCAGGGAATAAAGGCCTCCGGAAGATGCTCAACGGGCGTTCCGGGAAGGAAAACGGTCACTTTTTCCGCCTTTTCCAGCCCGTAGGGCGGCGAAGTCACATACCGGATTCCATCCTCGATCGCCTCCGGCACCTGGCCCTCGTCCAGCGCTACGGAGACCCGGACCGTCCAGGTGTATTCGTCAACAGGCTGCGGATCGGTCAGCAGGCCATGGAACATACAGCCGTAGACCGTACCGTCCGGATAGCCTTCGCCGGTTTCACCCATCTCGCTGTCATGATAGTTTCCGGTAAATGCGCCGTTTTCTCCCATGGTCAGCTCCGTGCCCCAGGCGCCTGCGCCGCTTGAGAATTCGAAGATTTTTCCGTTCAGCTGCGAAAACAGATCCGGAGAAGCTGTTTCCGCGCATCCTGCTGAGACCATCAGGAACATCATCATTGCCGTTACCAGAATCGCAGTCAGTTTTTTCATTGTCGTCCTCCTGTGTTTTCTTAACGGACTGTGTCCGTACAAAATATGAAACGAACCGGCAACCGGATTCCTTCCCCGGCATCCGGATTCATTCCATCAGTAGATACGTAAGAGACAGCCCTCCCGGCAGAAATAAAATGTATCCCGGACAGGGATCATGACTGTCTGCTGCCGAAGGAAAGGGCCGGTTTCAGGACCGGCCCCGAAATGACGAATACCAGACACTCCTCCTGCCCGGCAATCATCCACTCAACTTTACTGAAAAGATCCTTCTGTTTCAAGAGATGTTCCAGAATGTCACACAATCAGGCAGATCTCTCCCGATCAGGAAATTTTGCTTGATTGTCCGTGCCGTATGGAGTATGATTTTTATATGAAGAAACAAAATTCATAAGGAACGGAGAATGAGCAGAATGAAAAAGATCTTGTCAATGCTGACAGCCCTTGTGATGCTTGCCGCCATGGTTTCGGCCGCTTCCGGGGAGGACGGGGAGCAGGCGCAGTGGGACTATGAGGCGGACGTCGTCGTGATCGGCGCCGGCGGATCCGGCCTTCCCGCCGGGCTCAAAGCGCTGGAGGACGGCGCCTCGGTCATCATGGTGGAAGCCAACTATGACTGCGGCGGGCATGCCGCCGTTTCAGAGGGACAGCTCCATTCCGGCGGCTACACGGTTTCCCAGAAGGAGTGGGACGTGACGGATTCCTCCGACCGGTACTACTACGACCATACCCGCGGCTTCCTGGATTCCAGATATAACGACCGGGAAGTGACGCGCTCCGTGGCAAACAGCATTGCGGAAGCCTATGATTTCGTCCTGAAAAAGGGGATCGTGGTCCAGGATATCGAACCCATGATCCGGGCCTATTACCGCGACGGCGGGTACGACGCGGACGGCGTTGCCCGGATGACCTATGTGGACGCAACCGAGTGGGAAAACGATATCACCGGCCGGAAGAACAACGGCATCGGCGTGACCCGGCCCCTGGAAAAGAGCCTGCGCGACGCGGGCGTCCCCTTCCTGATGAACTATCATATGGATACGATCGTCCGGGAAGCCGGGGAAGGCGGGAAGGTGCAGGGGATCGTCGCCCACTATTCTCCCACGATTCTCCCGGGGGAAACCGAACCCCTCAAAGGTTTCTTCAGCGAGGGCAACATTGACAGCACAAAGGAAGAAGTGACCGTCAAGGCCAATAAAGCCGTAATCATCTGCACGGGCGGATCCATCGGCAACGTGTACTTCCGCACGATGTTTGACCCGCGCCTGGGGCCGGAATTCGACGGCCTGGCGGGCATGCCCTTCTCGGACCAGGACGCTTCCGGAGAAATCGCCGCCATAAAGATCGGCGCGACGATGGGCTCCGCAGCAGGCTACGTGGTGAGCGACGGCGCAGCCATCGTGATTCCGGCCCGGATGGGCTGCCAGTACGGCTACGGCAACGGGTTCGACGAGAACAGCAAGATCTGGAAACTGTTCCGGTCCCGCGGCATCGTGCCGGACTATTCCAGCATGATCATCGTCAACATGCTGGGTCAGCGCTGCGGCAATGAGGACCTGCTGATCAACTCCCGCTCCATGCCGAAGAGCTATGACTATTTTGATACCGCGCTTTGCAGCGTATTCATTGACGCGGACGGGGACGGCAACGCGGAATGCTACAGCGGACCGCTGTGGGGGATTTTCGACCAGGAAGCCGCCGAGCGGAACGACTGGGACATGGAGCATGCCGTGGACTATGAAAACGGTTACGCCTTCAAGGCCGATACCATCGAAGAGCTGGCAGAGAAGGTTGTCAACAAATATTATGAAAATATCAAAATGGATCCGGAAATCCTGAAAAGAACCATCGAACGCTTCAACGCGGCGGTGGACAGCGGCCACGACGAAGACTGGGAACGCACCACCCTGGAACACAAGATTGAAAAAGGCCCGTTTTACGCGGTGTGGGCCACGCCCAACCTTCACGATACGCTGGCGGGCCTGCGGGTGAACAAGGATATGCAGGTAATGGACCTGGACGGCAACCCGATTCCCGGCCTGTTCGCCGCGGGGGAGAGCGCGGGAGGAATGCATGTGCACGGCCTGGGCCGCGTGATTACCTCCGGATATATTGCGGGGCGTTCCGCCGCCTCTGTCGACGAGAACGGCATCGCTACCGCCGACACCTCCCTGAAGCCCGAATACGCCGGGCTTGAAACCAACGACCAGACGAAGACCGACAGCATCCATTACTTTGACCTGCGGGGCGGTTCCTCCGCCACGATGATGAACTCCCAGAAGCAGGAGGAGCTTCGGAAAATCGCCGCCGGGGAAAAGATTGAGGTAGAAGAGCTGTCCACCGGAAAGAATGACCCGAACGGCACGGCCGGCGCCGAGAATTATATCGGCACGTCGGATAACGGCATGGGCGGCGCCATCAAGGTGGAGGTCATCGTTTTCAACGGACAGATCGCCAACATCAAAGTTGTTGACCAGAACGAGACCGTCGGCATCGGCGATGTGGCGCTGGAGAAGCTGGTCGCCCAGGCGAAGGAGAAAAAGTCCGCCGAGGTGGACATCGTGACCGGCGCGTCCATTACCTCCGCCGCGTTTATCGAGGCGCTGACCAACGCGCTGGATAAAATCAAATGAGCAATTGCTGAAACAAAGGAATCAGCAGGAATCGCACAAATGATCCTGTATTGAAAGCCGTAACCGAAAATGCTATGATAGATACACAGGCAGATTTCATATTATTTTGACAAGAGGTTGATCGAAATGAAAAAACGGATTTTTGCTCTGATTCTTGTACTGGCCATTGTGATGACCGCGCTGACGGCCTGGGCAGAGCCGGCCCCGGTGCTGGAAGAGCTGCCGCGGTCCGAGTCTTCGCTTTCCATGCAGGAGATGCTGGAAGCCGATCCGGAACTGATGGCGCTGATGGAGAAATCCATTGCCGCCGCGGAAAAGATCAATCCGGATCCGAACACCAACCCGGTCCGGAACGTGGATGATTTATATGACTTGCTGGACTGGGCAGCTCTGTGCCTGCCATGGAACGTGCTGAAAGACGCCAGCTATCCGTCGCTGTACGAAAGCATTGACCAGAGTATCGACTATATCTGGTTCCTGCTGGATCAGCCGCTGCCGGAGCTGGAAGGGAAGGGATACTATTATCCCACGCTTCAGTACCATGAACCGATCGCGAGCTGGTGCAAAGAATATTCGGACGAATGGGGCAAGTTCCTGAACACGGAAGACAGCTGGAATGATATCTATTATCAAAAGATCAAGAACGATCCCAGCATGAACATGGACAAAGGATGGTATGCGGACACCAACGTCTGGCACACGTTCAACGAATGGTTCTCCCGCCACCTGATCGACCCGTCCGTCCGGCCCATTGCCGACAGCACTGTGGTCGCTCCGGCGGATTCCAAACCCCAGGGAATCTGGATCATTGACGAAAGCGGGAATTTGGTCCAGAAGGAAGGCGTCAACATCAAGTCCGTCAATTTTACCTCCATCGAACAGCTGATCGGGCCGGATTCCGCCTATGCCGACGCCTTTAAGAGCGGCACGGTCACCCATACGTTCCTGGACGTGAACGACTATCACCGGTATCACTTCCCGGTCAGCGGCATGATCGTCGAGATGAAGAAGATTCCCGCCGTGAACGGCGCCGGCGGCATCACCGTATGGAACCCGGAAGTGAAGAAGTACGTCCTCGAAGACGCCATTCCCGGCTGGCAGATGATCGAAACCCGTGACTGCGTGATCATCGATACGGGGGATTACGGTCTGGTGGCTGTGCTTCCGATCGGCATGAGCCAGATCTGCTCCTGCAACTGGGAGGAAGGCCTGGCCGTGGGACAGAAAGTCAAAAAAGGCGATCCCATGGGCTACTTCCTGTTCGGCGGCAGCGATATCGTCATGGTTTTCCAGTCCAGCGTCGACGTGGACTTCCTTTGCGAAAAAGAGGGCGACGGATACGCCCATGTGCTGATGGGACAGCCTTATGCCAATCTGAGCAAACGGGATCAATAAAGGGGATATTTTCCAAGGGGGAGGCTATGAATGTTTGAGATAATGAGGATGGTTTATTATTGAAGAGAATCATTTGCCTTATGATTTCGGCGTTTCTGATTCTCCTGCTGAGCGCCGCCGCAGCGGAGGAGCGGATTATCCTGACCATCGGGGACCTGGACGACCGCTCCTCCAACCGCTACGACGGGGAAAACCAGCTGGGGATCTGGCAGGATCTGGAGGAGAAGCTGGGCGTTGAAATCCAGTATGTCCACCTGACACCGGAAACCTACGCCTCCGCCATGGCCAGCGGCGATCTGCCGGATATCGTCGCGACGGACAACAACCTTTCCGCCATCCTGGAGGCGGGCGTGGCTCTGAACGTGGACCCGTACCTGGAGGAATACGTTCCGCATTTCCTGCAGGGAGCAGCCCGGCTGAGCTACGACGTGTTCAAACAGCTGCTGAACGACGGCGACGGCTTTTATTTCTTCCCCTGCGGAATCGGATACAACGGCATCGGCTTCAGCAATACGCCCAGCAACCGGGGGTATGCCGTGCGCTGGGATTATTACAAGGAACTGGACTGCCCGCCCATCCACAACGAGGACGACTACCTGAATATTCTCCTGCAGATGCACGAAAAGCATCCCTTCACGGAGGAAGGCTATCCGACCTACCTTTACGGCACGGACAACCTTTCCGGCTACGATACGGCCTTCCGTTCTGAGCTGAGCCTGGACTACTGGGCTGCGTACAAATACCAGAACAATATCTTTACCAATGAAATCTACGACGGCTATACGGATCCTGCTCATTCCATGTGGTGGAGCTCCGCGGCCTGGCACAACAAGCTTTACCGGGCGGGGAAGGAAAACGGCTCCTACGACTTGGAAATCTTCACCCAGACCCGGGAGGAATACGATACCAAGCGGGCCAGGGGACAGTACCTGGGGCTGCACGACGCAAAGCAGGAACTGTACAACGCGAAGATCAAGGAAGATCCGGAAACCATTTCCGGGTACTGCCTCGTGCCGACAGCCGCCGCCAACCTCTACACCAACGTTTATCAATTGATGGGCAACGGCTCGGCCTATATGTGGTTCATTTCCGCGAACAGCCCGCACAAGGAGGCCGCGCTGAAGTTCTTCGACTATATGTGCGACCCGGATTTCCTGCGGGAGGCAGCGCTGGGCAAAAAAGGCGTCACCTGGGATTACGACGCGGACGGCGTTCCCCGGTTGACCGACTACGGCCGGGAACAGATCGACGCATATTACAGCGGAACTGCCGAACCGAACAATTATTTCAACGCATGGGGCAGCTACGGCGCCCTGCCGAACAACTGGCCTCTCCTGCGCCGGAACATGATCCATCCCGACGGGTACGCGCTGGACTTTTATACCCAGTCCCGGGACTACTATATTGCCACGATGAATCACAACGTAGCCAGGGACATTTGCAAGACCTACGGGGTGGAGCTTCCAACGGACGCGATCTACCAGGCCGGCGCCCTGGACTTCCGCAACGACTGCGGCGAAGCGATCTCCTCCTGCATCAGCAGCCTGAACCGGGACCAGCTCCGGATCCTGGCGGCCGCCGACGGGGTGCTGGACGGAGTGCTGGTGGACCTGATCCTGGCGGAAACAGACGAACAGTTCAACGCAATCCGGGACGAAGCGATCGCCAAGGTGACTGAACTGGGAGAACCGGAGGTCTTCGAGGCATACCGGCAGAAATGGGACGCCGCCGCGGAAGTGATCGTGCCGCTGGTGCGCGAAGCCCAGCAAAAAAACGGCATTGAACCCTACGGGCCGGAGGTTTACGAGGGCCGACGCTGAAGCGTAACAAAAAAGGAGGACAGGCTATGCTGACCGCGCTGATCGCAGAGGATGAGCTGCTGGTCCGGATCGGGATCGCCAGCTGCGTCCCCTGGGCGGAGCTGGGCATCGTGCTGCTCGGCGAAGCGGAGGACGGCGAGGAAGCCTGGAAACTCTGGCAGGACCATCATCCGGACCTGCTGATCGTCGATATCCGGATGCCCGGAATGAGCGGGACCGAACTCCTGCAACGGATCCGGAACGAAGACCGGCGGTGCGCCGTGATCGTCATCACCAACGTGGAGGCGGACGACGCGCTGGAAGAGGTGCGGAAGCTCGGCGTAAGCGAAATCCTGCTGAAGGCGTCCATGAACAAGGAGGATATCAGTCGGGCAGTCCGCAACGCCAGCCGGACGCTGCAGACAGACAACAGCCCCGAACCTTCGTCAGCACCGGACGCAGACGGATGGCAGACCTTTCTTTCCGACAACCCGGAAAACAAGGAACCGCCTTTCCCGGTTCAGGGAATTACGGCGGTCCGGTTTTTCCCGAACGAGTTCCTGACCCCGACACTGAAGCGCTCCCTGACGACCCTGATGATTCACAGAACGGGGGATCCGGAAGGGTACGAAGCCGTATCCAGAAATGACTGCACACTGTTCCTGTGGAAAGAAACAGAAGGGGAAGCCGGACTGGCCGGGAAGCTTACGGATACGGCCCGGTACATCCGGGATCACTTCCGGATTGAACCGGGAATCGTGAATATCGAGGACGAAAAACCGATCGGGCAGATCAGGCAACTGGCCGAACAGGCGGAAACCCTGCTGCGGGATCCCCGGTTTTTTGACGAGCCGCTGCTGTCCCTGGACGCCGGCGGCGGGTTTCATACGGAGCGCCTGGACGCCCTGCGACGGGACCTGGCGCGGATTCTTCCGCTCTGCTCCGCAGAAAGCGACGTCAAGGACCTGAAAAAATTGCTGGACCGCTATGCGGGGTCCGTCCGGAAGGACTTTGACGAAACCCTGGCCCAGGCGGCGCCGCTGCTGAACGCCCTCGGGCTTCCGGCCGCCCGGGAAGGGCTGCACAGGATGACGGAGCGGATCTGCGCGAAAGCGGAGGAGACCGCACGGCCGGAGATGATCCGGATCCGGCCGGAGATCCGGCAGATCATGGATTATAACGCGGCGCACCCGGCGGAAGAGCTGAGCCTGGAGGAGGCCAGCGGAACCGTCAACTTCCAGAGCTCCTATTTCTCCCGGCTTTTCAAGACGGAAACCGGGAGCAGCTACACGGAATATATCTTCCGGGTCAAGATGCTCTGCGCGCAGGAACTGCTGGAGGAAACGGATTTGCCGGTGGGCGAAATCGCGGCCCGGTGCGGGTTTTCGGACGTGTCGTATTTCAGCATGCGCTTCCGCCAGTTCTGCGGGATGACGCCGCGGGAATACAGGGAGGGCAGCAGTGAAGCGTAAACTGAGATCCCTTCCGTTCCGAATGCTCCTGCCGGTAATCGTGACGACGCTGTTCGTCGCCGTGCTGCTGACCTGGCTGTTTGCGCGCGGGTATACCGACATGATCCTGAAACAGGAAGCGGAGGTCAACGCCGCCGGCTTTGACGCCGTGACCCATACGATTACAACGCTGGTCAACACCTCCATCCAGGAGGCACGCGGCATAATGACCGACGACCGGGTCGCCTCCTACGCGAATCTGCGGTTTTCCTCCGAAGCGGAGAAAATCCGAGCCAGAATCAGCTGCCGGGATTTCCTGCGCCAGGAAACCGCCCGGCACGAAGGAATCTACGGGCTGCTCTTCCAGCGAAAAGACGGCAGCCTGTTCGGAACGCTGCCGGAAAAGAACTTTTTTTACGACGACCCGGAGCAGAATCCGCTCCCGGAGACGGTCAGAGACGGGATTCAGGACCTTTCCCTCGGACAGACAGCCTGGATCGGCCCGCTGACCGGGAAGGAAATCTACGGATTCGAGGATCAGAAAACGCCTCGCACCCTGATGATGGCGGCATGGAAGTCCGTGGATGTGAACTACGGCGAGATCTGCGCGATGATGCTGATGGACGAATCCGTCTTCACGAATCTGTTCAGCCCCCTGCAGGACGGGAAAAGCATCTGGCATCTCTTTACGGAAAAGGGCATCGAATTCTTCCGCAGCGGCACGGAGAGCTGGCTGAGTCCCGACAGGCTCCTGAGCGAAAGCAACACCGGCAAGGTCATCCGGGACGCGGCGGATCATCCGGTCTGCGCTTTTTCGACCGGGATCGTGTCTCCACCCTGGACACTGGTCCGGGAGGTTTCCATGGTCCAGAACGAGCAGCTGATGGGCCGCGTTCAGCGCAGCGCGCTGATCCTGGGGGCGGCGGTATTCCTGGTGGCGCTTGTAATTTATATGATCTGGGTGCGCAGAGGCATCCTGCGCCAGTTCGACGAGCTGCGGAAGAGGATTATCCGCATGGGACAGGGAGACCTGGAGCCGACAAAGTTCAGCGCTTCCTCCATAGACGAATTTGACAGCATGTTGCAGGAGATCAACCGGACCAGCCTCGCCCTGAACAGCCAGATGGATACCATCCGGCGTATGGAGCGGGAGCAGCTGGAACAGGAGATGCGGAACCTGCAGACCATCCTGACCCCGCATATGATCCTGAATTCCGTCACGGCGATCAAATGGATGGCAGCGATGATGGGCGCGGACAACGTATCCGACATGCTTACGGAGCTGTCGGAAATGCTCCGGCCGATCCTGCGGGAATGGCGGGTGGAGTGGACCATCCGGGAGGAACTGGATCACCTGACGCACTATACGAAACTGCTGGACCTGCGATACGGCAACAACTTCAGGCTGAACTGCGAAATCCCGGAGACGATGTATGAAATCACCCTGCCGCGCTTTACCCTGCAGCCGCTGATCGAGAACGCCTGCGAGCACGGCAGCCGGAAAGGGGAAGCCCTGACCGTGACTCTCCGCGGGGAAGCGGATGACGACCGAGTCCGGCTGACCGTTGCCAACAACGGACGCAGCATCACCGAAAAGGAAGCGGAGGAGATCCGCGCATCGCTCCGCTCCGGCGAACGGGGGCAGCATATCGGCCTGTATAATGTATACAACCGGCTGATTCTGTGCAAAGGACAGGACAGCGTGATGGAGATAGAACCGCTGAAAGAAGGCGGGACAATCGTCAGGCTGGAATGGAAATAGTTTCGAAAACAGACAAAACGGAGGTACTTATGAAAAAAAGATTGCTGGCTCTTGTGATGGCGTTGCTGCTGTTATTCCCCTGCCTTTTCGCCCATGCGGAACCCACGGGCTTCGCGGATGTCCTTCTCTCCGCGGACTACGGGGAGGAAACCACCTATGTCATCGGCCATAAAAGTCCCGACTCGGATACGATCGGCAGCGCCATTGCCTGCGCCTATCTCCTGCAGCAGCTGGGAATCAATGCCAAAGCCGTTGCCACCGCGCAGGTGAACAATGAAACGAAGTTCGCCCTGGATTTCTTTGGACTGGAAGCGCCGGAAATCATGGAAAACGCGGAAGGGAAGCAGTTTTTTCTCGTGGACCACAGCGAGTATTCCCAGGCGCTGGACGGAATGAAGGAGGCCCGCGTGGTCGGGATTATCGATCACCACGGCATCGGCGACATCCGGAACACCGAGCGGATCCCGGTCATCTCTCTGCCGATCGGCGCCACTTCCTCCATTCTGTACAAGATGTATCTCGACTGCAATGTCGGCATTACGCGGGACATGGCCCGGGCAATGCTCATCAGCATCCTCTCCGACACCAAGGGAATGACCAGCAACGTAACAGGCCTCGACCGGGAAGCGTACAATTATATGCTGCCCGTCGCCGAAATCGGCGATGCGGACGCGTTCTACGCCGGAATGAAGGAAGGAAAGGCGTCCTACTCCGATATGTCGCCTTCCATGATCTATTATGTGGACTACAAGGAATACCTGGCCGGAGAATATACCTTCGGCATCGGCGATGTGTATACGGATAATGAAGAAAACCTGGCGGCCCTGACCGCGGAAATCACGAAATCCTTCCCGTCAATCTATGCGGAGAGCAAGATGGATATGCTTTTCTGCATGATCTCCACGGATGACATGACCCGCCTCATCTGGTACGGTGAGGACGCCGAAAAGGCCATCGCTGAAAGCTTCCCGGATTACGACGGCTCCGGATTCCTGATCTTCACACCGAAAGCCTCCCGGAAAGCCGTCATCGTTCCGCCCCTGACCAAAACGCTGGAAAACTGGTCCGAGGCTGTCAGATAAACACTCGCGGAAAAAAACAGCTTCATGTAGATTGAACCGCTGCCGGAGTGCGGGACAATGACAACAGAGAAAACGTTATCAATGTTTCTGATCAAAAAAAACCAGTGACATTTTCAG
>Ga0265298_10007938_pt1 | contig 12815 bp, 10 predicted proteins | sample AusTroGonzalo_MG_3_FD_193486 | JGI IMG/M metagenome (GOLD analysis project Ga0265298, IMG submission 193486) | Bovine rumen microbial communities from tropical cattle in Woodstock, Queensland, Australia - Gonzalo_01 | ecosystem: Host-associated > Mammals > Digestive system > Stomach > Rumen ... | reverse complement strand
TCTTCCGGGACAAGGAGCTCAACGGTACGGCGCGTCCGTTCATCTATCACCGCTGGGGCGGACTGGGCAGCCACCGCTATCAGCTCGGATTCTCCGGAGACACCTTCGACGAGTGGAGCGTCCTGCAGTTCCTTCCGTACTTTACCGCAACGGCCTCCAACGTGGGTTACTGCTACTGGGGCCACGACATCGGCGGGCATATGCAGAAGAAAGACCATCAGCGGCTTACGGACCCTGAAACGTACACCCGATGGCTCCAGTTCGGCGTTTTCACTCCGATATTCAAGACGCATTCCACCCAGAGCGCCAACCTTGAACGCAAGATATGGGCTTTCCCGGAGCATTTCGGATATATGCGTGACGCCATCCGCCTGCGTTATACGCTTTCTCCTTACATCTACACCTTCGCCCGGGAGGCGTACGATACTGGCGTCGGCCTCTGCCGGCCGCTGTATTATGCCTACCCCGAACGCAAGGAGGCATATTCGTTCAACGAGGAGTACCTGTTCGGCGACCGCATCCTTGCTACGGCCATTGTTGAGCCCGTGGGAGATGACGGCAAGGCGTCCCGCGAGGTCTGGTTCCCCTCCGGCAGCGACTGGTGGGACATGGCCGCCCACGTAATGCACAAGGGCGGGAGCCGCAAGACGCTGCGTTACACCATCAGCCAGAACCCCTGGTACGTCAAGGCCGGAAGCATCCTGCCGCTGGCAGGGAAGAATATCCCCAACCTGCAGGAGCCGTCGGACACCCTTGGCATCCTGGTGGTACCCGGGAACGGCAAATCATCTTTCAGGCTCTATGAAGACGACGGAATGTCGAAGGACTACGCTTCTGCCTGCAGTTTTACCACGATTGAGAAAGTCCGTTCTGGCAAGAAACTTACGGTGAGGGTAGGTCCACGCGAGGGGAGTTGGCCCGGAATGCCCGAGTCGCGGGTGCTGTATCTGCAGGTCGAAGGCGTCTCTGTCCTTCCTTCAAGGGTTCTGCTTAACGGCAATCCGGCAGGCGAGTGCTCCCTGGAGGGGGATTCGCTGATTATCGCTCTGCCGCGGATTTTGGCCGACGAAGGTTGTACGGTTGAGGTTTTGCTTTGATTGCATACTTGACCAAGGGCGGGCAGACGGCGCTCCAATCGAAAGCCTTTGGCAACCCTTTCGGGATCAAAAACTGGATGGGTTTTCGTCAGAATACCAGGCAGCCGCGGGACAGGCAGTTGACATCGATGAATCCGGCCCCGAATTGGCCATAGACAAAGTTGAAATTCAGACTCCAGACCTGGTCGTAGTAGATTCCGCTGTCTTTGGGGCGTTCTATTTTGGCGCCGCTCTTCGTGGAACTCCAGTAGCTGTATGATTCTTCCTTGAAGCCGGTGCCTGCGGCCTTGAGCTTGACTTGGAATTCCATCGCATTCATACGGGAAGAGTTGTTCAGGGAGCCGTCGGGGATAATATTGTCAGGGGAGCCGCAGGCTTTGAACATTATCTGCCAGTCCTGTGTAGATGGCAGTCGCCATTCTGCTCCGGCAACATCCGGCCGTTTGAGTGCCATTGCCTCTTCATAAGGGAGGCTGGACCCGTCATTATCGTCCTTCAGGGCGATGGCAAGGCCGTTCGGGCAGGAAACTTTGTCGTTACCGGCGCCTACGTAGGCAATCATGGCGACGGCCGTGGTACCACTGGCAGCAGCTGCTTTAGCGTTGTCGTAGATGTAACCGTCCTGGCCGGCGACTTTGCCGATATCCTCCGGCTCTGCCTGGCAAAGGAGTTTTCTTTCCCCCTGAGGTTCACCTCCAGGACCTGTCGTATCTTCTTTACCCCCGCAGGAAAGGATGGAACAAACAGTAAAAAGGATGGCGAAAAGATTGAATAATTTTATTCTCATAGCAGGAATCATTGAGTCCAGACACAAAGGTAATATATTTTACAGGATTTTGTGTTGTTTTCTGCCATGTGCCTTTGTAAATTATTATTCGATAGCGTGTGGTGTACTGGCGATACCGGTGTTTTGTGTATATAAATGTGGTACTACTCATCGGACTGCCATTCCGGGATCGTTTTCGGGATTTTTGATCCAGTTGAGGCCTCCTGCAGTCCATTCTGGATTGTTTTCGGGATTTTTGATCCAGTTTTGCATTTTGTCACCGATTCTGGATCAAATCGAGGATTTTTGATCCCGTCGGCGGCCTTGACCACCCGATTGGGATCATTTTTGGGATTTTTGATCCCGTTTTGGCATCGGACCACCCTTGCGGGATCATTTGCGGGATTTTTGATCCCGTTTGGGCATCAGACCACCCTTGCGGGATCATTTTTGGGATTATTGATCCAGTTAGGGCAGCAGTAACGACCAGCCCGATGAGGGACCTCGGAGCGAAGCGACAGAGGGGTTAGCTGCGCAGCAGCGCAAGGGGAACCCTCCCCTTGTCCCCTGGGGTGATGAGGGATTAGCCCCGCTGCGCGGGCCTTTTCCCTTTGTCACCGTGAGCAAAGTATGGAAGGGCGGGACTCCGTCCCTGTTTTTGCCGGCCGCCGCACCCTTATGAAAGCAAGCTTTCAACGGGTGCGCCGTCCACCAAAAACGCCGCACATGCTGTGCGGCGCCCTTCTATACTTTGCATTGCGCGGTGAGTGAGGGATTCGAACCCCCGGTACGTTGCCGTACACCTGTTTTCGAGGCAGGCTCCTTCAACCACTCGGACAACTCACCATGGTGGGGACTGCAAATGTCGCAATTTTTTTTTAATGTTACAAATATTGGAAATGACGGCTAATTCGGTTAAATTTGTCATCTATGAAAATCGGTGATCTGGTTTTTGGCCGCGAGCCTTTGTTCCTGGCACCAATGGAGGATGTTACGGATGTGTCTTTCAGGGTGTTATGCAAGGAGCAGGGGGCTGCGATGGTATATACTGAATTCGTCCCGTCCGACGGCCTGATCCGCGACGCCGACAAGGCCATCGCCAAGATGCGCACCCTCCCCGAGGAGGCTCCCGTCGGCATCCAGATTTACGGCCACATTCCCGAATCCATGGTCGAGGCCGCCCGCATGGCTGACCGCGCCGCGGAAATCGCCGGCGGCCACGGCGCCGACGTCATCGACATCAATTTCGGCTGCCCCGTCAGCAAGATAGCCGGACGCGGCGCCGGCAGCGGCATGATGCGCGAGCCCGACAAGATGGTCGCCATCACCAAGGCCGTCGTTGCGGCCGTGGGCAAGCCCGTCACCGTCAAGACCCGCCTTGGCTGGGACGAGAATTCCAAGATCATCCCGGAGCTCGCCGAGCGCCTCCAGGACGTTGGCATCCAGGCCCTTACCATCCACGGCCGCACCCGCCAGCAGATGTACAAAGGCTCCGCCGACTGGACCCTCATCGGCGAGGTAAAGAACAACCCCCGCATCCACATTCCCATAATCGGCAACGGCGACATAACCGACGGCCCCAAGGCCCGCGAGGCCTTCGACCGCTACGGTGTCGATGCCATAATGATCGGCCGCGCTTCCTTCGGCCACCCCTGGGTGTTCCGCGAGATCCGCCATTACCTCGACACCGGCGGGCAGCTTCCTCCTCTCCCCGTAAAGGACCGCGTTGCCCTCGCCAAGCGTCACCTCGACCTGTCGCTCCTCTACAAGGGCGAGAAGCGCGGCATCTTCGAGATGCGCCGGCACCTCAGCTGCTACTTCAAGGGCCTCCCCGACTTCAAACAGACCCGCATGCGCCTTGTCACCTCCCTCGACCCGGCGGAGATCCACTCCATCCTCGACAGCATTGCCCTGCAATACGCCGACGTCCCCCTCGAATCCTCAAACGTATATGATATATAAGCTGATACTTGCCCTGCGTGACCGCCGTTACCGTGGCGGCAGGCATTCGCAGAAAGCGGATGTCCCCACCGTCTGCATCGGCAACATAACGGTCGGCGGCACCGGCAAGACTCCCCACACCGAGCTTGCCGTACGCCGTCTTCAGGAGGTCGGCGGATACAAGTCGATCGCCATACTCTCAAGAGGCTACAAGCGCCGCAGCAAGGGCTTCCAGCAGGTCCTCGCCACTTCCACCGCCGATTTCTGCGGCGACGAGCCCCTGCTTCTCAAGCGCCGTCTCCCGGAGGTTACGGTCGCCGTCGACAAGGACCGCCTGGAAGGCTGCGCCATCCTCACAGACCCGCAGAAAGCGCAGGCACTCAAGCATTGCGCCGACCCGGATTTCCCCCGTGCCGAGGCCATCGTCCTCGACGACGCCTACCAGTACAGGCGCCTCAAGGCCGACCTGAGCATAGTCCTGACCGATTATTCCCGTCCCGTCACCCGCGATTCGCTCCTTCCCGCCGGCCGCCTGCGTGACCTCAAGCGCCGCCTGTACGACGCCGACATCATCATTGTTACCAAGTGCCCCTATGAACTTGACGACAGCGAGAAACTGGAGTGCGCCCGCATTCTCGAATTTGAATCCTGGGACCCCCAGACGTGCATGGCAGTCCGCCGCGGAAAGAGCATACCGCTCCTCTTCTCCGGCATCAGTCACGAGGCCCCGCTGCCCGTTTTCCCCGAGGCCGACACCCGTTACACCTATTCTCACAAATTGCTGCTGATGACGGGCATCGCCGACGATACACCCCTGCGCAACCACCTTTCGGCCACCTATATGATCACCGGGCACCTCAGGTACCCCGACCATCACCGTTTCACCAAGGCCGATATCCGCGCCGTCCAGGCCCATCTGCGCCACAATCCCACGTCAGCCGTATTCACCACGGAAAAGGACGCCCAGCGCCTGCGGGACCTCAAAAGCATACCCCCAAACATCCGCGAACGTCTTTTCTACGTCCCGATAACCGCAGTTTTCCAGTCCTCCCGCGAGGCTGACCTGTTCGACCAATACCTACACAAGATATGACACTTAAAACCCTCATCCTCCCCGCACTCCTCGTCGCCGCCACCGCATCGGCGCAGGAGGCCCTGCCCGACTACCTCGATCCGGCCGTCGAGCAGGTCAACCGCCTTCCCATGACTGCGTCCGTCCGTTCCGACTGCAAGACGCTTAGCCTGGACGGCGTCTGGAAATTCCGCTGGTTCGCCGACTTCGAGAACCGCCTCACCGGATTCGAAGATCCCAAGGCCGACGATTCCTCCTGGGATACGATTCCCGTCCCCGGCATCTGGGAACTCTACGGCTACGGCGACCCGATTTACACCAACCACCAGTACCCCTGGAAAGGCCATTTCGAGAACAATCCCCCCTATGTCCCGATGAAGGACAACCACGTCGGACAGTACCGCCGGCACTTCAAACTGGATGCGTCCGACCTTAAGCAGACGGTCGTTCTCCGCATCGGCAGCGCCACCTCCAACGTACGCGTATGGGTCAACGGCAAGAGCGTCGGTTACAGCGAGGACAGCAAGCTGGAGGCCGCGTTCGACATCACCCCGTATGTGAAGAAGGGCGACAACCTCCTTGCACTGGAGATAATGCGTTGGTGCGACGGCACATATCTGGAGTGCCAGGACTTCTGGCGCCTCTGCGGCATCGCCCGCGGCGTACGGCTCGACTTCCGCCCGCAGAAGGGTGTGCAGGACGTCCGCGTCACCGCCGACATGTCCGGCAACTTCACCATCGACGCCACCCTGAAGAAGGGTGCGACGGCCGCCCGTTTCGAGATAATCGGCCCCGACGGCAACGTCCTCCGCGAGAGCCGCGAGGCCATCGACGGTCACGCCGTGTGGAAGGACAAGATGCTCGACCCGCTCCTCTGGAGTGCCGAGACCCCCAATCTGTACGCCCTGCGCGTCGCTTCCCTCGTCAAGGGCAAGCCCGTCGAAACCGTATCCCTCGACTTCGGCTTCCGTACTTCCGAGGTTAAGAACGGCCAGCTGCTGGTCAACGGCAAGCCGGTGCTGATCAAGGGCGTCAACCGCCACGAAATGAGCCCCGACGGCGCCTACCATGTCACCGCGGAAGAGATGATTCGTGACATACGCCTGATGAAGTCCCTCAACATCAACACCGTCCGCACCTGCCACTATCCCAACGACCCCCTGTGGTACGAACTCTGCGACCGCTACGGCCTGTACGTCATCGACGAGGCCGACATCGAGTCCCACGGTATGTACTACGGCCCGAAGACGCTTGCCAAGAACCCCCTCTTCGAGGCCCCGCACCTCACCAGGATGCAGCGTATGGTGTATCGCGACATCAACCATCCCAGCATCATCGTATGGAGCCTCGGCAACGAAGCCGGCAACGGCCCCAACTTCGAACGCAGCTACGATTGGGTCAAGTCCTACGATTCCACCCGCCCCGTCCAGTACGAACGCGCCGAGCTTGAGCGCAACACCGACATCTACTGCCCGATGTACGCCAGTTATGCCGAATGCGAGACGTATGCGTCGTCCAATCCCGCCAAGCCCCTCATCCAGTGCGAATACGCGCACGCGATGGGCAACTCGATGGGCGGATTCGCCGAATACTGGGACCTCGTCCGCAAGTACCCGTCCTACCAGGGCGGATGCATCTGGGACTTCGTTGACCAGGCCCTCCGCTGGCCGTACGACCCTGCCCAGGGCCGCGTCGACGCCCAAAACGGCGCCGGCAAGCGTACCGTAGCCAAGCCCGACTGGATATACGTATTCGGCGGCGATTTCAACACCTACGACGCCACCGACGAGTCCTTCAACTGCAACGGCATAGTCTCTCCCGACCGCATACCGCACCCCGATGCCGAAGAGGTCCGCTACCAGTACCGTTCCATCCTCTGCAGCACTACGCCGGAACTGTTTACCGCAGGCAAGGTGCAGGTGTACAACGAGAACTTTTTCATCGACCTGTCCCGCTACCGCGCCGACTGGCAGCTTGTCGTGGACGGTGCGCCGGTGCAGCACGGAAGCGTCAGGCTTCCTGCCATCGCGCCCCAGGGCTCCTATGTGGTCAATCTGGGTTACACCCTTCCCGACGGCCCCGGGCACGACGTCTCGCTGCTGCTCGACTTCGTCCTGCTGCGCGATGACGGCGTGATGCATCGCGGCGACGTCGTTGCCCGCGACCAGATCGCCATCGCCCGCGAGCTCGTCTGCAGCCCCAGCGGCATGCCGGGGGATGACTTCCTGCGTTATTCCGAGTCCGAATGCACCCTTACCGTGAGCGGAGTCAAATGGGACGCCACCTGGGACAAGCAGAGCGGTTCCCTTTGCTCCTACCGCATCGACGGCCGCGAGCTCATCACGGCCCCTCTCTTCCCCTGCTTCGGCCGCGCCGTCACCGAGAACGACCTCGGCGCAAGGAAGGTTACCAGGAAGATGTGGGATGTGTGGGCATGGCCGGAATTCAAGCCTTCAAGCGTATTCCTCAGCACTCCGGAGGACGGAACGATGACCGTCGATGTCGATTACGAACTTGAATACGCATGCGTGCAGATGCATTACCTTGTGCATCCCGGCGGCATCATCGACCTTACCATGTCGCTTAAGGACAAGGGACGCCTTTCCGATGCTCCCGACCTTTTCCGCTTCGGCGTGGAATTCGGTATGCCCGGTGAGTATTCCACCGTCAGCTTCTATGGTGAGGGCCCGTTCGACACCTATGCCGACCGCCGCACGGCAGCGCGCCTTGGCCACTATGTGCAGGATGTCTGTGAGCGCTACGACTTCGGCGCCGCACGCCCGCAGGAGCACGGCTACAACGTGGGTGTCAAGAGTTACAAGGTCATCGACGCAGGAGGATTCGGCATCGAACTGACTTCCGCCGGGCCTCTCGGAGCGTCCGCCCTTCCGTTCAGCAGGGCTACGCTCGACCTCAACAGGGGCGAGTGGCGCCATTCCCGCGAACTCATTCCGCTTATGCACAAAGAGAACAGGTCGCTGGGCTCCACTTTCGTGTGCTGCGACCTGTTGCAGATGGGTCTGGGATGCGAAGACTCGTGGGGCGCTTTACCGCTCGACAAGTATATGGTGCATCCGGCGGAGTATCAGTTTAAACTGTCAATATCTCCTTCTCTTTAGCGGCGACGATCTCGTCCACGGCCTTGACCTTCTTGTCGGTCAGCTTCTGGACTTCGTCTTCGGCTTCCTTTTCTACGTCCTCTGAAAGGCCCTCGTTCTTCTGGGCCTTTTTGAGGATGTCGAAGGCGTCGCGGCGGGCGTTGCGGATGGTGATCTTGGTGTTCTCTCCGGTGGCCTTGGCCTTCTTGATGAGGTCGCGGCGGCGCTCCTCGGTGAGGGCGGGGACGGTGCAGCGGATCACTTCGCCGTTGTTCTGGGGGGTGAAGCCGAGATTGGCATCCATGATGGCCTTCTCGATCTTGGGAATCATATTCTTCTCCCAGGGCTGGAGGGCGAGGGTCTTGGCGTCAGGTGCGGAGATAGATGCAACCTGATGGACGGGGGTGGGGGACCCGTAGTAGTCCACCATCAGTCCGTTGAAGATGGAAGGGTTGGCCTTGCCTACCCTGTAGGTTTTGAGGTCTTCCTCGAGGAAGCTCAGGGCGTCCTGCATTTTGGTTTCGGCGCCTGTTACGATTTCTTTTGCTCTGTCTGTTAACATATCGTTTTTTCTTTATGATTTCTATGCATGCACTACAGTGCCGACGGGGAGGCCTTCCAATACGCGTGCCAGATTGCCTTTCTTTGAGATGTCGAACACCACGATGGGGACGGGGCCCTGCTCGCAGAGTGCGTAGGCGGTCTGGTCCATTACCTTCAGGTGGTCGGCAAGGGCCTTGGAGAAGGTGAGTTCTTCGTAACGGACGGCGGTGGGGTCCTTTTCCGGGTCTGCGGTATAGACGCCGTCGACGCGGGTGCCTTTCAGGAGGGCGTCGGCGCCGAGTTCAAGGGCGCGGAGGGCCGCTCCGGAATCGGTGGTGAAGAACGGGCTGCCGGTGCCTCCGGCTATGAGGGCCACTCCGCCGTTCTCGAGCACTGCGACGGCGTTGTCGCGGTTGTAATAACGGGCGTGGGGCTCCATGGGAGTTGAGGTGAATACCTCTGCGGGGATGCCCTCGCTGCGCAGGGCGCATGAAAGGGCGAGGGAGTTGATGACGGTGGCGAGCATGCCCATCCGGTCACCGGTGACGCGGTCGAATCCTTTGCCGACTCCCTGCAGTCCGCGGAAGATGTTGCCGCCGCCGTTGACTATGGCTATCTGGTATCCGGCGCGTACGGCCTGTGCGATTTCTTCGGCAAACGCCTTGAGACTCTGTGGGTCGAGGCCTTTTCCTTCGGGGCCTCCGAGGCTTTCGCCGCTCAGTTTCAGTAGAACTCTCTTATACATTTTAGTGCTTTATGATTGGCCGAAGGGCAAAAATATTTGAAATTTATTATATTTGCAAACAGTTTTTATTCAAACCTATGTTTATATTCAATTCCTCCATCGGAAAAAAGTTCATCCAGGCTATCAGCGGCGCCTTTCTGGTGCTCTTCCTGCTACTTCATGGAACGATCAACTTCTTCTCTGTAATCGATTCATTCACCGGTAAATACGGAGCCGTTTCGGCAGACGAAGCCCTGTTCAGCAAAGGCGACGGCCTGTTCAAGATGGGCTGCGACTTCATGTCCCTCCCCATCGTGGACATCATGGTCCCCATCCTGGCCCTCGGATTCTTAGTCCACATAGTATATGGCATCTGGCTCACGGTCGGCAACATCCGCTCCCGCGGCGGCTACAAGCGCTATGAGGTCTCCAGCAAAGCCGCCACCGACTCCTGGTCCGCCCGCAACATGGCGGTCCTCGGCGTCATGGTCCTCGGCCTGCTGTTCTTCCACCTCTCCCACTTCTGGGCCAAGATGCAGCTCCCCGAAATGTTCGGCATAGGCAACTTCGAGAACAATCCCTACCTTCTGCTCAACGTCACCTTCAGCAAATGGTGGATGGTTCTTATCTATCTGATCTGGTTCGCCTCCATCTGGCTGCACCTCAACCACGGCTTCTGGAGCATGTTCCAGACCATCGGCTGGAACGGCAAAACCTGGTTCAAGAGAGTTAAGGTCATCGGCACCATCGCCGCCAGCCTCATAGTCTTCCTCTTCGTCGCCACCGCCATCAACGCCTTCCTGCACGCCAACGGCATATTGGCTTAGCCGGCAGTGTTTTTGCTTGGCCGGCAGTTTTTGCTTGGCCGACAGCGTTTTTGCTTAGCAATTCCAACCTGTTTTAAATACCTTGCGCACCCTCCGGGGTGCGTTTTTTTTATGGCAGCCCGCCGCTCTTCCATCGGCCCCACCCTGTCGAATCGATGAGAGGGTGAACCCTTTCCCGACGGTCCATCCGTTGGACCACCAGGAAAGGTTAGGGAACTGCAACTCTCCATTCCTGGATCAAAAATCCAGTTTTTGATCCAGTTGAGGCCTTCGACGGACTCTCGGGATCATTTTCGGGATTATTGATCCAGTTTGAGACGCCATCAGTCCCTACTGGATCGTTTCAGGGATTTTTGATCCATTTGGTGCAGCGCAGCTGCGGGGGATAGAAGGTCTTTTCACCCGACAAAAAAAAGAGCTCGCAAGAGCTCTTTGTCGGGGTGAAAAGACTCGAACTTTCGACCCTCTGGTCCCAAACCAGATGCGCTAGCCAACTGCGCCACACCCCGAAAGGTGCTGCAAAGATAGCAATAATTTCTGAATGAGAGGAGTCCGCTAAAGATTGAACCTCAGGCCGGCGTCCATGTTGAACATGAACGGTTTGTCGGTGCGGAGGGATTTGGGCTGGTTGCCGTGGAAGTAGTAGCGGACTGCGGGGTCAAGGTAGAGGCTGAGCTTCCCGGAGAGGGGAATCTCTACGCCGATACCCAGTGCGACCGAGAATTGCAGGGCGCCTGCCTTGTCTTTGACGGTGGTGCCGGGGGCTGACAGCAGGCGGTACTGGTTGGATACGCAGATCTCTGCTGCGCCGCCGCCCCATGCATACAGGTTGAGCAGGCCGTCGCTGGCGCTCAGCAGGTCGTAGTATGCGTTGAGGGGGACTCCGACGTATTGGACGGCGTGATAGATGCTGCCGGCGTAGCTGTCTGAATAGGTGCCCTTGAAGGTGCGGGTGAGCAGGGAATACTCAAGGCCGGTTCCGAGGGCGAATCTCTCACCGATGTGGAACCTGGTACCGAGGCCGAGCGTGAAAGGAATGCCGTACGTGGACGTGCTGCTCTCCGATATGCCGGCGTCGGCTGAACCGGGGCCGGGGGCCATCTGGCTGATGCCGGTGCCGCCGTAGGTGATGTTGGAGTCGTTGCCTCCCACTCCGCCCTGGGCGTAGAACCCGGTGAGGCGCAGGCGCTGGATGCGGCGTGCTTCTTTCTCGATGTCCGCCCACTTGGTGGCCTCGGACTCCGAATAGACGGTCCCCTGTGGCTCATTGGCCGATGCGGGCTGGGTGGCTGACTCTGCGGGAGCCGCCTCTGCGGGGGCCTCTTCAGCAGCGATTTCCGTGGCGGCGGGAGCAACTTCCTGACCTGTTGCTGCCTGAGCGGCGGATTCCACTGCAGGCTTAACAGCAACGGCGGGCATGACTGCCACGGCGGCGGCCCTGCGAACAGTTGCAACGGGCTCCGCCAGTTCTTCCATTACCTCTGCCGCGGGTACAACATCGGCCTCCGCCACTGGCGCAACGGCATCCGAAGTGCTTACGACCTCTGCCACGAGATCCTGCGGCACGGCAGTGCTGTCTTTGCCGTTCCAGGTGAAGAACAGCCCGGCTGCAATGGCCGCAAAGGCAAAGGCGGGGACTGCCCACTTCCACCAGGCGGCTGCAGCGTCGAGACGCCCGGACACGGCACGCCAAACCCGCCGGGGTGCCTTTACCTCGGCGTCTTGGAGCATCGACCGAACCTGTCGGTCAAAATCTTGCCAGTTGTCCTGCGTCATATAATCATTTCTTTAACTTTGCCTGCAGCATTGCCCTGGCCCTCAGGAGCTGGGAACGGGAAGTGGCTTCCGAGATTCCGAGCTGCTCCGCTATCTCTGCGTGGGAGTAGCCTTCCACGACATACATGTTGAAGACAGTACGGAAGCCGGCGGGCAGCTGGGCGATGGCCCGTTCCAGTTCCTTGTAGCTTATCTGCTGGATGGCGGACGGTGCGTCGCTGGAGATATCCCATGCCGCTTCTACGTCGGTGCTGTCCTTGAGTACGTCGTTTTTTCTGAGGTTCATCAGAGCGGTGTTGACAAAGATCTTTCTGGCCCAACCCTCGAAGGAACCATCCCCCGAGTAGGTGTCAAGTTTGGCGAAAAGCGTCACAAACCCTTCCTGAAGCACGTCTTCGGCTGCGAGCCTGTCTGACATAAAACGCAGGCAGACGGCATACATTTTGCCGGAGAGAGCGTCGTAGATGGCTTTTTGTGCACGTCTGTCGCCTTCCTTGGCTTTTGGTATCCAAGAAGTAAGATGCGTTTTGTCAGCAAAAAGTTGCATCAGTCCTCAAAAAAATCTCAAAATGTCCCGGAGCGAACACAAACTCCGAACCAGATTGCGAAAATAGGCAAAAAATCAATACTTTTGTACCGAGATGAGAAAAGTCCTGCTCTGTCTGTGCCTCGCGGCCCTCGTTTTTCCGCTCCGGATTTCCGCCCAAACCGGCCCTGGAAGCGGCGCAGAGGCCATTCCCGACTCTGAACTCCACCCGGAGAACATCTCAATAGAAAACGACATCCTCGACGCCGTCTGCCTCATCGAAGCGGGCGAATATGCGTCCGCCCGCACCATCCTTGACTCCCTTGACCGCACCTGCCCGCAGGACGCCGCCGTCCAGTATTACCTCGGCCTGTGCAGCTATGTCGCAAGGGATATAAACGCCACGGTAGGCCATTTCGAGAAGGCCGCCGCGCTTGACACGGCC